>OIFE01000072.1_pt1 | contig 117723 bp, 102 predicted proteins | sample 1581921 | NCBI WGS metagenome assembly OIFE01 (sample SAMN04414075, study PRJEB24778) | human gut metagenome | material: faecal | host: Homo sapiens | reverse complement strand
ATATAAATACAAAATTATATAGATAAATATTTTGAAAAATTTTATTATTGACGTTCGTTAATAAATTTGAGCTTTGAACCTATCATTTTGAAAGTTGTAGTAATAAAATGGATTAATTTGTAAACTTTTTAAAAAAAATTGTTTCACTTGTAAGGTTGAGTTATGATCAAGGATATTAGATAAAAATTAAATTAAGGTAGAAATCTGTACAAAATCCGTAATTTATCGTAATTTTGAAAATTATATGTTATATATTATATGAAATTTAGTGAGTTAGATTTAGACGAAGAGATCTTGCAAGGGCTGGATGCGATGAATTTTAAGGAAACAACTCCTATTCAGGAGCTAACTATTCCTATTATATTGGAAGGGAGGGATTTGATTGCATGTGCTCAGACGGGGACCGGTAAAACGGCAGCTTATATCTTGCCGTTGTTGAATTTGTTGCATAAGAATGCTGGAAAATGTGATAAAGTGCGTACAGTCATTATAGCTCCTACGAGAGAACTTGCCCAACAGATAGATATGCAATTTGAAGGATTTTCTTATTTTTTGCCTATATCTACAGTTGTTGTATATGGGGGAGGAGACGGTGCTTTATGGGAGCAGCAGAAACGGGGTATCCAAATGGGGGCTGATGTAGTTATTGCTACACCGGGTCGGTTGATATCCCACTTGATGCATAGTGATATCGATTTGTCGGGCGTAGAGCATTTTATTCTCGATGAAGCCGACCGTATGCTGGATATGGGGTTTTATGATGATATTATGCAGATAGGAAAGCAATTGCCGATGAGACGACAGACTATTCTGTTTTCGGCAACGATGCCTTCGAAAATACGTCAGCTTGCCAAAAATATTTTGCATAATCCGTCAGAGATAAATGTTGCTATATCTAAACCGAATGAGGCGATTCTACAATCGGTATATATTTGTTATGAAGCCCAAAAGATGCCTATTATAAAAGAATTGTTCAGTAAACCCATAGCCGGTAAAACTATTATATTTTCTTCTTCGAAGCAGAAGGTCAAAGACCTTGCATATACTCTAAAACGAATGAAATATTCTGTTGCTGCAATGCATTCAGATTTGGAACAGTTTCAGAGAGAGGAGGTAATGTTGGATTTTAAGAATGGGAAAATCGATATTCTTGTTGCAACTGATATTGTAGCTCGGGGAATAGATATTACGGATATTGTGTTGGTTATTAATTATGATGTACCGCACGACCCGGAAGATTATATTCATCGTATCGGGCGTACTGCTCGGGCCAATGCGGAGGGTGCTGCGATAACGCTTGTATCGGAAACCGAGCAAGGGCGATTTTACCGGATAGAAAGATTTTTGGAGAAGGATATTTACAAAATACCTCTTTCTCCAGAGATTGGTGAAGCCCCGGTGTACAATCCGCAATCATTTTCCGGGAAGAAACAGGGGCATAGAAGAAGAAAAAATAATGGAAAGCCAAAATCTGCGCTTAATCGCAATCGGGGTTCTAAGAAGAAAGAGAGTGGTAAAAGTGATGGGTAAATTTTGGGGCTTATTGACAAAAAAAATATTTGATTTATATAATAATGTAGTTTGATATAATGGGAAGGAGAATAAGATTTGTTATAGGTTTGTTATTTTTCGTAACAGCAGTTAGTGCGAAAATTCAATTGCCATCGGTGTTGGCTGACGGGATGGTGCTGCAACAGCAGACTAAAGTAAAATTGTGGGGAAAAGCGAGTTTTAATATCGGGATAAAAGTAAGAACTTCGTGGGATAGTAAAATGTATATGACAAAAAGCGGCAAAGATGGTAGTTGGGAGATACAAGTATCCACTCCTGTTGCAGGTGGCCCCTATGAGATTATGATAGATGATGGAGAATGTTTGGTCTTGAGAAATATTCTGATTGGAGAAGTTTGGCTATGTTCCGGACAGTCGAATATGGAAGTCCCTATGAGAGGTTTTCCGTACCAACCGGTTTTGAATTCGAATAAAATTATAGCGAAATCCAATCCGAGTATTCCCATAAGGATATATACATCGGATATGGATGAGAATGGAAATTGGACTTGGCAATATAGTAAGAAACCTCAAAATGACTGTATCGGTCGTTGGATGGACAATTCTTCTGAAAATGTTGCATATACAAGTGCAGTGGCCTATTTATATGCTTGTTATTTGCAGGAAGCTTTAAAAGTCCCAGTTGGGATTATTGTTTCTACATTAGGAGGAACTCAAATTGAAGCCTGGATGAGCAGAGAGGCATTAGCTGATTTCCCGGAGATAGGTCTTTCTCACTTGGATGATAAAGAAAAGATAGAGCGTCCGCATAATACTCCGTGTGTGTTGTATAATGCAAAGCTTGCTCCTTTGACAAATTTTACAATAAGAGGTTTTCTTTGGTATCAGGGAGAGAGTAATAGGGGAAATGTAGAAAAGTATGCCCGTTTATTTCCTGCTTTTGTGAAAGACTTGCGGGACAAATGGGGACTTGGGGCATTGCCTTTTTATTATGTCCAAATTGCTCCTTATAGATATGATAATGCAGATGATGTGCAAACAGCTCTTATGCGGGAGGTACAGCTGAAGAGTATGTTGAATATCCCTAATTCAGGTATGGTTACTACTATGGATGTCGGTGATATAGATTGTATACATCCGGCTAATAAAGAGGTTGTTGCCGAGCGATTGGCTTATTGGGCTTTGGCTAAGACTTATGGGAAAAAAGGTATTGTTTATTCGGCTCCGGTATATAAGTCGATGGAAATGAAGGACGGGAAGATTTATATAACTTTTGATGATTTAGGGTATGGAGGGCTGATACCTGTAAATACACCTCTAAAGAGTTTTGAAATTGCCGGTACAGATAAAGTCTTTCATCCGGCCAAAGCGGTATTTGATACAAGAACAAAAGCTATTATAGTATGGAGTGATGAAGTGGAAAAGCCGGTTGCGGCTCGTTATGCTTTTAAGAATTATGCAGAAGCATCTTTATTTAGTACATCAGGAATACCGGTCTCTTCATTTAGAACAGATAATTGGTAATATATATTTATTGGAGGGGAACAAATGGTCCTCTAAGATTGTTGTTTGTTAGAGTTTATTTGTTATTAATAACAAAAATAGAAATATTATGAATAAGAGGTTATCTGTATTTATGAACATTATGCTCTCGGAGTGTTGTTCTAATTTTGCCCGATTGTTTTTACGGGTATTTATAGGAGTTTTGATGCTGTCACATGGGATTGCAAAGATTGAGAATTTTGATTTGATGGTAGATACTTTTCCTGATCCTCTGGGGATGGGACGTGCAATATCTTTAACACTAATATTGTTGGCAGAGGTTGGTTGTTCGATTTTGCTTGTTGTGGGGTTGATGACACGATTGGCAGTTTTACCTTTAATTTTCGGGATGGTAATAGCTACATTTTTTACTTATCCGGTTATTACATTATCCAATATTGAATTGCCAATGCTGTATTTAGGAATTTATATTACCATTTTAATGTTGGGCCCCGGTAAATGTTCGATAGATTACCTGTTGAAAAGAGCATATAGTGTAAAGCTTATTGAAGAAGGGCAGGCAGCTAAAGCTTCCCGTGAAGTAAAAGAGGAAACAATAAGTGGGGCTGCTGAACCAGAGAATTAGGCATTTATTTATTGTCTGGCTCTTTTTCTGATAGGAAGTCTGGGAAAGAGCTTTCTAAAACGTATCAGATGAGAAGTAATATTGCCTCCGGCTATAATAAAAGTAACGGCCAAAATAATCATTACTATTCCGCAACTAAGTCTGGGAGTCAGTGATTCACCGAAAATGGTTACTCCAAAAAATACGGCAGTCAGAGGTTCCAGGGCCCCAAGAATGGCTGTAGGTGTAGAGCCTATATATTGGATAGCTTGTGTAGTACAGAGAAATGATATGGCTGTGGGAAATATTGCTAATGCAATCAGATTACCCCAGAGGTACCAAGTGTTGACAATGTGGAGGCTTTTTCCAAAATCTATACGTACCAGAAAAAGAGTTAGACCGAAAAGTAATATATAAAATGTCAGTTTAAGAGTAGCAACGTTTTTTAATGTTGACTGATTTACACTCACAATATAGATTGCATAGGAGAGTGCGGAAATAATAACCAGTGCTATCCCTGTCAGGCTAAGGGTTGTACCGTCACCGCCTTTGTAAAGCAATCCGATTCCGGCTAATGCGAGTAAAATGCATAGGATAGTTTGCATAGTCAATTTTTCTTTAAAGACGAAAGACATAATCAGGGCTACCAGAATTGGGTAGATGAATAATAGTGTTGATGCAATGCCGGCTTCCATGTAGTTATAGCTTTGGAAGAGGGTAAGGGATGAAAGTGCCACTAATAATCCCATGATAATCAATGGTAAAATTTCTTTCTTTTGAAGTTTAAAATTTCTTCCTCGGACTTTGATCATAATGCCTAATACAGGAATTGCAAATAAGTATCTAAAGAAAAGGACAGAATCGGGATTCATCCCCGCTTTATATAAAGGTAAAGCGAATAATGGATTCATTCCATAAGTGGCGGCAGCAAGAGCTCCTAATGTGTACCCTTTAACTTTTACATTCATAATGGTGGTAAATGACAGCAAATGTTACGATAAATAAAGGGAGTATTGTCTGAAAGAGCAACCTCCCCTTATATAGTAGTTTTAATGTTTTTTATAAATAATGGCTCCTGTATCGATGGGGTGTTTTAGTGACCTGATTATTAGGTATATACCGAATATAACAAATGGAATACTTAATAACTGTCCCATGTTCAGAATCATATTTTCTTCAAATTCTTCTTGATTATTTTTTAGGAATTCAATACAGAACCGAGAGAAGAATACTCCGACAAGAAATACTCCGAAAATGAGCCCTTGACGTTGTCCGGCATTTTTTTTCCAATACATGTACATCAATAACAAAAAGATGATGAAGTAACATAATGCTTCGTAGATTTGTGTCGGATGGGATGGAGCAGAGAATATGGGCTCCATTCCTTGACGCCAAGCCGTAATGTTTTCTATGAATCGAAATCCCCAAGGGAGATGGGTCGGATGTCCGTATATTTCATGATTCATTAAGTTCCCCATGCGTATAAGTGCACCAACTAAAGCTGTGGGTATAACCAATCGGTCAAAGGCCCAAAGAGGATTTTTATGTGTTACTTTTTTGGAATATATAAGTATGGCGATGATGATTCCTATTGCTCCTCCGTGACTGGCGAGACCTCCTTCCCAAATTTTTAATATTTCGATAGGATGTTGAGAATAGTAATCCCATCCGTAAAACAAGCAATGCCCTAATCGTGCGCCTATTACTGTCGCGATAATGGTATAGATAAATATTTTGTCTACCCACCCTTCCGGGGCTTTATCATGCTTGAAAATTTTATCTTCAATCTGGTATCCGATTAAAAAACCTATTGCAAAAAATAATCCGTACCAGCGGATTTCCCGTGAAAAAATGGAAAAAATTGCCGGATCTGCCGTCCAGGTAATGAAATCTAACATAAGCTTACTTTTATAATAAATAAAAAAGCTGTCCCATATTGAATATTAGGACAACTTCACAAAGGTATAAAAATATTTTAAAGACTGTTCGTCGGTATTGTTTACTTTTATACAAGGTGTTTAATTAATGATTCTTTATTGCCGTATAGCATATCGATAACCGGTATTTCGATCATTGTATAACATCCTGGCTTTTGTAACATGGATGCACGAGCTACGGCAACCAATACTTGTCCGGTAAGGGCAGGATTGTTTATTTTCATATTGAATTCGAACAGTTGATTCTGCGTTTTTCCAGAGACACCTTTTCTGGTCATGTGTACTCCATGTCCCATATCTAATAAATCATCAACATTTTCTACCTGCATTACGTGGGTTTCATCATTTACGAAATAAGGATCGTTTTTGATATTTTTTGCAACGTCTTCAAATTTGTACCCGTCTTTCAGTTCAATGTATACCATGCGACGGTGTATGCCAGTACCCAAAGGAATTGTCATTGAAAGTGCTGCTTTTACTCCATCGACGGCTTTTACGGCAACTGTGTGTCCCATGCTCATACCCGGTCCGAAATTGGTATAGGTTATGCCTTTAGGGGCACAAGCCTGCATGAGGGCGCGAACAATAGAATCGCTACCGGGATCCCATCCGGCTGCCGTGATAGAAACGGCATTATGTTGTTTAGCCACAGTATCGAGATGGCATTTCAATTCCCATATTTGTGTATGTATGTCAAAACTGTCTACTGTATTGATTCCTAAAGCCAAGGCTTTTTCTGCAAAAGCTTCTACCTTCCGAGTGGGAGTACATAAAATGGCTACGTTTACTTGTTGGAGTGACGCAATATCTTCAGTTACAGGATATTCTTTTAGTTCAGCTGGAATGTTTGAGGCATCACGACGTACGATACCGGCTATTTCGAAATCGGGGGCAGCTTGGAGGGCTTCCAACACATATTTACCAATATTGCCATATCCAACTATGGCTGCTCTAATTTTTTTCATTTTGCTTATATTTTTATCGTTTACTTTTGTTTTTGTCTGTAAAGATGTTGCAAATGTAGAAAAAATATCGGGAAAATAGTTGTTCTGATATCTTTAAAAATATTATAAAAATGCATTGGATATTAAGAGACAATTGTCTAAATTTTCCAATAAGGGAATATTATCTGGACATTTTTGTGTTTTCTTTCGGTTGTTTTTTCTCGTCTTTATTCGTCAGATACCCGTTATCATTCTCATGAAATTTAGAAAAACTCCCACAAAAGAAATTCTTAAAACCGACTTGTGCAAAATTTAAGTTGATTATAGAAGTGTGCTGTTTTTGGGGAACTAATTGATATATTATTTACGGCTAAAATGATATATGAAAAGTTTATGCGATGATAGTTTTTGCAGGATAAATACTCTTTTTTGTACTTTTGCAGTATGAAATCGTTTGGGGACACAGATTATATATATTCTTTGATAGCAGAAGGAGAGCACCAGCAACAGGATTTTAAATTTGAAATCTCGGATGCACGAAAAATCGCTAAAACTTTTTCTGCTTTTGCCAATACCGATGGGGGAAAATTGTTGGTAGGCGTAAAGGATAATGGCCGTATTGCGGGAGTTCGTTCGGAGGAAGAGATGTATATGATAGAAACTGCTGCACAGCTTTATTGTATACCGGAAATAAAGTATACTATGCAGGTACATTATATTGAAAAACGTACAGTGCTTGAGGTTGATGTAAAAGAGAATGTGGTAAAACCTGTGTATGCAAAAGATGAATACGGCAAGTCGTGGGCGTACATTCGTATTGCCGATGAAAATATTTTGGCGACTCCAGTACATATTCGGGTATGGAAACAGGCAGATAGTCCTTTGGGTGAGTTGGTCGAGTACACAGAAAGAGAGCAGTTTCTCTTGAGCTATCTGAATGATAACGAATATATCTCTTTTAACCAGTATTGCCGTAAAGGACATGTCTCTCGGCATGAAGCTGAAATATTATTATCCAAGTTTATGCGGTTTGGTATTGTAGAACCTTATTTTGTAAAACATAAGTTTTACTTTCGTTTGTGCAATAAATTTCCAAAAGATATTGGTTAATTTGATATATATGTCAATAATTGTATTTTCGGGATTTTATCTTTTTCTACTATGAAAAAGATAAAATCCCGAAAACTTTGGAGTTTGATTAAATTTGCTGATAGAAATAATTCAGACAGGTTATTTTTGCGTTTTCTGTCGGTCTGTTTTCTTGTTTTCATACGTCAAAATGGTTTGGTCATTCTTATAACAATCAAAAAAGAAATTCCTCAAAATTGACTTGAGTAAATTTAAACAGACTCTTAATGAATTTTTTAGAATGAATTTAATACTTTACGCGCTTCATTGACCATTTGAGTTACATCTTTCCGGGTAAGACCTTCTGGGGTGAATTGTGAAACGATTTTATTAAGTTTTTCGAGCTGTTTTTTATTGGTTATTTTTTTCTGTAATATCCATATTTTCTCACAATCCTGTATTCCTTCAATAAGCCGTTCCATACGGATACTACTACGAAATCCAGGATATATCAGGAAACAATCTCCTGCAGCCCATGTACGAAATCGGGAATCTCTCAGGGGATCTTCGGGCCAACTGTTATAGGCCCATCGTAGGTATCCATCATAATTTCCGGCAGCAACATGCCATCCGAGCCACGTTGCTTCTGCAGGAGGGGAGAAAGTAAAGACATTGGGTATGGCTTCGGTGCAACATGTGTATACAGTACTTTTTTTATTTTTTTGTGAACGGGAATTTTTAGTGTCTTTTGGGAAATTATGGCCGAAGGCAAGGCAATAATCATATAGATCAGATTCTATTTCATTGTGATAGTTTCCGGCCAATGAAACTTTAAATTCAGGGTCGGCTTTTTTTATTATTTTTAATGCTTCTTGCATAGCATTTAATTCTCGTTCATCCATAGCAATAGTTGTTTTTTCGAACCAGCCTTTTTTGCGTAGGTGGCGTGAAAAATCGGTGAGGAAACTACCCCAATAGTCGCTATAACTTTTATCTCCCGGTTTAGTGTTTATATATTTTATCGTATTTGTTGCCTGGTCATAATAATCGAATTGGAGAGCCCAAGGAATCAGCGTATAACAGTTGATTTGCTGATTTATACCTATTTCATTCATCATAAAATCGACCCATTTGTCAAAGACCGTATAATCATAGCTCCAAGTACCATCGATCTTTTTTATTTTGGTGACCATACTATTGAAAAGGTCTAAAGTTTGGCCGTTCCAAGGTTTGTGCATAATGGTTGCCGTGATGACTTTTTGCCCGGTATCTGCGAGTTTTTTCATAATCGGGCGCATAGCTTCGAAATGCTTCTTGCTCCATAATGGCACTTGATAGTATCGAGCTACGGCATAAGGGTTTTGCCATAAATCAAGATGGAATTTCCAGTCTTCGGGAGACGGTAAAGTATGGTTTAAGACCTCCACTTCAATTTTGAGTTTCATCGGAGAAAAGTTGGTCCCTGAAATAGTTAAAGTTCCTTTATATTTCCCTGTTCTTGTGTTTTTGGGAACCCATATATTTACCCATATCGGTTGAGTGGAACGGGCTTGTACATCTCTTATTTTGATGATATCCAACGGATCAGCAACAAGGGACGAATCCCATTCCGCTTTGTTGGGGCGATGGCTACATCCGCCTCTTTTATCCTTGTTCAATTCATCAGTCATGACATATCTGACGAAATTTGTCGTAATAGAGCTTATTGGTATTATGTCAGAACCGTTTGTCAATTCCGATACGGATATTTGTACATTTTTTAATTCTTTGGCACTCCATAGGACAGCTTGAGCGTTGACTCTTTCTCCTTTCCATGCCTTGGCTTTCCATAATGAACCTTTGGTTTCGACAGGAATATTTAGTTTGGAATATCGTATATCGGTAGAGCCCCATCTTAATTGTGGCAGTGTTCCTTGTTTATCCCAGAAGGTATTACTGTCATGAGGCTTGGTATCGGTCAATTCTGTATAGTCTCCCAACGGATATTTTTCTTTGTTTTGGGCAATAATGTTATTTGTTAAAGATAAAATAAAGAAACAGATAATCGAGAGTGTTTTCATGTAAGAGATATTTTTGTGTTTGAATGGGTACAAAAATAAATATTCTTTTAGGATAAAAAAAATGTATCAGCTTTTGTGGATTTGAAGCTCAGAAAATGAGAGTTGGTTGGAAATGTAAAATAGGCATATGAATTTATAGGGCGCAGAATAAAAGGCGATAAAATAAAAATGGACAATCTTCGCAACATATTTGCGATGATGTCCAGCATTATAGGATAAAATAATTTTTTATTAGCAGGCTGCCTGCTTTGTCATAAGTTTTTGGAGTTCAGCGTTTAAACGTTGACACATAAATCCATTACCTACTGATTTGTATCGCTCAATCTGATATCTCAGAGATGCGATTAAGTTTTTTTCTTTTTCCATCATTTTCATCATTTTTTGTTTACCGCCATTCGGCAAACGATTATTACTTCTTTCTATTATTAACACTGCAAAGATACAAAATGTTTTTGAAAAATATGTTTTATAACATGTAAAATTGGATGACAATAGGATTATATATGGGAAAAGTGAGTTTAGTAACTATAAAATAAAATAATTGTTAATTTGTTATGTGATTGATTATTATGTATCTATCGGGTATTTAGAGATATGTATATAAGTGTAATATGTACACTATTATTTTATGTTAAATACTATTTTTTATATATTGTAATTCTTTTATCGTATAGACAGATAAAAATAAAGACTTTAGGGCACATGGTATTATTCTTGCTGAAATAACCTTAATTGTATGAAATATTTTGGATATGTTTTGTTATTGAGTATAGAACTTGTATTGATTTTTTGATAAGGCTATAGTAGCTCTTGGCCAGATTTTTTTGAGTGTTTCCTTATGATGGATTCGAGAAATTTAAACCGGTTTATGATTTTAATAATAGAATTATGAAAACAAACATTATTTACAGTCGAATATCAGTATTGATGATGATTATTTGGGGGGTAGTTTCTTGCGGTGATGATGACCAAAAAATTTCATATAGCGAGTTACCGGAACTATCACAACAATTTATTGAAACTTATTTTGAAGGGGTGATTATAACTAAAGTGGAGAAGAAGTCGGGAGAACCTCATTATAAAGTGGATTTGGCCAACGGTTTTGAAGTTCGTTTTTTTGAGTCGGGAGAATGGCAGGCAGTGGACGGGAATGGTACATCTATACCTTATAAGATGCAAATCGAACTTTTACCCATCAAAATAGTAAATTATGTAAGTGAGAATTTTCCGGTAGCTGAAATGGTGGAAATGAGCCGGCATAATTATGGATTTGAAATAGAGCTGAATACCAATCCAGAAACAGAAATACATTTTGATAAAGACGGCAATATGATTGTCAATGCTGTCGAGTAGTCTTTTAGTAGTCATTTATCGAAAGAGGTGCCTTAAAAATAGTTGAATTCTAATTTTTAGACACCTCTTTTTATTTTTATTTTATGCGCTCATAGACCACAAAGGAATAAGCATATGGGTGCTGTTTATCGGCCGGATGATCCTCTCGACTTGTTTCTTTCCATATGGACGGATTGATAGCAGGGAAAAAGCTGTCTGCATTTTCAAATGTATGGTGGATTTCTGTAATATAAAGTTTATTGGCCATGTCTATGGTCTGTTTGTACACCATAGCCCCTCCGATTACGAATACTTCATCTTGTGTTTCACAAAGTTGTAAAGCATCTTCTATAGAATAACAAGCGAAAGCATCGGTATAAACCGACTCAGGGACAGTTGTCAAGATCAGATTTTTCCGATTTTTCAATGCTCCATTGGGAAGAGATTCGAAGGTTCGACGCCCCATGATAACAGCATGGTTTAGTGTTCGTTCTTTAAAGTGCTTCATATCGTTGGGAAGATCACATAGAAGCTCTTTATTTTTGCCGATAGCCATATCTTCGGCTACGGCAGCGATCAAAGAAATTGTTGGCATAGGTCTTTTGTTTTTGGTTAATAATATAAAATATGAAGAAAAGGTTATACGGCCACTTCTCCTTTTATGTGCGGGTGTGGATCGTATCCTATAATTTCAAAATCTTCATATTTGAAATTAAATATATCTTTTACTTCAGGATTTATTTTTATTTGAGGTAATGAACGCGGTATACGGCTTAATTGTAATTTTACCTGTTCAAGATGGTTTTTGTAGATGTGGGCATCTCCAAGAGTATGGACAAAATCTCCAGCTTTAAGTCCTGTGACTTGTGCCATCATATGTAATAAAAGGGCATAAGATGCAATATTAAAGGGAACTCCCAGAAAAATGTCAGCGCTGCGTTGATAAAGTTGGAGGCTGAGACGTTTGTTGGCTACATAAAATTGAAAGAAAGCATGGCAGGGAGGCAATTTCATATTTGGAAGGTCGGCAACATTCCATGCACTGACAATAATACGTCTCGAGTCGGGGTTGTGTTTTATGGTTTCTACAGCTTCTTTTATCTGGTCGATATATCCACCGTTATAATCGGGCCATGAGCGCCATTGGTAACCGTATATATGGCCTAAGTCTCCATTGTTGTCGGCCCATTCATTCCAAATTCTTACACCGTGTTCTTGTAAATACTTTATATTGGTGTCACCGTTAAGGAACCAAAGTAATTCGTATATGATAGATTTTAAATGTAACTTTTTGGTCGTAAGCATCGGAAAACCGTCGTCCATATTGAACCGCATTTGATGTCCGAATATACTTATTGTACCGGTACCTGTCCGGTCTTCTTTAGGGGTACCTTCAGTTAATACGCGCTGTAATAGGTCTAAATATTGTTTCATTTTTCATTGCATGAGCTTACAAAAATAATAATAATGTATGAATAAAATCATACACTATAAATTTTTTTGTCCAGTTCTTTTTTATAGCTTAAATTGAAATGATAAGTTTATAAACTGGTTTAGAAGCCGGTCTAACATTTCCAATAAAGAAATATTATCGGACCTTTTTTGCGTTTTCTTCCGGACAGTTTTTCTGTTTTCACTTTCAGGTAACCTGCTATTCCCCTTTTAAAAACAAAAAAATGCCCTCGCTTGCCCCGAGAAATAAATTTTAAAATGTATTGCTATGATAAATTTAAACAAGCTATATGAGCTCTAGTATTTTCTTCTTTCAATGAAAGAAAGTCCTCAACGTTAAACTATGTTAGAATATTTAATTTTTATACTACTATGTAATGCAAAGTAGTATATAATTCTTAGATTTGTGGCGAAGAAATATAAAAAAGATAAATATAAAATTTTTTCACAGCTTTTTTATATGAAAATCACCTGTTAATTATAATATAGAATAGTTTGCTATTTATGATACGATTAGAAGGTATAAATAAGACTTATTACAATGGTTCTCCGCTACATGTGCTAAAGGGAATTAATCTTCAGGTAGAGAGAGGCGAGTTGGTTTCTATCATGGGAGCATCCGGTTCGGGAAAATCTACTTTATTGAATATTTTGGGTATACTTGATGATTATGATTCAGGAGATTATTATTTGAATAATGTATTGATAAAAGATTTATCAGAAAATAAAGCTGCGGAATATCGGAATCGAATGATAGGTTTTATCTTTCAGTCGTTTAACCTCATTTCATTTAAAAATGCAATGGAAAATGTAGCTCTTCCATTGTATTATCAGAATATATCCCGAAAGAAAAGGAATATATTGGCCCTTGAATATCTTGACCGAATGGGTCTGAAAGAGCATGCCTACCACCTTCCTTCAGAAATGTCCGGAGGACAAAAGCAACGGGTAGCTATTGCTCGGGCTTTGATTTCGAAACCTCAAATAATTTTGGCAGATGAGCCTACAGGGGCATTAGACAGTGAAACGACTCAGGAAGTAATGGATTTATTGAAAGAGGTAAATCGAGAGGGTATGACTTTGGTAGTGGTGACACATGAGCGTGACATAGCTATGCAAACCCATAAGATAGTCCATATAAAGGATGGGATAATCGGAGAAATAGAAATGATGAAATAAGGGTGATATGTGGGATATATGGCAGGAAATATGGGGGACAATACGAAAAAATAAGCTAAGAACATTCTTGACGGGTTTTTCTGTTGCATGGGAAATATTTATGTTGATTATATTACTAGCTGCAGGTAATGGATTGAAGAATGGTGTTAAGAGCCAGTTTTCTTGGAGGGCAAAAAATTCTCTTATGATGTGGCCTGGCCGAACATCGATACCGTATAACGGGTTGCCAAAAAATCGTTCGATTAAGTTCAGACCGGGAGATCCGGAATATTTGAAAGGTCAACATGAGCAAATCAAATATATATTGCCGGTGATAGAGCATAGAGGAGATACTTTGTCAGTAGGGAAAGAATATACTTATAGTTCGATGGTGGGAGTCACTCCGGATTTTCCAAAATCGAGAAATGTGGAGGTTAAGTCCGGAAACGGACGTTTTATCAATGAGGCTGATATATTGCAAGCAAGGAAGGTTGTTGTAATACATGACCGTACGGCAGAGGTTTTGTTTCGTCATGTGTCTCCCTTAGGTAAATATGTAAAAGTGAATAATATTTTGTTTCAGGTAGTGGGCATATATAGTGATGACAATATGAATCAGTCTCCTTATACATATGCGCCTTTATCTACTATTCAAATTATTTACCACCCTGAATGGTCGTATGATAGTTTTGATATGCTGATTGATGGGGTTAATTCAGTGAAAGATAATGAAATTCTCGAACGAAAAATCCGGGAGAGTCTGGGAAGAATTAAAGATTTTTCTCCAGATGATAATAATGCTGTATATATATGGAATATTTTGACCAACTATTTACAAACCCAAGGTATTTTTAACGGTATAAGTTTGTTTATATGGATTATAGGAATCGGAACCCTTATTGCCGGAGTGGTAGGAGTAAGTAATATTATGCTTATAACTGTGAAAGAGCGGACTCATGAACTTGGTATCCGGAAAGCTTTAGGAGCACGCCCATCTTCTATTCTGAAATTAGTGGTTACCGAGTCAATCGTAATAACTTTGTTTTTTGGATATATAGGTATGATTGCAGGTATAGGTATTACCGAATTGGCAGCTTCATACTTATCGATAAGTGGGGGACATATGGGACGTTCCATATTTATGAATCCGACGGTTGAGTTACCGATTGCAGTTTCTGCTACAGCTGTATTGATCGTTGCCGGAGTACTTGCCGGTTATTTTCCGGCCCGTAAAGCGGTAAAAATAAAACCTATCGAGGCATTACGGAATGAATGATTTAATAATGGGAGGACGGCAAGAATGTTTGATATAGATAAGTGGCAGGAAATATGGATTACGATAACCCGGAACAAGATGCGAAGCATGTTGACAGCATTTGGTGTGTTTTGGGGAATATTTATGTTGGTCATTATGTCGGGTGCCGGATGGGGACTTGAGAATGGGATTATGTCCGGAGTAAAAGATTTTGCACACAATTCTTGTTATTTTTTTACGAACCGCACTACGGTGGCATATGACGGTTTTCGTAAGGGGCGTTGGTGGTCGTTACATTCTTCCGATATGGAAGTGTTGAAACAGAGTTTTCCTGAAATAAGGCTGATTTCTCCTATTCTTTTTGGAACTTGGAGCGAAAAAAATACCATGCGGGGTGATAAATATGGGACTTACTCTATCAAGGGTTTATCACCCGATTATCAATATATTGAACCTCAAACAATGTTGTATGGTCGCTATATCAATAATGTAGATATATTGAATACACGTAAAGTGTGTGTAATTGGAAAACGAGTATATGAAGAGATGTTCCAGCCGGGGGAAAATCCTCTGGGACAGTTATTACAGATAAATGGTATCGCTTATAGCGTGGTAGGGGTAAATATACCAGTTACACAAATACAAATTGGAGGTAGGTCAGAGGAGTCGATAATACTTCCGTTCAGTACTATGCAACAGAGTTATCGTAGAGGAGACAATATCGATTGTATTGCTTTAGCTGCTTATGATAGTACTCCTGTTTCAGAGATAGAAGATGTGATTAAGAATGTATTGAAAAAACAAAATCATATTTCTCCGGATGATTTGCAGGCTGTAATGAGTATGAATGTAGAAAAAGAATTTACAATGTTTAATAATCTGTTTTCGGGTATTTCGTGGTTAATTTGGATTGTAGGTACAGGGACACTATTAGCTGGAATTGTGGGTGTAAGTAACATTATGCTTGTAACGGTAAAGGAGCGTACGAAGGAGATAGGAATACGACGGGCACTGGGCGCACGTCCGAGGACGATTATTATACAGATTATGGGCGAGAGTCTGTTACTTACCTCTGTTGCGGGATTTGCTGGACTCGCTGCAGGTGTAGGTTTGTTACAATTAGTGGATATGATGTTACAAAGTGTTCCCAGCGAGACGATGTTTTTCCGCTCGCCACAAATTTCGTTTGGGACGGCAATGGCTGCTACGGCAGTTTTGTTGATTGCAGGAATGTTGGCGGGAATGCTGCCTGCCTGGCGGGCATTGCAGATAAAAGCGATAGATGCTATCCGTGAAGAATAAAAAAATATATATACGAATAAAATTGGACAAATGAAGAAGTATGTAAAGATTTTCTTATTGGTGCTCTTTATAGGGTTATTGATAGGTACGTTTGTATTTTTGTGGAAAAAGTCTCGTCCAGAGGAGATTGTTTATGAAATTATAAAGCCCCGGATAGAAACTATTGAAAAGAAAACGGTGGCTACAGGTAATGTGGAGCCTCGTGATGAAGTATTGATTAAACCTCAAATTTCGGGTATTGTATCAGAAGTATATAAGGAAGCAGGAGAACGAGTTAGAGCCGGAGATGTCATCGCTCTTGTGAAGGTGATACCTGAGATGGGTACATTGAATTCTGCCGAATCTCGTGTAAATGTAGCTCGTATCAGCCAGGAGCAGACACAGAGGGATTATAATAGAGCCAAGCAACTTTTTGATTCGGGGGTTATATCGAAGGAAGAATATGAAAAAGCATTGGTAGAAAATCGAAAAGCCAAAGAAGAGTTACAAAATGCTCAGGATAATTTGGAAATTGTTCGTGACGGCATAGCTAAGCGCTCGGCTCAGTATAGTAATACGCAAATACGTTCGACTATTGATGGTATGATATTAGATGTGCCGGTAAAGGTGGGTAATTCGGTAATACAGTCGAATAATTTTAATGATGGTACTACAATTGCTACAGTAGCTGATATGAATGATATGATATTTAAAGGCAAGATAGATGAGACCGAGGTAGGAATGTTGAGAGAGGGCATGCCTATTACACTTACCATAGGTGCATTGAAGGAGGCTCGATTTGATGCACGTCTTGAATATATATCTCCGAAGGGTACAGAGGAGAACGGAGCCGTGCTTTTTGAAATAAAGGCTGCAGCTGCTATACCCGATACAATTTTTGTACGTGCCGGTTATAGTGCAAATGCGGAGATTATATTAGAACGCAAAGAAAAAGTTTTGTCTATCCCGGAAAGTACAGTCGAATTTAGTGGAGATTCGACATTCGTACAAATACTTCAGGACTCTCTTAGTCGTCCTCAAAAATTTAAACGGTCACCGGTGACGTTGGGATTATCCGATGGTATTAAGATTGAAGTAAAATCTGGGTTGAAGTCTGGTGAAAATATTCGAGGTAATAAAATAATAGAGAGATAGGGATATGGAGAAATTTCTTAACAAGATGGTGTTCGGTGTTGTTTTGATAAGTTCTGTTTGCTCTCTATGCGCCCAAGAGACAAAATGGTCTTTAGAAAATTGCATTCATTATGCAATGGAAAATAATATACAGATAAGACAGAAACAGCTGGAAAAGGAAAATAATGAAATAAAGTTGAATACGGCACGGATGAGTCGTCTACCGGATTTGAATGCTGGAGCGGGGCAGGACTTTTATTTTGGACGCAGTTTGAATCGGAATAATGTATATGAAGATCAATCAAGTGCATCTACATCTTTTCGTCTGTCTACGTCGGTTCCTGTATTTTCTGGATTCCGGATTAATAATCAGGTAAAAGGGGCACGATTGGATTTAAAAGCTTCGATTGAAGATTTGAATAAAGCACGGGAGGATGTCGCTCTGAATGTGACATCTTATTATTTGCAAGTGTTGTTTAAGAAAGAAATATTGGATGTTGCTCAGAATCAATTGGCACTAAGTAAGTCTCAGTTGGAAAAAACGGAAAAGTTGGTGGAGGGAGGAAAGAATCCTGAATCAGCTTTGTATGAAAGCCGGGCGTTAGTTGCTACCGATGAATTGAGCGTAACACAGGCCGAAAATGAATGGTCATTGGCTTTGGTAGATTTGGCTCAGTTGCTGAATCTGGAGACTGTTGAGGGTTTTGATATTCAAGTTCCAGATATACAGTCTATTATGATAGATCAGACTGCATCGTTAGTATTGCCGAAAGATGCCTTTAGATATTCTGTCGAAAATCGTCCGGGGATAAAAGCTGCCATGCATGCTTTGGAGAGTAGCCGTTATGGATTGAAGCAGGCGAAGGCTGGATATTATCCGTCGATATCTTTTGGAGCTTCGTATGGGACCAGCTACTATCATGCTTATCAGAATAGTGAGGGGAACATTCCTTTTTCTGAACAGATGAAAAATAATGGAAGCGAAACTGTCGGTTTATCTTTATCTGTACCTTTGTTTAATCGTTTTAGTACTCGTAATCAGGTTAAGCAGGCACGAGTACAAATTGCAATGCAACAATTGGCATTGGAAAATGCAAAGTCAGATTTATACAAAGAGATAGAACAAGCTTATTATACAGCGATTGCTGCTCATAAGAAGTTTACGTCATCACAGAAGTCGGTCGATGCGGCACGTATTGCTTTTGAATATGAACAGAAAAAATATGATGCCGGAAAATCTACTATTTTTGAGTATGCCGATGCTAAAACTCGTTATGAAAAAAGTCTTTCAGAACAAGTTCAAGCTCGATACGAATTTTTGTTTCGTTCGAAAGTTTTAGACTTTTATAATGGCAAACCTCTGGAATTTTGAAAAAGGGTAATATCTGGATTTTTAATATCCGGTGCGATATTTTCCATCGGTATTGTCATCTATGATACTGAGGTAACTATTGTATCGGGATTCGCTTATGAGATGTTCTTCTAACGCGGCAAGTACAGCACAACCCGGTTCGTGCCGATGGGTGCAGTTATTGAAACGGCAATTGTGCGATATTTGGAATATTTCCGGGAAGAAGTGTGCCACTTCTTCGGGTAAGAAGTCAATGGTGCCAAAACCTTTTATCCCCGGAGTATCGATGATATATCCCCCATCAGGAAGAGAAAACATTTCGGAAAAGGTGGTAGTGTGCATTCCTTTATGATAAGATGCTGAAATGGAACCGGTTTTTAGATTCAGTTCAGGAAGAATGGTATTGATTAAAGTTGATTTCCCTACACCGGAGTTTCCTGAAAAAAGCGTAATTTTCCCTTTTAGCAGTTCTTTTATTTGTTCCAGACCTTCTCCTGTTTTGGTAGATACTAGATAGCAATTATACCCGATAGTAGTATATAGGTAACGGATACCTTCGGTCAACTCCCAGTCATCTTTATCATATAGGTCGGTCTTATTTATTATAAGCTGTACAGGAATACGATAAGCTTCTGCTGTTGCCAGGAAGCGGTCGATAAATGTAGTATGTGTCTTCGGATAATTGGCTGTAATGACCAGAAATGCCTGGTCGATATTGGCAGCTATAATATGAGACTCTTTTGATAGATTGGAAGAACGGCGAATAATGTAGTTTTTACGTTCTTCTATTTCATAGATAAAGGCCGATCCTTCTTTATTCGTTTCTATTTTGACTCGGTCACCTACGGCAACCGGATTAGTACTGCGAATACCTTTCAGACGAAAATTTCCTTTTATTTTACATTCTATAGATTTTCCTTCCTCTGTTTTTACCAGATACCAGCTTCCCGTATTTTTTATGACAAGACCATTCATTTATTGGATGTATTATTTGATTACAAATATACATTATTTATTTGTCTTCAAGTTTTATATATAACAAAAATAAGGGTTTTAAGATTAGAAGATGAATATTGTGTATCTTTGTAAAGAAGTATAAAATTATTGTTTATCTGATTTATGAGGACACAAAGGATGAAGAAATTTTTTATTTTCGGAGTCAGTTTATTGCTGATTCATGCCGGCATTCAAGCTCAATCGGGGCGGCCTCCTATGATGGGATGGAGTAGTTGGAATACGTTTAGAGTAAATATAAGTGAAGACATTATAAAAGGGAGTGCCGATGCCCTGATAGAAAAGGGGTTAGATAAAGTAGGTTACCGATATATAAATATAGATGATGGATTTTTTGGAGGTCGGGATGAAAATGGCCATTTATTGGCTCATCCGGAAAGGTTTCCTAATGGAATGAAAGTTGTATCTGATTATATTCATTCTAAGGGTTTGAAAGCTGGGATTTATAGTGATGCCGGGTCAAATACTTGCGGGTCTATATGGGATAATGATGAGTTCGGTATCGGTGTCGGACTTTGGGGACACCAGCAACAAGATATAAATACATTCTTCAAAGAGTGGGGATTTGATTTTATTAAAGTTGATTTTTGCGGGGGAGATAAGCTCGACCAAGATCCAAAAGAGAGATATACTTCTATATATGAGAGTATACAAGCTACGGGTCGTACAGATATCAGATACAATATATGCCGATGGGCTTTTCCCGGAACATGGGCTATAAAAATGGCTGATTCATGGAGAATACTTGCAGATATTACAAATAACTTTTATTCGGTAAAAAGTATCATAAATAAGAATCTCTATCTCGGTCAATATGCATCTTCAGGACATTATAACGATATGGATATGCTGGAAATAGACAGGGGAATGTCTTTGGAGGAAGAACGTACTCATTTTGGAATATGGTGTATAATGAGTTCACCTTTGATGATCGGTTGCAATATGCGTACTATTCGGGACGAATCGTTAGAGATTATAAAAAATGAAGAAATTATAGCACTCAATCAAGATCCATTAGGAATGCAGGCAAAAGTGGTTGCATATAGCGGGGCAGGGATTGTTCTTGCTAAGCCATTACAAGAAAAGTGGGGTACGATACGAGCAATCGCGATGTATAATCCTTCGGATAGTGAAACTACAATGAAAGTTGCTTTTAAAGATTTGTGTTTAGAAGGGGAGGTTGCTATTCGGGATTTATGGAAACATAAAGACTTAGGGATTTTTAAAAATGAGTATGAGACTAAAGTTCCGGCCCATGGAGTTGTGATGTTGAAAGCAGAAGGACAGAAATGGTTTGCACCAATTGTTTATGAGGGAGAATATGCTTTTATGAATATGTTTTTTGAAGATGGTTATTATCCGGAAAAAAATACAAGATTTGTAATTGAGCATCAAGGTGCTTCGGGGAAACATGTTGTGACAGGAATTGGAGGGGCTCAGGACAATTGGGCAGAGTTTCGTGATGTATATAGTCCAGAAAAGCAAGATGCGGTATTGCGCATATTTTATTGTTCGAAAGAAAAGCGATTTTTGGATCTTTCGTTAAATAGCAAATTTTTGAAAACGGTTGATTTTAAGCCGTCGGGTGGTAATGATGTTTTTACTTATGTAGACATACCCATCTGTCTGAATAAAGGAGGGAATTGTATTCGTTTTAGTAATTCAAAAGAGATAGGCCCAGATATTGATAAGATTGAGTTGATTATGAAGAAAAGATAGAAATGATTATTTGAGAACTTATTATAAAGTAAAATAAATAAATCCCCTATTTATTTCTCAGTTGTAAAAGGTTACTTTACAGAAATATAAATAGGGGATTTGATATGTAACAAACTACTGTTTTTTATACTGTAAGTATTTCTTTTTCTTTAGCTGCAAACATATCATCTACTTTCTTGACAAATTTGTCATGGAGTTTCTGAACGTTGGCCTCACCGTCTTTTTCTACGTCTTCGGGTAGTCCCTCTTTAATTGCTTTTTTAAGGCTTTCTATTGCGTCACGGCGAGCATTACGGATACTCACTTTAGCATTTTCGGCTTCTTGTTTTGCTTGTTTTACAAGAGCTTTACGGCGCTCTTCGGTCAAAGGAGGCATCCCTAAACGGATAATTTCGCCGTTATTCTCCGGCATGATTCCTACTTCGGAGTTTATAATGGCCTTTTCTATTTCTTTGAACATGGATTTTTCCCAAGGGAGAATTGTTATAGTACGAGCGTCGGGAGTAGTAATAGTTGCCACATTGCTAATGGGCACAATACTACCGTAATATTCTACACGTACAGCATCGAGAATTCGCGGATTGGCTTTACCAGCTCGTATATGAGCCAATGCATCGTCCAGAAATTCAACAGCCATTTGCATTTTTTCTTCGGCTGCATCTAAATATACTTTTACCTCTGCCATAATTTTGTCTGTTTCTGATGATTTTTAATTCTAAAAACAAATATACTATAGATTTGTTAAAACACCAAATATGTTAATGAAGTTGTTTAGCCTTTTTTGTGTGGGTAGAACAGCAAAACATAAAGATTTCCATTCCTATGTCTTGCTGTTTCATTTTATATCGAAAAAAGCGGATTAATATACTAAAGTTCCGATATTTTCACCGGACATTACTTTTTTGAGATTACCTGGAGTATCCATATCAAAAACAATAATAGGAAGGTGGTTTTCCTTACACATAGTTGTCGCAGTAAGGTCCATAACCTTTAATCCTCGATTGTAAATTTCGTCATAACTTATTTTATCGAATTTTACAGCCGATTTATCCTTTTCTGGATCGGCCGTATATATGCCGTCGACTCGGGTACCTTTCAACATAACCTCTGCTTCTATCTCTATTCCACGTAATGCAGAGCCGGTATCAGTAGTAAAGAATGGATTGCCTGTACCTCCTGAAATAATGGCAATTTCTCCCTGTTGCATAGCTTCTATGGCTTTCCATTTACTATAATATTCACCGATGGGATACATGTTGATAGCTGTAAATACCCGTGCTTTTTGACCGGCAGAATTGAGGGCGGAGCTTAGAGCCAGGCTGTTTATTACGGTTGCCAGCATTCCCATTTGGTCTCCTTTTACACGGTCAAAACCTTGGGTGGTGCCGCTGAGTCCTCGAAATATATTACCGCCACCGATGACGATTCCTATTTCTATACCCATATCAGCTATTTCTTTTATCTGCCCGGCATATTCTGCCAGTTTTTTTTCATCAATACCATATTGCTTTTCTCCCATGAGTGATTCTCCACTCAGTTTTAATAAAATGCGTTTGTATTTTGTATTCATATCCCAATTTTATGGTTTATAATTTATGTCTCGTTATTTTTTGTCAAAAATAACTATTTTGAGTGATTCTTCTCTGCTCTGGTAAAAAAATGTAATGTGATATGTCGCTTTTTTAGTACATTTGTCGTAGTGATTCAGATAAATTGAAATATGGAAAAATGGATTTCTATATCGTTGTGCGTCTTTTTTACAGTAATGTCTTGTGCCGCTGGTATTACAAATGAAAAACTATACCGTAAAGCCGAAACCCATTTCAATAATAGGGAGTGGAATGAGGCTATGATGATGTATGATGTATTATTAACAGAAAATCCGACTTACCTTCCTCTATATGTATCGTCTATTATTGCGTCGTCAAAGATTGGAGCTTCTCAGTCGGTAATGCATTATATCGAATTGTCAGAAAAAAACGGAGTTTCTCTTGATTCTCTGTTCATAGGTGTAGAACGTCTGGCTCGGAATATGCAAGATACTCCGATATATGAGAATATGTTGATATTGATGAAGGGAGAACAACCTTGGTTGAAAAAAATAATAAATGGATATTTGCTTCGTTATTATCGATTTAGAAATAATTATGAGGAAATTGTGACTATTGCCGATGAGCTGTTACTGACTGTTCCTGATAATATTGCGATATTGAAAGTAAAAGGAGAAGCTCTTTTTATGACAGGAAAGGAGGCGGAATCGGTGGGTATTTATAAAAAGATATTGGAGCTTGATTCTCAAAATATTGATGCTTCTTTATTTCTTGGGAATTATTATTATTGGAAAGGTTCGGAAGCATTAAAAGCATTGGACCGTAATTTTAATGATTTGACTTCTCCAAACCGTATGCAGTACGCTGTTTATAAAAAAGAGAAGGACAGTATATTGGACAGTGACTTCGCTTCTGCGGCTTACTATTTGGAGAAAGTATCGGCTAAAGGTATGACTCCTTATGTAAAACAAGTTTTGTATGATATATATGTACAGCGTTCGGAAGTTTCTAAAGCTGAAGCATTGAAACCTAAAGTACGTAAGAGACTTCTTTAAATGCGTACTTTCGTTCTTCCCCATTTTCGGTTTCGAGTATCAGGTGACCATCATTTTCGATACCTTTTATAGAAGCTTTAAATAGTTCATTTTCGGTTTTGAAAAAATATGTGCCGTTGTTTCTGAAAAGGAATTTCATATAGCTGTCATTTAATGTTTTATCATTGTTTTCTTCGTAATGATAATAACGTTTCATTATGGCATTTAAGATATCGGACAGTAAGGAGTATCGGTCGATATCTTTACCTGTAATTTGTTTAAGGGAGATAGGATTTGGGGCTGTGGATAAAAAAAGTTCTTGGTTGACATTGATACCGATGCCTACGATGGCCGTATTGAATGTATGCCCGGTGAGCTCATTTTCGATAAGTATTCCTACCAATTTTTTTTCGTTCCAGTAAATATCATTAGGCCATTTGATAGAAAAACCGGGACCAAATTTTTGTAAAATATCGATAATCCCCAGAGAAATTATTTGTGATAAAGCGAATTGTCGAGATGCCGGAATATGATGAGGATATAAGACTATGCTGAAGGTCAAGTTTTTGCCCGGTTCAGATTCCCAACTATTACCTCTTTGACCTCGTCCGGAAGTTTGTTTTTCAGCAATGACAACCGAACATTCCTCGATTTCCTGTTTTGATAGGAGTTGTTTGAGATAATTATTGGTAGAGTCGGTCTCTTCTAATTGTAGTAACATAAAATAAGGGTTTATTTTTTATTATCCATTTCCTCGAATTGATGCAGGATTTTTTCTTGTTGAATCCGGGGTAATTTTTTTATTACTTCGAGATAAGAATGTCGTATCCATTCTTTAAAAAGACTGTCTTTAACTCGGCTATATTGTATTGTATTCCAATATTTTTTATTTGCATGATAGCCGGGTAATACGGTTGGATATTTTTCTCGTAGTTCTATTGCCAGTTCCGGGTCACATTTTACATTAGCCCATGTTTCGGTACTGTTACTGATGTCGGTATATAAGAACATTTTTCCTGCTACTTTAAATACTAAAGTAGTTTCGTCGAAAGGAAAGCATTCGGTTGTTTGTGGGAAGCTAAGGCAGTATTCCCGTAAAGATTCAATATCCATATTTTTTACTTTGTATAGGTGGATAAAATGCGTCTTGAATATGTTCTATTTCGTAAGAGTTTTCTTTGCATATGATAGAGACTATATCAAATCGTATGTCAAACGGTAAGTCGGTTTGTTTGATGTAGGAGTCAGCGGCATCTATCAGGTGTCTGATTTTTTTGTCGTTTATGGCATCTTCGGGTAAGCCGAATATATCGGATTGGCGAGTCTTTACTTCGACAATGACCAGATATTTACCTTGGGTAGCAACGATATCTATTTCATATCGGCCGTTTCGCCAATTTATATCACGTATGTCATATCCCTGCTTAACTAAATATTCTGCTGCGATTTTTTCTCCATTCTTTCCCAGAATATTGTGCTTTGCCATATTATCGGAATTTGAGATTTTGAATACAAAGATAGTCAATATAAATAATAGTTTATGAAAGATTTGTATGAATTGAAGATTGAAGGATTTCTAAAAAGATTGTCATAGAAAGAAACTTGCTCCGGTGATGACGGGTATATTTCTATATTTTTTGAAGTAAAAATATAAGAAAACAATGTCTTTTTTAGATAAAAAAATGGGATATTTGCAATGATTTTTGAGATAAAAATAAGTTTGATATGCAGATGAAAAAAATTTTGGAGAAGTATTTGGTATTTGTCGTTGGATTGTATTTTTTAGCCGTAGGTATTGTATTGATTGTGCGTTCAGCTTTGGGAACTACACCTATATCCAGTGTGAATTATGTGCTGAGTCTTAATACGCCTTTAACATTGGGGGCTTGGACATTTATCGTAAATGTATTGTTGATTATGGGACAGTTGTGGCTTGTAAGAAAGGTTGGTAGCAGGCAAGATGTCATAGAAATTCTTCTACAAATTCCATTTTCATTTATATTTTCGGCATTTATCGACTTCAATATGATAATAACGACGGGGTTGCATCCTAATGATTATTTGATGTCTTTAGCTTTATTGATTATAGGATGCGTTATACAATCGATAGGTGTCGTACTTGAAATAAAGCCTCGGGTGGCGATGATGAGTGCTGAAGGTTTTGTAAAATATGCTTCACGTTATTGTAATAAAGAGTTCGGAAAATTCAAGGTATATTTTGATATTACTTTGGTTTCACTGGCTGTTGTTATTTCCTTAATGTTTACCCAGCGAATTGAAGGTATTCGTGAAGGGTCATTTATTGCAGCATGTATAACAGGTTATATAGTGACTTTTTTAAATCAAAAAATCATGACGAGAAAGATGCTTCACAGATTATTTCCAATTTTGAGATAGTCTTTTAGGGCTACGGATATTTGTGGGGCATGAAGTATATTCTCCTCTTGTATTGCTATAAAAGAAAAATAATGTTTGGGATATATTGAAATATTGGATTTTGTTTTCTATATTTGTATAAGAAGTCTGGAAGTTTCATAACGAGACAAACGGCGGTTATTAATTAAAATAATACGGAGATGGGAAAAAGTCAGATGATTGTTGTTGCCGTTATCATTGCCATTGGATTGTATTTGTCCGGATGGGCATTGGGACATGCTATTATCGAGGTAAAGAATAAAGACCGAGTGGTGAGTGTAAAGGGCTTAGCAGAAAGAGAAGTTTCGGCTGATATGGTTATATGGCCACTGACATATAAAGAGATAGGGAATGATTTGGTTTCAATTTATACGACGGTAAGTCAAAAGAACTCGACGATAATAAATTTTCTCAAGAAAAATGGGATTACCGATAGTGAGATTACTACTTCTGCCCCTCAGATTATAGACATGGAAGCTGACCGGTATTCAAATAACAGAGTCCCTTATCGTTATAATGTAACTTCTGTCGTTACGGTTACGTCAACCCAGATAGATAAGGTGAGGGAGCTGATGTATCGGCAAACCGATTTGTTGAAACAGGGCATTGCTATTTCTGTGGGAGATTACCAATATCGTCCGCAGTTTATGTTTACTAAACTTAATGATATAAAGCCTGAAATGATAGAGCAGGCAACAAAGAATGCACGAAATGCTGCTGTCAAGTTTGCGAAAGATTCTGAGAGTGAATTAGGTAAGATAAAAACGGCATATCAAGGTCAATTTTCTATTGATGACCGAGATGCAAACACGCCTTACATTAAGAAAGTTAGAGTCGTGACGACAGTTGATTATTATCTAAAAGATTGATGGTAAATTCTCACGAATATTACATGAAGTTTGCTCTTCGTGAGGCGGAAGCCGCTCGTGACCGTAATGAAATTCCGGTAGGAGCGGTTGTTGTATGTAATGGACGTATTATTGCTCGAGCACATAATTTGACGGAAACATTGACTGATGTAACAGCTCATGCAGAGATGCAGGTAATAACAGCAGCGGCGAATGTCTTAGGGGGAAAATATCTCACAGGATGTACATTGTATGTCACAGTAGAACCTTGTGTAATGTGTGCTGGTGCCTTAGGTTGGTCTCAGGTAGGGGCAGTTGTATATGGGGCGTCAGATGATAAACGTGGTTTCCGTAAATTTGCTCCGGAAGCATTACGTCCGAAAACTGTGGTGACAAGTGGTGTTATGAAAGAAGAATGTGCTGCATTGATGAAAGAATTTTTTAAGAAAAAACGCTGATAATTATTATATTTATACTTGAAAAACCATATGAAAAAGATATGTTTCATTGTCGCTATGGCTGCTGAGGCCAAGCCTCTTATACAACATTTTGGATTGATGCATCAGGGAGGTCGTTTTGGGCAGGCTCCGAGCCAAGTATATCAAGGCAATTATAAAAATATAGAGATTACATTAGTAACCAATGGAAAAGATGCCGATACAGGTTTTGATTATATTGGATGTGAAGCCGCAACTTTGAGTACACACTTGGCCATTGCATATTATCATCCCGATATTATTATTAATGCGGGGACGGCAGGGGGCTTTGCGTCTAAAGGTGCAAAAATAGGAGATGTATATTTGAGTCATAAATATATAGTATTCCATGACCGGAGGGTCGATATTCCCGGATGGAACAGGATGGGGCAAGGGTATTTCCCTTGTATAGACTCAGATGAGATAGCTCGTTTGGGAGGATTTAAACAGGGAATTTGTACAACTGGCAGTTCTTTGGATATGACTGAAGATGATGCTGAGCAAATGCGCCAGACCGGAGGAGAAGTGAAAGATATGGAAGCTGCTGCGGTAGCTTGGGTAGCACAGTTGTATAAGACACCGATATTATGTGTGAAAGCTATAACAGATTTGGTCGGTGCAGATAGACCTACGGCACAACAATTTGATGATAATTTGAGCATGGCGACGCAAAAGCTCAAAGATGCTTGTTTCAAAATTGTAGATGAGCATTTGTTGAGAAAGAAAAAATGAGTATTTGTATCGTGTTGTAATGTCTTAAAAACTTCTCTTTTTCCAAATCGTCTAAAAAAGAGAAGTTTAATTTTTGTAAATAAGAAAACATTATTTACCTTTGTACCCGATTTTGAAAGACCATATAATGTCTAATTTATTAATGAAAATCAACTAATTAATTAAATGGAAGAATTAAAAAATTCTCCAGTCGAAAATTTTGACTGGGATGCCTATGAGAAAGGCGAAGTGTATGGTGATAAGAGCCGAGAAGAATTGGTAAATACTTATGACCAGTCTTTAAACACAGTTAAAGACAAAGAAGTAATCGAAGGTACAGTAATCTCTATGAACAAAAGAGAAGTCGTTGTAAATATCGGTTACAAATCGGATGGTGTCATTTCGATGAACGAATTCCGTTACAATCCTGATTTGAAAGTAGGTGATACTGTAGAAGTATATATTGAAAGTCAGGAAGATAAAAAAGGACAATTAGTATTGTCTCACAAGAAAGCTCGCGCTACTCGTTCTTGGGATCGCGTTAATTCAGCTCTTGAAAATGATGAAATCATTAAAGGGTTTATCAAGTGTCGTACGAAAGGCGGTATGATTGTTGATGTGTTCGGTATTGAAGCATTTTTGCCGGGCTCTCAAATTGATGTTAAGCCTATTCGTGATTATGATGTGTTCGTTGGAAAAACGATGGAATTCAAAGTGGTTAAAATCAATCAGGAATTCAAAAATGTGGTTGTTTCCCATAAAGCTCTTATTGAAGCTGAGCTGGAACAACAGAAAAAAGACATTATTGCAAAACTCGAAAAAGGTCAGGTACTTGAAGGTACCGTTAAGAATATCACCTCTTACGGTGTATTTATCGACTTGGGTGGCGTAGATGGATTGATTCATATTACGGACCTTTCTTGGGGCCGCGTAAGTCATCCGGAAGAAGTTGTTTCTTTGGATCAGAAATTGAATGTTGTAATTCTTGACTTTGATGATGAGAAGAAACGTATTGCTTTAGGTTTGAAGCAGTTGATGCCTCATCCTTGGGATGCGCTCAGTGCAGATCTTAAAGTTGGCGATAAGGTTAAAGGTAAAGTAGTTGTTATGGCTGATTACGGAGCATTTATTGAAATTGCCCCGGGTGTTGAAGGCCTTATACATGTATCAGAAATGTCTTGGTCACAACATCTGCGTAGTGCTCAAGACTTTATGAAAGTAGGAGATGAAGTTGAGGCCGTTATTTTGACTTTGGATCGTGAAGAACGTAAGATGTCTTTAGGTATCAAACAATTGAAACCAGATCCTTGGGAAGATATCGAAACCAAATATGCCGTAGGTTCTCGTCATATGGCTAAAGTACGTAATTTCACTAACTTTGGCGTATTTGTAGAAATCGAAGAAGGTGTAGATGGATTGATTCATATTTCAGACCTTTCTTGGACAAAGAAAATCAAACACCCGTCTGAATTTACTCAGATTGGAGCTGAAATCGAAGTTCAGGTTCTTGAAATTGATAAGGAAAATCGTCGCTTAAGTTTAGGTCATAAACAATTGGAAGAGAATCCTTGGGATGTATTCGAAACTATTTTTACAGTAGATTCGGTACACGAAGGTACTATTATCGAGATGTTAGATAAGGGTGCTGTAATTGCATTACCTTATGGTGTAGAGGGATTTGCAACTCCTAAACATTTGGTGAAAGAGGATGGAACTCAAGCTCAGGTGGATGAAAAACTCCAATTTAAAGTAATCGAGTTTAACAAGGATGCAAAGCGTATCATCCTTTCTCACAGCCGTATTTTTGAAGATGAAGCTAAAGCTGAAGCAAAGAAAGAAGCTGCAGCTAAGAAAGCATCCAAGAAGGCTGCTAAGGCAGATGAAAATGTAGCTATTAATAATAATGTAGAAAAAACTACATTAGGTGACATTGAAGAACTTGCTGCTTTGAAAGAAAAACTTGAATCAGAAAAGAAATGATCTGATTGACAAATTTATAGGCTATTAGAATACGGGGGCTACAGTTTTGTGTAGTTCCCGTATTTTCTTTTTATATTTATAATTTGAAATTGTTATATAGTTTGAATTATCCCTATTTTTAGGATATGGAAAAGAAAGTCCGTTTTGGAGTAGTAGGAACGAATACGATTAGTGACTGGTTTATTGCTGGCGCACGACAAGACTCTCGTTTCGAATTGACAGCTGTTTGCTCACGCTCACAGGAACGAGCCGAGGCATTTGCTGCTAAGCATCATATTCCGTGTACTTTTTCTTCGTTGGAGAATATGGCGAAAAGTTCGAAAATTGATGCGGTCTATATTGCTACGCCTAATTATGTGCATGCATCTCAGAGTATATTGTGTATGAGTTACGGGAAACATGTACTGTGTGAGAAGCCGTTTGCATCAAATGCATTGGAAGTACAGGAAATGATAAAAGCGTCTCATAAGTATCATGTAACGTTAATGGAAGCCATGATTTCGACATTGAATCCTAATTTTCTTATTGTCAGAGATTATATGAAGAAGTTAGGGACTATTCGTCGTTATTTTGCCAGTTATTGCCAGTATTCTTCCAGATATGATAAGTTTAAAGAAGGGGTTGTAATGAACGCCTTTAATCCGGCATTGTCGAATGGTGCGATTATGGATATAGGGATTTATACTATTTATCCGATGGTAGTCCTTTGGGGAAAGCCTTCTAAAATAGATGCAACGGGTATTCTTCTCTCTTCCGGAACTGACGGTCAAGGAGCTGTTAATTTTCAGTATGAAGGTTTAAATGCAACTGTATTGTATTCTAAAATAGCCAATTCTTATCTTCCATCTGAGATAGAAGGTGAGGAGGGGAATCTTCTTATGGACGGGATTCATATTATACGAGATGTTACTTACTTGCCTCGACCTCTTGCAATGTCGGGGAGAGGCCCTCAGGCTCTTCGTGAATCGATAGGTGTTGAATTGAATAAAAATGAATATTATTATGAGGTTGCTGAATTCATTAACTTAATTGAACAAGGATTATTGGAATCGAAAATTAATAGTCACCAAAATTCTTTGGTTACGTTAGAAATTATAGATGAAATACGCAAGCAAATAGGTGTAGTCTATCCTGCAGATAGGTAAAATGACTTGTCATGTGATTGATATTTTGATGTTATTGGAGGCTGAGTAATATCAAGGCGAGATTACGAACATATTTAAATGTGTCTTTCAAATTTTGAACACCGGGAGATAGTCGATAGGATGAGGATATCTTTTGGTCTGGTAATGTAAATATAGTATCTGATACCTGTGTTATTATTGGGGACGGAATATCTGTATATATTATCTGTAAAATGAATACTTTTTTATTGGATTATTAATTTAGATAAGTTATATTTGTTATACCACTTATAGAGATGGGAATTTTAGATAATGGCAAATATTGAATTGAACATTTTGGGATGTGGCTCGGCTTTGCCGACGACTCGTCATTTACCCAGTTCACAGGTGTTGAATGTGAGGGAGAAATTGTTTATGATTGATTGTGGTGAAGGTGCCCAGTTACAATTTCGTCGTCAGAAATTAAGATTTTCCCGATTGCAACATTTATTTATTTCGCATTTGCATGGAGACCATTGTTTTGGATTGCCAGGTTTGATTTCAACCTTAGCATTACTGGGTTATTCCGGAGAACTGGTGGTTCATGTGCATTATGAAGCTGAAAAACCATTTAGAGCTATGCTCGATTACTTTTGTCGAGATTTGCCTTTTTCGTTAAGATTCAATCCGATTGTTCCTGGAGAAAATATATATGAAGACCGTTCTTTGATTGTGCGGACATTGCCTTTAAAGCATCGTATACCTACTTGTGGATTTCTTTTTGAGGAAAAGCAAAAGCCTCGGCATCTGTTGGGGGATATGGTAAGGTTTTATAATATTCCGGTGAAGTTGTTGGCTGATATAAAAATGGGAGCAGATTACGTAACGCCTGATGGCCGGATTATTTTGAACGAACGATTGACCCGCCCGGCGGATCGGTCGATACGCTATGCATATTGTTCCGATACAGCTTATACTGAAAAATTGCTTCCTTATATTGAAGGAGTAGACTTGTTATACCATGAGTCTACATTTGCTGAAGATAATGTTTTGCGAGCAAAGGAAACTTTCCATTCGACAGCCAAGCAAGCAGCTACTATGGCATTAAAAGCCCGTGTAGGGCAATTATTACTGGGACATTATTCGGCCCGTTATTTAAATGATTCTATTTTTTTGGATGAGGCCCGGATGGTTTTTCCGAATACAATATTGGCCAATGAAGGTCTTGTGGTCCCGATAGATGGAAAATAATAAAGTTTTTCAAGGGGCTTCCTAAGTATTAATACCATTGTAAACGATCATAAGAGTTTCCACTCTTATCGTATTTCAGGTCGCTTAATAGAGATGATTTTACGCTGATGTGAAAATTGTAAGATTTGTATGGTCCCACAGGTATAAAGTTTGCACTCATACTCCAACAGTGCAAATCACGAGTAATACCGCAATTCATATAAGCTATTTTTTTCCGGTCAAAATCATAACTGGCAGAAAAATTGAATGACCAGTTTTTGGTCGGGCTTATATTCCCGGAAAAACTCAGATTTTGAGTGATTTTGCCGTTATATTCCATTTTCTTATAATTGAAGTCACCATAGCCATAGTTTATAGAGTAATTTATCGAAAGGCTCCAAGGTACTTTCCAGATCATATAACCGTCTTTTCCAAATTCCATATCGGTATTATTCTCTTCCTCTTGTTTATTTTCTTCATTTTCATATTTCAAAGTACTTTGGCTATTATCTATTTGGGTAGAGGCAGGACCGGTATCATCGTTACTTTTTTTATCGTCTTTATTTTTTTTCTTAAAGGTATCGTTATTGAAGGTATAAGAAAATGATGTACCGGTACTTGATAGGCGACCGAGGCCTTTGCCTGCTTTCCATCGGGGGATGTTTACTCGTACTGGTTGTCCTGCAGAATTGAGTTTATATGTATAAGTATCCCATGTGGCACTCATTTGAAGGTTAAATCCTTTGGTTAGTTTTATTAGTATAGATGAGTTGATATTGCTCCATTTCATGGAATCAGCAGCCATGTTATAACTGATACCTGCTGATAAGTTTTCAATAAGAGAAATTTTCCTGACACCTGTAGTATCTCGGTCAGATTTAACCTTCATTTCGAGATTATTGCTCATATTGAAAGATATCACTCCCTGTTTTCCACGAGAAACAGTCCCGAACATACCTTCTGAGAAGGGTGAGTATTCTACATCTTGTCGTCGGCCATTTGCATCTATTTTGGTATAAGTTTGCCAGAATCCATATCGGGAGCTTCCGAAATCCGGTGCGCCACTAAAACTGACACTTGGAGTGAACACATGGCGTATCATTTCAATTTTATCACCTAAAAAGGGTAGGGGTTTATAAAAACCGTAAAGTTTGGTCTGTGCGCTTACGCCAAAACTATAATTGAATACGTTATAAAACCCGTAAGTAGTATCTCGTACTTCTTGAGAAGCTTTAGGATCCCATTGCCGCATGATTTTGTTGGTATACATACGGTCGGTGAAAGAAAAAGATGGAGATATATTTATATATTTCAGCATATTAAATGTGGCCGAAATAGGAATAGTATGCTGCATCCCGTTTTGCCAATCTCTAATCAGATTAGATTTGAAAAATAGATTTTGTTTGGTTTCGATGGAATTGCGAAATATACCAGTGTAGTTGAGGCTTATTTTTTCATACCAGCGTTCTTTTCCTACGGGATTTTTTCTCTTGAATGGGTATACACGGCTTAGATTCAATGTAAAGTCCGGAAATGACACAGATAAGGTCGAATCTTTTGTTCTTTGGTTTATACTGGCTGTTGTTGAAATGCTGAGAGGTGCATTCGGGAAATTATAAGTCATGTTTACCGTAGAACTTTTGGTATTTTCCGTAAATGTTGCTGAATTATAATAACTATTTAAATTGTTGCGGTCATAACCACTGGTTGTGAAATTTACGTTGGCAGAGAAACTCATATTGGGATTTGCTTTCGAGTCTTGAGAGTGGTTCCATGTCAATCTGAAATTCTTTTGCTTTTGATAATCGGGCATACCTTTGTCTCCTAATATGGTGACCAGATACCCAATATTGAAATTTCCAGAGTATTTGTATCGTTTTATATAATTGGATTGACCATTGAGCCCCCAAGACCCTTTGGTATAAATTTCACCGGTTAAGGCCAAATCTATATAATCACTAATTGCAAAATAATATCCTCCATCTCTTAAATAGAATCCTCGGGCACTTTCATCTCCAAATGTCGGCATAATAATACCGGAAGAGTATTTGTCTGTAAATGGAAAAAAGCCAAATGGTATGGCTAAAGGTAACGGTACATCGGCGAGTACCATGTAGGCAGGACCTGTAACGATATTCTTTTTGGGACGTACTTTGGCTTTGGTAAGTTGTAGATAAAAGTGGGGGTGTTCATGATCGTCACATGTAGTGTATTTGCCATCTACCATGTAGAACTCATCGTTGTCCATTTTTTTTGTACGTCCTCCTGTCAAGTATCCTTCTCCTTGCTGGGTAATGATATTTGTTATGTATCCTTTTTTCGATTTGAAATTGTATTGCATGGTTTTGGATTCGTATTCTCCGCTTTTATCTTTATAAATCGGATTTCCGACTATTTCACCGGCTGTATCTGGACGTCCTACGGCATATACCATACTGCTATCCATGTTCATTCGTATCTCATCGGCATCAAGTTCTATATCTTGATAGTTGACGACCCCTTGCCCATACATATAGGCCATATTATTACCCAAAAATACGATAGAGTCGTTTGCCTTATATTCTACCACATCATCTAATCCTGCTTTTTTAGATTTCTTTGTAGAATCACTTGGAAGGGAATCATTTTTTAATGAATCTATTGCAATAGGAGGAATGGAGTCATTCTTTTTTTGATGAAGAGAATCAATAAGATTGAGAATGGCAGCCAAGGAATCTTTTACGGTACTGTCAGGTATAACATTGGCTGTTACCGGACGGAGTGCAGGAGTTGAAATCCGCTTAGTTTGTGCACTCAGGCCGAGCATCAACAATGTGCAGAAAACAGCTAAGATGGATATATAAATTTTATTTTTTGGCGACATTCGCAAACCTATAGGTTATCGGACTGCAAAAATACATAATTTACCCCAACTTATAAGGGATTGGGCGGGATTTAATATATTTTAGAGAAGAAACAATTTACACCAGCTTTCAAAACGATGGACAGATGCTTCTCCATATTTGACCATACTTTTACGTATTTTATCGAGGCTTTTTTCTTTTAAAGGGTCTGATTTGGAATAAAATTTGTCTGAAAAACAGATTATTTGCTCTTCAATACTTATGGGCAGCATGTCCCGATGCGGGATAGGTAGATTTTGAGCTATAATTTCATCAAGGGAGAGTCCGGCACCTGTATGCCGTTCGCAGACAAGGGCATGTCGAGGTAATCCTTCTTTTTTTAAAAGTTCACTACCCAAAGTCCCGTGGCAAATATATGGTCTCGCTCCATGGCATTCAATATCTGGAGCATCAGTTAGAAAAATTCCAATATCGTGTAACATGGCAGCTTCGGCAATAAATTGCTTATCTGCATTAAATTCAGGGTGGGCATTGGCTATAGCCAATGCTTTTTCTGTTACTAATTGACTATGGTCTACAAGTATATCATAAAGTTTAGTACCGGGTGTATAGTATTTTTTTATTATTGTTTGCGGGTCCATATCCTCTTTATTTTATGCAATGATACAAAATCTTTTTGAAAAAGAAAGCGTGCAATTTACAAATAAACTTAGAGGCTGTTTAAAATTATCAAAAAATAGGTTATTCTTTTTATTTATTATTCTGTAGTATGTTTTTTATTTAGAAGTCTGGTTATATGTAAGTTCTGCTTTTGTCCTTTGACTTCAGATTTTTATCAGATAGGATTTTAAATTAAGATATCATATACAATTCCTTTTTTCAAGAGGGTATTTTCATATTCTCTTGAAAAAAGAAATTGTCTTGTTTGTATGTTGTAAATTTTATTTTTCCTCAGCAAACATCGGATCCCAGGCCGGCAGGAGGGTTGCTTTTTGTTTTAGTACTTCTTTTACTTTTGGAGTAATGTATTTTTTATCGACGACAAGACGGAACATGTATTCGTCAAACCATTTGTCTGTCATGATTAAATGTCCATTGTTTGCACCTGGTCCCCAACTATTCTCTACCATCCACTTTTTAGGCTTACCGTTTGGGTCTAAGTCTACGGCCATCAAAGTCATTGCATGAGATGAACCGCTTGCAAAAGTTTGTACACGTTGCTTCTTATCCATATTGAAAGTAGTTCCCATCAAAGAACCATAATCATAATAGTCTGTATCGAGTAAGCCTCGTTCTCTATCGAGAAATTTGCCTACATCGCATGAAAAATACATCATAGTACTATCTTTAATGGATGCAATAGCCATTTCTTTGATGTCTTCTATTGGTAAGTTTACGTATGTCCAGTTTCTACCATCATAGCGATGGCGGTCGTAATCTATTTCATATAGCTTATAGTAGTCGCGGCTGGGATCATTCATTAGCATGACATAGTTATTGGTTAAGTCTTTTCCTATAAATTCATTGAAGAAAGACATAGGTGTATATTCTTTGGTTTCAACCGGATTGCCTTTGGCATCTTTTCGTGTCCAGGTAAATGAGGCAGGTGGTTCTCCTAGGTTGAGTACCAGCATACGGTATATAGTACCTAACATTTGTATCTTGCTTTTTTCTAATGAGGCAATAGAGCTTCCTTGGGCCGCTTCATTACGTAATTGTATCCCAAACTCTCTTAGTTTTAGCTTTATCAAATATGCCATACGACTGGTGTTTTCGCTACTGTTTGTCTCTGTCATAACTTCTGCTGGAACTACACCATATTTGCTTAAAATATCGGATATTCCAGTGAATTGTCCCCCGTCACTTAAGGGGTTTTTGAAGAGCCATTCTACCATCTTATCGTTTATAGGCTTTTTGCGGGTATCGATGATTCCTTGTAGAAAGAGGTTGGCTTTTTCGAGCTGGTCCCAGAAAAAAGGATAGACTTGAGAAAATTGAAAATCTCCCATATCATATTTGGCAATAGCTTGTGCTCGGAATACATTCAATCCCGTGAATAGCCAACATCGTCCAGATGATTTTTGGTCGGTGATACCTTTACTATTGATTTTGTGAGAGAAATAGGTATCAAAGTTATTTTTGTTGTCAATGTTTATGGCCAGTTTATTTATATCGTTATTGCAAATAGCATTGCGTATCGCTTTATCAGTTGATGTTCCCTGATATGATTGTTTGATTTGTTGCAGCATTTCAGAAGAAATGCCACCTTTTTCGGTTTGTTGGCTATTTGCCAATAGAGAGATGCTAAGAAAGAAGCATGCTATTGGTAAGTAATAGGATTTCATAGTTGAGTATATTATATGTATTATTTTTTGTTTGTTTTATTTCAAATATTTTTTTGCCGGAATAGGAACATTGTTTCTAAGGTGGGTTTTTCTCTTATAGTTTTGGGGTAAAGTCGGATCTCCTCCTATATAATGAGGAAAATCTGGATATGGATATACAGGTCGTTGCATTTCTATTTCTTTTCTGGAATTATCTTTATATCGGGTGGCTATTATTCGCTCAGGGGCTTTTCCCTTTTCTACCCAGTCCATCAATAAGGTGAGAATATCTTGCTCTTTGTCTGGATTTGGAGGTGTAGGAAATCCTTGTCCAAAGTCGTTTACTCCAGGACCGTTGGCACAATGATTCATTCCAGGAATAATGAAATAACGGAAAAATGTTTGTGTTTCTTCTAAACTTCCTGTTTGTTCTATTACCCGTTCATAATAATTTATTGCGTCAGGAAAAGGAACAATGGGATCACATGTTCCTGTGTACATTATGATTTTTCCATTATTTTTTTTCAATGGTCTTAAATCTGGATTGTTTGCATTTAATATTGGTGCCAGTATAGAATCGACTTTTTCTAAATCTTTGTCAAAATCAAATTTGCGGTAATCGAAATCTTTTCCAAATGCCCAGATAAATGGGTACAAAAGTTCGTTGACTGCTGATTTTCCTTGAAAGTATTCTTGTCCAGACGGTTTATCTTCGCTATTTAAAGGAAATGAGCAGTATATTCTTTCTCCTGTATTTGGATTGACAGGTCCGTTGAGTATCTTTTTTAATATGTCTACTTGCTTTTCTGAAAGAAAGGACTTGAAGATTTCCGCATCGATGGTGGCAATTCTTGGGTCTGTGAGAAAATGGTCAGTTGGAGCTCCCCCGTCTTTGCCCACATTTTTTTGTATGACAATTTCAGTTATTTTCTGTAATTGTTTTTTTGAAAACATCAATTCTGGATTTTCGTTGCATAGAGCATGGCTCCATAAGAACATGGTGTGTAGATGTGTGCGGTTATTGGCCGGGGCTCCGGCTAATATTCCATTGTAATCTTCAGGGTAGCGCTGGGCTTCAGAGAGAGCTTGCTGTCCTCCTGTAGAGCAGCCTTGGAAGTAAGAATAGAGTGGTTCTTTTCCATAATATTTTTTTATGAATTTTTTTGCAACTACGGTCATTTCGTGTGTTGCTCGATATCCGAAGTCTTTCCATCGTTCGGGATATTCATACACCTCATGTGCTGCCGGAGAAGTTCCCATGTCTGTATTGGCAACGGCAAACCCTCGTTTTAGTCCAATTTCAAGAGCCCAAAAATTTATATATCCAGCTCCTCCTCCAGTCCCTGTACCTAAAAAACGCCCATTCCAGTTTTCAATGGGCATCCATACTTCTATTCCAATGTTTGATTCGGATGTAGGTCGTGATATTAATGAAATACGTCGGAATGGAGGTAATCCGGTCATTATCTTTTGAGAGCAAGGCTCAATAAAGTTTCCTTCGGTGATATCTTCTATATTATTAATGAAGATATGTGGATGGAGCGTTGTATAAGATTGTTTTATTCTTTCGGATGCGGTTTGTGCCGAAACGGATATGTTATATCCGATGAGTGAAAACAATAAAAATAGAAAAATAGAGTGAGAGTTTCTGAACATGATTTTAAAGGCTAATGTATCTCTGTTACTGCAAAGATAAATAAAAAGCAGAGAATGCCAATGTCAGGAAGAAACTAATATAAAGGTTATAATTTGATTTTGACTTATTATTGTTTTAGGAGGGGGAGGTATTCAGAATATTTTGTGATATTTATGACTGTGGGGTTGATCTTGCTTATACATATAATAATCTTGATGGTAACTTTCTGCTGGCCAAAATTTTGTTACAGGAAGTAATTGAGTAGCTACTTTAAAGCCCATTTGTGAAAGTTGTTTCATAAGTTTGATTGCAATATCTTTTTCTTCAGGAGTAGACCAAAAAATTACAGAACGATATTGAGGGCCAATGTCTGAGTTTTGCCCATTTGTCTGGGTGAAATCATGTATTTCAAAAAAGTATTTAAGGAGTTTTTCATAGCTTAATTTCCGAGGTTCATATTGGATTTCTACGGTTTCATAATGTCCTGTTGTTTGCGTGCATACTTGTTTATATGTAGGATTTTCTATTTCACCTCCCATATATCCGACAGTGGTATAAAGTACACCATTGAGTTTTTTAAGATAATATTCGATGCCCCAGAAACTACCGCCAGCGAGCCATGCAGTTTGTATTACGGTTTCTGGATTTTTATTTTTGATTTTTACAGAAAGAGTATTGATAAAGTATCTGAATCCGTTTGATGATAAACGTTTGCTGAAAAATATATATCCTAAAAAAGTACCGCAACAGTTACAAAAAATTTCGGAACGTATATTTTCTGTAACAGGTCGGTGTTGGATTTTTCCAGGTATAGCGTTGACGAAAGAGAGCCATCCTATTCGGGAGGCCAGTTTGTTTTTAAGTGGGAATAAAGGAGTATTACAGTTTTTACAATTATAAGTTTCGTCCTCATAGAAGTTGTTATCTTCCCCATTGAGAGACTGGTTGCAGCTGTTGTGTAGTGCAACATGAGTTTCTTTGTAAGATAAGTCGTTAAAATCCATTATTATAGCAACTATGGTTAATACAAATGTGTGAATCTTTATAATCTTATGTATTTATTAACAAGTTGCTTGTATGATTTGTTTAAAAAATGACAGAAAAAATCCTGCTTTAAGCAGGATTTTTTCTGTCATTTTTTAATTTATGATACTTATTCAACAATAGTTATCCATCCAAAGGTATCGGGTTCGTCTCCGTATTGAATGCCCCGAAGTTTATTATAAAGTTTTTCGCATATAACTCCAGGTTTACCATTCTTAGAAAAAATATAAGATTTATTGGCATCTAAGTCATCTATGCGTTCGATAGGACTGATAACAGCAGCTGTACCACATGCTCCGGCTTCTTCGAAAGTTTCAAGTTCTTCTTCCGGTACTCGACGTTGTTCAACAATCATACCCATCGACTCGGCAATTTTCATCAAACTTTTGTTGGTGATTGAGGGAAGGATAGATGATGATTTAGGGGTGATGTAGTGATTGTCTCGGATTCCAAAAAAGTTGGCTGGTCCGCATTCGTCTACATATTTTTTCTCTTTTGCATCGAGATATAATACTGCAGAGTATCCCATTGCATGAGCTTTCTCTCCAGCTACCAGACTGGCGGCGTAGTTACCTCCAACTTTGTAGATACCTGTGCCTAAAGGTGCTGCACGATCATACTGTCTTAGTATTACCATTGGAGTCGGTTTAAATCCTTCTTTGAAGTAAGGGCCAACAGGTGTTACAAAAACTACAAATAAATATTCGGATGATGGTTTTACTCCAACTTGGGCACTTGTCCCGATAAGTAAAGGACGTATATATAATGATGCTCCACTTTCGTAGGGAGGAACGAATCTCTCATTTTTCTTTACAACTGTAACAATGGCTTCTTTGAATTTTTCTGTTGATAGTTCGGCCATCATGATACCTCGACAGGTACTTTGTAAACGTGCTGCATTTTCTTCGAGTCGAAAGATTCGTATTTTCCCATCTTTACCTCTGAAGGCTTTTAATCCTTCAAATCCTTCTTGGCCATAGTGAAGGCATGTTGCAGCCATATGCAAATTAATGTCGGGAGTATCCCAAATTTCTAAATCGCCCCATGCATTATTTTTGTATGTGTAGCGTACATTATAATCGGTCGGCATATAACCGAACGATAGATTCGACCAGTCTATAGTTTCCATACTATTAAATTTTTTTGAATCGATATTTTAATCCTATACAATTTTTCAATATTCTTTCATTGATTCACAAAGTTAATGTTTTTTAGCAATAAGCGTATTTTTTTTGATAAAATATTAGTTTCTGATGGATAAATGCTATTTTTTTTTCTATAGAAGCCGTTTAAATTATTTGATGAAATCGTAAAGACTGGTTTTGAATATCTTTCTACTTTTTTGTATTTTTATTTATCGGATAATCAGTTTTTTCTATATAAAATCGAAAAAATATATTCAACGAAATTTTAGAAATGGATTTGTAAAAAAGTCGGATATAGTTTAAGATAATATAATTTTTATGGTGATTTGGATACAGGCAGTCGAGAACCACATTGATGGCAATAAAATGCATTTTTATCGTGTTCTTGATTCCCACATTTAAGGCATACGACATCTTTCATGCGATGGCTGCGTATCATTTCTGAAGAAACGATACCAGTAGGTACGGCAATGATCGAGTAGCCGAGAAGCATAATGACAGTTGCAATCAATTGTCCGAGAAAAGTTACAGGTGTAATATCTCCGTAACCTACAGTTGTGAGGGTAACGACAGCCCAGTATACGCTTTCGGGTATATTGCCGAATCCTGGGTTTACTTTACTCTCTACAACATACATGATGGCTCCTAATATAGTTACCATAATAATGATGAAATAAGAGAAGAGTAATATTTTTTTTGCGCTTCGTTTTATTGATTCGGCCAGATGGTTACTTTCTTTTACATATCGGGATAGTTTCAAGATGCGGAAAATTCGAAGTAACCTCAGAGATCTGATAATGCTGAAATACCGGGTACTACTAAATAGAATACTAATAAAAGCAGGGAGTATAGAAAGAAAGTCGATAATGCCATAGAATGAAAATATATATTTCTTTTTATTGGGAACGCAGTAAATACGTAAAATGTATTCTATTGTGAAAAGAAAAGTTATAATCCATTCTCCTATGCGGAAGGGTATGAGGTATTGCTTATCATATTCTACGATACTCTCAAGCATAGAGAGGAGGACACTAAAAACAATGACAATCAGAAGCAATACGTCAAACAGTTTTCCGCCCTTCGTATCTGATTTAAAAATGATAACGTAGAGTTTTTGCTTTAGTTCATCTGATGGTTTGAATGATGTCATATTATGAACCCTCTTAAAAAAATAAGACAGTATATATTCACACTGTCTTATATAACAAATAGGCGGTTTATTTTGTTTTTAATTAATCTTCGCTATCAAAGTCGAAATCAAAATCGAAGGTGTCGTCGAAATATTGTTGTTCGGTAAATTTTTTTAGTTCTCGGCTATCTCGTTTTGTCGGTCTTCCCATACCTTTACTTCTATTGATAAAACCACTGATACGGCTCAATTCGAGTATCTCCATTTGTTCAGGAGGTGTCACGTTTTCGAGAAATTCGGGTACGAGCTTAGCTCCCATTCGGTTTTCTGTCAATGCTAATACTTTGAAAGAATATGTAACTGGTGGTTTACGTACTTGTATGATATCTCCAATTTTGATAGTACGTGAAGGTTTTACTGTGGTTCCCGATACCGATACTCGACCTTTTTTACAAGCCTCGGCTGCAATAGTACGGGTTTTGAAAATGCGGGTGGCCCACATCCATTTGTCTATACGCACTTCGTTTTCTTTACCCATAGTTCGTTTATTTATTGTTGAACTGTGTCATGGTGAGTTGTATTCCGGCTAAGCAAAAACTTTTGATTATTTCACCTGCCCGTTCAAATTTCTCGGGTAATATTTTTTCTTCCTCTGGAGGAAAACTGCCTAAAACAAAATTTACTTGCCCTCCTCGAGGAAAGTCATTTCCGATACCAAATCGTAAACGTGCATAGTTATCGGTTCCTAATATTTGTTGTATATGTTTTAGTCCGTTATGTCCGGCATCACTACCTCTCGGTTTAAGTCGTAAAGTACCGAATGGTAATGCCAAGTCATCGACAACAACTAAAAGGTTTTCGATGGAAATATTTTCTTTTTGTAGCCAGAATCTTACAGCGTTACCACTTAGATTCATATATGTGGATGGTTTCAGCAACACCAATGTGCGGCCTTTGATTTTCATCTCGCATGTGGCTCCGTAGCGGCCATCACTAAAAATAAGATTGGACGCCTTAGCTAAAGCGTCCAATACTCTGAATCCTATGTTGTGTCGGGTATTTTCGTATTCACTACCGATATTGCCCAAACCTACAATCAAATATTTCATTTAAGCAATATTATTTACCACTTTTTGCTTGGGCACCTCTGGCTGCTCTTGTCAACTTAACGGCACAAACCACAGCATTTTTGGCATTCATGATTTCAAGACCTTCAAAATGAAGATCTCCTACCTGCATAGTCTTACCTAAACCTAAATTGTCTATATTGATAACCAACTTTTCAGGGATTTGAGTATATATAGCTTTTACTTTAAGCTTTCTCATTTCGAGACTTAATTTACCACCGGCTTTAACACCTTCAGAGTGACCTTCAAGGGCTACAGGAACTTCCATTACGATAGGTTTCTTATCGTTAACTTCAAGGAAATCCATATGGAGGATACGGTCATTTACCGGATGGAATTGTACGTCTTTTACAACGGCCATTACTTTCTTTTCTCCGATGGTCAGATCTACTGCAAAAATTTCGGGAGTATAGATAAGTTTGCGAACAGCGTCATTAGAAACAGTAAAGTCTGTAACGATAAGACCTTTGTTATTAGCTATTTCAACAACTTTTTCTCCAGCTTTTAATGCTTTATTACAAGGCATTTCAACAATTTCTCCGCCATTGAGTACTGCAGGGATTAAATCTTGTTTACGGATAGCTTTTACAGCTTTTTTCCCCAAGTCTATACGGGGAGTTCCTTCTAATTGGAATGTTTTCATTTGTTTAATTTGTTTGTGTTACTCAAAATTAGTTTGCTTCCTAATTTCCCATCACACGGTACTATTCAAAAAGCGAGGCAAAGGTAAAAATATTTTTTGATAATCTAATAGGGAGATTCAATATTTTAATAAGATTGTTTGGGTAAAAAGTTTTTAGTCAATAAAATCTGGATATATCATATGTTATGTCTGGTGAGTTTTATAATTGAAGTATAGATAATATTTGTCGATTTGGTGCGGAAATTTATGTGAAAATTAGTTCTGTATGTTTTTGTTTTTAACTATTTTTGTAGCTCACTATAATCCTTAAATTATACATATTAAAATAACGAAAGGCAAATTATGAAAGGTAAAATTTTAGTGACCGGTGGTGCCGGATATATTGGTTCGCATACTACTGTAGAATTGCAGAATGCCGGATATGAAGTTGTGGTATTGGATAACTTATCTAACTCCAATGCAGGTGTTATTGATGGTATAGAACATATTACGGGAATTCGTCCGGTTTTTGTTCAAATGGATCTTCAAGATAAAGATGCTCTTCGCAAACTATTTGAAGAGCACAAGGGCATTAAAGGCATAATTAATTTTGCAGCGAGCAAGGCTGTGGGTGAGTCGGTACAGAAACCTTTGTTGTATTATCGCAATAATTTAGTGACGTTAATGAATTTGTTAGATCTTATGCCGGAGTATGGGGTAGAAGCTATTGTATTTTCGTCTTCTTGTACTGTGTACGGACAGCCGGATATCTTGCCGGTAGATGAGAAAGCGCCTATAAAGCCTGCGATGTCACCTTATGGTAATACTAAGCAAATATGTGAGGAAATTATTAAAGATACGATATATTCCGGTGTACCATTTAAATCGATAATTCTTCGTTATTTTAATCCGATAGGAGCTCATCCGACTGCAGAAATTGGAGAATTACCTCTTGGAGTTCCTCAAAATTTGTTGCCTTATGTAACTCAGACAGCTATGGGGATACGTGAGCAGTTAAGTGTTTTTGGAGATGATTACAATACTCCTGATGGTTCCTGTATTCGTGATTATATCAATGTTGTGGATTTGGCTAAGGCTCATGTCATCGCTGTGGATCGTATGCTTGGAGGTAAGTCAAAGCAAGATGTAGAAATATTCAATTTGGGTACCGGAAAGGGCGTTTCGGTATTGGAGTTGATTCAAACTTTTGAGAAAGCTACAGGAGTAAAAGTCAATTACAAAATTGTTGGTCGACGTGAAGGTGATATCGAAAAAGTATGGGCAAATCCGGAATGGGCAAATAAAGAATTAGGCTGGGAAGCAAAAGAAACTCTTGAAGATACTTTGGCTTCTGCATGGAAATGGCAACAAAAATTACGTGAACGCGGTATCATGTAATATTTGCAAGAGCATTTTGGTAAGTTTTAGAATTATTTGAAAATTGAAATTATTTAAGCGAATTTCATGGTCATCTGAACTATGGGATTCGCTTTTTCTATAAAGGAAGAGTTATAACGGGATTCCGTAATTGTGTTTTACTTCATCCATAACAAATGTACTGGTTAAAGATCCTAAACTATCGATACTACCTAGTACATTAAGGATGAATTCCTGATAGTATTTCATATTGGGAGCATGGATTTTTAATAGATAATCATAACTGCCCGAAATATTATAACATTCGGTTACTTCAGGAATGTCTTGTACGATTTTTGTAAATTCAGCAGCAATATCCCGATTAAGTTTAGAGAGTTTTACACTGCAAAATACGATAAATCCTTGATTGAGTTTCTCTGCGTCTAATACAGCAATATATTTTTTTATATATCCTCCATTTTCGAGGCGTTTAAGACGTTCGAAAACTGGGGTAGATGATAAATTTACTTGTGAAGCTAGCTCTTTTGTCGTAAGTCTGGCGTTACTTTGAAGAATACTCAGTATCTGTAAGTCTGTTTTATCTAAGGTGTCCATAGAAAAAATTTCTTTTAGAAGATATTTTTGTTTATTGTTTTATTCTTATTTTCTAAATTCTTACACAAAATTAGTTTTATTTTCTAATTATAAAAAATATATTGAATTTTAATTCTTTAATTTCTAATTTTGTTAGAAAATAATTTTATAAAAATTGTGATTATGAAAACAAGAAAACTACGTTTTGAGACATTACAAGTACATGTAGGACAAGAACAACCCGATTTAGCTACGGGTGCACGTGCTGTACCTATTTATCAGACAACGTCGTATGTATTTCGAGATTCGGCTCACGCTGCGGCACGTTTTGGGTTACAAGATCCCGGAAATATTTATGGACGATTGACCAACCCTACTCAGGGGGTATTTGAAGAACGTGTGGCTGCACTCGAAGGGGGTATTGCAGGTTTGGCCGTAGCTTCAGGTGCAGCAGCTATAACCTATGCTTTTGAAAATATAACACGGAGTGGTGATCATATTGTTGCAGCTAAAACTATCTATGGAGGCAGTTATAATCTGTTAGCACATACTTTACCGGCTTATGGGGTGACTACAACTTTTGTAAATCCGGAGGATTTATCTAATTTCGAAAGGGCAATCCGAGAAAATACGAAAGCCATATTTATTGAAACTTTAGGTAATCCGAATTCAAATGTTATAGATATAGAAGCAGTTGCAAATATTGCACATCATCATAAAATTCCTCTTATTATTGACAATACATTCGGTACTCCTTATTTGATTCGTCCTATTGAGTATGGAGCAGATATTGTAATACATTCTGCGACTAAATTTATTGGGGGACATGGCTCTTCGTTGGGGGGAATTATTGTGGATTCGGGTAAATTTGACTGGGTTGCATCGGGAAAATTTCCGCAGTTAACTGAACCCGATCCAAGTTATCATGGAGTGCGTTTTATCGATGCAGCGGGAGCAGCAGCTTATATTGTACGTATACGTGCTATTCTTTTGCGTGATATGGGTGCGACTATCAGTCCGTTCAATGCTTTTATTTTATTACAAGGTTTGGAAACATTGTCTCTACGTGTAGAACGGCATGTGGACAATGCGTTGAAAGTAGTAAAGTTCCTTCAGAGCCATCCTAAAGTAAAGAGTGTAAATCATCCAGCATTGTCCGGTCATCCTGACCATCTTTTATATAAACGTTATTTTCCCCGTGGAGCTGGATCTATTTTTACGTTTGAGATAAAGGGGGGTGAAAAAGAAGCTCATCGTTTTATTGATAGTCTGGAAATTTTTTCTTTATTGGCTAATGTTGCAGATGTAAAATCTCTGGTAATACATCCGGCGAGTACTACACATTCACAGCTTAGTACGGAGGAACTTACAGAACAGGGAATATTTCCCAGTACGGTACGTCTGTCTGTAGGGATAGAACATATTGAGGATTTGTTAGATGACTTAAGGCAAGCTTTCGATAAAATATAATATTAAGGAGATAGTTGAGTGCTGGTATGGAGAATACGAGGATGATTTTATCTGGTTAATGGAAAGTAATTCAAACTTGTGAGATTACTAATAATCAGTTTGTGCCAGAAACAATTTAATAATGAAATTGTAATTATAAATAGATATATTTTTGTGCTTTATTGTGGAATATAGTAATTTTGAAAAATTAAGAATGTTTTTTATTTGTCTAGGGGAGTAATAGAATGAAGTATTTATGATTGTTCTAAATATCTGTTGTTATGATGCAGTGTAATAATAATAAGAGGCAAACTTTGTATATCAAAAATATGGTCTGTGATCGTTGTATTATGGTAGTTCGCAATTTGTTTGAATCTATGGGCATAAGCACTGAATCGGTAGAATTGGGAATAGTTTGTGTTGTGACTTCAGTTGAGGAAGATAATCTTTATAAATTAAGAGAGTCTTAGTATGAATTGGGATTTGAACTGATTGATGATCGAAGGCAACAAATTACGGAGCAAATAAAAAATGAAATTATAAAATTGGTACATCATGATAATGGGTGTTTAAAAGAGAATTTATCTGATTTTTTGACGGAAATAATGCGTTGTGAATATAGCCAGTTGAGTAAATTATTTTCTGAGACAACAGGTACGACTATTGAAAAATATTTCATAGCACAGAAAATAGAACGTGCAAAAGAACTGCTTTTTTATGGGGAATTGTCATTGAGTCAAATTGCGGATGCGATGAATTATTCCAGTGTAGCTTATCTAAGTGCTCAGTTTAAAAGTGTAACAGGGGAAACACCCAGTTCTTATAAAAAGCGAAAGCAGAATAGGCGTACTCCATTGGATAAAATTTGATTATCGGACCAAAAATCTTATAAATCTATCCCACAATTTTGTAAAATTTTTTTCATTATTTCCTATTACCTTTGTCTGTTCTAAGGAGGAAATATATAAGCATGTCACAACGAAAAAAATTTATATCATTACTGTTATTCATCGTCTTTTTGGCAGTGATGGGAGGACAGTTATTGATTATTAGTACATGTATCTATGGTGTAGGAAACTGTAAAAGCGCTGATTGTTGCCATACGGGAGAGGCTGTTTGTAAAAGTGATATTCCGGTTTCGGACAGGACCGGAATGATATGTTGTTGTAATCATTCTATAAAGGGGTATTCTTATATAAGCTCTTTGTTTCAGAAAGAAGATTATAATGTTCGTATCGTAATATTGAGTTTGCCTCCTAAAATAGGAGTTAGAAGTTTATGTCAGGAACCTTTTTATACGAGTGAAAGTATTGTAGAACAGTTTGTCTTTTTTATATCGGATGTTCTTTCATCTGCGACAGGTTTACGAGCGCCACCTATATTTAGTTAAAAAGTAACATTGAAGCCAGAAGGTTTAGTGTTTTTTGTGTATCTTTTTAATAAAATATAGATATTTATGGGAAAAATGAAATTTCTAATCATATTGTTTTTTGATTTTATTGCAAGTGGAGTCCTTTTTGCCCAGGGATTGCGGGGAGAGGTTTTTGGTTCTGACGGAGAACCTCTTATTGGAGCTTCGGTTTATTGGGCAGAGACGAATGTTGGGGTAAGTACTGACAGCATAGGTCGTTTTTCGATTCATAAAGTAAAGGGTTATAGTAAACTTGTAGCTTCATATTTGGGATATATCAATGATACGTTGGATTTGAAAAAGAATAACAATAACGATTATGTACGATTTTTGCTTCAGGAGCAGGAAGTCGCTTTAAATGATATAGTTATTGAAGGTATTCAAAGGGGAAATTTGATAAAACGTGACGGTATTGCAAAAAATGAACTGATTACTTTTGCTGGATTGACTAAAATGGCTTGTTGTAATCTTGCCGAAAGTTTTGAGAATTCGGCTTCAGTGACGGTAGGTTATAGTGATGCGATTTCGGGAGCGCGTCAGATAAAGATGCTTGGATTGGCCGGGACATATACACAAATACTTGATGAAAACCGGCCGATAATGCGAGGTCTTAGTGCACCTTACGGATTGGGGTATACACCGGGGATGTGGCTTAATTCTATTCAAGTGTCCAAAGGTGTATCGTCCGTTACTGCTGGGCATGAAGCTATTACCGGACAAATTAATTTGGAATATCGTAAGCCAGTGGACGACGAGAGATTGTTTGTAAATGTATATGTCGACGATGAGCTACGTACAGAAACTAATGTTTCTACGGCATTTCCAGTGACGAAAAATAAGAAATTGTCGAGTATCATTTTGTTGCACGGTTCTGTAGATACAGATGTTCGCAAAATTGACCATAATCACGACCATTTTCGGGATTTGCCCAAATCAGATCAGGTAAATGTAGCTAACCGTTGGTTATATATGGCAGATAATGGCATGCAAATGCGTTGGGGATGGAAGTTTGTACAAGAGAATCGTTTAGGCGGGATGTTGGGATATAACGATTCGGAAAATATGCGTGAGGCTATGTATTCTGATTGGAGCAGTAAAAATAAGCCTTTATACGGCTCGTTTATTAAGAATCGCAATATTAACGGTTACTTGAAAATTGCAATGCCTGTCGGAAAAGCTGTTTATGATTCTGACGAAAATGATGAAAAACGCTCAAATGTGGCATTGGTAGCAGATTTTGATCATTTTAACGAGAATGCTTATTGGGGGTTAAATGATTATACTGGGAATGAAAATTTGGTTTCGGCTAATTTGATGTATAACCATTATTTTACCTATCGTTCTTCTCTTATTGTTGGCACACAGATGTATTTTTCATATTATCGGGAGGGGCTAACCAATCGAACTCCATGGCTGACCGAATTGCCAGAGCAGATGAAATATTATAATTTTGATCGTGATGAGGGAGAGATTGGTGCTTATGCTGAATATACATATGCTTTTAGGGACAGATTTTCGGTAGTTCTTGGGGCGAGAGGAGATTATAATCGTTATTATAATCGTTTTTTCCTGACACCTCGTGGTCATATTAAGTGGAATATTTTTCCGTTGACAACATTACGAGCTTCTGCCGGACTGGGTTATCGCTCGACCAATATCATTACTGATAATATTGGTGTATTGGCGACAGGACGGCAAATTGAAATTCCGGATATGAGGACTTTTGACCGTATGGAAAAGGCCCTTACGGTTGGAGGTAGTATAACTCAGACATTTTCTTTGGTTGGTTCAAATGATGCATCATTGAGTTTTGATTATTTTCGTACACAATTCTATAATACTGTAATTGTGGATCAAGAAATGTTTGCAGATAAAATAGTTTTTTATAATACGGGTAAGCGCTCGTTTACCAATACTTATCAGGTAGACTTTTCATGGACGCCTGTTGCTCGGTTTGATATTTTTGCTACATTCCGATATACAGATAGTGAAGTAACTGTTCGTCGGCATGGAGAAAAATATATCCATGTCGAAAGACCATTGGTGAGCAGATATAAGACATTGTTGAATATGCAATATGCGACGAAATTTCGTCGTTGGGTGTTTGATGCTACAGCCCAGTTTAATGGGCCTATGCGTATACCTACACAAACCGCTAATCTTCAGGATAGTTATTATTCTCCACATTATCCGGTTTTTTATGCACAGATAACGCATAAAATTGGTAAATTCGATATTTACATTGGTTGTGAAAATATAGGTGATTATCGGCAGGCGGATCCGATATTGAATGCATCAGAACCTTATTCGGCTGGTTTTAATTCGATGAATGTATGGGGCCCTTTGATGGGACGGAAGTTCTATGCCGGGTTCCGTTTGAATTTGTATTAGTTAGATATTGAAAATTGATATGAAAATGAAAAGAATTTTAATTATTTGTTTTGCACTAATACTTGGAATTGGGATTAGTGAGGCTCAGGAAACGGGACAAAAGAAAGTCGTAACTACTGTATTCAAAACGGATATTGTATGTGAGAATTGTGTCAAAAAGATTATGAATAATGTCCCTTCTTTAGGAAAAGGTATTAAAGATGTGCAAGTAGATCTTGCAAAGAAGAAAGTAACAGTTGTATATGATGTGAGAAAGAACAATGATAAGAATATAATAAAAGGTTTTTCATCTCTTAAGATAAAAGCTGAACCAGTAAAGGAGTGTGATAAACAGTAATTGTTCTATATATAAAACAGTTTAAGGCAGTTTTTTTAACTGCCTTTTTTGTATTTATTATCATAGCCTTATCATTTTGTTAATTATTGTAAAATTAGATTAGAATAATTTTTAATTTAGAATTATTCTAATTATATTTGCATTATCAAAATGAGGAATGGATGATGAGTGATATAGAGATAATAGATATGTTTAAGTCTAAAGGTATAAAAGCAACACCTCAAAGAGTTGTGGTGTATAAGGCTTTAATGGAGTTGAAGCATCCTTGCGCTGAAGAAGTGATTGAGCAGGTTAGAAGTAAAACGCCTTTAGTTTCTGTTGCGACGGTTTATAATGTACTTGAGTTTTTTTTCAAAAGCGGACTCATAAATAAAGTACTGACAGGAGATAACCGCATGTATTTTGATGTTGATGTACACGAACACCATCATTTATATTGCTCTAATAAGCATGAGATTGCTGATTATTATGATGAAGAGCTTTCGGATATTATTCGAAAACATATTCAAAATAAAAAAATACCTGGATTTAAATTAGAAAAAATTAATTTGCAATTAATAGGAAATATAGGAGAATAATAACCCAAAAACTAAAGAGAAATGGAAAAAAGTATTAAAGGAACAAGGACAGAACAAAATTTATTGAAATCATTTGCCGGCGAATCTCAGGCACGCAGTCGTTATACATTTTTTGCCAGTGTAGCGAAAAAAGAAGGTTATGAACAGATTGCGGGAGTGTTTATGGAAACTGCCGAACAAGAAAAAGAACATGCTAAGAAGTTTTTTAAATATCTTGAAGGAGGAATGGTTGAAATTACAGCTTCTTATCCTGCTGGGGTTATTGGTACTACGGCTGAGAATTTGAAGGCTGCAGCAGAAGGTGAAAATGAAGAGTGGGCTGATCTTTATCCTGAATTTGCCCGTATTGCTGATGAGGAAGGATTTAAAGCAATTGCTGTGACATTTAGAATGGTAGCTAAAGTTGAGGCTGAGCATGAAGCTCGTTACCGTAAGTTACTGGAACGTGTTGAAGCAGGTAAATTCTTTGAAGAGGACGAAGAAATCGAATGGCAATGCCGTAATTGCGGTTATGTACATAAGGGGAAGAAAGCTCCAGAAAAATGTCCGGCATGTGCACATCCACAAGCATACTTCGAACGTAAGAAAAATAATTATTAAATAATTTGCTTACTTGAACGACAGACTGATTTTATCAGTATATTTGCATAATTAAGAATATAACCGAACTTAACTGTGATGATAAGTGTTTTAGAATAGGGTAACTGTTACCTTCATTCTGAAACACTTTTTTGATATTAAATAATTTTTTAGTAGAATGGATTTTTTGGAAGATTATCACTTGTTGGGACTCGTAATTGGTATATCTACTTTTTTGATTATCGGTCTTTTTCATCCTGTTGTTGTCAAAGTGGAATACTATTGGGGCACGAAGGGCTGGTGGCTTTTTCTTGTTTTAGGAGTAATCGGAATTATATTTTCAATATGTACGTCTAATGTATTATGGGCCGCATTGTTAGGGGTATTCGCTTTCTCTTCTTTTTGAACAATAAAAGAAATATTTGAGCAGGAACAACGTGTAAAAAAAGGATGGTTTCCTCGAAATCCAAAAAGGAAGTATCCGTGGGATGATGAAATAAGAAGTCATGAAAAGTGATGAAAAAGTGGATTTGTAGGATTTGTTTTTTATGATTTGAACTTGTCTTTTTTAATCAATTTTTGTTTAAGTCATTGGGCAGTTATTCTAATAAGCTTAAATTTTTGTATCTATATTTGTTCATTACATCCGAAGCGGCCGTTTATCATTAAGAAAGATTTAGTTTATGAATAATCAAAAAGCAGGGGACCTTCTCAGGCTTCTGCTTTTGAAGAATAAACAGATGAATAAAACTCTGTTTATTGAAAAATATATTGTTCAATTAGTCTTTCTTTTTACAATTAGTCGATAACCCGACGCGCTCCGATATAACGTTTTGAATAGTAAGTAGAATTTATCGATTCTTCACAGATGCCTTTTGAGCAGGAGGCGTGTATGAATTTGAAACTTCCATTGGGTAATACTTCTGATACTAACCCTACATGTCCAACCCTTGAAGTTGTTGTATTTCGACCTTTGAAGAATACTAAATCTCCGGGTTTCAATTCATCTCGTGTTACAGATTTACCCTGTCGGTATTGAGAGGCTGATGAAGCGTTCAAAGTCATCGATAACTTTTTGAATACATAACATGTAAAACCTGAGCAGTCAAAACTCGATGGACCTTTACTTCCACTACGATATGGGCGACCTTTAAATTTGAAAGCATATTTAAGTAAATTGTCTACTATGTCATCAGATGTGTCGTCTTTGTTTACGACAGAAATGGAAGGGACAAGGTCTTCGATGTAAACAGAAGGTTTTGCCAGTTCCATAATAGTTTTATGACCGATAGGTGATATATACTTGGCCTGGGAATGATGTGTATTTTGTGCTTTTACTGTTGCAAATAAGGGTAAAGCAAAGAGTATGAATACAATAAAAAATAGGGATAATATATTGTTTTTTAATTTTGGATACTCCATTTTCCGGTGCTTAAATTAACATTCACGTATCTTACAAAATTAAGTGTTTAATATAAAAAATGCAATACAGTTAATTATTTATTGTTTGATTATTATCACTTATTAACATTGTGTGTTTTACATATTTTGTTATACTTTTTTGCCTCAAATCTATTCTTTTCGCTGTTTAAGATATTGAATATTATTTGGTCGTTATAATTATGATGTATAGGGACTTTTTCAATGGTAAATTATTATTGGATTATATAAAGATTCTTCTAAAAATATGGCATATCGATTTTTTTAGTGATGAAATATGTTGATTATATTCAAGTAGTTCAGGGTATTAAGGCGCTCATTTTTTTAAGATGTTATTTAGAATGCTTCGTTGATGTTAAACATAAAACCTGTACTGCCTTTTCCAAAGCCTAAATCGAGCCGTACATTTACTCGTTTTTTAAACTCCCAACGGTAACCGATGCCATAGTTGGGAAGTGTTTGTTTGAAATTGAATGTTTTGAAATCTTTGTATACATTTGCTGCTCCAGCCCATACTGCAATGCCATTACGACGCCATATGTGCTGACGTAGTTCTACTTGTAATTCGGTTATATTATTATCTCTGTATTGGCCTTCATAGTATCCGCGCATACGGGCAACACCTCCTAAACGGCTCATCATTGTCCAAGGCACATCTCCGTAGTTAAATTTGCTATGGAAGTCAATGGCTATGACGCCTCCTTTCCATATCTTTTTGTACCAGTCTACAATAACGTCTGTCATATAAAAAGCATATTTATTTCCCATAAATGATGGATATATACCTTGTTCAAATTTAACATATATACCTTTGTAAGCATTTGTTATCAAATCTCTGGTATCATATGATATGGAGGCTCCAATTCCGGTGGTTAAGGTCGTTTTTTCTTGCCCATGTAATAATTCGGGTTTTGAAAAATCTCGTCCTGAAACATAATCGAAACTGACCATCGGTCCTAAGTATAAGTTATGGGACAAACGGAATAAGAAATCGAATTTTACTTGGTTTTGTAATCTGAGGTAGGTACTTTTATTGTCTTTATTGGCTCCATCGTGGTATCCCCAACCCCAGAAATTACTGGGGAAAGAGAAAAAATATAGATTGTATAATAACCGATATTTATCTCCCGGAAAAATATTGGTTCCGCGTACACCTAATAAATAGAATCCTGTAATCGAAACGTTTCCGTAGACGGACATTACTGATGGTTGAGTAATGGTATCGTGCTGGTCCATACGATAGACTCCTGCAGCAACTAAGCCAATACCCAAAGAGGTTGTGCTCGAATATTGTGGTCCGCCTATGATACTGAAATCAAATTTTTTATTTGGATGAGGTTTGTTGGCATTAACAAAATAGTCGGCAAAACGACGGAAAAAAGTTCTTTTTTTTGTAATGGAGTCGACTGTAGTTTTCGTCGAATCGATAGAATCGGGTACGATATTTGTAAGAATTTCTCCGGCTGGTATGCTATCGGTCAATGTAGCCGCCGAAATTGTCGAAATCATAAATAAGCATATAGCCGTGAGAATTTTAATCTCTTTCATAAAATGGATGTTCAAATCTATCCTTAATGAGGATTGTTACAAATTAGTTTATTGTTTTTTTACAGATATTTTTGGCGCTTTTATTGTACGACAAAGATAATAGAAAACTTCTTTTGTTTCTATCAGTTTTCCCTCGTTTTGTCGAAATCTTCTTAATTTTTAATAATCAAGTACTTTTATTTTCAAATAAAATGTATATTGTCAATAATGATTTGCTTTTTTTATTTAAAGTTTAGGAAACTGGGTATATTGGAATAAGATAGTAAATGGTACTAAAAGATGTTTCTTAATTGTTTATTTACCACTCTAAACTAATTTGCATATTTTTGTACAGTTGTTTTAAAGATATGAAAACGATTCTAAAATTACACGATTTGGTTCCCCGTATACCTGAATTACGATTTCGAAAACCTATAAATTGGGAAATCAAAGAAGGAGAACAATGGGCGATTATCGGACCTAATGGTGCGGGGAAGACACTATTGGCTGATTTAATGCAGAAAAAATTGGCATTGAGAGAGGGTGAAATTATTTTTCATGAAGATGAAAATATTTCTGAAAAGATAAAGTCTATAGCATTTAAGGATATTCATTCTTTTGCTGATAGCAAAACGACTTATTACCAACAGCGTTGGCATTCTACTGAAACTGACGGTGTCCCTACAGTACGTGAATTGTTGGATAAAAATCAGAATGATGAGGTTATCGATGGACTTTTCAAGTATTTTAATATCGGAGAAATGCTTGATAAGTTGGTGATATATTTATCCAGTGGTGAACTTCGTAAATTTCTTATATTCAGGATATTGTTGACTCGACCTCGTATTCTTATTCTCGATAATCCTTTTATTGGGTTAGATGCTTCATCACGAGGTATTCTGAATGAACTTTTGAAACAAATGAGTGAGTTAAACGGGTTACATGTAGTTCTTTTATTGTCGAATCCACAAGATATACCGGATATGATTACAGATGTACTTCCTATTTGTAATTGTGAATGTGGAAATCCTGTTAAAAGAGAAGAGTTCCTTTCTGATACAGTTTTGATGAGGAAATTGTTTCCCGTAAGTTTTCGAGATATCGGCCTGCCAATTCAGGTTTCAAGAGTTTCGGAACATAATGTTACTTTCAGAATGGAGAAAGTAAATATAAAATATGGTAAACGTATCATACTTAAAGAACTCGACTGGGAGGTAAAGAATGGCGAAAAGTGGGCTTTATTGGGGCCGAATGGGGCAGGAAAGTCTACTCTTTTAAGTTTAATATATGCTGATAATCCTCAATCGTATGCTAATACATTATATCTTTTTGACCGAAAACGGGGTACAGGAGAAAGTATATGGGAGATAAAAAAACGTATTGGATATGTTTCTCCCGAAATGCATCTTTATTATATGGAAAATGTTCCTGCTGTGCAGATTGTGGGATCTGGCTTTTTTGATTCTGTAGGACTTTATCGGAAGTGTTCGTCTGAGCAAGAACGTATTGCGATGAACTGGATGGAAGTTTTTGGAATTTTACATTTGCATGAGCGTTCGTTTTTGAGTTTATCTTCCGGAGAACAACGTCTTGTTTTATTAGCTCGTGCATTTGTCAAGGATCCCGATCTTCTTATTCTTGATGAACCTTTGCATGGACTGGATATTGCGAACAAAAAGAAGGCTGGGTTTGTTATTGAAAAGTTTTGTAATCGTCCGGGGAAAACATTGATATATGTAACACACTATCCTGACGAAATGCCAAGTTGTATTGATCATCGATTTAATTTAAAGAAGAATTGTTGATTATACAAATGTATTTTTTACTTTTGTATATTTTTGAATTCTAACAGATAACAAAATGACAATTTTGAAAAAAAATATTCCAGTAGGGTTAGCAAGCGATCATGCAGGCTATGAGTTGAAAGAGTATGTGAAACAGCTTTTGTCTGGAAAAAATATTCCTTTTCATGATTTTGGAACTTATTCGACAGAAAGTGTCGATTATCCGGATTTTGCCCATCCTTTAGCGATTGCTGTTGAAAAAGGCGAATGTTATCCCGGAATAGCTATTTGTGGTAGTGGGAATGGAATAAATATGACATTGAATAAACATCAAAGTATAAGAGCGGCTTTATGCTGGATTGAGGAAATAAGCCGTTTAGCACGTTTGCATAATGATGCTAATGTTTGTGTTATGCCTGGTCGGTTTATTGATCATCCTACAGCGAAATCAATAGTTGAGACATTTCTTTCTACTCCATTTGAGGGAGGGAGGCATCAAAAGCGAATAGGAAAAATTCCTGTAATATAGTTTTTCGATAAGGCTCGATTAAGTGTTTCAAAAAAACAAAGCGGGATAAATTTAATAATTTATTCCGCTTTCTATAATAATGTTTCTTTAGCGTTAGGTGTAATCCCAATTTTACAATGCAACCTTCTGAGTTACTGAGCCAACTTTGACAATGTAAATTCCTCGTGGTTGCATTTGTATCTCTGTAAGTCCAGGCCCTACATTTCCATTGAAAACCAATTGTCCTAAAATAGTAAAGACTTTTGCCGATTGCTTTTTGGAGGAACGTATGTAAATATAGCCGTCACTACTATAGATTTCGATTTCATCGTCCGACTGATCACTATTTAATGACTGACCCTGAAATACATAATTATCTTCTGTCATATCAGCATTGTCTACGGGCTGTGCTACTTCATGGGATGAGTCGTTCCAATAATCCGGAAGTAATGATTGTGCAGCACTTGAAGCTGCCACCAGCCACAAGCTAAGCAATACACCCGAAATTTTTATCACTTTCATATCCCTAAGTTTTTTAAAAACAGATTAAAATCGCTATAAAAGTACTTCTTTTTTACAATAAAAAAAAGCTTTTCTCGTTAATTATCGAAAATCTTAGAAAAATAGTTTTTAGGATAGTTTATTGTAGAAATGTAAATTTGAAGTTTTTAGTGATTAAAAACGAGAGGGGGGGGAGAATTACAATCATAATAATGGGAGACTTTTGCTCAGGAGAAATGTGAAAGGTAGATAAATAATTGTTCTTTGGTTATTCTTTTATACAGTTCTTCCTATATTTCGATAATTTTTGTTGGCAATGTGATAATTTGTGTTTGGTAGTCTGTGAATAATTGGGCAAAAAATAAATTTATTTGGAGTAATTTCTTCCTATTTTATTAAATTTGTAACATAATTATGAAATAATACTATGGATTTTGCTAATTATATAACAGGCTGTATACTTATTATTGCAGGTTTTTTAGTGTATAAGTTTCCTTGTTTTATTGCTGGTTACAATACTTTGTCGAAGAATGAAAAAGAAAAGATAGATATTCGGCGTCTTTCTTGTATGATATGTAATAGTTTTGTCATTATGGGGGCTGGGATTATTGCATCTCATTGTTTTTTACGGCTGGTGGGTTCTCCGATGATTATTAATTTCTTAGTACCTGTGTTTGTATTTCCTATTACTATCTATATATTTTTTCAGATTCACAAATATTCTCATGGGACACATATCAATATGCTATATCATCGCTCTAAGTCTGTATGGGTAGTTATTGTTGTGGCGTTGACATTGTGTGGAGCTGTATTTTATTCTTTCAGGTCTCCTTCGGTATCGTTGAGTATGAAGGATGTTACTATATCGGGAAGTTATGGACAAAGTTTCCCGTTGAAAACAATAGAGTCGGTAGAGCTCATCGATAGTATGCCGGGAATACGTATACGAACAAATGGATTTTCGATGATGGAAATACGTAAGGGGCATTTTTTACTGGATAATGATTTGCCTGCAATTTTGTATTTAGAGGAGGGTCATGGTCCTTATGTCCTTATTATGCGGCGTTCGCTGGAGCCTGTATATATAAACTTTACTGATAAAGAAAAAACGGAGACTCTTTATAAAACGTTGAAACAGAGAATTATCAGAAAAGAAAATGTCTAAGGAGTTGTGTAGAAAATAGAATATTTTGATTTTTGCATTTGTGATTAAAAAACTAACTCTTTTTTATAAAGAGGAATCGGGCAAACGGCTGTGATGTATGTGTTTGGTTATTTTACGTCAAATTTAAATTGCTTTTCAGATAGGCCTTGCTCATTTATCATATTTACATTTATATACATGTCGTCAACTGTTATATCTAAAATATGGCGGTTTGAATTGATTAATAGTGGAAATTTGCATAGTGTTTTGTCTGGAGAGTAATATGCATGTCGGTGTATATGTCCACTAAGCATGAGGTCTATTCCTGCATTATTGAGAATAGGTATAAATTTTGATTGAACTTCAAGTAACCCATGCCAGGTGTCACCTATTGGGGGGACATGAATCAAGACAATGTGAACTGATGCTTTTCGATATTCGTTTGAGTTGATTATTTGTTTTAACCAGATAGCTTCTTCATCTCTGTATGTATCAAAATCTGCGAGTCCGTTATATTCGATATCCGAATCAGGTTTGTCCTCTCCACCATCAAGTACGATGAAATATACGGGACCTCTGGAAAAAGAATAGTAGGGCTGTCCTGTAGGAGAAGGGAAAAGATTGGCGTATTCTTCCGAATAGTTTCCTCGAGTTTCATGGTTGCCTCTTACCATAAAAAAAGGAATGGATTTAGCATATAGTTGCGAAGAAGTATTGATAAAACTTTTATACATTTGTTGAGCGGAGTCCATTTTATTTACCATGTCTCCGTTGAGTACCATGAAGTCTAATGAAGCAGAATCTATTGCATGAAACAGATTAGAGTAACGTTCTGTATTTTCATGTATGTCGTTTACTACGGCAAAGTGTATTTTATTTTTTTGAGGAACTGTAGTGGAGAATATGTAAGGTTTTCCTTTGTATACATCGTTGGCAATTATACGTCCGTATCTTATATCCTGATGTTCTTTATGAGTAACTTCTTTGGAAAAAATGCGGTAACGATATGAGGTGGCAGGTGTAAGTCCAGTGATACGGATTTTGTGCAGTTTTCCGATTTTTTTTCGACCAAAATTCGTGTCAAAAAATTGGGGATGTTCGGTTGCATAAAAATGTAATGTGTCGTTAGGGGCAATTTCTACCCATGATACGGCATTTTTGTTGGTAGCCCACATGATTGTTGCTTCTGTTCCGGAAACTTGTTGTAAATAAGGTTGACAGGTAAAAATGAATTCTGATTCTTTTGCTTGAGTATGAAATAGTTGTCCGGCAAAAATTGCTACTATGATGAAATACAATTTACGATGTTTAGTCTTATCTTTTGAATATAAATATTTTGTATGATTCATAATACTAAGGTATAAGATGATTGAACGATATTAGTCTGATAATTTGAGATGTAGTTTGTTTTAGATTTTCTATCGTAATTTCAGGTTGCATTGCTTGAGAGAGCGGTATTGCAGATGATTGTATACAAAATACACCTAAGAATCCTGCATCTGTAAGTAGTTTCCAGTCTTCAATTGTTCCACCAAGAGCAATGACTGGAATCGATTTTTTTTGTGCGGCAAAAAGAATCCCTTGAGAAAGTTTTCCCATGAGGGTCTGTTTATCGATTTTGCCTTCCCCTGTAATAATTAGGTCTGCTCCAGTAATTATTTTTTCGAAATCTAATATTTTGAGTATGGCTTTTATCCCGGATTTGAGTGTAGCATTAAAAAATGCTGTAAATGCAGCACCCATACCTCCGGCTGCTCCAGCTCCGGGCGTATGGGCGATATCAATTCCAAATTGTTTTTTTACACAGAAAGCAAACCTGCGTAGGCCTTTGTCTAATATTTCTATAGCAGCAAATGAAGCACCTTTTTGACTGGCAAATATGTGAGCAGCTCCTGATTCTCCGTAAAGTGGATTATTGACATCACAAATGATTGTGAAATCAGAGTGTAGAAGGGATGTTTTTACTCCTGATGTATCGATGTGGGATAGTAGATTCAAGGATTCGCCCCCTTGGGCTAATGGATGTCCATTGGCATCTAAAAATCTACATCCTAGGGCTTCGAGCATGCCTTTGCCGGCATCGTTAGTTGCACTGCCTCCTATTCCTATAATAAAATGCCGACACCCTCGGGCATAGGCATCGGCGATAAGTTGTCCTGTCCCATAAGTGCTTGTTATAAGTGGATTTCTCTCCTTTTCCGTAAGTAGAGTCAGTCCACTGGCTGAAGCCATGTCAATGATCGCAGTATAGCTGTCGGAGTTTTTTAGTATACCGTATTTTGCTGTGATTTCACGCATTAGAGGATTATATACTTTACATGTTGTGTATATTCCATGAAGAGCATCAACCAGGGTATGCATAGTACCCTCTCCTCCGTCGGCAACCGGGATTTTTATTACGTGGACTGATGGAAGGGTCATATGTATTCCTTCTTCTATTGCTTGAGCAACCTGCAGAGAGGTCAGAGAGCCTTTGAAAGAATCAGGAGCAATGACGATTTTTTTCATAAGTCCAGTTTTTGATAAAGTACTTGCTGTTGGTAATTTTTGTAAAGATATATAATCATTGTAAATTTGGCACATATCTTTTGAATATTTTGTAAAATACTTTTTGAGGTAAAAATAGTTGAATCTGGCTTGTTATATTTCGTGACAGATAAATATGAAGGCTAAAATAATCATAGAGCAGTGAAAATGGAGAAATATTTAATGAATAAAAAATTTGGATAGTATTCGTAAAATCATTTACTTTGCACTCTGTTTGTGAAAGCAGTAAAAAGTATCAATAAAAAATAAGATAAAGCGATGTCGAAGATTTGTCAAATTACCGGAAAGAAAGCATTGGTTGGCAATAATGTCTCGCATTCAAAGAGACGCACAAAAAGAAGATTTAATGTCAACTTGTTTACTAAGAAGTTCTATTGGGTAGAACAGGATTGTTGGATCAGCTTGAAGATTTCAGCTGCAGGGCTTCGTCTCATTAACAAAGTGGGGTTGGATGCTGCATTGAAACAAGCTGCCGAAAAAGGGTATTTAAACGCATAATTAATTGAAAGATGGCAAAGAAAGCTAAAGGTAATAGAGTACAAGTAATTCTCGAATGTACAGAGCACAAAAATAGTGGTATGCCTGGTACATCAAGATACATTACCACCAAGAACAGAAAAAATACCACAGAAAGATTAGAATTGAAAAAATACAATCCTATCTTGAAAAAAGTAACTATTCACAAAGAAATTAAATAAGTTTAGGTCATGGCAAAGAAAACCGTTGCATCATTACAAAAAGGTGAAGGACGTACTTATTCTAAGGTGATTAAAATGGTAAAATCTCCTAAGACAGGTGCTTATATCTTCCAGGAAGAAATGGTTCCTAATGAAAAAGTAAATGAAGTTCTTGCTAAATAAGTAAGATTTTCTATGATAATATATAGGAGGGTCTGTTTAACCAATCAGGGGTTATTCAGACCCTTTTTTATAGCAACTCAGTTAAGAAGGACGTTTATATTGATAAGATAATGATGATGGGAGAGGGGGATTTTATTTTTTTCTTGGGAAAGATGTAAAAGAGAATATTGTATTTATATTTGTTATTAGAAATGGGGATGGATAGTCCATTTTTTCAGGATAGAATTCTATAAAGTCGGGTAAGGGACCGATTTAAAAGGTAAACAAAAGTCGAGATATAAGTGTTTATGAAAGGATAGGATAAAGAATAATCTTATGAAAAAGTTACAATTATCTCTGATTGGCGGTTTTTTTGCGACTGTTTTTTTACTTTTGGTAATCGGAGTTGAGAATATGACTGGTATTTTGTCATTTGATACTCCTAAATTTCTGATTGGGTGGGCAGGTGGAATTATTTGGGTCGAATGGTTAATACACCTATTTTTTGGTTGTTTGTTTGCTATTATATATTCATTTCTTTTTATTAAGGTTTTGGAATGGATTCCTTCCAATGTATTTAGAGGTGCTGTATATGGACTTCTGATTGCTATACTTTTACAGATTATCATATTTATGTCCGACAGTGAAATAATGGAGAGTGATTTGTTGGTGGCTTCAGCAGGTATGGCTATAGCCTATATTGTATATGGTGCAGTATTAGGAATGGTTGTGACGCGTTCGAGATAGTTTTTCTATCTCGATTCTTTTATTTTTTTAAGGTCTTGAACGAGAGTAAATGGCAAGTAACTCCTATAGCGACAATTAATAGTAATATCGTTATCCATAATTTGTTGACCAGATATATCGATAATAGTATTGTTATCCATAAGGTAGATATAGAGATGATTTTATTTTTGATGGATATAGCGTGGTATAGGCGATAATTGCGTATGCAGTTACCAAAAATGGGAACTTTCATCATGCGCTGGTAAAGTTTGGGGGATGCTTTGGTGTAGCACCAGGCTGTAAGCAGCCAAAATGGGGTAGTAGGGAGTACAGGAAGAAAAAGTCCCAATGCACCTAATAGCAGACAGAGCGAGCCTGCTATTAGCAAAAAAATTTGAGTAATGGATGATGATTGATTCATCGTCTAAATAAAACGGAATCTTTCATCAATAGTAAACCCTCGGAGCAATTCGTCTGCATTTAATCGTTTTTTCCCTGCCAGTTGTAACGTTTTGATGCGTAAGAGACCATCGGCACAGGCAACATCAATATATTTTTTCCCGTCACAGCGTATTTCTCCTGTTTTCATTTTTGTATTTTCCGATAAGCACGTGGTTTCATATATTTTTATTGGATATCGTGTACCGTCAGGAGCTTCAAGTTCACTCCATGCCGATGGGTAAGGCGAGAGTCCTCTAATTAGATTATGTATTTTCTTTACGGAGTTATTCCAGTCGATGCGACAGGTTTCTTTGAAAATTTTTGGGGCAGATTTGAGAGAGATGTTATTTATCATCGATTCTTGTTCTATGGTGTTGACAGAACCATCGAGTATCATATCTACGGTTTGGGAAACCATTTCTGCTCCCATTATCATGAGACGATCATGTACGGAACCGGCATTATCCGTATCATTGATTGTCATGTGTTTTTGTAGTATTATTTTTCCTGTGTCGATTTCGTGTGTCAGGAAAAAGGTTGTGGCACCGGTTTCTGTTTCTCCATTAATGATGGCCCAGTTTATCGGAGCTGCTCCTCTGTATTGAGGTAGTAGAGATGCGTGTAAATTAAAAGTACCGAGTCGTGGCATATTCCAAACTACTTCGGGTAACATACGGAAAGCAACGACAATCTGCAAATCGGCTTTCCACTCACGCAAAGCGTTAAGGAATTCTTCATTTTTCAATTTTTCGGGTTGTAATAAAGGCAGATTTTGAGATAGAGCGTATTCTTTAACGGGGGAAAATTGTATTTTATGACCGCGTCCAGAAGGCTTGTCGGGCATAGTGATGACACCTACCACATTGTAATTATTTTCGATTAGATGTCTAAGGCTCTCAACTGCAAAGTCGGGAGTTCCCATGTATACTATTCTGAGGTCTTTTTTCTCCATTATGTTTGCTCGTTTTTTTGAATTAAAATAATAAATGACAAAATTACGTATTTTACTTTGAATAAATATACCTCCCTTTCAAGGAGAAAAATACCTTGATATTTTTGTCACGAAAAAATTAGTCCGGTCAAAATAATTTATATAAAAATTATGGATTATAATCCGGATTGATAAAATTACGAATATCCAGCAATACACGGTAAGCTTCGGCAGCAGGGCTGTGTGCGTTTATTTCCGTTGCGCTCGTATAATAAAACATAGCCATTTTCATATTTCCTTGCTTTCGATATACATTGCCCATTAAATAGTAGGCTTCATCGTCTTCTTTGTTTCTCTCTATCCGGTGAGAAAGAAGATGAATGGCCTCATCGAGACAATTATTGTCAATCAATGATTTTATATGATTTGTAGTCATATCGTAGTCCATAACTTAAATATTAAGTATTACAAAGATACAAATATGATGACTAAAAATGAATTTGTTTTTAGTTAAGAATGATGTGCTGATAATAAAAAATGCATTTGGAAATTAATTTATAATTTCTTTTACACCAAAACTATATTGCTCCATTAAAGAGCGGGTATCACTGACAAAGCGAGAGATAGATGTCCAAAGAAGTTGGGGAATTGAATCTTTTTTTTCTGAGATATGAGCGAGAGGCAATATTTCGTATCCTGGACCTGCACCATGTGCCGGACGACGAGTAAAATGCAAGATGTAGCCGGCTGAGATGATTCGAATCTGTTCGTGTTCTTTACAGATTTTCACTTTTAGCATAATTCCTCCGTCACAATATCTTTTTTGCATGTTGGAGACAAAATTTCCTAATGAATAGGCTACGAGTGACTGAGCAGAACCTGTTGAATCGGAGTGTAATTCGATAGGTTGTACAACATGAGGGTGTGATCCGATAATGAGTTGTACTCCGTTTTTTTCTAACCAATTTGCCAGCATCTTTTGTGTTTTGTTCGGATGCCGATAATATTCATCTCCCCAGTGCATACAAGCAATTAGCAATTCTGCACCTTTATTTCGAGCCGAGTTTATATCTTGCTTTATTTGGAGAGTATCTATAAGATTTACAACAAAGGGGGCTTGAGGGGAAATACCGTTTGTTCCGTATGTATAGTTAAGAAATGCGATATGGATGTTGTTGATTGTTTTTATCATAGGATAGTTATGCTGTCGTTCCAAGGAATTTCGATAAGTTCCTATATGAGTGATAGATAGAGAGTCTAATTTGTTAAGAGTACGTTGGGCTCCTTGGGTATAACGGTCGAGACAATGATTATTTGCTGTCAGGAAAATATCGAATCCGCATTCTTTTAATGCTTTGGCGAATTCGTCGGGAGAGCTGAATTGCGGATATCCGGTATATGGTTTATCCCCCAATGTGGTCTCAAAATTTATTATTGAAATATCAGTTTGGGATATGATGTTTTTGACTGGAGCCAGACAGGATGTATAATCGTATCCTGTATCAGTACGAGCAGAGTTAATTTGAGGCAGATGTTGCATGGCATCACCTCCAAATAACAAAGTAAGAGTGTCGGCAACAGGAAATTCTATTGCTTCTATATCTTTATTGGCAGATGTTTTTTTATTAGTTACTTGTGTACAAGCTACTGATATAAGCAGGGCTGCTATAAAGTATTTTATCATTGATTTCAGATTATGGTTGGAATTATTCTTAGAAGTATTTGTTTCCTATTATTATAATTTTATCCTTTCATAAAATTGTCCAAAATTTGGTCAGCTATAGGAATGTCTTTTTCAAATAGTTGTAATCGGACTCCACTTATATCTTCATTGAAAATAGGATAGAGTGTTGACATGTTTTCGTTTGACAAGAAACAAGGAACACCGTTTGCTTCAAGTATATTTTTTGCTTCGTGGGCTTCATATACATTCTGAAATGTTCTGTATACGACAATTTTACTATCTTCCATAATTCTCTTTTTCCCAAATATAAGAAAAGTCGGTCATATAACCTCTTATAATTTTGATAAAGTTATTATATAATATTGTTGAGACGTGTTATGATGAAGTCAAAATGATATGAGAATGAAATCATAAGGTAGAATGTTTGTCATTTGTTTGTTACATCTTCCCGATACTTTTGTCATGAGTTTAAATATATAAGTATATAAATTAGCTAAAAGTATGATTATGAAAAAATTTTACTTGAAATGTGCAGTTGCTATTGTGATAACATGTTTGTGTTTGGGCCAATTGGCGGCTAAAGAGGTAGTGATATTAAGTGAGGATTTTAATGTGATAGCCGCTGATGGTGAGTTTGGGACGAGTGGATCGACAGCTAATGGAAAATTGGATTTGGGAAATTCTGGTTGGTCAGCCGAAAATGGATATGCTGCAGCTGGAGTGGTAAAACTTGGTTCGAGTTCTAAAATGGGAAAATTGGTAACTCCCTCGTTGGAAAAAGCAAAAGCAGGAGCCTTTACGATGACATTTAAAGCATGTACGTGGGACGGAGATAAAACAGATATAAAGATATTGCTGAATGATTTGGAGATAGAAACAGTAACAGGGCTTCCAGAGGTAGACAGTGATGCTGGTAAAATGAAGACATTTACAGTGACTGGAATGTTGACTGGAGCGACAGATAAGATTGCTTTTGTTGCGTCGGCAGCCAATAAAAAGCGTTTTTTTATTGATGATGTGGTAATTACTCAAATAGAAGCGGATGGTACACCTACAATCAGTGCTGTTTCTTCTTTGGATTTTGGTGCAGTGGAGAGTGGTGAGACAAAATCTTTGTCATTGGATATTATAGCATCTGATTTGACAGATGATATTTCAGTTCACTTATCCGATGAAATAAATTTTACTACCTCAGGAGAGTTAACATCTGTTGGTGGGACGTTGACAATCACTTATCGGCCTTCTGCTATGGGAAATCATAAGGCAACCTTGACGTTAACCAGTAGCGGTGCAGAGAGTGTAGAAGTAGAATTGATAGGAACATGTAAGAAATTATCAGCTTCTAATATCGCTGAGTTACGTTCTTTTTATGAGGAAGGAGATAATACTGTATACACATTCAAAGGGACAGCCATAGTAACCTTATCTTCATCATCGAGAAATGTTAAATATATACAAGATGATAGTGGTGCTATATTAATCGATGATGCCAGTGGGATAATTCAGGGTGATTATGTATCTGGAGATGAAATAACATTGATACAAGGTACTTTATCGGAATATTTCGGTATGTTACAATTTGTTCCTATTTCTGATGCTGTAAAAGGGGAGTCAGGAAAAGAGGTGATTGCAGAAGTAAAGAATCCTTCGGAAATCACGGTAGGAGATCAAGGTAAACTAATTCAGGTCAAAGGGGTGGAATTTGTGGAAACCGGAGTCTTTGAAGCTAGTACAAGTTATTCATTGAGTGGCTATGAAAATCTGCCGGTTCGTATACAGTATAATGATTTGGCATGTGTTGGTCAGAATATACCGGTTGGTAAACAGGACATAACGGGAGTTATATTAGTTTATGAGAGAAACGGTGAGCCTCAGACACAATTGGTCCCTGTTGAAATAAAGGCTTCAGAAACAGTTTCGGTGGAGACTGATATGATAGCAGAAACGGAAGTATATGCTGCTAATGGGTTTATATATGTCAAGGGTGCAATCGGGACAGAAATAGAAATTTATGATCAACAAGGAGTTTTAGTACAGAAGGCTCTCTGTGATTCTCAGCAAGTTTCTATTGCTCTTACTAAAGGATTATATATAGTGAAAACTAAAGGAGTGGCTCATAAAGTTGTTCTATTCTGATACTTTGTATGTCAATTGTATGAGAAAGGTAGTTCCAACGTGAGTGGAGCTACTTTTTTTGTGGACGAGTGTACCATCTGTGGCGATACCCGTACCCCGTACCATATTAAAAATGCGTATATTATAATAATGGTCATGAATATAAAATAAGTTGTCCAGTTTTGCCAAGAACCTGAATTCATGAAATATAGTTGTGCTGGAAATTCCAGGAAATTGAATCCGTAACCATATTTTGCAACATATGAGATATAAGATTTCCATAAAAATATGATTAATAGGGCAATAGGACCGAAGTAAATGAAGTGTGCCTCTAAAAATACGATAGGTTTGGCGGTTGCACGTAAGGATGTCTGAACAATTAAAACTTGCAAATCGAAATTGCTCTCACCTTTTACAAGTAGATGGATTATTATATAAACCGAGCTATAAATAACAATAAGAAGGATTCCTGTTAGGATGATAAGCCATTTTTTCCTTTTGATGAAGAAATAAAAGATCATTATACCGAGCATAAAAGCGAATATGTTAGTTTGGAGAGGGTAGTAGCCGAGATGTTTTAGAATAGGATAGTTATAGAAGATAGCTGAAAAAGCTATGATTTCGAGGGTTGTGTTGAGTCGTAATGTGTTGCTGGTTTTAAAAAAGCAGATAAGACTTACAATGACAACCAATATGCATAATATAATCATTGCAGTCATTATCTGGGTGTTGCTTTTGTCCCATCCGAAAATATTGAAGATAGTATTGATAAGAGCAAAAGGGAGTATATGCTGTATTTTGTATGTATTGTATGAGTCACCATTTATCTTTTCACTAAAGGTTTGAGCCATTTCACAATATTCTCTGCTATCCCACCCTGATTGTTTGAAACGGGCTACTTTTTCTCCGGTGAATGTAAATAGTAATATAATCGTAAGGACGGTAACTAGGATGATACGTGTTTGAGTAAATAAGGTTTTAATAAATTATTTATGACAAAAATAGTTATTGAGTATGAAATTTATATTATTTTCCAAAGTTTTTTTGCAGATAAAGTTTGAACAAAAACATTTTAGAATTGTTACACAAAGAGTATGTGTAGGCGAGTCGATGAGGCAGTTGCTATGTAAATGGATAATTGTATATTGCATATGTTTTTAATATAATGAAGATATAGCAAGAATAATTTGTATAATTAACATACGATAAAAAGGAAACATTTTATATATTTGTAGTAGAGGTATAAAAAATTATTATCTGTTTATATTCGAGATAGTATTTTATATTCCTAAATCTTAATGAAAAGCTTGTAATATATGGCGCAGTCAGTTGTATCCCGAAATATTTTTGTCCGCATATTTTATTTTTATCTTAATGGTTTTAGGAGTATGACATTGGGGTGGACTTTATGGGCAATAATATTGATAAAGTTGTTTATCATGTTTTTTATTCTGAAGTTGTTTTTCTTTCCGAATGTTTTGAATACTAATTTTAAGACGGATGCAGAACGTGCTGAGCATGTAAGTAATGAATTGGCATTGCCTATTCCGAATTCTGATAATAAGTAACCTGTAAAAAATAAGAGTATGAATGATTTATTTTCGGTTGTGGATTGGTCTCGGGCACAGTTTGCCTTGACAGCCATGTACCATTGGCTTTTTGTACCACTTACATTAGGCTTGGGGCTTATTGTTTCTATTATGGAGACAATATATTATCGTACTGGGGATGAAAGTTGGAAGAGAATAACTAAATTTTGGATGACGCTTTTTGGCGTAAATTTTGCTATTGGTGTTGCGACTGGTATTATTCTCGAATTCCAGTTCGGAACCAATTGGTCAAATTATAGTTGGTTCGTAGGAGATATATTCGGTGCGCCATTAGCTATTGAAGGTATTATGGCGTTTTTTATGGAATCGACTTTTATTGCGATTATGTTTTTCGGCTGGAATAAGGTAAGTAAGAGAGCTCATCTTGCGGCTACTTGGCTTACAGTAATAGGTGCTACAATCTCTGCATTATGGATATTGGTTGCAAATGCCTGGATGCAATATCCGGTAGGCATGAAATTTAATCCTGATACGGTACGAAATGAAATGTTTAGTTTCTGGGAGGTCGTTTCTTCTCCGGTAGCTGTCAATAAGTTTTTCCATACAGTTACTTCAGGTTGGGTGTTGGGCGGTATATTTGTAATGAGTGTCAGCGCTTGGTATATTTTGAAGAATCGAGAAATGAATCTGGCTAAACGGAGTATGAAAGTCGGTGCATGGGTAGGTCTTGTCGGTATGCTGATTGTCGCTTATACCGGTGATGGCTCGGCATTTCAGGTAGCAGAGAAACAACCGATGAAATTGGCGGCTATGGAGGGCGTTTATCATGGAGAAAAAGGTCAAGGATTAGTTGCTTTTGGTATTCTTAATCCGGAGAAGAAAAGTTATGCTGATAATGAAGATGCTTTTTTGTTTGAGATAAAAGTTCCTAAATTGTTGTCTATTTTGGCTACGCGTCAGGTTGATGGATTTGTTCCTGGAATAAATGATATTATAAATGGTGGGTATGTAACGAAAAATCTGGCCGGGGATGAGATTGTGGCTCCATCTGTAATGGAAAAAATGGCTAAAGGTAAGAAAGCAGTGGAAGCTCTGAGCGCATATAAAAAAGCACAGAAACAAGGGGATGAAGAAGCCATGATTGCTGCAGGAAAGGCCTTGGATGAAAATTATGAATATTTTGGTTACGGATATGTAACAGATCCATCACAAGTGATTCCTCCTGTTCCGTATGTATTTTATGCTTTCCATGTTATGATTACATTGGGATGTTATTTTTTACTGTTGTTTATTGTTGTATTATGGCTCATACGAAAAGATCGTCTATATAAGATGAAATGGATGCTTTGGGTTTGTGTGATTTCGTTGCCTATTGCATATATTTGCCTCGAATCGGGCTGGATTGTCGCAGAAATGGGGCGTCAACCTTGGGTAATAGAGAGTATTATGCCAACATTTGCTGCTATATCAAAAATAGGTGCTGCTAATGTACAAACTACTTTTTGGATGTTTGCCGCATTGTTTACAGTATTATTGATTGCAGAGGTAGGTATTATGGTGAAACAAATTAAAAAAGGAACTGAACAAAAATAGAATATTATGGAACTGAATGAATTTTTTTATCAGCACTATTGGTGGTTTCTTATCTCTCTGTTGGGTGCATTACTCGTTTTTTTGCTTTTTGTTCAGGGAGGACAGACCTTATTTTCGGCAGTAGCCAAAAAACCGATTGAAAAGACTATGCTCGTAAATTCTTTAGGACGTAAGTGGGAGTTTACGTTTACTACTTTGGTCGTTTTCGGAGGTGCATTTTTTGCATCATTTCCGTTATTTTATTCTACCAGCTTTGGTGGAGCTTATTGGTTATGGATGGCTATATTGTTTAGCTTTATTATACAAGCGGTTTCATATGAATATCGTTCCAAAAAAGGTAATTTATTGGGAACTAAGGTGTATGATATTTTTTTATTAATAAATGGGTTTGTTGGCATTATCTTATTGGGTATCGCTGTGGGAACGTTTTTTACTGGAGCTGATTTTAGAATAGATAAGAATAATTTGATGGATGTATCTATGCCGGTGATTTCGACTTGGCAAAATCCGTCTCATGGTTTGGAGGCCATTGTTGATTGGCGCAATTTGTTGCTGGGCGTTACGGTATTTTTCTTGGCACGTGTACAGGCTTCTCTTTATTTTATGAATAATATAGATGATGATACGATTTATATCCGTTGTCGTCGACAGGTATTGTATAATGCCATTCCGTTTGTGGTTTTATTTTTGACTTTTGTTGCTGTAACGTTGTTGTCCGATGGCTATGAGTTTGCTGACGGAAGTTCTGAAATATATGTACGACCGTACAAGTATTTCTTTAATTTGGTAGAGATGCCTTGGGTTGCTGTCTTATTTTTGGCAGGAGTAGCAAGTGTCTTATATGCTATAATACGAGCTGCATTTGCAACAAAATGGCGTTTGGGAATATGGTTTAGTGGTATAGGAACGGTGCTTGTGGTGTTGAGCTTGTTTTTTCTGGCTGGATATAATAATACGCCTTATTATCCTTCAGCTACCGATATGCAAAGTTCATTGACTATTTATAATAGTTCATCAAGTTTGTTTACCCTTGAAGTAATGAGTGTTGTGTCATTGCTTTTACCATTTGTGTTGGGCTATATTTTCTATGCTTGGCGGGCGATGGACCGAGCACCTATTACTGAACTGGAAATGGAGAGTGGAGAACACAAATATTGATATAACTAAATCATTGAGAGATAATATAATAAAAGGGATAAATTAATTTATCCCTTTTATTATATTAGAAATAGATTAATAGATAGCTTTCTTACCAGCTAACAATGTATTACGCATTAATGATACAATAGTCATGGGGCCTACACCTCCCGGAACAGGAGTAATATAGGCGCATTTGGGAGCTACTTCATCAAATTTCACATCACCAGTCAATTTAAAACCTGATTTAGTTTTATCAGAAGGTACCCGTGTAGTACCTACATCTATAACCGTTGCACCTTCTTTAACCATGTCTCCTTTTAGAAATTCGGGTACACCTAAAGCTGCAATGATGATGTCAGCTTGTAAACACATTTCTTTTAGGTTTTGGGAGTAGCTGTGGCATACTGTTACTGTAGCATTTCCGGGGTTACTTTTTTGCATCATCAGCGTGGCTACAGGTTTACCTACGATATTGCTGCGTCCTAATACGACACAGTGTTTACCTTTAGTCTCTATGTTATAACGTTTTAGTAATTCCATGATACCAGCAGGGGTTGCCGACACGAAACATGGCAAACCGATAGACATACGGCCTACATTTATAGGATGGAAACCATCTACGTCTTTTCGATAGTCTACAGCTTCAATAACTTTTTGCTCTGAAATATGTTTAGGTAAAGGTAACTGTACGATGAACCCGTCGACGTCATCATCTTGGTTGAGCCGTTCGACTTCGGCAAGGAGTTCTTCTTCGGTAACGTCGTTCTCAAAACGGATTAAGGTGGATTTGAAACCGCACTGTTCACACGCTTTTACTTTATGGGCTACATATGTTTCACTTCCTCCGTCATGGCCTACTAAAATAGCAGCCAAATGAGGTATCTTACCGCCGGCAGCTTTAATTTCTTCTACTTCTGCCGCAATTTCTTTTTTAATCTGATCGGCAATAGCCTTTCCGTCTATCAATTGCATAATGTATATAATATTTATAATAACAAAACCACCGGTCTCGAATATGCCTTGCTACAGTAGAAGGAAAAGTCTTTTTTTATTTTGTAGCTTGAGTATTTCGGAAGCGGTGGTTTTCATGTTTGACCTTTTATATTAAAATTTTACCGTCTTTTTATTCCTCGCATCATTCGAGCCGGATTTTTTGCTTGTGTTACCATTCGCATCATTTTCCGTGTCTCATCGAATTGCTTAATCAACCGGTTTACTTCTTGAATGGAAGTTCCGCTACCGGCAGCAATACGTTGTCGGCGGCTGCCGTTCAGTATTTCCGGATTTGTCCGTTCTTTGGGAGTCATGGAGTAGATGATAGCTTCGATACTTTTAAATGCATTATCATCGATATCCATGTCTTTTATTGCTTTACCTACTCCTGGAATCATTGATGCCAGTTCTTTCAGATTACCCATCTTTTTTATTTGCTGTATCTGACTGATAAAATCATTGAAATCAAACTGATTTTTGGCAATCTTTTTTTGTAGCCGTTTAGCTTCTTCTTCATCATATTGTTCTTGAGCGCGTTCGACAAGAGATACTATATCTCCCATTCCCAATATACGGTCGGCCATACGAGCTGGATGGAAGACATCCAATGCTTCCATTTTTTCACCGGTACCTACAAACTTAATAGGTTTGTTTACAACAGTACGTATAGAGAGCGCGGCACCACCGCGGGTATCACCGTCAAGTTTGGTTAAGACAACTCCTGTGAAATCGAGGCGGTCATTAAACTCTTTTGCTGTATTTACAGCATCTTGACCTGTCATCGAGTCTACAACAAACAAAATTTCCTGAGGGTTTACAGCATCTTTAATAGCTTTGATTTCCTGCATCATCTGTTCATCAATGGCTAAACGACCTGCCGTATCGATTATCACTAAGTCATTACCATCTTGACGGGCTTGTTTTATGGCATTTTGAGCAATTTGTACCGGATTTTTATTCCCTTCTTCTGTATAAACTGGAACTTGTATCTGTTCACCTAATACTTTTAATTGCTCAATGGCAGCCGGACGATATACGTCTCCTGCTACCAGCAACGGCTTCTTTGACCGTTTGTTTTTCATCAGGTTGGCCAATTTACCAGAGAAGGTTGTTTTACCAGAACCTTGTAATCCTGACATTAATATGATAGCTGGATTGCCACTGATTTGTACGTCAACAGCTTCACCTCCCATCAGGGCTGCCAATTCATCATGTACAATTTTGACCATCAATTGTCCGGGTTTTACTGATGTAAGTACATCCATCCCCAGAGCTTTGGCCTTTACAGTATCGGTAAATTGTTTGGCAACTTTATAATTCACATCGGCATCAAGTAATGCGCGGCGTACATCTTTTAATGTTTCTGCTACGTTTATTTCAGTGATTTTGCCTTCACCTTTTAGTATTTTAAACGAGCGTTCAAGTCTGTCACTTAAATTCTCAAACATATATATTTATTTTCCTTTTGATAATCGCATTTTATTTAAAAACACAAAAGTACAAAAAAGCTCGATATTCTCTAAATTTTATATAGAATGAAATAAATAAATTTCTTATTGCTATATTCTTCCTTTTGGAGTATGGACTACGGATTTTTTATTATGTTTTGTATCGGTCTGATATATTTTATTATTTGTACAATTATTGATATTGTATGTTCGTTTATATAAAAAGAACAGTTAGAAGACAATATGATGATATTATCCGTTATTGGAAGTATGATTGTTATGGAGTGGATTTCATTAATTGTATTTTGATTATAGTTTGTTTTATTTTAGATGTCAGTCATTGTCAGTATGTTTAGGGTTACCGATTATTTTGTAGGTAGCATATAGAAGGATTGAGAGTTGTTTATCGTGATTTCGGATTTAATTTTGATTATTAAGTAACTGTATCTGACTGTATAAGAAACTTTTTACTTTTATATTATTTATTATAATTAAAGATTAAGTATATTTGAAACGTTTTCTAAATGATTAATTATTAACCATGAACACAGTATTCAGAGAAGTAACGCCATTATCGAGCAAAGATTGTTTTATGATTTTTTCGAGGGAAAAGACAGAATTTACTTTTCCTATACATACTCATGCCGAATGCGAACTCAATTTTATAGAGAATGCTGCCGGTGCAAAACGAATCGTTGGAGATAGTATTGAAGAAATTGGAGATTTGGAATTGACTTTGATTGTGAATCCTAATCTTGAACATGGTTGGACAAATTACAATTGTCACTCGAAGGAGATAAAAGAAATTACGATACAGTTTCATCGTGATTTGCTAAATGACCAGTTGTTGCAGAAAAACCAATTGTGTTCTCTCAGGGAGATGCTTCAAAGAGCGAATTACGGATTGACATTTTCGAGGGAAGCCATTGAACAGATAAAAGAGAGGTTGTATTCTTTATATTCTGAGAGAGAAGGGGCTCATTCAGTGTTTAAACTTTTTGGAATATTATATGATTTATCTTTGGATACATCGATGAGAGAATTGGCCAGCCCGACAATGGAGAGTGATGTTAAAGTGTATAAAAGCCGGCGTATAGAGAAAGCATATAATTATATGTTGGAAAATTATTCTCGCGAGATACATCTTTCAGATGTTGCCGGTTTGGTAGGAATGACAGACGTTTCTTTTAGTCGTTTTTTCAAGAAGCGTACAAGTCGGAGTTTTGTTGATTCGTTGAATGAAATTCGTTTGGGATACGCTACTCGAATGTTGGTCGATACGACTACCAGTATTGCCGAGATTTGTTTCGCCTGTGGTTTCAATAATATATCAAATTTTAACCGGATATTCAAAAAGAAGAAAGGGTGCACACCCAAAGAATTTCGAGAAAATTATACTGAATCCCGTATTTTTTTGTAGTCTTATTTGCTGTATTTTGTAGAGAAAGTATCAGTGTTGGATAATAAAGTATTCTTTTTACAAAATATGTAGGGTTATTTTTGCATCATTAGATAATAATAAATTAAAAAAGGTGTGCAATTATGAGCCGATTGAGACTATTATATAGTTTAGGTACTATTTTTTGTCTTTTAAATTCTCTTATTGCTTTTGGCAAAGGGGGCGAGAGCAAAAATATTTCGAGTGTCTCAGTTATTAAACTGAAAGATTTACGGTGCGAGTATTTGGATAGTCCGTTAGGAATAGATGTTCGCCAACCGCGTTTGAGTTGGAAAATGCAGGTTCCAACAGCCGTTCGAGGGAAAAAACAAACAGCTTATGAGATTTTGGTGGCAAGTTCATCGGAATTATTACGGCGAGATAAAGGAGATTTATGGAATAGTGGATGTGTCGTTTCAGATGAGTCGGTCAATATAGTATATAAAGGAAAATCTTTAGAATCAAATCAAAAGTGTTTTTGGAAAGTTCGCATATGTGACGAGCAAGGTAACTGGTCCGCTTGGAGCTCTCCTGGGTTTTGGCGTATGGGATTATTTCCAGATAACTGGTCGGGTCGATGGATCGGGTGTGAGTTGATGGAACGACAAAGTGTCGGTGGACAAAAAATAGATAACAAAATGTCTGACCCATGGTTCCGTAAAACGTTTGATTTGCCGGAAAAAGTTCAGGATGCTATTATATATGTAGCGTCTATCGGTTATCATGAGTTGTATGTTAATGGCCGGAAAGTAGGAGATGCCGTTCTTTCACCTTCGGTTACCGACCATAAATCCCGTGCACGTTATATGACGTATGATATTACGCAATATCTAAATTCAGGCGAAAATGTGATAGCTTTATGGCTGGGAGTTTCATGGTCGATATTTCCGGCCTATCAGCGTGCAGGGGAGCCCGCCATACCTATGGCCTTGGTTCAGACGGAGATGGCATTCTTATCTGGAGAAAAACAACGGATTGTTTCTGATGAAACTTGGAAGGTACATGCCAGTCCCAATACCTTGATTGGCTATTGGGAAGCGCATCATTTTGGTGGAGAGTTTTATGATGCTTCATTAGAAAAGCCGGGTTGGAATACTATAGGGTTTGATGATACTGATTGGTCGCAAGCTAAGGTTTATGAGCCTAAAATTATTGTATCTGCGGATAAAACAGAACCGAATCGTTTGGTAAAAGAAATAAAACCTCTCTCTGTCAGCGAAATATCTCCGGGTACATATAGGGTTGATATGGGAATAAATTATGCCGGATGGTTTGAAATGAGATTTAATGGTCAGCCCGGTGATTCTGTTGTATTTCAGTTTTCTGAAAGAGAAAATGATACTGTAAGTTTTGGTATACATAGCATTTATAAAATAGGTCCTGCCGGAGAAGGGAAATTTTGTAACCGTTTTAATTACATGACCGGTCGTTGGGTGCAGGTAAGCGGTTTACGATCGAAGCCGGAGTTGAAAGATATCCGAGGATGGTTGATTCGTCCTGATTATCAGCGTACAGGCAGTTTTGAATGTGATATACCTCTTTTGAATGATATATATAATACGACTTTGTGGACTTTTGAAAACTTGAGTTTAGGGAATTATGTTGTTGATTGTCCACATCGGGAACGTTGTGGTTATGGTGGAGATGCTTTGGCTACTACACGCACAGCACTGGGTAATTATGATTTAGGAGCATTTTATTATAAATGGATGGAAGATTGGAGAGATGTACAGGTAGAGGATGGAAATGTTCCTTATACGGCACCTACTCGAATTGGAGGGGGTGGACCTTCATGGAGTGGTTATTGTGTTACATTACCATGGGAGATATACCGGCAATATGGAGACAAACGTGTTCTTTCCGAGAGTTTTCCAACAATAAAGAAATGGCTTGGTTTTGTAGAGACACATTCTCGTGAAGATATGTTGGTTCGGTGGGGAGGAAAGTGGAGTTTTCTGGGTGATTGGCTTTGGCCTGCGGCTTGGCCGGAACGTAAAGCTATGGAAAAGCAAGGAAAAGCGCTTGGTGATACTCGGGAGACTTTGTTTTTCAATAACTGTCATTGGATTTATAGCCTTGAAACAGCGGCCTCTATCGCAGATATATTGGGTGAGGTGGATACTGCAAAGAGTTACCGGGAAAGAGCATCTCAGGTGCGTAGGGCCGTACATACGACTTTCTTTAATGCTGCAGACAATAGTTATGTAAATGGTTACCCTGCATATTTGGCTATGGCAATAATGGTAAACTTGCCACCTCAGAATCTGAAAGATAAAGTTTGGAAACGGCTCGAACATGAAATCCTTATAAATCGTAAGGGGCATTTCTGGGGAGGTATTACAGCTGGTTCATTTTTGTTTCATACTTTGTTAGACAGTGGACGTAACGACCTTATATATGAAATGGCAATAAAAGAGGATTTTCCAAGTTGGGGATATATGTTGAAGTGTGGAAATGGGACTTTTTTTGAAGATTGGGAGTGTCGAGGTTCTGCTTTGCATAGTTCTTATTTATATATTGGTAGTTGGTTTATTGAGGCATTAGGAGGAATACAGCGGCCAGAAGCAGGATTCAAACATTTCGTTATTTCACCTTGGATTACAACTGAAGGTCCGAAACGGGTGAAGTCTCGTTATGATTCTATGTATGGAGATATTATATCTGAGTGGGCTCTCGAAGGAAAAAACTTGAATATGCAGGTAGTAGTGCCGCCTAATACGACTGCTGTCTTGAAGCTACCCGGAGTTAGTGCTTCTTCTGTAAAAGAGAATGGTCGTAGTTGGACTCATTCTGAAGGCATAGAATTAATATCCCAGAAAGATCATATTATGTCTTTTTTATTGCAACCTGGTGTTTATCGTTTTTCTGCCGTTATGGATGTGTTGGATTAAGATTTGGACTTAAGTGATAATAATATATAAATTCATATTTCTTAGTTTTTAAAAGCTTAGAAATATGGATTTTTTGCTGATAAATATGTACCCTTTACATTTTTAACTTTTGTCTTATATGATGTTAACTGTTCTTATTTTGAATGTTTGATTTTAAAATTTATTTTTGTTCTTAATCATTGTTGGAATTTATTAATAGCTATTTGTCACATTTGTTACTATGGATAATATAATATATGAGTAATTTTATTTCTAAAGGAGCAGATAATAAAAATGAGATAAAAAAATATAATAGAAAGGATAAAAAAGTATTACTCAATAGTATTTTGTACAGAAAGTACAAGTTTTGGATAATAAAGTATTTTTCTTGCCGTATTTCAACGTGTATATTTGTAACTATAATACAAATATGATATTGTCAGAAAATAATATGGATGGTATGAGTCTTCTTTTTGATCAACGATTGAAAGAGATTACGCAGGAACATGAGATGTTGTTGAGACGTAAGAACGAACCGATTAGGCCAGGTAATGGTATTTACATGCGTTATAAATATCCGGTTTTAACGGCAGCGCATGCGCCTTTGGAGTGGAGATATGATTTTGATCCGGAAAAGAATCCGTATTTAATGGAGCGGTTTGGAATAAATGGAACATTTAATGCCGGAGCTATAAAATGGAATGGTAAGTATGTGATGATGGTTAGGGTAGAGGGGAATGACCGGAAATCTTTTTTTGCTATGGCGGAAAGCCCAAATGGGATAGATAATTTCCGTTTTGCTGATTATCCGGTTGTTATCCCCGAAACGGAAAAGCCAGATGTAAATGTATATGATATGCGATTGACAGCACATGAAGATGGTTGGGTATATGGTATTTTCTGTACAGAACGAAAAGACCCGGATGCTCCGGCAGGAGATTTGTCTTCAGCTGTCGCTGCCGCCGGAATAGTTCGTTCTAAAGATTTGAAAAACTGGGAACGTTTACCGGATTTGAAGTCGAAAAGTCAGCAGCGCAACGTTGTATTGCATCCGGAGTTTGTAAATGGGAAATATGCTTTGTATACACGTCCTCAAGACGGATTCATTGATGCTGGTAGTGGTGGAGGTATCGGTTGGGCATTGATTGATAGTATGGAAAATGCAGAAGTTAAAGAAGAGAAAATTATTAATTTCAGGTATTACCATACAATAAAGGAGTTGAAAAATGGAGAAGGACCTCATCCATTAAAGACTTCAAAAGGTTGGTTGCATATGGCTCATGGTGTGAGAGGTTGTGCTGCAGGTCTGAGATATGTGCTATATTTGTATTTGACAGATTTGAAGCATCCGGATAAATTAATAGCCGAGCCCGCTGGCTATTTTATGGCACCTTTGGGGAGTGAACGTGTAGGGGATGTATCGAATGTGTTGTTTTGTAATGGCTGGATATTGGATGATGACGGTACAGTATTTATTTATTATGCTTCAAGTGATACACGTATGCATGTTGCAGTGTCTACAGTAGACCGTTTATTGGATTATTGTATCAACACTAAATCTGATGGATTGCGTTCGATGACTTCTGTACAGACTTTGTGTGCATTGATAGATAAAAATATGACAAATAAAGAAGAAGTATTGGCGGAGAAGCTTTAGTCTTTTGTGTGTAATAGGGCAATGGAAGATTTTAAATGTAAACAAATATAAAAGAGAAATTCATCACATTGTAACAGATATATAATTGATAAATTAAGAGTCCATGAAGAATATATGTTTGATAGGAATGATTATGCTTGTTTGTTTCTCATGTAAGACGAGCCGGAAAGAGAGAATGCCGGTAGATTCTCAGGCTACACAGGAAACGGTAGCGTTGTATAACCGGTTGTTTGATTTGACGGAGAAAGGGATTATGCTGGGTCATCAGGATGATCCGTTATACGGACATGGTTGGTATGGGGAAGATGGCAGGTCTGATGTTAAGAGTATGACAGGTGATTATCCTGCCATGTTCGGATTTGAGTTAGGACATATAGAGTTAGGGGCAGAATATAGCCTTGACTCGGTGTATTTTAGCCAAATAAAAAAATATGTACGGGAACACCATGCTCGGGGAGGTATTTCTTCATTTAGTTGGCATGCTGATAACATTGCTACGGGAAATTCTACTTGGGATTGTGCCCAGGATACAGTAGTTCGTTCTATTTTGCCGGGAGGTAGCCTTCATAGTGACTATTTGGTGTGGTTGGACCGTTTAGGAGATTTCTTTTTAGATTTAAAAGATGATAAGGGGGTATACATACCTGTTATTTTCCGTATGTATCATGAACATACTGGAGATTGGTTTTGGTGGAGCAGTAAACAATCTACTCCCGATGAGTATAAACAGTTATGGGTAATGACAAGTGATTATTTACGAAATAAAAAAGGTGTACATAATCTGTTATATGCTTATTCTTCTTCTAATGTACAGAGTAAGGAACATTACCTCGAACGTTATCCGGGTGATGAGTATGTTGATATTTTGGGCTTTGATCATTATCTAAAAGGCCGTAGTGAAGAGAATGTAGACCAATATAAAATTGATTTTGAGAGGAATATACAGATTGTGACAGATTGTGCAGTCCAGTCTGGAAAGCTTCCAGTGGTAGGTGAGACAGGAGAAGAATCAATTTGGGATACTTCTTATTTTACGAGTATTGTCTATCCAATTATCAGCAAGTATAAATTGGGTTGGATACTTTTTTGGCGTAATGCTTGGGAGCTGGATAAACCAAACCATTATTATTTACCTTTTCCCGGACATCCGTCAGAAGCTGATTTTAAGAAATTCGTTGAAAAACCTTTAATATTGATGAATTCTAATATATAAATAAAATACAAAATAAATTGTGAACGCAAGTGTTTAATCTTTAAAATTTAAAATTATGAAAAATGTTTTCTACAAAAGTATGTCTTTGGCAATATCAACGATGATGTTGTCGATGAGTGCAAGTGCACAGTTTGCCGGGGGGACGGGTTCAGAAAGTGATCCATATATTATAGAAACGGCGGAACAACTAAATGAGGTACGTAATTATCTGGATGGAAATCATTTTCGCTTGAATGCGGATATTGATTTGACAGATTATCTTACTACTAATTCTGCAGAAAGTGGATGGGACCCTATAGGTGCTGCACCAGAAACAGGTATTACTGGTTCTTTTGATGGTAATGGTCATGTAATTTCAGGGTTTTATATTAATAGACCTCAACTCGAAAATGTAGGGTTGTTCGGATGCGTGAAATCGAGTGGTAAATTCGGTGTAAAAAAGTTAGGTTTGATTGTTGCTGACGGTAAAGAGGTTAGAGGTTTGAATAATGTCGGTGGTATTATCGGCCAGGTTCCTTATACAGGACAGACCATTACAATGACGGAATGTTTCGTTATTGGTAATATATATGCAGTTGGTGATGGGCAGAAGACCGGAGTTGCAGGTCCTATTGTTGCTATGACTTCGGCTTTGGGTAATGTTGAAGTAGTAAATTGCTATACGGTAGGTAAAGTGTATGGTTTTGCTAAAGCAGGAGGATTGGTAGGTCAAGGATATAGAGGTATCAAAATAGAGACATCTTATTCTGTTTGTGAAGTAGAAGCTGGTACTAATGCTGCAGAATCTAAAGCTGGGGGTCTTATTGGTGAATGTGGATTTCCTAATGGTTCTGCAATCCGTCATGATGTAATTGCGTCTATTGCATTGAATCCTTCAGTGAAAGCTCCTAATTCTCCTGCTGCTAATGTGGGACGTTTGGTCGGATACGAGAAACCAGAAAATCCAACACCTTATATGTATGAGTATGCATATGCTTGGGCTGATATGCCTGTGAATGAGGCAGTGGTTACTGGTGGTCTTGAAACAAATAAAAATGGGTTGAACCAATCGTCTGAAGAAGTAGTAAAAGAAGATATATATTTTGGTGATGATTATTTGTTCTGGGACCCTGCAGTTTGGACGATGGGCAATGGTGATTATCAATTACCTATTTTGAATGTTTTTGCTGAAGATAAGCAACCTACAACTAAAGTCGCTCATTTACCGGGAGAGACCTCAGGCATCATATTGGCAGCGGCAGATGATATATGTGTGTATCCAACGGTAACAACAGGCAAAGTGTCGATTGCCAATAAAGTTGATGGATCTGAAGTTTCAGTATATGACTTGACGGGAAAACTTGTGATGACAAGCTTTGACTCAGAGTTGAATATATCTTCTTTGAATGCAGGTATATATTTGCTGAGTGTTGATGGGCAAGTTGTTAAGATTGTGAAAGAATAAGCTTTGAAGAGGACAAGAGTGAAAAAACGAATAGCAAAAGATATTTTTCACTCTTGTCTTTCTGCTCTTAACTGTTTGAGAATAACATTAATTAAAAAAAATAACATGATTAAGCATGCAAAAATAGATGTATCTGGTCTTGTAAAACCAAAGAGACGGATTACTGCATTAATAGCTGTGTTAATGCTGATGTGTTTTTCATCGGCATTTGCCCAAGGGTCGAAGAAGGTGACAGGCACGGTAAATGATGCCGCTGGGGAGCCGATGATAGGGGTGAGTATTGTTGTGAAGGGTACTACGGTTGGTACAGTAACCGATATCGACGGGAAGTATTCGATAAATATTCCCGCTGGAAATAAAAATTCAACTTTAGTTTTTACTTATATTGGTTATTTGAAGCAGGAAGTGCTTACAAACGGGAAAAGTTTGGTAAACGTTGTCATGAAAGAGGATAATCAGACTCTTGACGAAGTTGTCGTGGTTGGGTACGGAGTACAAAAACGTGTGAATATGACGGGCTCTGTAGCTTCGGTAAAAGCGGAAGAGATGACAACTATGCCGGTTGCCAATGTTTCCAATGCATTAGGAGGAAGAGTTTCAGGTTTGGTTACTCAGCAGGCGTCTGGAGAGCCGGGAAATGATGCTTCTACATTGTACCTTCGAGGTAATAAGAATCCTCTCGTGTTGGTCGATGGTATCGAAAGCGATTATAATATGATCAATATGGAGGAAGTTGAGTCTGTAACTTTATTAAAAGATGCATCGGCGGTAGCACCTTATGGGTTGAAGGGCGCCAATGGTGTTGTTTTGATTACTACAAAACGAGGAAGTAACTCGCAAGGAAAAATAACATTGAATTATAATGGAGAGTTCGGTTGGCAGAAACCTACTAATACTCCTGAATTTATGAATGCAGCTGACGGGCTGCGATTGAAAAAGAAAGCATATGAAATGGATGGTATGATGGATGAAGCCAACGCCATTACAGAAGAAATGCTTGCAGCACATGAACAAGGAACAGATGCTTACCCGAATACCGATTGGGTAAAAAATTATATGAACACCTCTACCAGCCAGAAACATAATATTGTACTTAATGGGGGCAATGATTTGATAAGAGCTTATGTCGCTTTGGGATATATGAAACAAGGTAGTATGTTTAGCGACGACCAATATTACCGTCGTTATAATGTACGAACCAATCTTGATTTGAAGCCGACTAAAACAACTACTATTTCTGCTGATTTAGGTCTTGTTTTTGACCGTAAAAGGACTAATTCGGCATCGGCCGAGTCGGCAATGACTAATATTTACCGGGCAAAGGCTACGGAAGCTGATGTGTATAGTAACGGATTACCTGCTTTCCAATCATCTATAGGTGGTAGTATGTATCAGACTATATATGGAGGCGGAGAAAAGCGTAATGAAAATAATTATCAGAATATAAGTTTATCGGTAAATCAAGAGTTACCTTTTTTAGAAGGTTTGTCTGTGAAAGGATTGTTCAATATGAACCGTAAGGATACACATAGTAAAAATTGGGGATATCCTTATGAATATTATGTATATGATGCGGCTAATAATAAGTACAATAAGTCAGAACTTCAGACAGATGAGGAATTGTCTCAATCGTCTAAAATAAAAGCTTATTATACGGTACAGGCATATTTGAATTATGCAAACTCATTTGGTGACCATAATGTTTCGGGACTCTTTGTTTATGAACGTCGCTGGGGTGGAACCAAGCTTGATTATAGTGCTCGTCGTGTAGGCTTTGATGTTTTGATTCCTGAATTAGATATGGGTTCTAAAGATAATCAGTACAATTCAGGTACTTCATCTGCTGAGGCTCAAGACGGTTTCGTATTTCGTGTTAACTATGATTATGCACAGAAATATTTAGTAGAGCTGGCCGGACGTTATGACCGTACTTACCAGTATGCTCCTGGCAGTAGGGCTGCATTTTTCCCGTCTATATCGTTAGGATGGCGTATTTCGGAAGAGTCGTTTATGAGAGATATAAATATTATTGATAACTTGAAATTTAGAGTTTCTTATGGAAAATCGGGTAATCCTGTAGGTAATCCTTTCCAATGGAGTCCGACCTACACGATAGGTGATGGTTATGTATGGGGGACGGGAACTCAGACGACAGCTTCGGGATTGTATGAAAGTGCAGAACCTAATCCGTACTTGACATGGGAAAGTGTATTGAAAGCTAATGCCGGATTTGACTTGTCGATGTGGAACGGATTGTTGGGAGTTGAGTTCGATGTATATCGTGATTATCGGAAAGATAAAATTATTGTTCCGACTGATGATTTCCCTACCGAATATGGTATTAAACCATCACAATATAATGCCGGTAAGGAGGAACGTTATGGAGTAGACCTTACAGTTACCAACCATACGAGAATAAATAAAGATTTCTCAATTGATAATTCGTTCGTTTTTGGATTTTCTCGTGATAGGCAAATAGATATTGCTGAATCGATGGGAACTTATAGTATTCCGCGTTTCAGACGTACTGGTAAATCTGCATCGCAGTTGAGAGGATATATTGCTGAAGGGTTATTTGCCAGCCAAGAAGAAATAGATAATTGGGCATATCAGAGTGCGTCGACTCGTCCTGGGGATATTAAATATCGTGATATAAATGGAGATGGAAAAATTGATAATGAAGATGAAACTATTATCGGTCGTACCCGTGTGCCGGAGATTATGTATGGTTATACGCTTGGTATCAAATTTAAAAATTTTGATTTGAACCTGTTTTTACAAGGTACAGGACATTCTGATTTTTATATGGGGCAGGATGCCAGCGGCTCGTCTGACCGAGGAGTACGTTTTCCTTTTAAGAATGACAAGCCTCGTGAAGACCATATAAATTCTTGGACGGTGGATAATCCTAATCCGAATGCCAAATATCCGCGTTTGTCAACGATTGAAGGTATGAATTATACAACGTCTTCATTCTGGGTAGTAAATACGGCATATTTGAAATTGAAATCTTTGGAGTTAGGTTATAATTTCGAGCAACGTTTGTTGCGGAAAATTCATGTAGATAAATTGAGGTTATACCTGAATTTCTATAATCTGTGGACTATCTATTCGGCTATGCCGAGAGATTTTGATGTGGAGAACCAGAATTATAATGCTTATCCACAGCAGTTTATAACTTCATTAGGTGTTAATATAACATTTTAACAGGAAAAGATTATGAAAAAGATGATGATATTGGCCGTAGTCGGGGTAGGTATTTTTTTTAATTCTTGTACCGATTTTATGGATATAGAATCCAGAACGGCAATTACAGATGAGGCTGTTTGGTCAAGTAAATCGGCCACTGGTATGTATGTGAATGAGACGTATAATAAGACGTTGGATGGGCCTTTGTATTGTATGACTAAAGGGATCCGCGATTGGTATTCTTTTGACCATGCGTGGACGGATGATATGGGTATTTCGGGATTTATTTCATTGTCGGAGTTCAGTTTTACGGCAGCTACGATTCCTGAACCTTTCAAAAGTCGTTGGGATGCTCTTTATGAAAATATTCGCAGGACAAATCTTGGGTTGGAGAAAATAGCGGCTTCTGAAGTATTGTCTGAAACTGAAAAAGAGCGTTTCTTGGGTGATATGTATTTCCTTCGTGCTCTGAATTATCTGGAACTTTGGCGTTTTTGGGGTGGAGTACCGTTGGTAAAAAAAGCGTTGAACAAAGAAGTTGATGATATTTATTATGAGAGGAGCAGTTCGGAGGAGACTATGAAATTTATTATAGAGGACTTTGGGGAAGCTGCAAAACGTTTGCCTAAGCGTTCGGAGCTTCCTGCAGAAGAGTATGGCCGGGCGACTAAAGGGGCAGCTGTAGGTTTCCAGGCTGTAACCTATTTGCATGCAGCGGGAGTAATCGATGCCAAATATTATGAGGATGCAGCTAATACGGCAGATATATTGATTAATGGAGAATTAAAGGGAGAGTATAGTTTGTTCCGGGAAAATGACGGAGATCCTAACGAGAAATCTACAACAAAGAAATTGAGTAAAAAGGCCGAGAATTTTGCCAATTTATTTTTGGAAGCGTATGAAGGCAATGAAGAAGTGATTTTTGACGTGCAGTATAAAAATCCGGAGCGTCATCAGCAGGGTTATCAGACTATTGCAGCTCCTGGATATCCGGGAGTGGGCAGTGATTATGGATGGGGAAACTCGAATCCGTCTCAAATGTTGGTAGATGCTTTTGAAATGCAGGATGGTACACCATTTGATTGGAATGATCCGGAAGAGGCTGCCCATCCTTATGAAAATCGGGATGCCCGTTTTTATGCTTCCATATTGTATGATGGAGTTTTGTGGAAGGATTCAACACTTTCACTTAGTACTAATCGGTATGTTTGGGATGAGAATGATAGGAGAAAGTGGAAGAATGTAACAGATAATTTACCGAATGGCTTGTATTGTTCTAAAGTAGAAGCAACTAAAACAGGTTATTTTATCCGTAAGCATCAAAATGAAGCTGTGAGTTGCGGTACAAAAAATAGATATTTAAATAGAGATGGTGAAGGAGGAAATCTCATTGTATTGCGCTATGCTGAAATATTGTTGACTTATGCAGAAGCAAAGAATGAATTCTCTGGGCCGGATCAAACTGTATATGATGCTATCAACCATGTGCGTCGTCGTGCCGGGCAACCGGAAATATCGGGATTGGGACAAGCGGAATTGAGAGAGCGTATTCGCAATGAGCGTCGGGTAGAGTTGGCGTTTGAGAATAAACGTTATTTCGATATTATGCGTTGGCGAATTGGAGACAAAGTTCTTGTAGGTCCTTTTTATAAAATGGAAATTACTTATCAAAGACCGGCAGAGATGGTACCGACGGCTGTTTCTGTAGCGAGTTATAATCCGCGGGCAGTATATTTTACGAGAATTTTCGATTCGCAGAAAAATTATCTCTTACCTATACCGCAACATGCGATAAGTCGTAATCCCAAACTGGCAGGACATCAAAATCCAGGATGGTAATAATTTATAAATGAAAAAAGGAAAGACTTATGAAAAAGTTGATATATATATTATTTGTTGCTTTATTGTCTGTGACGGCCGGATGCTCTAAAATCGATTATGAAATAAACGATGCGTATGAGACGGCAAATATAACAGGGATAACTATTTATGCAACAAGCGAAAACCCTGTAAATATTATCGAGTCTTTTGAGATAGATATGGAAAATGCTGTCGTTGAGGCTTTTGTCCCAGAAGGAACCGATTTGACTCATCTTAGACTGGTATTGACTATATCTACCGGAGCGACCATAACTCCGGCATTAAGTGGTTTCACGGATCTTTCTACTCCAAAGGAATATACCGTAACTTCTCCTAACGGAGTTAAGCAAACAACTTGGAAGGTAATTGTATCTATAACACCTCCTGGCGGTGTAGGGAATGAATAGTTGGGCTATTGCGATTGAATAGTTTAGTTTTTAGGTTAGTTAAGTATTGTTGGGGAAGTGTGATGTCCATCTAAATCTTTTTTACTTGGGATTTGGATGGACATTGAAAGAGAGATAGGGATATTGTATATTTTTCTGAAAGATGCGTAATATTATGTATAGGATATTAAGACTGGGAATGGTAAGCTTATTGTTTACTGGAATGGTAGATGCTCAAGTATTGAAGTATACTGATGCGCGGAATCTGCTTATGGTGGGAAAGGCTGGCTCTTCTAAAGAATATTACCATCGACTCGATACGGCTTTGTTTAAAGACTTACCACCTAAAATAAAATACCTGTCTACGTTTTCTTGCGGATTGGCTATCGGCTTTATGACGAATAGTTCGGTGATTGCTGCTGAGTGGGAAGTAAAACCAGATAAACCATCTCCGAATTTATCTGCTATTGCACATAGTGGATTGGATTTATATATTGAGCGTAATGGAGTATGGGAGTTTGCTGGGGTAGGTAAGCCAGAGCTGAACGGCACTTGTAGCAAAAGCATAATTGTGCAGGAGATGGATGATTCTACGAAAAAATGTCTTCTTTATCTCCCTTTATTTAGCGAAACTAAATCATTGAAAATAGGGGTGGAAGAGGGTTCTGAGATATTGGCGTTACCGTATCCGTTTAAGAAAAAAGTCTTAGTTTATGGGTCAAGTATTGTGCATGGAGCTGAAGCTTCGAGAGCCGGAACCACTTATGTAGCCAAACTATCTCGGCGTACTGGTATCGATTTTATCAATTTGGGTTTTAGTGGAAATGCTCGTATGGAGAATAGCATGGCTGATTGTTTGGCCGATATAAAGGCTGATGCTTATATTTTAGATTGCGTCCCCAATGCTACGGCTCAGCAGATATCTGAACGTACGGCTTATCTGGTTGAAACAATCCGGAACCATCATCCGGAAGCACTGATAATTATTATGCAAAGTATAGTGATGGATATCGGCAATTTCAATTTGAAGATAAAAAGCGATTTACGGATAAAAGATGAAACTATACGGAATGAAGTAGAAAAACTTTGCAAAAGAGGTGTGAAAAAACTCTATTTCATTGAAGGGAAAGATCTGATAGGAAAAGACCATGAAGGAACAGGTGATGGTATACATCCGAATGATTTAGGATTTGAACGTATGGCTACTTATTTGGAACCAAAACTAATGGAAATATTAAATAATAATGAATGATTGCAAATAAAATTTGTAATCAAAAGAAAATAACCTATTATCCTGTAAACAAGGGATAAAGAAGCGGAAAATACGAAATAGAATTGTAAAAAATATAAAAGAACCGATTTATGATGAGACAAAATTTATTGACATTGCTTGCTTGCTTTTTTGTATTTCAGTCATTTGCTTATTCAGTTGATGTGACCACATTAGGTGCTGTAGGTGACGGAATAACCGATAATACAGATATTATACAAAAAGCTATAGATGATTGTTCTGCTCGCCAAGGTGGGACTGTGGAAATTCCCGCTGGCAAATTTCTGATACGAACACTCTTTCTGAAGTCAGATGTGAATTTGCATTTGCAATTTGGTGCAGAATTGTTGGGAAGTACAGATTTGGGGTCTTATCATAAAGTATTCCCTAATCTCAAAGGAAAAGAAACTCCTGCATTGATCTTTGCTCGGAATGCCCGGAATATCGCAGTGACAGGTTTGGGTACAATTAATGGACAAGGGTTTCATCCTAACTTTCAACATGGAAATGATTCTAAAGGTGGTCCGAGACGGCCTAAAATAATTTATTTTATGAGTTGCAATAACGTACGTGTGCAAGATGTAACATTGCGTAATTCGGCGTATTGGACGCAAGATTATGAAAAATGCGATGGGGTTATTGTGAGAGGAGTGAAAGTATATTGTCATTCTAACTGGAATAATGACGGTATTGATATCGATAGTCGTAATGTCGTAGTATCGGATTGTCTTATTGATTGTGATGATGATGCGCTTTGTCTCAAAAGTGATACCGATACACCTTGTGAAAATGTTACGGTAACCAATTGTGTGCTGAAATCAAATTGTAATGCTATAAAATTCGGGACATCGTCATATAGTGGATTTAAGAATGTGACAATAACTAATTGTGTGATTGATAGAGCTTCTGAAGACCATATTCGTCAGTGGTATAAAAATAATTCATGGCTTGGGACAAAGGACAAAACCGTCATATCCGGGATCGCTTTGGAATCGGTGGATGGTGGACTTCTTGAGAATGTTGTTATTTCGGATATTGCGATGCGTGCCGTACAGACACCTATATTTATTCGATTAGGTGATCGTAAGAGGACTTTTTCGAAACAGATGAGCCGTATCAATGATGTAATGATAAGCCGGGTGGTTGCTCGTACTGAAAGTAAAGTTGCATGTTCGATAACCGGGGTTCCTGGTGGCTATGTCCGGAATGTGAACATAAGTGATGTAATGTTGATTACAGAGGCAGAGGTAGGTAAAGACGAGATAAAAACGGAAGTTCCAGAAGTAATAGCTAAGTATCCTGAAAATAGCATGTTTGGCTCTATCTTGCCGGCATCGGGTTTTTACATACGTCATGCCGATGGTATTACCTTGTCCAATATAAAGATGATTACTAAGAATAAAGATGAGAGGCCGATGTTCTATCTTGATGATGTCAAGAATTTTGTACAGACAGGATGTACGTTTAATGGTGCTAAACCTACGTTGAAAAAGAAATGAGAAAGTTAAGTCTGTTATTCTTTTTTGTTTGTATTTCATGGGTTTGTGTGGCGCAACCTATGAGGCAAATGATACAAGTCTCGGTCGTTCCGGACAGTGAGACTTGGCTATATCCGTTAGGTAAGGATGCCTGTTTCACAATAACGGTGACTAAAGATGGAATTTTGCAGAAAGGGGTAGAGGTACGGTATGAGCTATCTTGGGATATGATGGAGCCTTTTAAGGAAGAAACTACAGTTTTGAAAAATGGCAAAATTACGGTAAACGCCGGTTCTTTACGTACTCCTGGCTTTTTACGTTGTCGTGCGTTTGTGAAGGTAGGGGAAAAAATATATGAGGGGAGGGCTACAGCAGGGTATGAGCCTCATAGTTTGAAACCTACTACAAAGATGCCGGCTGATTTCCGGGATTTTTGGGAGAAAGCTAAACGAGAGAATGCAGATATCCCAATGGATGCCCGGTTACGTTTATTGCCGGAAAGATGTACATCGAAGGTGGATGTATATGAACTGAGTGTCCAGAATTTTCAGTATGGGAGCCGCATGTTCGGAATACTTTGTATCCCGAAAGGAGATAAAAAATATCCTGCATTGTTACGTGTGCCCGGAGCTGGAGTACGTCCTTATGAGGGACATATAGCCGAAGCTGAAAGAGGATATATAACGTTAGATATGGGGATACACGGAGTCCCGGTAACAATGCCGGCCTCGGTATATCAAAATTTGCGTTATGGCCCGTTGGACAACTATTGGAATTTTAATTGGGATAATCTTGAGACGGTTTATTATAAACGGGTATATATGGGGTGTCTCCGTATGGTCGATTACATATGTAGTATGTCAAAATTCAACGGAGATTTGATCGTTTACGGCGGTAGCCAAGGCGGGCTATTATCGTTGGTAACTGCTGCATTGGATGATAGAGTAATGGGATGTGTAGTGTTCTATCCTGCATTGGCTGATGTAAATGGTTATTTGCATGGTCGTGCGGGGGGATGGCCACATTATTTTAAAGAGAAAGATTATGCGGATGTTACTATCCGGAAAAAAGAAGAGGTTATTGCCTACTATGATGCTGTCAACTTTGCGAGGGTATTAGATAAACCGATTTTTATCTCTTTTGGGTATAATGATATGGTATGTCCACCTACAACATCATACGCTGTATATAACAGTATTCTATCACCGAAGACGTTTATTCCGGCACCGGAGACCGAACATTATAATTATCCAGAATTGTGGCGAGAAGCTTGGGTGTGGGGAGAGAAACTTCTGATGGAGAATAAGAAATAAATGTTTAATTTTTATATACTTAAGTATCATGAGAACGATGAGAATATTTAATGGTTTTAAATATTGGATGGTATCCTGTATTTTTTGTTCGGGAATCTCATTCAATACGTGGGCTGCCGGTTTTGCTTCCGGTACAGGAACGGTAGAAGACCCGTATGTGGTAAGTACAGCCGACGAGCTGAATAGTGTAAGGGATAATTTGAGTGCCCACTATAAATTAGGTGCCGATATTGATTTGGCAAATTGGATAACAATTAATACTCCTGCGACAGGATGGGCTCCTATAGGAACAGATGCATCACCATTTGTCGGAACTTTTGACGGAGATGGCCATGTGATAGAAAATATATGGATAGATGTTGATGCAGCAAATGTAGGGTTGTTTGGAGTTATCGGTGGAGATGTTACCATACAGAAATTAGGAGTGATTGTTGCTGATGGAAAGAAAATAACAGGGAGTAGTAATGTAGGTATTCTGGTCGGGTTATCTACTGGTGTTGGGGGAACTAAGCAGACTTTGATACAGGAGGTCTATGTTTCAGGAAATGTAGAATCGAAAGGTACACTTGTCGGTGGTATTGTAGGACGGAACAACAACCAGCATATAACTATTACCAACTCTTACGCAAAAGGAAATGTATATGCTACAGCTGACGGTGTCGGTGGTATTATCGGTAGTTCGTATGGTGGATGTACGGTTCTTATAGATAAGTGTTATGCATTGAATAATATAACAGTTGATGGTGGAGGTTCTACGGGAGGTATAATGGGTACAACCAGTGCATCCGACGGTGCAGTTGCACAAATGGAGTCAACTATATCGAATTGTGTAGCTATTAATAAAAGATTGTCGGTTAAAGATGCAACCCCTAACCGTATATTTACTTGGGCAAAACAAGAGAAAATAACATTGACTAATAATTTTGCATTTTCCGGTTGTACCATTAATGACGCTCCATTTTCAAGTAGCGACGCCAATGGTAAGAACGGACAGGATAAGAGTGCTGAAGAATTGGCTACTCAGTCTACTTATGCTAATTGGGATTTCGAAACTGTCTGGACCATGGGAAATGAATCGTTTCAGCTTCCGGTGTTGAAGAATGTCTCTTTAACTAAACAGCCAGTCGATGAATATAATCTGGGGATAGAATCTGATAATCCGTTTGTAGATCTTGTTCCTAAGGGGGGAGAATTGAATGTGGTGGAGTCTTGTGGTGTGAACGGTAATGGTCGGGAAGATGTTACTGATTTGATACAACAAGCTATTGATGCATGCTCAATGAAGCAAGCAACAGTTGTGATTCCCAGTGGACGTTATGCTATTCGGCCCATATTCCTACGTTCCAATATGACTTTGAAACTTGAAGAAGGAGCTCAATTATTAGGAAGCCGTAATATACAAGACTATCGGGATGCTTTCCCTAATGCTGGAGCTATTGAAACAAGTGCTTTAGTTTTTGGTAAAGGTATCGAAAATGTAAAGGTGATAGGTCCTGGGATTATTAACGGGAGAGGCGATGCTCCGGATTTCGATTTCGGTAATAGTAAAGGTGACAGACCCAAGGTCCTTCATTTTGTAGAATGTAAAGATGTAACGGTAGAAAATGTCACATTACAGAATTCAGCATTTTGGACAGCCCATTTTTTAATGTGTGACGGAGTGAAGATAAAAGGTGTGAAAATATATAGCCACACTAATTGGAACAATGATGGGATAGATATTGATTCTAAGAATGTAGAAATAGAAAATTGTGATATAGATTGTGATGATGATGGTATTTGTATGAAGAGTGACCGGGGAATTATGGTAGAGAATGTGACCGTGAAGAATTGTACTATTCGTACCAATTGTAATGCCATTAAATTGGGAACAGCCGGTAAGACTGGATTTAGGAATATTACTTATACCGATTGTGTTATAGAAAGAGCCAGTGAAGATAACTTCCGTAAACATTATGAGAACAGTAAATTGTCATTCTGTGGTATAACTCTTCAGGGACCATCTGTCATATCAGGTATAGCATTGGAATCAGTAAATGGAGGTATATTGGATGATGTGAATATTTCCAATATACAAATGAAAGATGTACATACGGCTATTTTCCTGCGTTTAGGAAAACGTGAAGGTTCTGCACAGATGAGCCAGTTGAAGAATGTTACTATATCTAATGTTACAGCAACATGTGTTAGTAAAGTGGCCAGTGCTATTGTCGGAGTACCGGGAGGAATTATCGATAATGTGCAAATTAAGGATGTTGAGATTACGTTGCCGGGTGGTGGTACAGTGAATGATGCTAATGCCAATGTGCCAGAACTTGTCGATGCTTATCCCGAATCTAATATGTTTGGTACTCCATTTCCTGCATATGGGTTTTATGTGCGCCATGCTAATGACGTAAAATTTGATAATGTCAGGTTCAATTTGACAAATGCTGATGCCCGTCCTGATTATGTATTTGTTGATGTAACCAATCATGAAGTAACAGATATTGCTCAGGTTCTTGAAGATAAAGATATTGTTATCACTACTGACGGCAGTCGTTTGAATATATCTTCCTATATCGAAGGAAATATCGAAGTGGATGTATTCGATATTTCGGGTAAGGTGGTTTATACTACTCAGCAGGTAGCTACAGGAGGTGTTACGATAGAAGTTCCTGAACGTGGAGTATATTTGGTTTCGGTCCGTACCGCAAAAGGAAGTGTTATGCGTAAAGTGATGTGTATGTAAAGGATTAAAGTCGAGAGTGGAAAAGAGTGGGAAGTAAAGGGTGATACCTTGCTTTTCACTCTTTTTTGTTACGATTATCATTAGAGTTTGAACGGAGTCGTTATTTGATAATCATATTGAAAAAATGCAAGTATACAGATATCAGTTATTTTGGTTAACTTATTGGTAATTTGGAGGTAGATATAACAATTATATTGAAATTAACATAAAAAATACCTAAAAATTGCGATTGTTTCTATATGGAGTTGTGTGTAGTTTCGCACGTCACAAAATATAGAGAGAAAATGGGACGAGAAAGAATTATAGTTACTCTTTTCATATATATAATTTCCACTCTATCCGCGTATACACAAACTTCTTTAGATAAAGTTATTCTTAGCGGGAGTATAAGGGATGCACAGACGAAAGAAATATTGCCCTATGCTACTGTACAGATAAAAGGAATAAAAAATTACGCAACTGTTGCCGATGACGAAGGGAATTTCAAAATAACAGGAATACAACCCGGAGAATATGATATCTATTTTTCGTACATTGGTTATAAAAAACAGAAAAAACATCTTGAACTTAAAAAGAATCTTTATCTCACAGTCAATATATATTCTAGTAATCAGTTGCATGAGGTGGTTGTAACTGCTACTGAAGCAAGAGGACCTGTTACTGCTTCTATTATTGATCGTTCGGCTATGTCTCATTTACAACCGACCAGTTTTACTGATTTGTTGGAACTTTTGCCCGGAGGAATTTCTAAAGATCCGAATATGGGTGCAGCTAATACTATTAATTTACGGGAAACAGGGACAACCGATGCGAATGGGAATGCAACCAATAATCCCGATTATGCCATTACTTCTCTTGGAACACTGTTTGTAGTTGACGGGGCTCCGATTAATACGGATGCTAATTTGCAATATTCTCCATTGTCAAATACTTATTCTTCAGGAGATAACAACAATGCGGAAAATAAGCGAAATATAACCAATCGAGGTGTAGATATGCGGGCTATCTCGACGGATGATATAGAAAGTGTGGAGATTATCAGGGGTATTCCTTCTGTGGAGTATGGAAATTTGACCAGTGGGGTTGTCAATATTAAGAAGATAAGAAAGGCAACTCCTTTGGCCGCCCGTTTCAAGGCTGATGGATATAGTAAACTTGTTGCTGTAGGAAAAGGTTTTATTGTCCCAGGCAACCAGGATTTGATTGTCAATTTGGATGGTGGTTATCTTAATTCAAAGGTCGATCCGACCAATAAACTTGAGAATTATCAGCGTATCAATGCTTCAATTCGTCTTACTTGGAATTGGAAAAAAGAACGATGGGTGATGAGATGGGCCTCTGCATTTGATTATACGGGTTCATTTGATAATAGTAAACAGGACCCGGAACTTAATTTTGGTCGTATTGATGAGTATAAGTCCGTCTATAATCGTTCGGCTTTTACGAATAATTTAGAGTGGAAATTCCCGAAATTAAGTTTTTTGAAGCTGGTTGAGCTAAATTCTGCAGTTAGTATGCAAGTAGACCGATTGACACAAACCCGTTTGGTATCACCTCAACGTTATGGTTTGGCCCCTACGAGTACTGATGCCGGAGAACATGATGCCCAGATTTTGTTTTCTGAATATATGGCCGACTATTTGAGTGAAGGGAAGCCGTTCAATACATACGTCAAGTTGAAGAGTGAATTCAATGTGAATCCGGCCGGTGTGCGTAATAACATTAAAGTCGGTGGACAATGGGATTATACAAAAAATTATGGACGTGGCCAAGTATATGATTTAGGGCATCCTCTGTCTGCTGTGGGGGATTGGGATTCTCGTCCTCGGGCTTATAAGGACATTCCGGCAATACAAAATCTGTCTTTTTTCCTTGAAGATATGATTACCAAAAATTTTTGGAAAAATAAATTGGAACTTCTTGCTGGAGTCCGTACTAACTCTTTATTGGGTTTAGATGAAGCTTATTTGCTCAAAGGAAAGGTTTATTTGGACCCTCGTTTTAATGCTCAGTGGACATTTCCGGGGATAAAAATAGGAAAACATGATTTGGTTTTTGCTTTGGCAGGAGGCATAGGATGGACAACAAAGATGCCTACACTGAATTATTTATATCCAGATAAACGTTATAATGATATTACTCAATTAGCATATTATGATGATAAAAAACCGGTAGAGAACAGTCGGTTTACCGTCTTATCTTATATTCAAGACCAGACTAATTACAATCTGAAACCGGCCCGGAATAAAAAATGGGAGGTTCGGACAGATATCAGTTATAATGGCAATCGCTTGTCCGTCAGTTATTTTAGAGAAATTACATCATCCGGTTTCCGCTATTCTAATGTATATGCTCCGTATAGTTATAAAGATTACGATGAAAGTTCGATAATAAGCAGTGAGTTGCTAGGACCACCGATATTGGAGAACATTCCTTATTCTGAAAAAAGCAAATTGGATTATTACCGTCGTGCGGAAAATGGCAGTCGATTGGAAAAGGAAGGTGTTGAATTTCAGTTTACATCGCAACGAATAAAACCATTACGCACAGCAGTGAATATAACTGGAGCGTGGTTCAAGTCAGTATATACAAATAGTTTGCCAATGTATTATGCCGTTAGCGATGTTGTAGATAATGTTATTGTACAGGATAATTATATCGGTTTATATAATTGGAATGACGGGCAGATAAATCACCGGTTCAATACTAATTTTATGTTGGATACACAGGTCCCTGAATGGGGATTGATTTTTACATCATCAGTTCAGTGTGTATGGTATACCCAACGTCAGTTACAAAGAAAAAACGGAATCCCGGTTTCTTATATCGATGTTTCTGATGGAGAGTTGCATCCGTATACGGAAGAGTCCAAATCAGATGCTATTTTACAGCATTTGATACTGAATTATAATGAAGACAATTTTAGGCCGATGAAAATACCGATGGCTTTGTATGTCAATTTTAAGGCGACAAAAAGGATTGGCAAGCATTTGAGTTTAGCTTTTTTTGCTAATAAGCTGTTGGATTATACTCCCGATTACCAATCGAATGATTTTACTATTCGGCGAAATGTAGACCCGTATTTTGGAATGGAATTGAATTTTACTTTATGAAATAATAAAAATACAATAAATATGAAATTGAAATTTATATTGTTTATCACTCTTTTCTCTGTTGCCTTTGTTTCGTGCCAGGACGAGATGGATGTGCCACGTACTACGACGGGAGTTACTATTGTGTATCCAGATAATGTTCAGGCTTTGACAATACTGGAAGAGACTCTTGTGTTTACAAATGTCTCGACAGGCGAAAATGTTACAGTTCCCGTAAATGAAAATTTCGATTTACCCAGAGGATTGTATAATTGCTCGTATAAGGCAGATGTTACTTACCAAACAACGTCAGAAGGTGCAACCAGCAATCCCGATGAGGGAGAAGCCGGAGACGACCATACTCAGGAGTCTGAGACTGTCACAATGCAGGGAAAATTGTCGGGAAAACTTGAGTCTGTAGAGATAAATAGCAATGAGAAATTAAATTTGTCTATAGAAACATTTTTGTTTAGTGATAAAGATGATTTTATCATAGAGGAGATATTTTTTACCGGAACGTTACGTTCGTCAGGTTCTCAATATTATGGAGATTCTTATGTCAAAATATATAATAATACGGACCATGTCCTTTATGCCGATGGATTAGCTCTTTGTGAGTCGAAATTCAAATCTACACAGTATTTCGATTATACCCCTGATATTCGGAAAGATACATTTACCGTATGGGCTATATATGTAATACCAGGGAGTGGAAAAGAACATCCGGTACAGCCGGGTGAAAGTCTCATTTTATGCGATACAGGTATAGACCACCGTAATGCTAACCCTAATTCATTTGACTTGAGTGCTGCTGATTTTGAATGGTATGATGAGTCGACAAAGCCATCCCATATGGATATTGATAGTCCTACGGTTCCTAACTTGGATAAATGGTATTGTTATACATTGAGTTTTTGGGTACTTCATAATCGAGGTTTCTGTTCGTATGCACTTGCTCGTATTCCTATCGACAAGGAGACTTATCTACGGGATTATTATTATACATACAGTTATACAATGTATCTGCCGGCCGGAACGTTTCCGATGCAGCAGTCGGCTTATAAAATTCCGAATTCATGGATTGTAGACGGGGTTAATTGTAGTGTGGAGGCTGCGCGGGTTTGGGACATTTTGCCGCCGAATGTTGATGCTGGGTGGACCCATTGCGGAAAGATAGACCATGATAAGGAGCGTTACTTCAAGAGTGTACGTCGCAAAGTTGCAGGGTTTGAAAATGGACGTTGTATTCTTCAGGATACGAATAATTCCAGTGATGATTTCAATACGGAATGTGTTCCTTCTATTATAGAGCAGCAGGGTACGGCAAAAGATGCCCAGGGGACCAAAGCATCTACTGTAACATGGGATGGGGTTATGCCGAAAACTGAAAGTAATAAGTGAAAATGATGAGGAAAGAGCTAAATATAGTATTTCTTGTGATATTCGTTCCTGCATTTTTGTCTTCTGTATGGGCTGAAAAAAAAGATACAAAAAAAGAAGGTACTCCGGTGCTGCAACGAATAACCGAAAATTCCTCAGTATATACGAGTTTTTTTTCTTTGCCCTATAATAATCCTGTGATGAAATACAGAATGTATGATTATACTTTAAATGAGGTCTCAGTGGGAGGCGATTATAGGAATGAAAGTCTGCCTATTGTCGTGCAAATGGGGGATGGTTTTCGCTATGGTTTTGTAGATGTAAACTCTTTTATCAATAAGAGAAAAAGTAGCATGTGGGGGAAAGCGAGTTACCGGAATGGCATACAGAAGAATGTGAAATGGAATGAAACTTCAGATTATCTTTTACTTTATCCATATGTTATGGGTGATACATTGGGTGGAAATTTTAAGTCTGAACGATATTATTTTGGGGGAGGATATACTGCAGAAAGCGGTCGTTTTATTTGGGGGGTAGATGCTTCGTACAGTGCTACTCTTGGATATCGACAGGTCGATCCCCGTCCACGTAATGTAACAGGAGAGCTTGATTTTACTCTTGGTGCAGCTTTGACCGAAGTTGGTTATTACCGGGTCGGGCTTTCTGTAAATGCCTTTAAGTATAAACAGAAAAATGATATAAAGTTTTACAACGAACAGGGAAATGTGACTCTTTATCATTTTACCGGGATGGGCATGGATTATTATCGTTTTAGAGGGGAAAAGAAGGAAACGTATTATAAAGGGCATAGATTTGGAGGAAGTCTGAATTTGCTTCCTGAAACTAAAAGTGGATTTACAGTAAATGTATCATTTGATAATTTCCGTTTTGAAAAAATTATATCTTCTTTGAACGAATTGCCAATGGCCAAAGTTGATGAGTATACGTGGAAGGCTGAGGTGGGCTATAAACAGAAAAATGATAATCGGTTTTGGGGTATGAAAACCAATGTCTCAAATAATCACCGGAAAGGTACGGAAAATCTTTTTGGGGATCCGGCTAATGATATTTATCCCTTGATAGCCTCGGCTCAACAATATAGTAGCAAACAGGCGGAATATACTCTTTCCGGATTTTACGAAAGTGGTGCGTCTGCAAATTTCGGTTGGGCAGTTTGTCCTAATGTGGGATTCCATCAAGTATCAGTTCGTTATATTTACCCAATGAGGGCACTGGATAATGACAGGCTCAACTCTTCTGCCATGGTGCGAATATGGAAACAGATAAGACGAGCTTTGTTGAGAGTTGATGGTCAGGTCCGCTATTCGGCATCGCTAAATTCTCAATTGCAGTTATCTGATATTGTAGATAAAAAGACATTGACGCCGTTATACAGTAATTATAGATTCTTGTCTACTGACTATATTTTTCTTCAATTGGCTTTGAGAAGTGATATTGCAATTAATAGACGTTGCGCCCTTTATGTTACGGCATATTGGCAACGTGGTTGGTATACTGATAAGGTATATACAGATGGAATATCAGCCGTAATCGGTGTTGCTTTTTAGTATATAGAAAATACCATATTTATTTAATTTTATGTAATAATTACCAATTATTAGGTATTTCCTTTGAATTCGTTTTGCACTTATTTTGCCCTTAGTATATATTATACATAAAAACTAATTTTTATAAAGGGGAAATAAATTATGAGGAAAATTTTACTGTCTGTTAGTTCTTTGTTGTTTACTGTTGCTGTGGCGGCTCAAACTGAGATAAACAAGGACACGCTATCTGGGAATTGGGCTGTCTTATCGGGAGGCCCTGGAATGGATATGGTAGGGCAAATATCCACAAATGATGAGAATGAGATATTTTTTACTCAAGATTTTTATAGCTCTGAAACGAATTTATGGACAGCTTATAATGGAGAAAAATTTAATGGTTATCCTTCTAAATCGTCTATACAAGTAAATGGTAATGCTTGTTTCATAATGCATAAGATTAATAGTGCAGGAGAAAGATTGCTTACGGTATATTCTGATTATGGATATTTTGATCGTTCGTCTTCATCCATGGTAGCTACTTCTGGCGGAGGTGTTCTTTTGGCTTTAAAGATGAGATTGGCAGATAAGGGCCCCGACGCTGATGGAAAAAAAATAATGCTGAATCTACATACATCTGCTGATGATAGTTATGTATACACTATTGAAGAAAAAGATTTGCCGGTAGATAGCGAACATGGCTGGATTTATAAAGGTTATGTCCTTAAATTGGATAAAGATGGCAAGGTTGAATGGTGTAAAAATGTTTGGGCGGATTATGAGCCTGTAAAGGTGAATAATGTAAGTAAAACATGTTCTAATATGTTTGACTTTAATGGAGCAGTAGAGGGGCCGGACGGAAATTTCTATATTGCTGGTAAATTTGCCCGTCCTTTAAATATTGAGGGAACCGACAAAGTGTTTGAGCCGGATAATGTTCCAGAAAATTGGAATTATGATTATGTACAGAATCCTGTAGGAGACTTGTTTCTTCTCAAACTTGACGTTGAGGGTAATTATAAATGGACAATGACCCACAAAGACGGGAGTTTTGTCAACCTTGAGAATCCGGTGAATATGGCTGTTGATGATGAGGCGGTTTACTTGATGGGATATATGAACGGTAGTTTAACGGAAGAACAAACTACGACGTTTGGAGATAAGGCAGTTCAGGTTCCCAACGATCGTTCTCATTTGTTTTATATAAAGGTAAATTGCGAGACGAATAATAATGCTACCGACGAGACGGTTGCTGTTGAATATGCCAAATTATTGAATGGAACGAAAGATGCAGCAGGAAGACAGAGAATCAAACCGATGTTTGTAGAAGTGGCCGGTGGAAAGATTATATTAGGAGGTTCATTTACAGGTAGTATCAACAATGGAGACACAGAAATACTCAAAAATTCTGTAACTACAAATACATTACATGGATATGTAATAACAGCTTCTGCCCAGACTGGAAATTTTGAGGCTGCAAAAGAAAACTATTATAAATTGGGTATTAGCGAAACAGAGAGTGCTCACCTTGTAGGTGACAGCATCTATGTTTCGGGCTATACTCTGTCGTCCGGGGGATGGCTGGTTTCGATGCATAAAGAGACTCTTGCAGAAGGCACATATTATCAATTATTTACCGGAGGTGGTGCCAGTACTGGACAGGGAGGGGCACTTGTTGAAGGAAATAAATATGTAATGTTCGGTCGTGGAAGGACAACACCATTTGTAGTAAAAGGCTTGGAGCCGTTGAGTAGTACCGAAAATAGTTGGGATGTTCTTGTGTGTGGATTCACATTGCCAAATGTTGAGATACCAACAGGGGTCAATTCAGCAGTATCCGATGCTGATACATTTGTGGCATATGCTTCACAAGGAAAAATTGTTGTTAAAGCGGCAGAATCGTGTCTGGTCAATATTTATAATGCTGCCGGACGATTGATGAAGAGCTTCCGTGCAGAATGTGGAAATATAACAATCGATATGCCACGAGGATTTTATATTGTAAATGGTAAAAAAGTTGTTGTTTACTGATAACAGCAAATTATTTTTAAATATAAGTAATCTCTTTTTCAAACAGAAGGTAGGTTGTGTCATTAGGGCATGGCCTATCCTTTTTATATGGAGAGATAGACGCAGTCTTTTATACCTATTCATAGGTATAGGCGTATGGTTATTATCATAATATCTGGGTATTTCTATACTGCTAAAAGGTGCATACGTTTGCAGTCAAATACAAGAGTGGGATAGATAATAAATGTGGTTATGCAGTTAAGTAAGTAAAAAACAATTTTATAACACTTTTTCTTCCATAATAATAAGGAAAAACAGGGATAGCTTTTGGGTATTCGGGTACTTAAAAGCTTTTCCACTGTTTTTTTATCAGAAGAAGGAGAATAAAAGACAAAGGAATAATAATTTAAAAATATAAAAGAAATGAATGGTTTTAAATTTTTTGGCGTTACGGCATTATTATCTGTCGCATTATTATGTACCGTATCTTGTGGAAATAAATCTCAAAAAGATGAGAATAAAGGTGTTACCGAAGATGAGCAAACTGTTGCAGTCTTGGATGTAGACTCTTTGCTTTCTAATGCAGAGGCTTTGACTGAACAAACCGTAGATGTAGAGGCTGTATGTACTCATATTTGTCAACATGGAGGAGGAAAGATATTTTTAATGGGAAGTGATGATACCCGTACCATTCGTTGTGAGGCCGGAGAAGAAGTCGGGAAGTTTAGTCAGGATTGTGTGAACAGTATAGTACGGGTAACCGGAGTATTGAAAGAACAACGTATCGACGAGGCTTATTTACAACAATGGGAAGCCCAGTTGGAAAACAATGCTGATGAAAAGCATGGTAATTCTTCTGCCGGTTGTAGCAGTGAACAAAAAGCCAGACAAGAGGAGGCTGCAAATTCTACGGAAGAACGAATAGCCAATTTTAGAAAGCGTATTGCTCAGCGTAATGAAAAGGAAGGAAAGAATTATCTTTCTTTTTATTATATCGATGCAACGGATTATAAAATTGTAAACGAATAAATTGTATAGATGGGCAATTGGGCAAATACTGTGCGTCGGTGGAGTCGGAATATACATAGGGATATATCGTTTCTCTTTTCAGGTGTACTTGTTGTGTATGCTATCTCTGGGATTGCGCTGAACCATAAGGACAGTTTCAACTCAAACTTTGATGTAAAAAAGAGTGTATATATTGTGGGGCAAGCTTTACCGGAGCAACAAGACATAAAGAAAAAAGATGTTTTGTTGTTGTTGGAAGAAATAGGGGAGGAAAATCAGTATACTAAGCATTATTTCCCGGAAAAAGGGTCTTTGAAGGTTTTTTTGAAAGGAGGTTCGAACTTGGTAGTAGATATGGCTTCCGGCCACGCTGTATATGAAAAGGTAACTCGTCGGCCTTTTTTCAGTGCCATAAGCCGGTTGCACTATAATCCGGGTAAGTGGTGGACAACTTTTTCTGATATTTTTGCTATCTCTCTATTGGTTATTGTCCTGACCGGTTTTCTGATGATGAAAGGTCGTAGAGGGTTGTGGGGAATCGGGGGGATAGAGTTGTTAATAGGTATAGCCATACCATTATTTTTTCTTTTCTTTTGGTAAAAGATAATTAAACATCATATACATGTATATGGAATCTGTCATAGAATGTAAAAACCTGACTCACTATTACGGTAAGAGGCTGATATATGAAAATCTTAGCTTTAGTGTACCTCAAGGGCGTATCCTTGGGTTGCTTGGTAAGAACGGGACAGGAAAGACGACCACAATTAACATATTAAGCGGTTATCTGAGACCTCGGTCGGGAGAATGCCTTGTTTTTGGTGAAAATGTACAGACGATGAATCCGGCACGTCGTAGGGATATAGGCTTGTTGATTGAGGGTCATGTACAATATACATTTATGAATATTTCTCAAATAGAGAAGTTCTATTCGCAATTTTATCCGAAGTGGAATAAGGATGCTTATTACGAATTGATGGAAAAACTGAAGGTAGCTCCGGGACAGCGTATTTCCCGGATGTCTTGCGGACAACGTTCTCAAGTTGCGCTCGGCCTTATTTTAGCCCAAAATCCGGAATTGCTTGTTCTTGATGATTTTTCTCTTGGATTAGACCCGGGATACAGGAGATTGTTTATCGAATATCTTCATGAGTATGCTAAAGCAGAAAATAAAACTGTATTTTTGACTTCGCATATCATTCAGGATATGGAGCGTCTTATTGATGACTGCATTATTCTGGATTATGGGAAGATACTTATACAGCAGCCTGTGAGTACATTGCTGGATAATTTAAGGCGTTTTACATTTACAGTCCCTGAAGGATATTCGTGGCAAATAGCAGATGATAAGTTTTATCATCCTTCACTTATTCGTAATCATATAGAGACTTATGCTTTTCTGAAACAGGAAGATGTAGAGCAGGAACTAAGGGAAATGCAGGTACCTTATACGGAGTTGAAATGTGAAAATGTCAATTTAGAGGATGCGTTTATCGGGCTTACCGGAAAGTATTAACCGTAATTAGTAAGGAGAATCAAAATGCTGAAACCAATACTTTATAAAGAGTGGATAAAGACCCGTTGGTATTTTTTGTTGGCGATACTTGTTTCCATCGGATTTACAGGTTATAGCCTATTGAGAGTAAATAGGGTAATAGGTCTCAAAGGAATGGAACATTTGTGGCAGGTAATGTTGGAAAGAGATGTGATATTTATCGATTTGCAAATGTATATTCCCTTGATTATCGGTATTCTGCTGGCAATTGTACAATTTGTGCCTGAAATACAACAGAGCCGTTTGAAGCTGACATTGCATCTTCCTTATCCTCATTATCGTATTATTGCTGTAATGCTGCTGTATGGTATATTGGTCCTGTTAGTATGTTTTGTATTTAATTTTATCTTTATGTCGGTGTATTTTATCGGAATATTGGCGGGAGAATTGGTGAAACATATTTTGATGACAGCTCTTACGTGGTATATTGCAGGATTTACCGGCTATTTGTTGACAGCTTGGATTTGTTTGGAGCCGACTTGGAAACGTCGGATATTGAATATTGTTATTGCAGTCTGCGTGTTGCGTGTATTTTTTCTTTCGGCAGTACCTGAAGCTTATAATAGTTTTTTACCTGTACTTATCGGTTATACATCGCTTACTGTATTATTATCTATGTTGTCGGTATATCGTTTTAAAACCGGACAACAGGATTAACCTTCTGAAGTAATTGAATTAAAAAAAGAGACATCATGATACGATACAGTAGATTATTGCTTTATTTTACGATAGTTGTATTGTTGCTATGGATATTGCCTTGGATGTATAATTTTTTGACAGCTCGGGCTAATAAGACACCTTTTACTTTATATAGTAGCGTTATCGATGATTATGCAGTACTTCAACCTTCGGATAAAGGTGTTGTACGAAAGGATTTGGGAGGAAATGTATATTCTGAAAGCGAGTTTGACAGTATCTTACCGATGTTTTATTATCGGCAATTGATTGCTGATGGTCGTTTGCCGGAGAGAATGAAAGGTGTCGAACTGAATCCAAAGGTTATTCAGACCGAAAATTTTATTTTTCGTCATTCTCCAGATGAAAGTAACAGGCCTGTTATCGGTCTCTATCCTTTATTGGAATCCAGTTCTGGAAGGGTAGATTTGGTCATGCCAGAAGATGTGTTTCATATAGATAATGACTGTATTGAGTTTATCGATATCAAAAGCAATTGTGTCGATGAGAAAAAAAGCCAACTTTTTACAAAGGCTTTACAAAAGAAAGGTTTTATTTTCCCAGCTCGTATTATCGCCGGAAATCCGACTACACGTAAAGATTATGATGAAGGATACCTATTGATAGATAAAGAGAATAACCTGTTTCATATGAAGCAGGTGGTGGGCCGTTCTTTTGTTCGGAAAATAGATATTCCGGAAGGAATTGTTATCAATCATATTTTTTTGACCGAGTTTAAGAACCGCAAAATTCTGGCTTTTCTTACGGACAAACAGAATCGATTGTATGTCCTTCTTACTAAAAGTTATCGTTTGATATCATTACCGGTGACACAATTCGACCCTACTCGGCAAAGTATATCTGTTATAGGGAATCTTTTTGATTGGACGATAAATATATCGGATGATAATGGTGATGAGTATTACGCTATTGATGCACGGGATTATGGTCTCTTGAAAAGGATGGAGAGGCCGAATAATACTATTTCGTTATCGGAGAAAATAGGAGGGTATATATTCCCTGTACGATTAACATTTACCTCACTAAAAGATAAGTGGGTAAAAGCACGATTTGTTTCTGGAAGTTTCAATTAAATCTCAGAGTAGTTGATATTATAAAGAGGGAAGGGGAAGGGGTGTGTAATCTTGTATTCCCCTAACAATCTTTATTACCGTTCGTAAAAAGTTACACACAGACAACGATTTACGCTTACACCGAGTTATTTTTCGGTTTTTATTACACACCCCGATTTTTTTGTTTCCTCAATGCCTTTTCAATGTAAAACGTATAGTTTTAGCGTTTACTAAATCCTCATGAGAAATGAAACGGTTTTTCAAATGTTTGCCGTTTACTGATATTTTGTCTACATAGATTGCGTCTGCCGAAGGTCGTTCAGTTTCGATTACCAATGTCTTATTTGAGTAATATTTATTATCGAGATGAATGGTAATCTTGTCAAAAGTCGGTGACGTAAGAATATAGCGTGGCAATCCCGGGCAATCGGGATAGAAACCCATCATACTGAATACGGCCCATGCTGACATAGTTCCTGTATCATCATTGCCGGGTATGCCTTCAGGTTTGTTACTGAAGTATTTAGCAAGTAGCCGGGATATTTGGTAGTCGGTACGCCAAGCTTCTTTATTTACGTAACAGAACAGGTAGGGATAAGTAATGTCCGGTTCGTTGGCCGGGTCATACAAGTTCTCATCGAAAACTTTTTGTAGCTTTTTGACAAAAGCATTTTCTCCCCCCATCAAGCGCATAAGGCCTTTGATGTCATGAGGTACGTAAAAAGTATAGTTCCAGGCATTACCTTCATGAAATCCGGGTGATGGTTCGAAATTGAGTCCTTGCATCGGGTCGAATGGAGTATAGAATTTGCCGTCGGGTAATTTGGGGCGCAGAGTCCCGAAGTCTTTACAGTAATAGTTTTTATATCCCAAGGAGCGTTTGGCAAAACACTTTGCATCTTCATCATAACCGAGTGCTTGGGCAAACTGAGACAACGCGAAATCTGCAATATAATATTCGAGGGCGTGAGATACCGAATTATCGAAAGTTTCGCGTAAAGGTACGTACCCAAGTGCTGTATAATCGTCATTGTCGGTACGTAAAAAATTATCTTTTCCGGGTGTATTTGCTGATTTGAGCATGGCTTTGTAGGCAGCATCTGTGTCAAAGTCACGAAGGCCGCGGAGCCAGGTATCAGCAATCATAGCTGTAGCCGGGTCACCGGACATAGTGAGTGTTTCATTTCCGTAAAGTTCCCAGCGGGGCAACCATCCCCATTCTTTATACATGTCTATCAAAGTACGTATCATGTCGAGTTGCCGGTCGGGAAATGCAAGTGTCATAAACGGGTGTACGTTGCGGAATGTATCCCAAAGGGAGAATACAGTATACCGATTGTGAGAGGTAGAAAGGATTTTATTACTTTCCATGGCCGGATATTCTCCATTTACATCTTGCAAGATATTGGGATGGATAAACATATGGTAGAGTGCTGTGTAGAAAATGGTTTTCTGGTCATCGGTACCTCCTTCTACTTCTATACGGGAAAGAATATCGTTCCATTGTTGGCGTGCTGAGAGGCATACTTTATCGAAGTCAAATCCTTGTTGTTCACGTTCAAGATTTTCACGGGCATTTTCTATGCTTACGAACGATACGCCTATCTGCACTTGTATTTGTTCTCCTGGTTTGGTATCATAGCTAAAATACAGGCCGATATCGTCACCAGACATTTCTTTGGTATATTTCGAGTATATTTTATATTTTCCGTTGTCGGGGTCCCACTCTGCTTCTACACCTGTCATCGGGCGTTGTTTTTTCCAGTAACCTGATTGTTGCGGGGTTTTGTCTGTACGAATAACGAAGTATATGGGAAATACTCCTTGGCGGTTGTAATAACAGAATCCTCCCATCAGTTTACTCCCTTCGTATTCAGTGGCATTTACTTGTCGTATGGTAGCACCGCTTTCATTTGTGAGGCCTTCTCCCAGATTGAGCAATATATGACTTTTACCTCCGGGGTATGTAAATCTGGCTATTGAGGTACGTAATGTTGCACTAACTTCAGTGTCTATATTGTATTTTAAGAGATGGTTACCGTAGTATCCGGGAGTAGCTTTTTCACGAGTATATTCGCTTCCATATAGGTGGTAGTCTACTTCCAGTTCTCCAGTAGTAGGCATTAGTAGCAAGGAGCCTAATTCGGGACATCCCACCCCACTGAGGTTTACGTGAGAAAAACCGGTAAAAAAATTGTTATGGTATTCGTATGGGGTAGACCACCAGCGGGCATCTTTGTCATAACGGTTATCAGGTGAGCCCATGACATTGAACGGGGTGACAGACATGAAGCCATTGGGGCATATTGCTCCCGGATTGGTTGTCCCGAAATTGGTAGTTCCAATAAAAGGGTTTACGTATGAAACCGGGTCGGCAGCCCGGACAATAACTGGTAGTAGGGCTGCCGTTATCCAAAAGGTAATCAGATTACGAATGTGCATAAGCTGTTCAGATTATGGATGTTTTTTTAGTAAATTCTATGATTTCGGGAATGTAGCCGAATGCCAGGCCGGTAACGGTATCGGCACAACCGTAGTAAATGGCAATGCGTCCTGTTGCTTCGTCGTGCAATGCTGCACAAGGGAATGTTACGTTAGGAACGTCACCCGTACATTCGTAAATGGTTTGGGGTGAAAGCAGATATGGTCCCGAACGGAATTTGACTTTCCATGGCTGGTCAAGGTCGAGCAGGGCAGAACCAAAGCTGTAAACAAACCCGTTGCAGGAGGCCAATACACCGTGGTAAATCAAAAGCCAACCTTCCGGTGTCTCGATGGGGATGGGCCCTGCTCCGATTTTGGTACATTGCCATGCACTCTCTTCGAATTTGGCAGGTGACATTACATGGCGATGACGACCCCAGAAACAAAGGTCGGGCGATTCGCTGTAGAAAATGTCACCGAATGGAGTGTGTCCATTGTCGCTGGGGCGACTGAGCATTGCGAAATTGCCGTTAAATTTGCGAGGGAAAAGGACTCCGTTACGGTTGAATGGCAAGAATGCGTTTTCAAGTTGATGGAATGTCTTGAAATCATTTGTCCAGGCGACACCGATAGTGGGCCCGTGATATCCGTTACACCAAGTTACATAGTAGCGGTCTTCGATAAAGCAAACGCGTGGGTCGTAACCATATACCCATTCACCGATTTCTTTATCATCGCATTCGAATTTCAGAGGTTCGGGGTTTATTTCCCAATCCATAGCGTTTTTGCTGAATCCTACGTGTAGGCGCATACGACGATTGGTGTCGTCACAGCGGAACACTCCTGCAAAACCGTCTCCAAAACGTACAACGGCACTATTGAAAATGCTGTTTGAAGTGGGCAGTAAATTGCGAGGAATGATAGGGTTGGCCGAGTATCTCCAAATTACGTCTTTGCACCCTTCGGGACGGGGCTCCCATGGCATTTCTGTCTTCATATCTATTACTTTAGTTAAGTTGTTAAATGGGTTGTTTTATGATTTTTTGTTTATAATAAATTGTTTTGTTATCAGAGACAGGCGAAGGTTTCGCTTTATCCTTTTGCCGTATCTGTGTGGGAAAAGGGCACGAGATAAGTCATCAGGAATGAAGGTATAGTGGCTATCATTACAAAAATGAAGAAGTCATGATATCCTATCCAGTCACATACCGTACCGCTGAGTGAGCCCGGAATCATCAGTCCCAGATTCATTATTCCGGAGGCAAAAGCATAATGAGCCATTTGATGCTTGCCCGGAGCTATCTGTTGCATCATGAAGAGGGTGAGACCTACGAATCCGAATCCGTACCCGAAATATTCGAATGCGATGGCTCCTGCAATCAGTGCCGAATTTTCAGGTTGATAAAGGGCCAGAAATACATATACGACAAATGGAAGATTGAAGATACAGCAGAGTGAAAATAATGTTTTGCGTAGTCCGAAAGCTGAAATATAATATCCTGCCAGTATCGAACCTATGACGAAAGCTACAGCACCAAATGTTCCATAATACAGTCCTATTTGTTGTTCTGTCAGTCCAAGTCCTCCTTCGGAGCGTGCTGCTTTCAGGAACAGAGGAACGATTTTCATTACAAATCCTTCGGCAAACCGATACAGGATGATGAAGAAGATATAGTAAGTAATGTGTTTTTTGCGGAAGAACTCGATAATGACATTCCATAGTTCGTGCATTTGTTCTTTTGCGTTGGAAGAACTTTTGATTCTTTTTCTCGATGGGAGTACCCATATGTGATAAAGACCGAGGATAATCATGGTAACACTACATACCAGCATTACTATTCCCCAGGCATTTTCATTGGCGATTTTCACGATGTCAGAGGGTGCTCCCGGCACTCCTCCGAAATAGTTGATGAGATAGCCGGCGAGATATACAAAGCCTCCGGAAGCTACTACTTTGGCAATATTGTAGAAGGCTCCTTGCCATCCGATGTATTTGGCTTGGTCGGTTTCCGACAATTCTGTCATATATACGCCGTCACAAGCGATATCATGAGTAGCTCCACTAAAAGCGATAATGGCTAATAATGCTATTGATATGGCAAAAAACGAAGGAAGATGTAACGAAAAGGCTACGGCAGCAAATGTTATTCCGGTAACGATTTGCGTGGTTACAACAAAGAATTTCTTTGTACGGTACATTTCCAAAAGAGGGCTCCAAAGCGGCTTTAGTGTCCAGGGGAGGATAATAAGTGAAGTCCATAATGTGATTTGGGCATTGTCTACTCCTAAACCTTTATACATTAATACAACTACCATGTTGAGGACTACAAAAGGCATACCCATGGCAAAGTAGGCTGAAGGTACCCATTGTATAGGATGGGCTGTTTTTCTGTTGTTGCTTGTGTTTTCTTCCATTGTTTTTTGTTATTGTCCGTGCCCCTTTCTTGGAAGAAGGGGACACGGAGTGTCTGGCATTATTAAGTAAATAGACAGGAATTGTTGATTATCTTATGATAATTTCGTCTGTAAACAACCAGCCACCAGGAGTACCGTTAGATAAAGCCTGGTAGCGGACATAACGAGCTTTACTTGTGCCTTGCCATCCAAAGTTTTTGAATTGAAGTGTTTCTTCATCAGGAGAAATGTCATTGTCTATCGTTGAGAGAGTATCGTAATTCTTACCGTCAGAGGAGACTGATATTATGACTTGCTTGGGCATCCATACATATGGTCCTTTGAGTTGCATGAATTCGGCAGTAACTTCTTTTATGGGAGTATTTTCTCCTAAATCTATCGTTACGTCGAAGTCACAATCTATAAATCCTTGCCAACGGTCATCATTATACATCCAGCCGCCACGAATACCATCGACCAAAGTTTTTTCTCCAGCCGCGGAATATTGTTTGCTGTATGGGTGCGCATATATAATTTTCTTATCTCGTGCCAGATGTTTTACAGGCTCGAACGATTCGGGCTTATCTCCTATTTCCTTGTCAAGCGGAAACGGATTATAACCATGAGCCTGTAAAGTTTTTACAGCTTTCAGAGCCCGGGAATGGAAATTGTTCCAATCTTTTTTATCAGCAGGAGACCAACCTACCTCGGCAAGGGCCAGGATACGGGGATAAATCATATATTCTGTATGCTCATATGTGGGCATATATTCGGTCCATACATTACCTTGTACGCCTAAGATAAGTTTTGCTTCTTCAGAACTGAGCGAATCGGGTATCGGTTCGTAAGAATATACTTTTTCTAAGGTAAGGTAACCTCCAATAGCCATTGGCTGAGTTTTGGGGGCATCTTGGAAAGCATCGAGATAACAATATTTCCCGGGAGTCATGATGGCATGGTTTCCGGCTTTTACCGCTTTTATACCGCCTTCTTCTCCTCTCCATGACATTACAGTGGCTGTGGGTGATAACCCTCCTTCTATGATTTCATCCCAACCGATTAGTTTACGGCCGTGGTCATTAAGAAATTTTTCGATACGGTGTATCATATAACTTTGCAATTCGTCCACTCCCGACAAACCTTCATCGGCTATCCGTTTTTGGCAACGAGGACATTGCTCCCAACTGGTTTTAGGCGCCTCGTCACCACCGATATGGATGTATTCGGAAGGGAACATATCCATAACTTCAAGTAATACATTTTCGAGAAATTCGAAAGTCTTTTCCGTACCTATGCAATAGTCGGCATCTACGTATGGTGTTCCTGAGCAGGAAAGTTCCGGATAGGTTGCCAATACTTCTTCCGAGTGTCCGGGCATTTCTATTTCGGGGATGATAGTAATATGACGTTCGGCAGCATATGCGACAACTTCTCTGATATCTTCTTGGGTATAGTATCCTCCTACAGCTCTGGGGTCATCCTGATTACAGAAAGTTCGTCCACTTACCCACCATTCTTGGAGATTGTCGAATGGTCGCCATGCGGCAAATGAAGTGAGGCGAGGGTATTTCTTTATTTCTATTCTCCAGCCTGCCCCATCGGTCAGATGCCAATGAAAACGGTTCATTTTGAAATATGCCATGGCATCTAATTGTTTCTTTACAAATTCTTTGTCAAAAAAGTGACGGGAAACATCAAGATGCATTCCTCGATAAGGGAAACGGGGGGTGTCTTCTATGGTTATGGACTTTAGAGTTTTACCATTACCATTATCGAGCATTTGCAGTATTGTCTGTGTTCCATAGAAAAGGCCGGCTTCGCCTCGGGCTGTTATTACGATTTTATTTTTATCTATTACCAATTTGTAGGCTTCATCGTTGGTAAAAGTAGAATCATTGCTTAGATTTAATATGATTGTATTTGACTCGTCCGGTGTATCTATAAAGGGGTGAGAGGCGAGCGATGTGCCTTCGAGGTAATTGGCAAAAGCCATACATCCCTCTTTTGACATATTAGTATAAATATTGGTTGACGGGTTTACTTCGAAGTTTCCATTATGATATTCTACCGATTGCGGGGCCGGAATCACAGAGAGCCCTTCTTGGCGGGCACAACTGATACTCGTTATGAGCAGAGTTGCGGAGAGTATGAACCCGTATATATTAGATTTTGTCATAGGCATAATTTCTATTTGTTGTTTCGTAATTTTATGATATATCCCAGCCCGGATAAAGGGCTGGGTATGAAAATTTATTTATCAATCAACTGAAATTTCATCAACAAAGAGCCATGCTTTTTCTCCTTTGGCTCCATGCCATGCGGGGATTTGTGAAGTTGTTTCTATGACTATTCGTATTTTCGAAGCCTGGATGGGTGAGAAATCGCAGCTGTATTCTCTTAATCCGTCTTTGTCTTGGACTTTTGTTATTGGTATATCGAGTTTCCCGACTTCTTGCATTTCATTGTTCCCTTCTGCTGCGTAGACGGTTATTTTTGTCGGAGGAAATATATATTCAGAGTATTGTACGAGTGTACCAACTTTTACACTGCTTATTTGCTGGGGTTCTCCCATATCAATGGTGGCATCTAATGGAGTATCTTTAAATCCGAGCCAACATCCGTTACTGTAGTTAAAGTCTCCTCGTATTCCATCAGTCAGGATAGTTGCCCCGTTATAAGTGTATTTTTCATTGGGGGCATTTTTTAATGTAGCAAGATGCCCGCTTGATTTACTGAATTGGAACGGTCTTACCAGTGTTCGGGTTTTCATATTGCCACGGACAACTATCGCTTTAAGGATACATGAATCTTTGCCGGGCACGATTTCTATCGGTGAGGTATAGCGCATGCTGCTCTCTGTAGGTTCTGAACCATCGAGGGTATAATAGATGGGATGGTTTCCTTGAGTGCGCAATGTGGCTTCTATGCAATCTTTTTCTCCGTTTACGAGATATTCTCCTTTGACTTCGAATACATGTTTGGCATAATTTAATCCCATTACATCATAGATAGCGATAGATTTGCCCAGGTTATCGAGGAACCGATCATAATTTTTGTTTTTTACTTGTGTCCATTGTACCTCGCTTAATGCTGCCAAACGGGGCAATATCATATATTCGAGATGCTCAGGAGTAGCGATATATTCCGTCCAGAGATTGGCTTGTGTACCGAGTATTAATTTACTTTGTTCTTGAGACAAAGTGTCCGGTACGGGGTTGAAGTTATATACGAGTTCTATCGGATTATTTCCACCAATAGCTAAGGGTTCGTTTTGGGTATCACTGGTCTGGTAATAATCGAAATATAAAGGCCCGGTCGGGGTCATAATAGCTTGATGCCCTTGTTTTATAGCCTCTATGCCTCCGGTAGTGCCGCGCCACGACATCACAGTAGCGTTTGTTGCCAGGCCCCCTTCCAGAATTTCATCCCATCCGATAATATTACGTCCGTGCTTGTTCAAAAATTCTTCTACTCGATGTGTCGTATAGCTTTGTAAATAATGTTCAGCCTTACCATGTTCATCGTCTTTAAGACCGAGCTGACGGATACGGGCCTGGCAGGCAGGACATTTTT
>OIFE01000071.1_pt1 | contig 119144 bp, 100 predicted proteins | sample 1581921 | NCBI WGS metagenome assembly OIFE01 (sample SAMN04414075, study PRJEB24778) | human gut metagenome | material: faecal | host: Homo sapiens | reverse complement strand
TTTCTCATATATGCTGTCGTCCGTACGTTAAGAATGTGTGTTAAACAACAATATTTTACGATTTATCAGATTGAAAGGATTGAAAATATGCACGAATTAGGCGTTGTATTTCACATAATAGATGATTTGAAGGAAGTAGCCGTGAGCAATGAAATAACTGAGATAACTAAAGTTGTACTGGAACTTGGTGAAGTGTCAACGGTGATAGATTCATACCTGACAGATTGCTGGAAATGGGCAATAAAAAAAGAAGAATTGTTAAAAGATTCGGAGCTTGTCATAGAAAAGATAAATGCAGTTACTTATTGTGAAGACTGCAAGTCTGAATATGAAACAGTGAAATATGGAAAAATCTGTCCAAAATGTGGGAGCAGGCATACATATCTTTTACGTGGTAGTGAATTTAATATCAAAGAAATAGAGGCGTGTTGACATTTTCCGCTTGTAATATTATGATTAAACAGATTGAGATTATAAGAAAATAATATATCAGGGATGAGCATAAGTTATATACCATGTTGTCTGTAAATTAAAATGCTTTGCGGGCGATAACTATAGGAGTTACCTGGAAAAACTATTTTCTTAGGATATAGAAAGGAATCATTACCATGAGTAAGGAATTAGAGAAGAATTACAATCCTTCAGAAATTGAAGACAGATTGTATCAGAAGTGGCTTGATAAGAAGTATTTTCATGCAGAAGTTGACAGAAGTAAGAAACCATTTACTATTGTTATGCCACCACCTAATATAACAGGTAAGCTGCATATGGGTCATGCACTTGATAACACAATGCAGGATATTATTATACGTTTTAAGAGAATGCAGGGATATGAAGCATTATGGGTTCCAGGAACTGACCATGCAAGTATTTCTACAGAAGTTAAGGTTACTAATGCATTAAAGGAAGAGGGAATCGATAAGCACGAGCTTGGAAGAGAAGGCTTTCTTAAAAGAACATGGGAATGGAAGAAAGAATATGGCGGAACTATCACAAGCCAGTTAAAGAAGATAGGTTCTTCATGCGACTGGGATAGAGAAAGATTTACTATGGATGAGGGCTGTTCTAAGGCAGTTCTTGAAGTGTTCTGCAAGCTTTACGAGAAAGGTCTTATATATAAGGGCTCAAGGATTGTAAACTGGTGTCCTGTATGTAACACATCCATATCTGATGCAGAGGTTGAACATGAAGAGCAGGCAGGACATTTCTGGCATATCAATTATCCTGTAGTTGGTGAAGAAGGAAGATATGTAGAAATAGCGACTACACGTCCAGAAACACTTCTTGGTGATTCAGCACTTGCTGTTAATCCAGATGATGAAAGATACACAGACCTTATAGGAAAAGAAGTATATCTGCCACTTACAGACAGAAAGATACCTGTTATCGCAGACAGCTATGTTGATAAGGAATTCGGAACTGGTGTTGTTAAGATTACGCCAGCTCACGATCCTAACGATTTTGAGGTAGGTAAGAGACATAATCTTCCAGAGATTAACATACTTAATGATGATGCTACTATAAACAAGCTTGGTGGAAAATATGCTGGTATGGATAGATACGAAGCAAGAAAGGCTATGGTAGCAGACCTTGAGGCACAAGGACTTTTAGTTAAGGTTGAAGACCATGTTCATAATGTAGGTACACATGACAGATGTAAGACAACAGTTGAACCTATGATTAAGCAGCAGTGGTTTGTTAAGATGGACGAGCTTATTAAGCCTGCAGTTGAAGGTGTTAAGAATGGTGACATTGAACTTGTTCCAGCTTCTATGGATAAGACTTACTTTAACTGGACAGATAATATAAGAGACTGGTGTATATCAAGACAGTTATGGTGGGGACACAGAATACCAGCTTACTACTGTAAGGATTGTGGAGAAATGGTAGTATCTAAGGATAAGGTATGTACATGTCCAAAGTGTAAAAGCACTAACGTGGAGCAAGATCCGGATACACTTGATACATGGTTCTCATCAGCACTCTGGCCTTTCTCAACACTTGGCTGGCCAGATAAAACACCTGAGCTTGACTACTTCTATCCTACAGATGTACTTGTAACAGGATATGACATTATATTCTTCTGGGTTATCAGAATGATATTCTCAGGATATGAGCAGATGGGTAAGAAGCCATTTGGAAAGGTATTATTCCACGGACTTGTAAGAGATTCACAGGGACGTAAGATGAGTAAGTCACTTGGAAATGGTATTGATCCACTTGAGGTTATAGATAAGTATGGTGCAGATGCTTTAAGATACACACTTATCACAGGTAATGCACCGGGTAATGATATGCGTTTCTACTGGGAAAGAGTTGAAGCAAGCCGTAACTTTGCTAATAAGGTATGGAATGCTTCAAGATTCATAATGATGAACGACCCAGACAATAAGATAAAGGCTACAGACGAGAAGCCAGCTAATCTTACAGCAGCAGATAAGTGGATATTATCAAAGATGAATTCGCTTATTAAAGAAGTTACAGATAATATGGAAAAGTACGATCTTGGTATAGCAGTTGCCAAGCTTAATGACTTTATCTGGGAAGAATTCTGCGACTGGTATATTGAGATGGTTAAGCCACGTCTTTATAACGATGAGGATACAACTAAAACAGCTGCTATATGGACATTAAAGAAGGTTCTTATAGATGCACTTAAGCTGCTTCATCCATATATGCCATTCATAACAGAAGAAATATTCTGTAATATACAGGATGAAGAAGAGTCTATTATGATAAGTTCATGGCCTGTATACACAGAGGACAATGATTATTCAGAAGACGAAAATGCTATTGAAACAATTAAGACAGCTGTCCGTAATATCAGAAATGTAAGAGCTGAGATGAATGTAGCACCTAGCCGTAAGGCACTTGTATATGTTGTTTCAGAGAACGAAGATATAAGAAATATATTTGATAATGGCAGGGTATTCTTTGCAACACTTGGCTATGCAAGTGATGTTAAAGTCCAGGCTGATAAGAGCGGCATACCAGATGATGCTGTATCAACTGTTATTCCGGGTGCAGTTATTTATATACCATTTGCAGAACTTGTTGATATCGATAAGGAAATCGAAAGACTTAATAAAGAAAAAGATAAATTACACAAGGAAATAGCAAGATGTAACGGAATGCTTAACAATGAAAAGTTTACATCAAAGGCTCCACAGGCTAAGATTGATGAAGAAAAAGCTAAACTTGAGAAGTATTCTGATATGCTTGCACAGGTTGAAGAAAGACTTAAGACACTTTCTAAGTAATTATAATGTACCTAAAGTAAGAGCGGGAGTAATAGTACTCCCGCATATTGAAAGGAGATAAGTTATGGCAGCAGAATTTATGAAAAAACTCCCATTTACACGTTTTGCCATGGAGATGAGAAGTGGTAAGATAATTGAGATTGATGATGGTTTTGTAAAGATGCTTGGATATACAGAAGAAGATATGAAGAATGGTCTTGTATTCAAGGATATTGTGCCTGATATTGATTATGAAAGTATAATATCAGAACTTCGTGAGACATTTATCGACCAGAGATATGCATGTTATGAACATTTTTTTAAGACAAAGACTGGTGAAAAGATAAGAGTTGTCGTATTTATAAGAATAGAGAACAAGCTTCTTGAAGGACATAGAGTGCTGCGTGTAAGTGTCGGCAATGTTTCCAGTTTAAACTAACAGGATGGAGAAAAAATGCAGGGATTATTAGAAACAATCCAGAAGAATATTGAATTCGTAGGAATATCAATCTTACTTATGGTTATAGTGTTTGCCGTGGCAAGAGGCAGCGAAATACTTATTGAAAAGAAGACAGGTATCAGATTTACATCTGAAAAAACTAAAGTTAATAAAACTGTAATTATGGCAATGCTTTCAGCAATAGCAGTAATACTTATGTATTTTGACTTTCCTATACCATTTTTAGCACCGGGATTTTATAAGCTTGATTTTAGTGAAATACCTGTGCTCATAGGTTCTTTTATGTTAGGACCATGTGCTGGTGTTATAATAGAAGCTGTCAAGGTTATATTACATTTTTGTATGAAAGGGACAACAACAGCTTTTGTTGGTGATTTTGCTAATTTTATATTAGGATGTATGTATGTTGTTCCAGCATCTATCATATATCACACAAAGAAAACAAGAAAAATGGCAATAATATCACTTGCTGCAGGTGGTGCTATACTTGTTGTGGCAGGAATGCTTCTTAATGCATGGTACCTGCTTCCTAAGTATTCAGAACTTTATGGCATGCCTATGGATGTACTTATAGCTATGGGAACAAAAGTAAATGCATCTATTAAAGATGTGTTTTCATTTGTTGCACTTGCCGTTGCACCTTTTAACATAATAAAGGCACTTATAGATGGAACTTTAACAGTGATTTTATATAAGTATCTGAGTCATCAGCTAAAGGCATAGTTTTATGTCATGAATACAATTTAAATATATGCAGATAATATAATGCTATGAATGTTAAAGGAGGATATATTATATGCATAAGTTTAAATGGTTTGTAGCCGGAGTTATGTTTATCACTATTGTATCTGTACTTGTAGGCTGCGGCTCCAAGACGGATTCGGAAAGCGGGAGTAATACTGGTGCAGGCAGCAATAGTAAAAACACTGTAGAAAATATCATGACAGATGCAGCTACAGGGGCAAAAGAGATAGCAACAGATGCGGCTACAGGTATTAAGGAAATAGCAACAGATGCGGCAACAGGTGCCAAGGATATGATGGAAACAGCCAAAGATGGAATAAAAGAAATGGCGACAGAGGTTTCATCAGCATTTTCAAAATAGTATTAAGATTATTATAATACGTAAGATTATTTTATAACAGTTATCCAGCAATATAAGGTTGCCGGATAACTGTTTTTTATTGTAAATGTCTTGTGGATTTGATATACTGATAGAAAATGATTTTATAAGGGAGAATTGCAGTGAAAGACGGATATATCAGAGTTGCAGCACTGACACCGAAGATAAAAGTGGGTGACTGTGTATATAATGGTGAGCAGATTAAGGCTCTTATTAAAGAGGCTTATAACAAAGATACAGCAGTAGCAGTATTTCCAGAATTATGTATAACAGGATATACCTGTAATGACTTATTTTTACAGGATACACTTATAGATGAAGCGATGAATGTATTATTAGATATAAGAGACTATACATCAGATTATAAAGGAATGCTTGTTATTACAGGTCTTCCATATATGCATCGTGGAAAACTGTATAATGTTGCCGCCGCAGTCATGGATGGACATATACAGGGACTTGTGCCTAAGATGTTTATACCTAATTATGGTGAGTTTTATGAAAGAAGACAGTTTACAGAGGGCTTTAAAAGTAATGTGACAGTTAAGCTTGATAAAGATGAAGTAGTCTTTGGAGGAAGCATAATATATAGCTTTGATAATTATCCAAAGTTGAAGGTAGCTGTAGAAATATGCGAAGATTTGTGGACACCACAGCCACCAAGTATAAGACACACGCTTAACGGAGCCACACTTATCGTAAATGCTTCGGCAAGTAATGAAACTATAGGTAAGGCAGCGTATAGAAAACAGCTTGTTATAGGACAGTCTGCAAGACTTGTGTGTGGTTATGTATATTCAAGTTCAGGTGAAGGAGAATCAACACAGGATATAGTTTTTGGTGCACATAATATGATAAGTGAGAATGGCTCACTTCTTGCAGAAGCTGAAAAGTTCGCAAATGAGTCAGTTTATGCAGATATAGATATAGATAGAATATGTTCAGAGAGAAGAAGAATGTCTACATTTGTTGTGGATGAAGACAAGGCAGCAGCTGAAGGTTATACATGTGTGAAGTGTCCGCAGCTTATAAGCAGGGAACTTAAGCTTGACAGATTCTTTGACAAAGCACCATTTGTGCCATATGACAAGAACGAAAGAGAGGCAAGATGTGAGGAGATTCTTGATATCCAGACATATGGTCTTAAGAAAAGACTTGAACATACTGGCTGTAAGAGTGCTGTTATTGGTATATCTGGTGGACTAGATTCAACGCTTGCACTGCTTGTTACAGTCAGGGCATTTGATTTGTCAGGACTAGACAGAAAAGGAATAATATGTGTTACGATGCCATGCTTTGGAACAACAGACAGAACTTACAATAATGCTATAAAGATGAGTGAAAAGCTTGGCGCAACATTAAGAGAAATCAATATAAGAAAGTCAGTCAAACAACATTTTGAAGATATCGGACATGACGAAGCAGTGCATGATGTCACCTATGAAAATGGACAGGCAAGGGAAAGAACCCAGATACTTATGGATATAGCAAACCAGACAAATGGCATGGTTATAGGTACAGGTGATATGTCAGAGCTTGCCCTTGGTTGGGCAACATACAATGGTGATCACATGTCTATGTACGGAGTGAATGCATCAGTGCCTAAAACACTTGTAAGGCACCTTGTAAGATATTATGCTGATACATGTGAAAACAAGGAACTATCGGATGTTTTAACAGATGTGCTTGATACACCTGTAAGTCCAGAGCTTCTTCCACCTAATGAGGATGGAACTATACAGCAGAAAACAGAAGATCTTGTTGGACCATATGAGCTTCATGACTTTTTTATGTACCATATATTAAGATTCGGTGTTGGACCTGAAAAGTTGTTCAGAATTGCAAAGCTTGCATTTGCTGGTGAGTATGATGAAAAAACGATATATAAATGGCTCCGCACATTTATATGGAGATTTTTTGCACAGCAGTTTAAAAGGTCATGTCTGCCAGACGGACCAAAGGTTGGGTCAGTTGCAGTTTCACCAAGAGGAGATCTGAGGATGCCTAGTGATGCAAGTAGTGCAGCATGGATAAGAAAGCTTGATAAAATAAAAGAAGGTATGTTGGAGGATTAAGATAACATGGCTGGTAATAATGCTAATAAATCAATTAATAATTCACAGAATACAAATAATGGAAAAGTGATGACTAAATATGACAAAAAAGTCGCTAAAAGAAAAGAAGAAGAGAAAAAATTACAGAGAGAAAAGATAATATTCAGGGCTGTAACAGCTGGTATTATAGCAGGTATCCTTATAGCGGCAGTGGTCATATGCAGTATGAGATATTATAAGATACATAACAGATTTATAAGTGTTGATGGTGATAATATAAGCCAGATAGAATTTGATATGTATTATAATGTGTCTAAGAATGCGGCTATGTCACAATCCTTCTATGGCAACACGACAATGGCTGATTACTATTCATATATGGGATATAAAAGTTCAGAGAATGATAAGAGCCAGACTAACTCACAGACAGGAAAAACATGGTATGAATACTTTGCAGATAATGCATTAACAACAATTAAGGAATATAAGGCACTTATTAAAGATGCAGATAACAGTGGTTTTGATTATACAACTGGTGATGATGATTATGCGGATTTTACAAAACAGATAAGTGATGCAGCTTCTGAATCAGGTAAGAGTGTTGCTGATTATTATAAGCAGAGTTTTGGACAGTATGCGACAGAAAAGAATGTTAAAAAATATGTTATGGAGTATCTTAAGGCTAATGCATACCAGAGTAAGCTTACAGAGGATATGACAGCCACAAATGATGAAGTCAAGGAATATTATGATGAACACAAAGATACATATGACCAGGTTGATTACAGAGAGTTTACAATAACAGCTATAGATTCTACAGATGGTGAAATGCAGCAGGCTAAGGCAAAAGCGGATGAGTTTGTGGCAGGAGTATCAGATGAAAAGTCTTTTATAGAGCTGTGTAAGAGAAATGCTGCTGATGGTGAAACAAAATATGATACTGATGAGGGTTCACTTCATTCAAAGATTACAAGTACTGGCATGGATAAAGGAACATCAGAATGGCTTCTTTCAGATGAGCGTAAGAGTGGAGATGTTACAGTTATAGAGAATACATCGTCACATTGTTACTATATATTATATTTTATAAATAAATCATATGATGGAAGCAAGGATGAAACAATTGCATCAAATGTACTTAATGAAAAATATTCAGCTTACATAACAAAGCTTACAGAAAACATGCAGACTAATACATATAACAGATTTTAAATAATATTTTAAGTAATATTTGAAATTAACTGGAATATAGGTGGAATATGATATATTCCGGTATTACAGTATTCATGGATATTTGTATTGATGTATATGAAAGGGGGAGGGGATATGTTTCATACTATATGTATTACATGTATAATAATAGGAATTCTGATACCGTTTTGCAGTATTGTGCTTAATTTGTTTGATGGCTTTGTGGATTTTGTATCAATAGATGTATTACAGCTAGAGTTTGGCCAGGATATGATATTGGACTTTTTGCCCTTTTCAATAAACAGCCTGTGCCTATGGTCACTTATATTTGGCTGCTTAGGACTTATACTTGATGGCAGATTGTCAGAAACTACGATCATAATAATAGGATTTATAGCCGGATATATATGTGCAGTGGCACTTCAGTCAGCAATCAAAAGACTTAAAAAAGTTGAGAATTTTGCAGCTGATAAAGAAGAACTGCTTTTAAGAAAAGGCATTGTAAGTAATACGATACCTGAGAATGGAGTAGGTGCAATAAGTGTACAGTTAAGTACAGGTACTAATGTATCATATCCTGCCAGATCAATAGATGGCAAAGCTATAAAGCAGGATAAAGAGGTTAATATCTTAAGATTTGATGGTGACTATGTAATAGTGCAAAGTACCTCATATCTCGAAGATAAATATTCTGATATACCTGGGGAAAAGAATTAAGCAAAGAAACGACCTCAGGAGTAAATCAGAAAGTAACTATTAATTAAGGATATGGTTGAGGCATAATGTGCACAACCGGAAATGGGAGGCAGACATGGGATATGGAGCAGAATCCAGCATTGTAGGAATTGTAGCAGCAGTCATTGGAATTGTACTGATTCTTACTGTAGTCTTAAGAATGTGGAAAAAGGTTCCGCAGGATAAGGCAGGCGTTGTAACCGGTATGAAAAAAAGAGTTATCACTGGTGGTGGTGGACTTGTTATACCAGTATTTGAAAGAATTGATTATATATCACTTGGAAATATTCCACTCAGTGTGGCAACAAGAAGCAGTCTTTCAAGCCAGGGTGTACCAATCAGTGTTATAACAACAGCGGTTATTAAGGTAAGAAATGAAAAGAACAGTATATTAACTGCTATTGAGCAGTTTACAGGACGAAACGAGAAAGAAATTATCGATAATATCCAGGGAACAGCTATTGCTGTACTTGAAGGTAAGCTTCGAGAGATTATTGCTACAATGACAGTTGAAGAGCTGTATCAGAAGAGAGAGGAATTCTCATCAAGAGTTCAGGAGGTAGTTGGAACTGAGCTTGGAAATATGGGACTTGAAGTAAAAAACTTCACTATCACAGATATATCTGATGAGAACGGATATATAAAGGCACTTGGTGATGGTATGATTGCCCAGAGAAAGAAGGATGCTGAGATTCAGAAGGCTGAGGCTGCAAGAGATATGCAGATTAAGACATCACAGGCACGTCAGGAGGGTGAGTCAGCCAAGTTAAAGGCAGAGGCAGATATAGCCCAGGCAGCAAAGGATAAGGCAGTCCTTGAGGCTAATTATATGCAGGAACAGCAGACAGCACAGGCTAAGGCAGAGCTTGCACATGATATCCAGTCGAACATAACACAGAAGGATGTTATACAGGCACAGATGGATGCTGAACTTCTTAAACAGCAGAGACAAAAAGAAATAGCAGAGGCACAGATCCAGGTTCAGATTGCATCAGAGCAGAAGAACATAGAACTTGCCCAGAAGCAGGCTGAAAGAACTAAGGAAAGCTTAAGAGTAACAATAGTAGAACCTGCTAACGCTGAAAAAGCAAAGCAGATGGCAGATGCAGATGCTGAGAAGTATAGAAAGATAGCAGAAGCACAGGCCCGTGCTGAGTCAAGAAAGGTAGAAGCGCAGGCAGAAGCAGAGGCTATTGCCATAAAAGCACAGGCAGAAGCAGATGCCATATCAAAGACTGGTATAGCAGAGGCAGAGGCAACTAAGGCTAAAGGTATAGCAGAAGCAGAGGCTATGGAGAAGAAAGCTGAGGCTTATGAGAAGTATGGCCAGGCTGCTATGATGGAGATGCTTGTCAAGGTACTTCCTCAGATGGCAGAACAAGTTGCTAAGCCACTTCAGAGCATAGATAAGGTTACAATTATTGACAGCGGTGATACAGCTAATGGTTCTGGAGTCGGACAGATGGGAGGATATGTTCCTTCAGTTCTTGCAAAGACAATAGAATCTATCAAGGAAACTACCGGCTTTGATATAACAGATGTTATGAAAGCAAACACAATCCAGGCTAAGACAGATAGGAATATATCAGTTGATGGAATGGAAGGAGTTTCTAATATTACTATAAACAATAAGGAATCTTAGTTGATAAATTACAATCCAATAGTATAATACTTAATATCAGGGTGTCAGAATTCTTATTATATTCAGGGTTTTGACACCCATTTCTTACATTTTAACAATATATCTGGAAGGAATAATTATATGAGAAAAAAATACATATTACTAGATCTTGATGGAACTATAACAGATTCAGGCGAAGGAATAACTAAAAGTGTGCAGTATGCTCTTGAAAAAATGGGAATAGAAGAAAATGATATGGCAGTCTTAAAAAAATATATAGGACCACCGCTTAATGAGAGCTTTACAAAGTTTCATGGAATGGATGATGAAGATTCATTAAAGGCCGTTGCATATTATAGAGAAAGATATGCTGTAAAGGGAATATATGAAAACAGGCTGTTTGATGGAATAACAGATTTTCTTTCAGGACTGAAAAAAGAAGGATATGTTGTTGCATTAGCTACATGTAAACCTGAGATATATGTTCCAACGATACTTAAGCATTTTGATATAGAACAGTATTTTGATGTTGCAGTAGGAAGTGAACTTGAGGGAGGAAAAAGAAGACATAAAGATGATGTTATAGAAGAAGTACTGAAGCAGATTATGAAAAAAATGGACATAAGCGAATCAGATATAGTATCAGTTAAAGCAGATTCAATCATGATCGGTGACAGAAAAGATGATGTGCTTGGAGCTAAGGAAGCAGGTGTTGAGTCGGTTGGATTAAGATATGGCTTTGCAGAAAAGGATGAGTTAGAGAATGCAGGAGCAGATTATATACTTGAAAAAGTAGAAGATATACTTCCATTTCTTAATCAGATGTAATAAAGCATTGAGATGTTTTATTGTTTAAAAATTCTAAAAATATATATGCGAAGTGATATAAAAATGTACAATATAAACAAAATGTGCCGAAGATTTTCGGTACATTTTTTTTAACTTTGAAAGTTGAAATTTTTTATAAAATGTTTATAATTAAAGTATAAAAACAGTACTGTAATAATTTAATAAAAAAGATGCAGCTATATTTTAAGTTTACATCGAATTCAATTCAATCAAACGAGGAGGAAAAAGCTATGATTAGTTTTTTTATTTGTCTGGCTCTTCTGATAGGTGGATACTTCGTCTATGGTAAAGTTGTAGAGAACACATTCGCACCTGATGACAGAGAGACACCAGCAGTTAAGATTAATGATGGTGTAGATTATGTTGTTATGCCACAGTGGAAACTGTTTTTAGTACAGCTTCTTAATATTGCAGGCCTTGGACCAATATTTGGTGCTATGCAGGGTGCTCTTTGGGGACCAGTTGTTTTTCTTTGGATTACATTTGGTACTATATTTGCCGGTGGTGTTCATGATTACTTCTCAGGAATGCTCTCAGAACGTAATAACGGAGCTTCTATTTCAGAAGTCTGCGGTATATATCTTGGTGGATTTATGAAAAATGTAATGAGAATTTTCAGTGTTGTATTACTCGTTATGGTAGGTACCGTATTTGCAGTTGGTCCGGCAGGACTTATCGTAACTTTGTTTAAGAATGGTGGCGTAACTGGTGTAGTAGCAAACACTGAGTTCTGGTTATGGATTATTCTTGCTTACTACTTTATTGCAACATTTATTTCTATTGATAAGATTATCGGACGTATTTATCCAATATTTGGTATATGTCTTATAATTATGGCACTTGGTGTTGCTATTGGTATTTTTACTCATTCAGAATATCAGGTACCAGAGATCTGGAGTAACTTTACTAACATGCATCCTAAGGCAACACCTATCTGGAGTGTTATGTTCATTACAGTAGCGTGTGGTGCTATATCAGGCTTCCATGCTACACAGTCACCTCTTATGGCACGTTGTATGAAGTCAGAGAAACAGGGACATTTCGTATTTTATGGTGCCATGGTTGCAGAAGGTGTTATAGCTCTTATATGGGCAGCAGCAGGATGTTCTATATATGAAGTAACTGATGGCTTAAGCACAGGACTTAGTGCAATACTTGCTAATGGACAGTCAGCTGCTATATATGATGTATGTTCTAAGACAATGGGTGGTGTTGGCGTAGCACTTGCTATGATTGGTGTTATTGTATGCCCTATCACATCAGGTGATACAGCCTTTAGAAGTGCAAGACTTACACTCGCAGACTGGTTTGGCATTGATCAGGGTAAGTTTACAAAAAGACTTATTCTCTGTGTACCTTTACTTGCAGTTGGTGCATTTGTAGGACATCTTGATTATACTATCATATGGAGATACTTCAGCTGGACAAACCAGACACTTGCTATGATAGTATTATGGACAGCTAGCATGTTCCTGTTCAAGGAAAAGAAGAATTACTGGATTACAGCAGTTCCAGCAACATTTATGAGTGCTGTGTCTATGACATATTTCTTCTATGCAAAAGAATGTCTGAATCTTGGTACAAAGGTAGCTTATCCAGCAGGTATTATTATTGCAGCGGTATTCTTTGGAATATTTATGTATGCAACAAGAAAGCAAACTAAAGCTGCCAATTAAACTATTTAAATAAACATACTAATCCTAATAATCTTAATGATAACTCTGGGCCAGTTAAATGTTATATGAAGCACTAGTACATCGTTTTTGAAATAATTTACTAGTTGCTGTTAAGTATACATATGACTGGTCCCAAAGTGTTTTTTTCGGAGCTTTTTCCAAAGTATTTTTTCCGGAGTATATTTAAGGATGATATGATGTAATAATGTAACGAAGGGAGTAAGGAATATGATATTTAAACCTAGATGTATATCACAGACTTCACTGACAAAAGAAGAATTAATTAAGGATAAAAAGAACTGTAGAAAGTTCGGACCATGTGGGGTTGGTGAGAAGGCTATATATCTTAATAGCTTTTATTTTGACAGGAGATATTATATACCACTTTCTTCTGTTAAGAGAATATATAAAAGAATTGCTATGAGTAAGGGTGGATTTACAGGAAAAGGCTTGTTTGCATCTATACCATATCTTGTTGTGGAATATGATAATGGACAGGAAAAACAGTGTAATTTTAAGTTTGAAGAGAATGTTGATATGCTTTTATCATATATAAAACAGAACCATCCATATATAAGAATCCATAGTGCAGAAGCTGAAAAGAGACTTAAGGAAAAGGAACGCCAGATGGCTAAAAAGAAAGCCAGGGTATTATCACCTAAGGCAAAGGAAAACATTGCAGTGCTTAACAATTGTCTTGATTATCTTGATAACAAAGAGGAATTAAGCCTTAATCTGAGTTCGGGAGCCAAAAGAAAGAGAGTGTATGATAGGAGCAATCCAGCGTATAAGTGGGTTGCACTTTTTATAACATTACTTGGAGCAGCTTCACTTATATATGGCATATATTCGCTTATAATACATGCAGGATTTTCTATATATTTCCTTTTATTTGGTCTGGCAGCGATATTCTTTTTCTCAAGTGCCAATGTGCTTCCAACTGCAAGGAATAATAAAAAATATATAGAATCACATCTTAAAATGGCTGTAGATGAAATGCAGGATTACATAGCAAAATATCCAGATTTTCCTGTACCAGCCTGGTATGCACATCCAGTTGTTATAAAAAGGATGATTGATATCATAGAAGAGGGAAGAGCAGTTGAAGTTGATGAAGCACTTGCTGTATTAAAGAATGATTTAAGAGCATTGAACTCAAGTGTTGCCGTGGAACAGGAAGAATATGATGAAATCGTTACTATAAAACCTATGTTTTTAGTTCGTGATTATCAGTAAAATAAAAATAATATTCTAATATGATGTAAAAGTACCAATCTGACATTATTAAAAAATATCAGATTGGTACTTTTAATAATACCTGATTTGCATTATTCTTTCATGCAATAAGATAAATATATCTTATTAAGCAATAGATTATGCAAAGGAGGTAATATCTTAAATGCTATTTTGAATAGGTGTTTAAGATATGAAATGCTATGAAAGAGAAAAAAGGTAATATTATTCAGATAGTGGCAGGCTTAATTATCCTTATCGCAGGTATAGTATTATGCGTTAATACATATGTTGTTAAAGGAAACAAAGCATATGCGGTGTCTTTACTTACAGCGATTGTAGGTGCAGTTATACTTATATCAGGTTTATATAGTCTGTTTTCAAAAAACGAAAAGAAGCCTATAGATGCAAAGGTTATAGCACAGGCTGCTTTATGTGCTGCATTATGTTATGTTGGTGCAACATTTATTAAAATAGATATTCCAGTAGGAACAGAAAGAACAATGTTCCATTTTGGTAATGTATTCTGTGTTCTTGCAGCACTTCTTCTTGGAGGTACATGGGGTGGTCTTGCAGGAGCTGTTGGAATGACAATAAGCGACCTTACAACAGCATATGTAACAAGTGCTCCTAAGACATTTTTCCTAAAGCTGTGCATAGGACTTATAGTAGGTTTTGTTGCACACAGGCTTTTTAAGTTGTCTAAGGAACACTCTGTAAAGTATGTTACTATAGCAACTGTAGTATCAAGCGTATGTGGTATGTTATTTAATATTGTAGCAGATCCTATAGTTGGATATTTCTATAAGACATATCTTTTAGGAGTACCTCAGGATCTTGCAAAGGCACTTGCAAAGGTAGGTGCAGTTACAACATCTGTTAATGCTGTTATAGCTGTTGTTGTGGCATCTATAATATATCTGGCATTAAGACCTGTTATGAAGAAGTCGGATATGTTAAGGGATTTATAATATGCATTTATAGAAATTGTTATTGATTGGATTGGTTGCAATTAATCCGTAATTATGTAATATAAAAGATGGAGTCAGATGTGTTAATCCGGCTCCATCTTTTGTGGTGCTATGGCATATAAGTACATTTAAAAGAATGACGTGATTATCCTCCGTAAAGCATTTGTTGACATATGCAGGGGTAATGGTTTATGATATATGAAACAAAAGTTAGTTTAAACTAACACGGGATTGGCATGAAAGATTATACCATAATAGATTTTAGAAAATATAATCAACAAGCTACTAAACTGTTACGATACCGTTGAAGAAAAATCCTTTTGCTATATACGAAAAATTTTGATTATGGAGGGAAAAGTAATGCTTATGAATATTTTTGAAGGTATACTGATTCCGTTTGTTGGGACAACACTAGGTGCAGCATGCGTGTTTTTTATGAGAAAAACACTTAGCACGTCAGTGCAACGTGCACTTGCAGGGTTTGCAGCAGGCATAATGGTTGCTGCTTCAATCTGGAGTCTTCTGATTCCGGCTATTAAACAATCTGAGAATATGGGAACTTTATCATTTGTTCCGGCAGTTGTTGGATTCTGGATTGGTATATTGTTTTTACTCGCGCTTGATCATTTGATTCCACATCTTCATGTTGGAAGTGATCAGGCAGAGGGACCTAAAAGCAGGCTTAGCCGAACTACAATGATGGTGTTGGCAGTTACACTACATAACATTCCTGAAGGTATGGCTGTTGGTGTAATGTATGCAGGATTTCTTGCTGAAAATGCACAGATTACAGCAACTAGTGCACTTGCTTTATCTCTTGGAATTGCTATTCAGAATTTTCCAGAAGGAGCGATTATATCCATGCCTCTTAGGGCAGAGGGCGAAAGTAAGGGAAAGGCATTTCTTGGAGGTGTACTTTCAGGAGTGGTTGAACCGATTGGGGCTGTGCTGACGATTCTAGCTGCACAGCTGGTAATCCCGGCATTACCATATTTACTTAGCTTTGCAGCAGGAGCTATGTTATATGTCGTGGTCGAAGAATTGATCCCAGAAATGTCACAGGGACAGCACTCTAATATTGGTACGATTTTCTTTGCATTTGGGTTTAGTCTGATGATGATTCTGGATGTGGTACTTGGGTGAAAGATACTAAGAGTAATATTTGATTAGAATGTTTAGTATATGGTTATTACGAGAATGTACAGATAGATAAAAAGAAACTGTTGATATTTAACTTGTGTTTATAGATAGTAACAATAGACATCTAAAGATATATATGATAAACTATACAAGTACAATCTATATAGAAAGAACGGATGCATTCTGATGTTAGATGCCCTCTGGTTTTACGAAGGAGGGTGATGCCCTATGAACGCGATGGAAGTGTTAACTTTATTGTTAGTAATATTTGCGGCGCTGTCTTACATAGATAATCATAATAACAAAAAGATATAGCATCCCACCGCCTAAAGTGAATGCTATTTCCTAAATTCAAATAATAATTTTACAGAGGGCACATCGGATTAAGCATCCGATAACTTTTCTTAAGTAGAATATACACAGAGAGGCTTGTAAAATCAAGTCTCTCTTTACATTATAATATAATTCATGAAAGAAGCTGATGATATGAGAGAAGAATATGATTTTTCTAATGCTAAACGTAATCCTTATGCAAAGAAGCTTAAGAAGCAGATTGCTATAAATATAGACATAGATACAGTTGATTATTTTAAGAAACAGTCTGAAGTCTTAGGAATACCATATCAGACATTGATAAATCTGTATCTTACTGATTGTGTTAATAACAAAAGAGAACTGATTAACGTACACTAAAAAGATGTTGATTTGTATATATAATTATTGTATAATAATAAAGCAAACAGTATATAACGATTGCTGTTTACAAAAGCGAAGGGGACGGCTTAAAAACAAAAGAAAGGGGTATTGTTTGGATAGGGTTAATGAGTTGATAAAAAGAGTAAGACTGCTAAGACCAATAGATGATGCTATGTTTAAGAAGTTAGCAGAATCTAAGGCAGTGTGTCAGGAGATACTAAGGGTAATACTTGATGATAAGAAGCTTATAGTAGAAGAAGTGATATCAGAAGACAGTATTGCTAATATATTTGGAAGGGCAGTAAGACTTGATGCATTATGTACATTAGGCAACGGAACGCTGTGTAACATAGAGATACAGAAAGAGAATGTTAATGACGATGTAAGAAGAGTAAGATATAATGCGTCAAGTATTGTATCAAGATTTTCTGAAAAGGGTCAGAAGTTTTCAGAGATACCAGATGTCATAGTTGTATATATTTCAGAGTATGATGTATTCAGGCTGGGAAGAACAATCTACCATATTGATTCAGTTATAAGAGAAACTAATACAACTGTAGACGATGGATTATCAAGAGTGTTTGTTAATACACAGTATGCAGATATCGATAATACAGATGTAGGAAAACTTATGAAGTGCTTTTTACAGAAAGAAATCGATAATGATAAGTTTCCAGAATTATCGGATAGGTTATCATACTTTAAGAATGATGGGAAGGGAGTTGATTCTATGTGTGACATAATTAAAGATTATGCTAAGGAATATGCAAAGGAATATGCAGAAGAGAGAGCAGCAGATATGCTTGTGAATAATATTGAAACATTAGCAAAAAAGATAGGTACTGTAGAAGAAGCTTGTGATATGTTGAATATCACAGAACAGCAGTATGAGAATGCTAAAGCACTATTAGAAAAAACTCTTACAGTATAAAAGAGAATAATAATAATTTCAGAAAGATAGCTTTTATGTCTGTAATAAGATGTAGAAGCTGTCTTTTTATTTTGGCAGCTTTTATGTGATAACTTAAATATTGCTAAAAGATAGTGGTGTTGATGATTCAGTAGTTGAATTATTATAATGTTGTGCGCTTTAAACTCACCATTGCCATAACCCACAAAATACAGTAAAAAATTAGTAAATCAGTAAAAAACAAGGAGTAACAGTTATCATGCAGTTTAAGAAAACACTGAAAATTAAGGCGGCTCATAAGCTTATGGTAATCAATGTCGCAGATATACTATATATCAAGGCATCGGTGAATGACTGTTACATTCATGTGACAAGCGGAAGCGTATATAAGACCAGAAGCACCTTAGAGGCAATGGAGGCACAGGTTGGGGAATATTTTCTGAAAGTGCATCGTACCTATCTGGTGTGTATCATGGCAATCCATACATTAGAAGATACGCTGACACTTATCAATGGAGAAGAACTCAACTATGCAACACGCAGGAGAAAGGAAATCCTTGCACAGCTGCAGGAGAAGCAGAGAAAGCTTATAGCAACTTTTGCCCTGCCGAACACTCCTAAGACACCGGAAGAGTATCATGCATTTTACTAGAGCTTTGACCAGATGCCGTTTGCCTTTACAGATATCGAGATGATATTCAATGAGGACAGGCATGCTGTGGACTGGATATTCCGCTATGGTAACGAGAAGCTGGCAGAGGTGGAGAGAGTACCTCTAAGTGGACTCATCGGTAACAGCTTCGGCAATATCTTCTCCAATATGGATGATAAATGGCTGTGTACCTATGAACGGGCAACGCTGTATGGAGAACGGCTTGAGATTATGGCGTATAGTCCGGAGATAGATACCGAACTTAAGATTATCTGTTTCCCGACATTTTCGGGACACTGCGGATGTATGTTATTCCCGTTGGATGAGATACACTGTGCACAGAAACAGGATGAGTTGTCACAGATATGGAAGAATTACCTGTTAAAGCAGGAATAAATGCTGTGACGAACTGCATAAATAGACTGAAAAATGTCATTTCATCAAAAAAAAGAGGTGAGATGGCATTTTTTATGAGAAATTTTATGCGAAATTGAACAAATTGCCACATGAACATTGAATAAAATGGGGGGGTATGGTAAAATATTTCTGAATATATGATAGAGAATTTTCTATCAATGACATATAAGATAGACGCAGATGATAGGATACACGAACTGCCATACGGCTGTGAGCCAAAAGCAGTTTAATCCACAGCTATAAGAGAGGAGGCATTTTATGAGAAAAAAGATAAGCCGGATAAAAAGAGGTCTGGCAGTAATGCTATCTGTCTGCATGGTATTCGGTGTGGCACCGATTCAGGCAGGAGCAGAGGAATCTGGAACAAGTGTATCAGGAAATGAGATGCAGATACAACAATCCGCGAATGAAAATGAGACAGATGTGCTTCAGGCAGGAGCAGAGGAAAATGATTCAGAAATTGCAGTGCAGGCAAATGATAGTGCTGGAAAGACTGAACAGCAATCCACGGAAGAGGAAGAGTGTAAGCATGAGGGGGTTGAAATAACTTTCAACAGCAACGGTTTCGGAAACTGCCCGAAATGCAATGCAACCGTATATCAGCCAGCTGTTGAAACAACTGACAAATATGACATTGACGATGACAGCATGAAAGAGAATGTTTACGAAATCAGCAATGCAGGTCAGCTGTACTGGTTTGCAGGACTTGTAAACGGTACTCTTGATGGAGTTGAACAAAACACATTAGCCAATGCAGTTCTGACAGCCAACATCACAGTAAATGAAAATCTTCTTGATTCCTTACAATACGATACAGAGGGCAACGTTTCCAACGGAAGTGATTTTATAACCTGGACACCGATTGCAGATTGGATGGGAAATCGTACAACACAGTATTCAGGAACGTTTGACGGAAATAATAAAACCGTAAGTGGTTTGTACTTTAATGGTGATTCAACATGTATTGGATTATTCGGAAGTTCAGAATCCGATGGCAACATAAAAAATGTTGGAGTCGTTGATTCCTATTTCAAAGGGAATGATCATGTGGGCGGTGTGTGCGGAAACAATGCTGGCACAATCACAAACTGTTATAATGCAGGGAATCTTACCGCTATTGAGTCATCTGCTACTATAGGCGGTATATGTGGATATAATAATGGTGGCACAATCGCAAACTGTTATAACACAGGAACTGTTACTGCTACCGGCACAGTAGCTTCTGTGGGTGGTGTGTGTGGTTGTAGTACTGAACTAATTTTAAACTGTTATAACATAGGAACTGTTACTGCTGCTAGCTCAGATGCTGATATAAGCGGTATATGTGGATACAATTTTGGGCCAATCAAAAATTGCTATTACCTCGCAGACACAGAAGATGAAAATGGCGGCAAAACCACCGCACAATTTGTAAGCGGTGAAGTTGCGTATCTCCTCTCACAAGGTTGTACAGTAGGTGAAGGTGAAGATGCCGTAACTTACAGTGGCTCTGTATGGGGACAGGCACTTGGCGGAAATGGTGATACATATCCTGTTCTGAAAAAGGCAGGGGATGTTGAGAATACAGTATATCGGAATGAAACCTATCCAGGTTGTGAAGGCAATCCGGGTGATCTGGTCTATTCGTATTCAAATACACAGAAAGCTCCGGCTTATGCTGAGCACACCGATGAAGATTTAGATGGCAAATGCGATGTTTGTAAGCTGGATTTTAAAACATTTGAACAGCTTGGAAAGCTAATTACCAAAGTTAAGCAGAATTTAAGTGATGGAAAGTACGCAGATGTGCAGTACACGACAGCTTCTATTGATGCTTTACGAAAGGCTATTGTTGTTGCAGACACTATTACAGAGGCTTCTTCTGATACAGATGTTGCAACAGCCTTTGATAAGCTGCTTGCAGCATCTACAGTAGGTGCAGATGGACTTATCAAGGCAGACCATAATATTGTCATATCATTTGCGGATGCGGGTGCTCAAAGAGGCAAAGCATCGGGAAATGGCTGGTATGCAAATGGTGATGCCGTTACCCTTAAAGTAACACCAAGTATGGGATACAGCTTCAGTAGATGGACGACGGATACAGCAGGCAATACATCTGTAGGAACAGAGAGTACATATATCTTTATATTAGATGCTGGTAGTCCGGATGCATATTATGCATGGCTTGACGAGGCAAAATATACAGTGACATGTAAAAGCACAGAAGGTGGAACTGGTCAAGCGAGTGAAGAACAGTATGTATATGGACAGACTGCAACAGTGACAGCAACAGCGAATGATGACTATGAATTTGTAGGCTGGAAGGATAGTTACGGAACAACGGTAAGTACGGATGCCACATACAGCTTTATAGTGCTTGGTGATACTGCATTGACACCGGAATTTGTCAAGGTTAAGACAGATGAAGGAAATGAGATTGCTTATGTAACTGTAAGTTTCTACCATCAGTCAGGAAAGCTTTTGGACAGCCAGAAGGTTGTTTCCGGCGAAGGAAAGATTACAACTACAGTAAATGCACCGACAAAGGTAGGCTTTGACTTCCTTGGATGGTCTGCAAAGGCAAGCGGTGCAACAGCAGAAGATGTAGTTGATTTTGAAACTGCAACCTTTAGTGAGAATACCAGTCTTTATCCGGTATTTAAGGCACAGGATATTACTTATACATTGACAGTAGGTTTACAGACAGAGCAAAAGGCTCCACAGTCTAGTGTTACGGTTACTGCAGATCCGATTGAAGGTAAACAGTTTGTTGGCTGGAAGGACGCAAATGGCAATATCGTAAGCTATGATAGCACATATACTTTCATCATCACCGGAGATACCACATTGGAAGCATATTATGAGCAGGCAGACAGTGAGGTAGTAAAAGAGCCAACGATAATCATAGCACAACCAACCTACGAGGATATTACCGGTGGATATAAGATGGCATTTTATTTCAACTATACGGTTCCGGAGGACTGTAAGTTGGTAGATATTGGTATTATCAGAAAGAAGGGTGATTATGAGGCAGATGGAATTACCCTTGAAACAGATGGTGTGTCACAGTATTCCGTGTTATCTAAGCTGGGCTGCGAAGGACAGTTCTATTATACAAAATCAAATTATTATGGAACTGGACATACGGTTACGGGCTATATGATATATGAGAAGAATGGAATCAGATATACAGTGTATAGTGATTCAATATATGGTGTAAAGAACAACTAGTTTAAGTGAAAGGAAGAAAAAAGAAATGAAAGAAGCTTATGAAGTAGCAGAAATGGAAATTATTGAATTTGAAACAGAAGATGTGATTACTACCAGTGGTGGTGAGATTGGTGGCGGTGGTGAAGGCTTCGGAGAATAAGAATACCATTATACAGGAGGCGGCGGTGTAAACCGCCGCTTTTTCCAAATAACAGAGAAGTTATTTAAATTATTTAGCACAGTAACGGGTATTTATAAATGGCTGTCATTATCAACCAGTACAGAGGAGATTGATTGTGAAGATAAAAAATATGATTTTAACAGCAGTATGTATTTGCTTCCTTTGCCTGTTTGGAAGTGTACAGGTGTATGCGGCAGAATATTATGGAAATTTTCAATACGAAGATAATGGAGAAAACGTATCAATTTATGCATATAATGGAAGCGACAAAGAGGTTACCATTCCTGCATATATCAATGGCAAGGCAGTAACAGAAATCAATGATTATGCATTTTTATTATGCAATACAGTAGAGCGGATAATTGTGCCATCTACAGTTACAACAATTCATACAAATGCATTTTCTGGTGCCGGAAATCTCAAGGATGTGGTACTTGCATCCTCAGATACCAAAATCGAGGATTCCAATAAAAATACAGACAAGAAAGATGCAGATGAAAACGGAAAGTCGAATCCGTCCGATGCCACAGACAATAAGAATGGCGATAATTCAGGAAATAAAGATGCCGGAAACGCTAATCCGTCCGGCACATCAAATAATCAGACTAAGGAACAGTCCGGAGCCAACAATAATCAGAGCAATTATAAAGTTACGGTTGATTCCTCAGTAGATACAGCCGCAGAGGAAAAGAAACTTGCGGAGCAGTACAAGAAAGAAAACAAGACAGATGACGGCGCTACAGCACAAAATGGTGATACAGAAAAGCAGGGTGGTGGAACAGAGATTGCAGGAATTGATGAAGGCTTAGATGCAGACGAAACTGCCATCAGCTCGAATGCAGATACAGCCTCTGAAAAATCACAAAGTATGTCGGTATGGGGAATTATATTGCTAGTAGTTGTAGCAGCGATTGTAGTGGCAGGAACGGTTTTATTTATCCGGAAGAAAAAGAAACAGAATTAGAGGTCATATATGAAGAGCTTTACAATCCGTTTGGCAGGACAGTATTTTACAATCTGCCCTGTCTGTGATTATATCAGAGAATATTGCAAAGATTATATAGTGGCAGATGATACAGAGGATGCCATGTGTTTTCACATTGCCACAACTCAGTCCGATATCGACTTTGAGCGTGAGAAATCCGCCAGAGAGGATATCAAAGAGGGCATTCCCATCAGGCAGTTTTCCGATGCATACCTGGAGACACTTGCGGTCTATCGCAAGATTGCAGACCATCTTTTATCCTGCGATACTCTGCTTTTTCATGGCTCGGTCATTGCCGTAGATGGCATAGGCTATCTTTTTACAGCCAAAAGCGGCACAGGCAAGTCCACCCACACACGACTGTGGAGAGAATATTTCGGGGAGCGTGCCGTCATGATAAACGATGACAAGCCGCTTCTACATATCACAGACTCCGGTGTGACCGCATATGGCACACCATGGGATGGCAAGCACAGACTCAGCACGAATATCGCAGTACCGCTAAAGGGCATCTGCATATTGACAAGAGACACCATAAATCATATCGAACCGGCAGAGCCGCATGCTGTATATCCGCTGATCGTTCAGCAGACGAACCGCAGCCTGTCGGCGGACGGAATGAAGCAGACACTATCCCTCATAGATAGAATGCTTAATGTTGTGCCAGTCTACCGGCTTGGCGTCAATATGGATATCGAGGCTGCAAGGGTGGCTTATGAAGGAATGAACAGACTTAAGAAACAGGAGGAATCATAGATGAGATTAAAAGATACATTTATCACACACGACAGCGATGGAGAGCAGGTTTTAATAGATGTAACCAGCTCATTTGCAGGACTTGTCAGAAGCAACAAGACAGCTGCATTTATTGTGGAGTGCCTGAAAAAAGATACGACAAAAGAGCAGATTGTGGAGACAATGTATGAGAAATACGATGCTCCGAAGGATGTGCTGCAAAAGGATGTGGAGTCGATTGTAAAGAAGCTGCGTGGCATTGGAGCGATAGAGGAATGACCAGATTATCTTATGAGGAATATCTGAGAAAATATCATACTCTCACATACAAAAATGTAGGAGTGAGTATGCTGCCGCTGTTAAAGCAGGGACGGGATTCTTTTACGGTACGTGAGGTGAAACAGGGCGAAAGCTGTAATGTATGGGATGTCGTGTTGTATAAAAGAGGCACAGACCAGTATGTGCTTCACAGAATTATCAAGATATATGATGATTCCTATGATATCCTTGGTGATAACTGCATCGGGATAGAGCGCGGAATCCCCAAGACAGATGTTCTTGGTGTGATGACAGACTTTACACACAAAGGGAAGCAGTACAAGACCGGTGACATAAGATACCGATTGTATGTGTGGCTGTGGTGCAGACCATATAAGCTGCGGATATTTTTAAAGAAGATCAGAATGAGATTAAAATATGTTTTGAGAAAAAAGAGAAAAAAATGAATCGAAGTTGGTGTGATTATTTATGAGAAAGACGAATAAATCCGCCCTGCACTTTATCAACGAGGTCGCAGGCAAAAGCAGATTATATATCATATTCCTGCTGCTGGTGCAGATGGCACTTGGCATCAGCAGTGTTGTTTATGCCCTTTTACTACGTGGACTGATTGATGGTGCTGTGGCACACGACAGATACCGGATGTTATCTTATTTTGTGATGTTTGCAGCACTTGTTGCAGGGCAGATCGCACTTCGTGCTGTGCTTCGTTTTTTAGAGGAGTTTTCCAAGGCTGCTTATGAGAATGCTTTTAAGAAGAGACTTTTTGCAGGTCTGCTGACACACAGCTATGGAGTAGTTACGGCAACGCATTCCGGAGAGTGGATGAACCGTCTGACTTCGGATACCGTTGTAGTGTCAGAGGGACTTGTAACGATTGTTCCGGGGGTTGCCGGAATGGCGACGAAAATGGCAGGTGCACTTGTGGTAATACTTATTATGGAGCCGAGATTTGTCTATATTCTTCTGCCTGGTGGAGTCTTTCTGGTGTTGCTTACATACATATTCCGAAAGCAGCTTAAGAAGCTGCACAAGCAGATGCAGGAGAAGGATGGGCTGGTGAGGATTTTTCTGCAGGAGCATCTTGGGAGTCTGCTGATTGTCAAAGCATTTGGCAGGGAGGAGGATACTCTTTCACAGGCAGTCTGGCACATGGATGAGCACAAGAAAGCCCGTATGCACAAGAATCATTTTTCCAATGTCTGCAACATCGGCTTTGGAGCAGTTATGAATGGAGCTTATGTGCTTGGAGCAGTCTATGGAGCTTTTGGTATCTATAATGGCACTATGACCTACGGAACATTTATGGCTATGCTTCAGCTTATCAGCCAGATTCAGAATCCGTTTGCCAATATCACTGGCTATCTGCCAAAGTATTTTGCGATGCTTGCAAGTGCGGAGAGGCTGATGGAGGTTGAGGCTTATGAAAAGGATAAGGTGCGTGCTTGGGATGCGGTATGTGTCAAGGCCAGGATGAGTGACGAGCAATCAGGATATATTCCGGATAATAGCACCTTCGGCTTGTCGCATGTTGATTTTACATACCTTCCGCCGGTCATTACCGAGGGAGATACGGTTATGCCAATCGTATTAAAGGACTACAGCTTAGAGATACGAAAAGGCGAGTTTGTGGCATTTACCGGTCCGAGTGGCTGTGGCAAGAGTACTGTGTTAAAGCTTTTGATGGGCTTGTATACAGTAGATGCCGGAGAAGTGTATGGGTGCAGGCGTAATATGTTTGCTTATGTTCCGCAGGAAAATCAGCTTATGAGCGGAAGTATCCGGGATATTATTACATTTTCTGATAAAGACAAGAGCGGCGATGAATCAGGTATTTACAGAGCCCTACGGATTGCCTGTGCAAATGGTTTTATCGCAGAGCTGGAACAAGGCATAGATACACTTCTTGGCGAGCGAGGCTTAGGACTTTCTGAAGGACAGATGCAGAGACTTGCAATCGCAAGAGCTATTTATTCCGACCGACCGGTACTTCTTTTGGATGAAGCCACAAGTGCACTGGATGCCAGGACAGAAGAAGCAGTGCTTGAAAACCTTCGTAGCATGACAGATAAGACAGTGATTATTGTAACCCACCGTCCGGCAGCATTGAAGCTGTGTGACAGGCAGGTTGCATTTGGAGAGAAAGATGGAAAAAACTAATACAGAATATATAAATCAGATTGCCTATGACATGATTTATCTGGTTTCATTTGGAATTAACAGTAAGTGTAAACCGGATGAAAAATGTCTGGAGCGTTATCGCACAAATGAGGAAAACAGAAAAGAGCTTTTTCGCATGAGTGCAAAACATTTCATAGACGCGCTGACTGGTATGACGTTAAAGCAGGCAGGAGTTGCATTACCAAAATACTGGGAAGAGCGCATTGTAAAGGCTGTCCGCAAGGTCCTTCTCTTTGATGAAGAGAGAAAGAAGCTCTGTGCATGGATGGACAGGGAGCATATATGGTATCTGCCTTTAAAGGGCATTGTTTTAAAGGAGTATTATCCGTCAATTGGAATGCGGCAGATGTCGGATAATGATATTTTATTTGATGCAGACGCATGGGAGCGTGTTGAAAAACATATGTGTTCTGAAGGCTATGAGACGGAGTCTGTAGGCAAGGGAAACCATGATGTCTACCAGAAGCCGCCAGTCTATAACTTTGAGATGCACCGCTCACTCTATGGCAGGGGAAATGATGAAAGATGGGTGGAATATTACAGCGATATAAAGAGTCGTCTGCTTTCTGACCAGCCGGAGGTGGTGTGTGATGCGGTTCATGGTGCAAGTAAAAACACTACAGCCAATCAGACAGAGAGCGTGAATGGTGGGAATAGCAGCTACGGATATCATATGAGTGATGAGGATTTTTATATTTACATCACAAGTCATGCCTATAAGCATTACAGCGGAAGTGGAACAGGTATTCGTACATTGTTGGATTTCTATGCATATCTTAATGCAAAAGAAGAATCACTTGATTTTGACTATATCCAGACAGAGTGCAGAAAGCTTGGAATCATGGATTTTGAGAAATGCAACCGCAGACTCTGCAGGAAAGTGTTTTCATCACAGCAGATATATGACAGAGTTTCTTTCGAACAATCTCTGTCGGTTGATGAGATGGAGATGCTAAAGTATTACCTTTCTTCCGGTGTGTATGGAACCTTTGAGCGGATGATAGAAAACCGCATTGAGAAACAGAAAAAGACGGATGGAAGGGGAAAACTATCACAGCTGACATATTATTGGCATAGAGTATTTCCGGGAATGGAGCTGTATGAGAATTATCCGTTATTGGTAAAGCACAAGTTCCTGATACCGGTATATTGGTTTTACCGGATTGTGCGTTTGCTCTTTAGTAAAAAGCGCAGAAATCATATACTGCGTGAAGTAAATGCGGTTAAGAAGATCTATAAGATAAGTTTAATGAAGATGGATATCAGATAGTTCAGGATTATTATGATATTTTAAAAAGCTTTTACATTCAATAAAATGCAGAAGCTTTTTTGTGTATTTATATGAAATTAATAGCAGAATATTAATAAACAACATATATATAATTGCCAATGCTTTTTTAAAATGATATGATTATAACGTAAAGAAAAATTTATATTTGATGTTAAAGAAACAAATATGAATAATGAAATGGAGATAATATGGTAGACAGCAGTTATTTTAAGAATAATAAAAATAATAGCAGAGGTGGCAAAGGTAACGGTAAACTTATGGATCGTTTAAAAAAGCATAAGTGGATTCCTTTAGTGATTCTTATACTGATTGCATTGGCTATGATAGCTATACAGTATATTATGCTTGATGTGCTTCAATATTCAAGAGAATTGGCAGAACAGCAGAATGCAGGATTTATAAATATTTATCCTTTTATTAAATAAGCTATGTTTTCATAGTAATGAATTTTATGATATCAAGGTGGCCCCAGCCCTGCTGGTTGTGTGGGAGGTTAACTTTGTTACAACATTTTTTAAGACGGCAGCGGATTTCTTCAGGTGTCATGTCATGACTGGTGAGAAGACGTGCAATAGCTCCGCTGACTATAGGTGCTGACATGGATGTTCCACTTTTTGTGGAATATCCATTTTTTCGGTTACTGCATGCTGTGATGTTAGAACCAGCGACAACAAGTTCTGGTTTTGGAAAACCGTCAGTGGTAGGTCCACGCCCTGAATGAAATGTTTTATCATCCATAGATCCGACTGTTATTATAATATGACTTGTACCAGGAGCTGTAATACTTTTGGCACATGGACCATTATTACCGGCGGCTGCAACAACAACTATGCCGTTATGCCACATATTTTCTATGTGTTTTATAAGCCGGATTGTATTTTCAATATCTACATTGCTGTTTGGAGTTGTTCCAAAGGATATATTTGCAACCTTTATATTGTAAATGTCTTTATTGTTGATTATCCAGTTAGCGCCATCTATGACACTGCCTATTTTGCCATTGCCATATGAGTCAAGAACCTTAACTGATATAATCTGGCTCATAGGTGCTATTCCCTTGAAACGCCCATTGCTTGCTTTTCCACTTCCTGCGATTATGCCGGAAACATGTGTTCCGTGACCACTATCATCATAGGGAATGTTCTTATTGTTTATAAAATCTTTAAAAGCTATTATCCTGTTGTCAAAATCTATATGTCTGTAAATGCCAGTATCAAGTACGGCAACACCAATATTTTTTTTATTCATAAATATTTATCCTTTTTATAAACTTAGAAAGTCCTTATATATTTATTTTATTCTGTATAGACTTAAAAGTTCTGATTGTTTTTTTTTAAAGTATTCGAGTATCCAGGAATATCCGTGAATACAACTAATTGTTTGCTTTTTAACACAAAATAATATATAATGTATTAACACTTAATTCGTTTTTGAAGGTTTTATGTGAATATCGTGAAGAATTGAGAGGTTTGTGATATGGAAAAGAAAAGAATAGTAGTTGCTTTGGGAAGAAATTCATTTGGAGTTACATTTCCAGAACAGCAGACTAATGTAAAAAAAGCGGCAAAAGCTGTTGCTGATCTTGTAGAGGCAAAGTATCAGGTAGTTATTACACATAGTAATGGACCACAGGTTGGCATGATTCAGACTGCTATGACAGAGTTTGCAAGACTTGAGCCAGAAGACAGAACAGTTGCACCTATGTCAGTATGTGGAGCTATGAGTGAAGGATATATAGGATATGATCTTCAGAATGCTATAAGGGAAGAACTTCTTAACAGAGGTATATATAAGACGGTTTCTACTATAATTACACAGGTAAGAGTTGATCCTTTTGATATAGCATTTTCTGAGCCATCTAAGATAATAGGAAGATATATGACAAAGGCTGAGGCCGAGGCTGAGGAAGATAAAGGCAATTACGTAATAGAAGAAGAACCAGGAAAGTTCAGAAGAATCATTGCATCACCTATGCCTATAGATATATATGAAATAGATGCAGTTAAGGCACTTCTTGATGCTGACCAGGTGGTTATAGCTGCAGGTGGTGGTGGAATTCCAGTGTTACAGCAGGGTTCTCATCTTAAGGGAGCGTCAGCTATCATAGAAAAAGATTATACAGCTGCTAAGTTAGCTGAACTTGTAGGAGCTGAAACACTTCTTTTCCTTACAGCTTATGATAGATTAACAATAGGTAAAGGGACAGCTGATGAGAAAGAGTTTGATAAAGTGACAGCAACAGAGCTTCATCAGTACATTAAGGCTGGACATTTCCCAGCTAAAACAACATTCCCTAAGGTAGATGCATCTATAAGATTTGTTACAGCAGATTCTGATAGAAAAGCAGTTATAGCCAACCTTGAAAAAGCAAAGGAAGGACTTGCAGGTAAAACTGGAACTACAATAACAGCATAATTATTATAAAAACTAACATAAAATATATCAAAAAATATTTACATGACAGCAAAAATCTAACGGATTACAACAAAACAACAACAACATACAACATCCCCCAATAATCCCCCCAAAAATGTGCTACAATGTGCGTAAGCATTGAGCCGTGCCAGACTTAATTCCAAACCAGAACTGTGCTTGCACAAAGTTCTGATTTGGAATTAAGTCTGATAGGGCGAAAGCCCGACAGTCCAAGAGAGCGAAGCTCACTTGGACATGCACGGCGGAGTGCAGGGCTTATATTTTATTATTGGGAGGTGTTTTTTTGTTATTATTTAATTTACAAAAGAGATGGGCTGAGGTGGATAGTCTTATGGAACATCTTGATAGTATGGGGATGGATGTATGCAATGTTTACAAAGGACAGAATGTGACAGATGATATATGGGATCTTAGCATTGAAGAAACAAAGAAGTTATTTATAAAGCATAGATATATAGTAATGGTTGTATCGGATGAACTGTTTTTAAGCGTAAGTGCTCTTTATTATATTGAACTTGCCAGAAAGCTTCATAAGAAGGGGTTAATAAAGGTATATGTTGTTAATAATATGCCACATGAAGCATATCCATCAAGATGCAGCTGGCTTTCAGATGCAGTTGCCATAAAGAATTCTTCTAATACAGCTGATGAAAAAACTTATGCATATGCGATGGATATTTTTCTTGGTGTAACGAGTGATATTTTTAACATGGAGTCGTAAAATATTTATAATATTATTAGTGCTTGCTTTTAATTCGTTTACCATATATAATTGTTATGTTTTAGTATTGTGGCTTATTATGTTTAGACGATATAAGTGTTGAAATTACTCTTAATGTCCATATAATCAGATATGATTATAACTACCAGGAATAAATAAGGTAGTCCACAATATAAATGAACTGGTTAAGTTAACCATTAATGGAGGAATGATTTAATGATTAGTGCAAACAACGTAACACTTCGTATAGGTAAAAAGGCCCTTTTTGAAGATGTAAATATTAAGTTTACAGAAGGAAACTGTTATGGACTTATAGGTGCCAACGGTGCTGGTAAGTCAACATTTTTAAAGATACTTACAGGTCAGATTGAACCAAGTAAGGGAGATGTAACTATAACACCAGGTCAGAGATTATCTTTCCTTGAACAGGATCACTTTAAATATGATGATTATACAGTTCTTGATACAGTTATTATGGGTAATACAAGACTTTATGAAATAATGAAAGAAAAAGAGGCTATATACGCCAAGGAAGATTTCACAGAAGAGGATGGTAATAAGGCAAGTGAGCTTGAAGCAGAATTCGCTGATATGAACGGATGGGAAGCAGAATCAGATGCTGCACAGCTGCTTAACGGACTTGGCATTACTACAGATCTTCATTATAAGAATATGTCAGAGCTTAATGGTAGTGAGAAGGTTAAGGTTCTTCTTGCTAAGGCACTTTTTGGTAATCCAGATATTCTTTTACTTGATGAGCCTACTAACCACCTTGATCTTGATGCTATAGCATGGCTTGAGGAGTTCCTTATTAACTTTGAGAATACTGTTATAGTTGTATCACATGACAGATATTTCCTTAACAAAGTATGTACACAGATAGCAGATATTGATTATGCCAAGATTCAGCTTTATGCAGGTAATTATGATTTCTGGTATGAATCAAGCCAGCTCATCATTAAGCAGATGAAGGAAGCTAACAAGAAAAAGGAAGAAAAGATTAAGGAACTTCAGGACTTTATCCAGAGATTCTCTGCTAATGCATCTAAGTCTAAGCAGGCTACATCGCGTAAGAGAGCATTAGAGAAGATTGAACTTGATGAGATAAGACCATCAAGTAGAAAGTATCCATATATAGATTTCAGACCATCAAGAGAGATTGGTAATGAAGTACTTACAGTAGAAGGTATATCTAAGACGATAGATGGAGTTAAGGTTCTTGATAATATATCATTTATAGTAAACAGGGAAGATAAGATTGCATTTGTTGGTTCTAATGAGCTTGCAACAACAACATTGTTCAACATTATTACTGGTAATATGGAGCCTGATGAAGGATCTTATAAGTGGGGTGTTACAACTTCACAGGCATATTTCCCTAAGGACAGCGCAGCAGAGTTTAACAGAGAAGATACTATAGTTGAATGGCTTACACAGTATTCACCAGATCCAGATCCAACATATGTAAGAGGTTTCCTTGGACGTATGCTTTTTGCTGGTGATGATGGTGTTAAGAAAGTTAAGGTACTTTCAGGTGGAGAAAAGGTAAGATGTCTTATATCAAAGATGATGATTATGGGTTCTAATGTACTTATATTTGATGATCCTACTAATCATCTTGATATGGAATCAATTACAGCACTTAACAACGGACTTATTAAGTTCCCTGGTGTTGCACTTTTCACATCTCATGACCATCAGTTTATACAGACAACAGCTAATCGTATTATGGAGATAGTTCCATCGGGACAGCTTATTGATAAGATCACAACATATGATGAATATCTTGAAAGTGATGACATGGCAAGAAAGCGTCAGGGTTTTGCTGAGGCTGCCAGCGATGATGAAGACTAAGACTAAGCAGTGATTCTTAAGCACTACATGAAATTATGAACAGAAAGATGTCACATACCAATGATCCATGATGTATGGATACGTTAGTATATGTGGCATCTTTCTTGCGTTAAAATAATGGAAATGTTATACTAAATAAGTTATAGATTAAAACACATTAGATTAGAGATGTGTATAAGATTATGATGGAGGATTTGGAAAATTATGGCTTCAAACACTAAGAAGAGCAGAAGTCAAGGCAATAATAGAACATCAAAGAGTAAAACTTCTAAAACAACTGGAACAAGAACATCAAACGCCAGCAGAACTCCGTCAAAAAAGAGTTCCACACAGAATAATGCATTAAGAGATGAGATAATCTTATTATTAGCATTAGCATGTACAATAATTTTATTATTAAGTAATTTTAATATGGCTGGTATGGTAGGACAGTCAATTAAGTGGTTTATGTTCGGGCTGTTTGGTATAGCTGCGTATATAATTCCATTTATAGTAGCAGGAAGTATATTGTTTATGCTTGCTAACAAGGACATAATAGGTGTCATGCGTATTAAAGCCGCAGCAGTTTATGTCTTATCCGTGATAACAGCAGCAATATGGCAGAGAATGACTAACAAACCAGATATCATGGATTCCGTTGGTTCATATTTTACATATTGTTCAGAGCATAAAACAGGCGGTGGTCTGTTTGGAGGAATTTTATGTAAGATACTAAGTCCGCTTGGTATGGCAGGAACTATGGTTATTTTGATTATTCTTGCAATAATATGTGTTATATTGATAACAGAAAAATCATTTATAGGTGGACTAAGGAATGGTGGACACAGGCTTGTAAAAGAAGCAAGAGAAGATTATTCTGCATATAGGGAACATTCTTCAATGAGCAGGAAAGACAGCGGTATGAGTGATGAAGAATATCGTGCTATGAGAGAGAATGAAAAGCATCAGGCAAGAATAAGAAGATTAGAAAAAAAAGAGCAGATCATAGCAGCTAAAAAAGCTAAAGAAGAGGCTATGGCTAATGCACGTATGAATAATGTTGTAAGAGGAGTGACTAAAGATCTTACAATACAGGATACACAGCCAGAGACAGCTAATCAGGATATAGATATACATGAAATACAGCCTGTAGCCAATGATGATGATGTATATATGGATGATATATATGATCCACTGATCATACCAGAAAAGCATAACAACATAAACAGAACTTCTGATATATGGGAAGTGCATAGTGACAGGCAGGATAACGGTAATACAGCTTTGGATCATGGTATGTCATATGATGAAACAATAAGTACAAGAGAAGACGATTACGAAGAACATGATACAGAATATCCGGACGAAAAAGAGAAGGAACTGACAGAATATGATACTGAGGTATCGGAAGAATACGATACTGATACATATGATACAGCGGATGAAGGAAATATATATAATGAAAAAAATGCATATAATGATGCAGATGCATATGATACCGAAGAGATATGTGATACAGCAGATGATATAAATCATGATGAGAATATAACATCGTATGATAATGAGGAAGTAAGCAGTGCAGGAAGCACACAACATAATAAGCAGGCTGCTCCACAAAAAAATGCCAGCAATATTATTCCAGAAGCTGCAAGGCATGTCAGGGAATATAAGTTTCCACCTGTGAGCCTGCTTAACAGAAACACAAAGTCATCATCTGCTAATCTTGAACGCGAAAACAGAAATACAGCAATCACGCTTAAGCAGACACTCCAGAATTTCGGTGTTAAGGTAGATATAACGGATATAAGCTGTGGACCTGCGGTTACAAGATATGAATTAAAACCAGAGCTTGGTGTTAAGGTGAGTAAGATAGTTTCACTTGCAGATGATATTAAACTAAGTCTGGCAGCTGCGGACATAAGAATAGAAGCTCCTATTCCAGGTAAGTCGGCTATTGGTATTGAGGTTCCTAACAAGGAAGCCGGCAGTGTGTATTTAAGAGAACTTATTGAAAATGAAGCATTTAAGAATAACCAATCTAAGATTGCATTTGCAGCTGGAAAGGATATAGCTGGCAAGACGATAGTAGCAGATATAGCTAAAATGCCTCATCTTCTTATTGCAGGAGCAACAGGTTCAGGTAAATCAGTATGTATAAATACAATCATCATGAGTATTTTATATAAAGCAAGACCAGATGAAGTTAAAATGATCATGGTGGATCCTAAGGTAGTTGAGCTTAGTACATATAACGGAATACCACATCTTCTTCTCCCTGTTGTCACAGATCCTAAGAAGGCTGCAGGCGCACTTAACTGGGCAGTCAACGAGATGACGAAACGATATAAGCTTTTTGCTGATATGGGAGTACGTAATCTTAAAGGATATAATGATGCAGTCGGAAAGATGGACGTTAAGGAAGGAGAGGTCCCTGTTGAAAAACTACCTCAGATAGTTATAATTGTTGATGAACTTGCGGATCTTATGATGGTTGCACCAGGAGAAGTGGAAGATGCTATATGCAGGCTTGCACAGCTTGCAAGGGCAGCGGGCATACATATGGTTATTGCAACGCAGAGGCCATCCGTTAACGTAATTACGGGACTTATTAAGGCTAATGTTCCATCAAGGATCGCATTTTCGGTATCATCAGGTGTTGATTCCAGAACTATTCTTGATATGAATGGAGCTGAAAAACTTCTTGGTAAAGGAGATATGCTGTACTTCCCATCTAACATTCCTAAGCCTATAAGAGTGCAGGGAGCCTTTGTATCGGATGAAGAAGTATCAAGAGTTGTTGATTTTCTTAAGGAAAATATGACAGAGGAAGCACAATATGATGAGAGCATAGCAGAAACTGTTGCACAAAAGACATCAGATAGTGCTGCTGTTGACAGGCAGGATGACAAGGATACCCTGTTTGAGGATGCAGGAAGGTTTGTTATAGAAAGAGAAAGAGGCTCTATAGGTATGCTGCAAAGACAGTTTAAGATAGGCTTTAACAGGGCAGGAAGAATCATGGATCAGCTTTCAGATGCAGGTGTAGTAGGACCTGAGATAGGAACAAAGCCAAGAAAAGTTCTTATGGATAAGGAAGAGTTTGAGACCTATATAAATAGTGCAGGTTCATGAGTGCAGGGTAAATAAAGAGTAATACATGCTATAATAAGCACAAAAGAAATAAACTAAAAAGAAAACAAATACTTTGTAGGTGTCACATATGACACGGAAAGGATAAAGACATGGCAGTAAAGAGTGATATCGAAATCGCACAGGAAGCAAAATTATTAAATATTAAGGATGTAGCGGCTAAGGTAGGAGTTACAGAGGATGAACTTGAAATGTATGGTAAATATAAGGCCAAGTTATCTGATGAACTTATACACAGGGTTGAAAACAAAGAAGATGGAAAGCTTGTTCTTATAACAGCTATCAATCCAACTCCAGCAGGTGAAGGAAAGACTACTATAAGTCTTGGACTTACAGAAGCCTTATGTCAGAGAGGAGTTAATGCAGTAGCTGCATTAAGAGAACCATCACTTGGACCATGTTTTGGCATAAAGGGTGGAGCAGCAGGAGGCGGATATGCACAGGCTGTTCCAATGGAGGATCTTAATCTGCATTTTACGGGTGATTTCCATGCCATAACATCAGCTAATAATCTTTTAGCAGCCATGTTAGATAATCATATCCATCAGGGTAATGCGCTTGGCATAGATACTAAGCGTATTGTCTGGAAAAGATGTATGGATATGAATGACAGAACGTTAAGAAATATCGTTATAGGACTTGGCGATAAGCCAAATGGTGTTGTAAGAGAAGATCATTTTATTATAACAGTTGCATCAGAAATCATGGCTATATTATGTCTTGCAGAAGACATGAAGGATTTAAAAGAAAGACTTTCAAAGATAATAGTTGCATATAATTATGCAGGAGAACCAGTAACAGCATCTGATCTTAAAGCAACAGGAGCTATGGCAGCCCTTTTAAAGGATGCTATAAAGCCTAATATGATACAGACACTTGAAGGTACACCAGTGCTTGTACATGGAGGACCATTTGCTAACATAGCCCATGGCTGTAACTCAGTAAGGGCAACTAAGCTTGCTATGAAGCTTGCAGATGTAGCAGTTACAGAGGCTGGTTTTGGAGCTGATCTTGGAGCTGAGAAGTTCTTTGATATAAAGTGTAGAAAAGCAGGACTTAAACCAGCGGCAACAGTTATTGTAGCAACAGTTAAGGCATTAAAATACAATGGTGGTGTTCCTAAGGCTGAACTTGGAAAAGAAAATATGGAAGCCTTAAAGAAGGGGATAGTTAACCTTGATAAGCATATCGAGAATGTGCATAAGTATGGAGTACCTGTTATTGTAACATTGAATTCATTTATTACAGATACACAGGAAGAATATGAATTCATTAAAAAACACTGTGAAGATTTAGGATGTGAGTTCGCACTCTCAAATGTATGGGCTAAAGGCGGAGAAGGCGGACAGGAGCTTGCTGATAAGGTGCTTAAGACTTTAGAAAACAAGAAGAGTGATTTTAAACCATTATATGAGGATGAACTTCCACTTGAAGATAAAATATTAAAGATTGCAAAAGAAATATATGGTGCTGATGGTGTGACATATGATGCCAAGGCTAAAAAAGAGCTTGATCATATTACACAGATGGGATTTGGCAGCTTCCCAGTATGTATGGCTAAGACACAGTATTCACTTTCTGATGATGCGGCTAAGCTTGGAAGACCAGAAGGCTTTACTATCAATATAAGAGAGGTATATGTTGATGCAGGTGCAGGCTTTGTGGTTGCGCTTACAGGAAAGGTGCTTACTATGCCAGGTTTACCTAAGGTACCAGCAGCGGAAGGTATAGACTATGATGAAAAAGAAGAAAGAATAACAGGATTATTCTAATTGGCAGATATGACGTTGAATGTTTATCGGGAGGACTAATTATGCAGCTTAAGAATATATTGGACATATGTGCGGATAATGAAATAGAAAAATTTGAATATACATTATTAAAGGGCAGTGTTGATACAGATGTTACCGGTATTGCATCAGATTCAAGGAAAGTAACAGATGGTGGAATATTTGTATGTATTGTAGGAGCAGTGAGTGACGGACATAAGTATATAGGGCAGATTAAGGATAAGGCAGCTGTCATAGTTGTACAGAAAGGCTCTGATTATGAGGTTCCATCTGGTGATGTTACGTTAATAGAATGTGATAACACAAGACTTGCACTTGCACTTATGTCAGCTGCATTTTATGGTAATCCTGACAAGAAACTGTTCACTATAGGTATTACTGGAACGAAGGGTAAGACAACTACAACTTATATGATCAAGAATGTTTTATGTGCATGTGGAATAAAAACAGGTCTTATAGGAACTATAGAAACTGTGATAGGTGATGAAACGATTCCTTCGTGTAATACAACGCCAGAGTCCCTACAGATCCATGAAACATTCCGTAAGATGGTTGATGCAGGCTGCAAGGCTGTGGTTATGGAGGTCTCTTCACAGGGACTTAAGCTTGATAGAACAGCTGGTATTATGTTTGATATAGGGGTGTTTACTAATCTTGAACCAGACCATATAGGACCTGACGAGCATGCTTCGTTTGAAGAATATCTTGAATGTAAGGCTAAACTTTTTAAGCAATGCAGGACAGGAATAGTGAATGCTGATGATAAGCATACGAAAGATATATTAAAGAATTCTATATGTATGACAGAAAGCTATGGAGTGTCAGAAACAGCAGACATAAGGGCTGTGGATGTTAAGCTGCTTCATGAACCGGGAAAGATTGGCCTTACATATAAGTGTCAGGGACTTATCAATATGGACGTTGCATTATCACTTCCTGGAATGTTTTCAGTATATAATTCGTTATGTGCAATAGCAGTTACAAGGCATTTTAACGTGGATAAGGATATAGTTGAAAATGTGTTAAAGGATGTGAAGGTAAAGGGAAGAATAGAACTTGTAAAAGTTTCTGATAAATTCACACTTATGATAGATTATGCACACAACGCCATGTCACTTGAAAGTATTCTTAAAACATTAAAAGAATACAATCCACACAGACTTATCTGTCTTTTTGGATGCGGTGGAAACCGTTCAAGGGAGAGAAGGTTTGAGATGGGTGAAGTATCAGGAAAATATGCAGATCTTACTGTAATAACGTCAGATAATCCAAGATTTGAGGAGCCAGAAGCTATTATGGCGGATATCAAGACAGGTATAAGTAAAACTGATGGTAAACATATTGATATAGTAGATAGAAAAGAAGCTATAAAATATGTTATTGAGCATGGAGAACCAGGAGATATTATAGTACTTGCAGGTAAGGGACATGAAGATTATCAGGAAATAAAAGGTGTTAAGTATCCAATGGATGAGAGAGTGCTTATAGCTGAAGTACTTGATGAATTAAAGGAGAAAAATGTACGCTGATATTATAATTGATATATCACATGAACAGCTTGATAAAACATTTCAGTATGCAATACCACCTGAACTAGAAGGCATATTAGAGATAGGCAGTGTGGTAAGAGTTCCTTTTGGCAAAGGAAACAGGCAACTGACAGGTTATGTTATTTCAATGACACAGGAGCCTTCTTATGATGTTAACAGGATTAAATTCATAGAAGGTATAGCTGACAAACGTGTCAATGCAGCAACAGATATGATCAAGCTGGCTTTCTGGTTAAAGACTCATTATGGTTGTACCATGAACCAGGCATTAAAGACAGTTATTCCTGTTAAAGATAAGATAAATCAGAAGGTTAAGAGGGCAGTGTGTCTTAATATAGATGAAGATAAGGCAAGAGAGCTTCTTTTGATATATAAAAAAAAGGCAAAGGCTAAGCACAGGCTTTTAGAAGCACTTATAGAAGAGCCTGTTATAGATAGTGAGATAGTAAGAAGTAAGCTTAATATATCTTCATCCACGGTAAAAGCTATGGAAGAGGATAAGGTTATTATCGTTAAGACAGAGGAATATTACCGAAATCCTGTTTCTGATAAAAAAGTGTTTGGCAAGGATGTAGTGCTTAACGAGGAACAAAGAGCAGTGGTACAAAGTATCATAGCTGATTATAATAACAGGATTTATAAAACTTATCTTATACATGGTGTGACTGGAAGTGGTAAGACTGAGGTATACATGGATGTTATAGAGCATGTTATAGCCAGCGGAAGACAGGTTATTATGCTTATACCCGAGATTGCACTTACTTTTCAGACTGTACAAAGATTCTATCATAGATTTGGAGATAAGGTTTCTATTATTAATTCACGTATGTCTAAGGGGGAAAGATATGATCAGTTTTTACGTGCGCTAAAAGGTGAAGTAAGTATAATGATAGGACCAAGATCAGCACTTTTTACGCAGTTTCCTAATCTTGGCCTTATTGTTATAGATGAGGAACATGAAGGCGCTTACAGATCTGAACAGCTTCCAAGATATCATGCGGTTGAAACTGCCATACATATTGCAAAGGAACATAATGCATCGGTTATACTTGGTTCAGCGACTCCATCTATAGATAGCTTTTACAGAGCTAAAAACGGTGAGTTTAAGCTGCTTACATTAAAAAACAGGGCAGGAAAAAGTGAATTGCCACAGGTATATATATCGGATATGAGAAAAGAACTGAAGTCTGGTAACAGAACTATATTTTCTCTAAAGCTTCAGGAGCTTATACGTGACCGGCTCGATAAGAAAGAACAGATAATGTTGTTCCTTAATAAACGTGGAACAGCTGGATTCGTATCATGCAGAGCTTGTGGATATGTCTGTAAGTGTCCACATTGTGATGTTTCCATGACTGCACATCGTAACGGAAGGCTTGTATGTCATTATTGTGGCTATGAAACACCGCAGGTTAAGATATGTCCGGAATGTGGTTCAAGATATATATCAGGCTTTAAGGCAGGAACAGAGGCTGTTGAAGATGCAGTACATAAGATGTTTCCGGATGCAACAGTGCTGCGTATGGATTTGGATACGACCAAAGGAAAAGATGGACATGAACATATATTGAATGCATTTGCAACACAGCAGGCAGATGTTCTTGTAGGAACGCAGATGATAGTCAAGGGACATGATTTTCCAAAGGTTACACTTGTTGGTATAGTTGCAGCAGATATGTCACTTTATTCAGGCGATTACAGGGCAGTTGAAAGAACATTCCAGCTTGTAACCCAGGCAGCCGGCAGGGCTGGAAGAGGTGTAAGAAGGGGCGAAGTGGTTATACAGACGTATTCACCAGATAATTATGGTATAATATGCGCAGCCAGCCAGGATTACGCAGGCTTCTATGATAAAGAAATAGCATATAGAAAAATGCTTTCATATCCACCTGTAAGTAACATGATTAAAATAAATATCAGTTCAGAAGATGAGAATAAGCTTTTGAAAGCTGCAGAAAATATAAAGCAGCTGCTTGAGAAAAAGACAGCAAGGCTTTCAGATAATATAAAGCTTCTTGGCCCATCGAATGCACCTATATATAAAATAAGTGATGTATATACTAAAATAATATATTTAAGAAGTGCTGATTTTAGCAGGCTTTCGTATCTTATGGACTGCATAGATAAATACATACAGGATAATGATATGTTTAAAAATATAAGCATCCAGTATGATGTTAACTAGTACATCGTTTCGAAAACGAAGTACCAGATATTTACAACACTTAATGATTATAAATAATGTTAAAATGGAGGAATAATAATGGCGATAAGAAATATAAGAACTCTTGGTGATGAGATACTAAGAAAAAAGGCAAAAGAAATAACAGAAATGACACCAAGAATACAGGAACTTATTGATGATATGTTTGAGACAATGTATGATGCGAATGGTGTTGGACTTGCAGCACCACAGGTTGGCATAAGAAAAAGACTGGTTGTTATTGATTGTGGCGATGACCCAATAGTACTCATTAACCCGGTAGTGCTTGAAACAAGTGGTTCACAGACAGGACAGGAAGGCTGTCTTAGTGTTCCGGGTAAATCAGGTATAGTTACAAGACCATCATATGCTAAGGTAAAGGCACTTAATGAAGATATGGAGGAGATTATTGTTGAAGGTGAAGAACTTCTTGCAAGATGTCTGCTCCATGAGATAGATCATCTTGATGGAATAATGTATGTTGATAAGGTTGAGGGAAAGCTGCTTGATACTGAAATGGAGGATGAAGAATAGTGAAGGTTATATTTATGGGGACGCCTGACTTTGCGGTCGGCACACTTAAAGCACTTGTAGAAGCAGGACATGAGGTGGCAGCAGTAGTAACACAGCCAGACAAACCAAAGGGAAGAAGCAAAGAGCTTGTGTTTTCACCTGTTAAGCAGGAGGCTGTAAAGCTTGGGATAGAAGTACTGCAGCCAGAAAAAGCAAGAAATGAAGAGTTTATAGAAAAGCTAAGAACATATAATGCAGATATATTTGTAGTTGTTGCTTTTGGACAGCTGCTTCCAAAAAGTATAATAGATATGCCACGCTTAGGATGTGTAAATGTACATGCATCATTACTTCCAGAATATAGAGGTGCATCTCCTATACAGTGGGCAGTTATAGATGGATGTGAATATTCAGGTGTCACGACTATGAAGATGGATGAAGGACTTGATACAGGTGATATTCTTCTTGTTAAAAAAGTGAAGCTTGATAAGAAAGAAACAGGTGGAAGCCTTTTTGACAGATTAAGCATAGTTGGTGCAGAGCTGCTTATAGAAACACTGAAAGGACTTGAAGAGGGGACAATAACGCCAGTAAAACAGGATGATTCAAAAAGTTCATATGTAACGATGTTGAAGAAGTCTATGGGTGAGCTTGATTTTAGTAAGCCAGCACATGATATAGAATGTCTTATAAGAGGACTTAATCCATGGCCAAGTGCGTATACACATTACAATGGTAAAATGTTAAAAATATGGGATGCAGATGTTGTACATAACATATCAGATATAGCTGATTCATCTAAGTTTAATGATATAGAGCAGGAAATACAAAGGGATGCCAACATCGCACCTGCAACTGTATGCTATGTAGATAAAAAAAGACTTATAGTTAAATGCGGAGTTGATTATTTAAGTCTCAATGAAGTACAGCTTGAAGGCAAGAAAAGGATGAAAACAGATGCATTTTTACTTGGCTGCAGGGTTGAAGCAGGAACGGTTTTTGGTGCAGATTAGTATAGGATGTTTAATACTACTATGAAAGGGCATATTTTATATGGAAGTTAACTTAAGGGCAGTAGTGCTTGATATACTTACGGAGATAGAGAAAGAAGGAGAATTTTCCCACATAACTATTAATAATGCTCTCTCAAAGTATCAGTATCTGGACAGAGCACAAAGAGCATTTATAAACAGACTTGCATTAGGTACTATTGAATGCAGGATAGAGCTTGACTACATAATTAATCAGTTTTCTAAAACACCTGTTAATAAAATGAAACCAGTAATAAGGCGCATTATGAGAATGGCAGTATACCAGCTTGTATACATGGAGAATATACCTGATTCAGCAGCCTGTAATGAGGCGGTAAAGCTTGCAGCTAAAAGAGGCTTTACAGGACTTAAGGGTTTTGTTAACGGAGTACTAAGAAATATATCACGTAACAAAGAAAATATAGTATATCCAGATATGGTACAGGAACCACAAAAATATCTGTCGGTGAAATATTCAATGCCGGAATGGATAATAAATATGTGGATGGAATATATGTCTTATGAAGATGTTAAGAGTATTCTTGCTGGTATGAAAAAAGATAAAAAGACATATATCAGATGTAATACATTAAAGGGTGGCGTTAAACACATAAAGGATGTGTTAGAGAAAGAGGGAGTTACAGTTAATGCTGTCCCTGACATACCATATGCATATGAAATATCAGGATATGATCATCTGACGGCACTTGAAAGCTTTAATGAAGGATTGTATCATATACAGGATATAAGTTCAATGGCAGCAGGAGAGTATGTTTTGCCCTCAATAGACAGTCTCATAGTAGATGTGTGTGCTGCACCTGGTGGAAAGTCGGTAAATGCAGCACTGAAGGCAGTGGAATCTGCATATGCTAATATAAAAGATATTCCTGATGATGGTGTTGAAGAAAATATCATTAAAAGCATAACAGGAAGAGTTATATCAAGAGATGTATCCGATTATAAAGTATCATTAATAGATGATAATATAGAAAGACTTGGAATATCTAATATAGATGTCCAGGTATATAATGCATTAGATAAGGATGATAGTCTTGTTGGAAAAGCTGATATAGTAATAGCCGACCTTCCTTGTTCAGGACTTGGAATCATGGGACGTAAGCCTGATATAAGATATAATATAAGTCCTGAAAAAATATCTGATATAATCAGGCTTCAAAGAGATATACTAGAGGTTGTAAGCATGTATGTAAAGCCAGGTGGTACACTTGTGTATAGTACATGTACTATTAACCGGTCAGAAAATGAGGAAAATGCAGACTGGATATGCACAAGCCTTGGTTTTACCAGGGATGGAGAGTATGTTCAGATGCTGCCATCACCTGATAAGGATAATGATGGCTTTTTTGTTGCAAGGCTAATAAAAAACAGTTAATGCACACAGAAATGAGGTATATATGGAAAAAATTGATATAAAGTCGCTTAACTATGATGAACTGGCGGATTATATTGTCAGCATTGGTGAAAAAAAGTTCAGGGCGGCACAGTTATATTCATGGATGCATGAAAAGCTTGCCTGTAGTTATGATGAGATGACTAATATATCAGATAAGTTAAAGAAAGTTCTAAAAGAAAATACTTTGTATACATGTCTTGAACCAGTAAGGGTACAGGAGTCCCAAATAGATGGTACAAAGAAATACCTTTTCAGATTATATGATGGCAATCTTATAGAAAGTGTATTTATGAGGTATCATCATGGCAATTCAGTATGTATATCTTCACAGGTAGGATGTAAAATGGGATGCAGATTCTGTGCATCAACACTTAATGGATGTGTAAGAAATCTTGAACCATCAGAGATGCTTGATCAGATATACAGAATACAGAGTCTTACAGGTGAACGTGTAAGTAATATAGTTATTATGGGTTCGGGTGAGCCTATGGACAACTATGATAATGTTGTAAAGTTCCTTGGACTTATAAACAGTGAAAAAGGACTTAATATAAGTCAGAGAAATATAACTGTTTCAACATGTGGATTAGTGCCAAGGATAAAACAGTTAGCAGAACTTAAACTGCAGATAACACTGGCTATATCGCTTCATGCACCAAACGATGAACTAAGAAAAACGATGATGCCTATAGCTTATACATATAGTATAGAACAGATTATGGATGCATGCAGATACTATCTTTTACAGACAGCAAGAAGAATATCCTTTGAGTATAGCCTTGTTAAAGGAGTGAATGATTCGCCAGAGTGTGCAAGGCAGCTTATAAAGCTTGTTCATGGTATGAACTGTCATATTAATCTTATTCCGGTTAATCCTATTAAGGAAAGAGATTATGAGCAGTCTGAAAAGAATTCAATACATAATTTTAAAGAAATACTAGAAAAGGCAGGGGTGAATGTCACTATAAGACGTGAAATGGGACGAGATATAGATGGTGCCTGCGGGCAGCTAAGACAGAATCATATAGAAGGAATGTTATAGACATATTTTAAATAATTATAAAAGCGGTTGAAATATATCGCTTTTTTTGGATGTTTATGATAAAATGCTACTGTTCGGGGTCGTGATTTACAGATTGTGTATAAAAGGCTGCTGAACTATATGGGAGATTTTTTCCTGTAATGTTAAAAGTATATAGGCATATACTTATTGAAAAGAGAATGGAGAGAGAGATGAACGCATTTGCAAAGACGGATGTTGGAATTGAAAGAGCCGTCAATCAGGATTATGTCTATACAAAGCTTGATAATATAGGGTGTCTGCCAAACATTTTTGTTGTTGCTGATGGCATGGGTGGTCACAAGGCTGGTGATATGGCATCAAAATATACAGTAGATACACTTATTGAGTTATTAAAGCAATCAGCAGGTATGGATCCGCTTGATGCGGTTGATGATAATATTAAGCTTGTTAATACGCTTCTTTTAAAGAAAGCAGGAGAGTCAGAAGAGTATGAAGGAATGGGAACAACCCTTGTAGTTGCCAGTATTTTTGGAAGCACTTTAAGAGTTGCTAACGTAGGTGACAGCAGACTTTATGTTATAGGAGAAGATATAACACAGATAACAAGGGATCATTCGCTTGTTGAAGAGATGGTACAGCTTGGCCAGATAGACAGAAAAGCAGCAAGAACACATGAGAAAAAGAACTACATAACCAGGGCAATCGGTGGATGTGAGACTGTGGAGGCAGAAATGTTTTCAGTGGATCTTAACGATAATGATATTATTCTTATGTGCTCAGATGGGCTTACTAATATGCTTGAAGATTCAGAGATATTTCACATTGTCAAAGAAAGCGCTGATATTAAAACAGCAGCTGACAGCCTTGTTAAAAAGGCTAATTATAATGGTGGCAAAGATAATATATCAGTAGTATTGATTGAACCATAAGTTGGAAAGGTAAAGAATCATGTTAAGAGAAGGAATGTTTTTAGCCGACAGATATGAAATAATTGAACAGATAGGTACGGGTGGAATGGCTGATGTTTATAAAGCCAAGTGTCATAAGCTTAACAGATATGTTGCTATTAAGGTTATGAAATCTGAATTCAGCCAGGATAAGACATTTGTCAGCAAGTTCTGGGCAGAGGCACAGTCAGCGGCAGGACTTGTCAATCCTAATGTTGTCAATGTATATGATGTTGGCGTTGAGAATGGAATATATTATATTGTTATGGAACTTGTAGAGGGCATAACTCTTAAGAAATATATAGAGAAGAGAGGCAGGCTTCCATATAAAGAAGCTGTCAGCATAGCAATACAGGTTGCTAATGGTATGGATGCAGCACATAAGCACAATATTGTCCACAGAGATATTAAGCCACAGAATATTATTATCTCAAAAGAGGGCAAAGTAAAGGTTACAGATTTTGGAATAGCTAAGGTTGCATCATCAGCTACTATTAACACATCAGCATCTATGGGTTCAGTGCATTATATTTCGCCTGAGCAGGCAAGAGGTGGATATTCAGATGAGAGAAGTGATATATATTCACTTGGTATAACTCTTTTTGAAATGCTCACAGGAACAGTGCCTTTTGATGGTGATTCAGCAGTATCAGTAGCTGTCCAGCATATACAGGATAGTATACCACTGCCTTCACAGCTTGTAGAAGGTGTACCTGTAAGTGTAGATAAGATTGTGCTTAAGTGTACGCAGAAAAAGACAGATAGAAGATATCAGTCAGCAGCAGAACTGATAGTTGACCTTAAAAAGTCACTTGTTATGCCAGATGAAGATTTTGTCAGAATGGGTTCTGCATATGATAGTGTATTAAAGAAGGATGAAGAAGAATATAATCCAGATGATGATGAACTTCTTACTGAAAGTGCAGGACATGATTTGGATGATGATAACGATGATACAGATGATGAACTTCTTGAGAATGATTCAGATAAGGATGAAGATATAGATGATGAGAGAAATGATAAGCTTGAGCTTGTCATGAAATGCATAGGTATCGGTATTGCAGTTATTATACTTATGATAACTATATTTGTAGTTATCAAGCTTGTAGGAAATGGCAAAAATACAGCAAAAAATAATAAAACCTCAGTAGAAGCAACAACTGTTAATACAGCTAATAACAATTCATCAGACATGGTAGAGGTTCCAAAAGTTGTTGGTATGACAAAGGAGGATGCTATCAAGGCACTTAACAAGCTTGGGCTTGGATATAAGGCTGTTACACAAAGCTCTGATACGGTTGCAGAGGATTGTGTTATAAGCCAGGGCAATGTAGGCGGTTCAAAGGTAGAAAAGAATTCACAGATAGTACTTACTATAAGTACAGGTAAAGAAAACAAAGAAGTGACAGTGCCTAACGTAAAGGGAAAGTCAGAGCAGGAAGCTAAGGAAGCTATTGAAGCAGCTAATCTTGTGGCTTCTGTAGATTATCAGTATAGTGATTCAGTTGAAGCTGGTAATGTTATAAAATATAGTCCTTCAGGTTCAGTAGCAGAAGGTTCTACAGTAACTATACATGTAAGCCGTGGAAAGAAGGTAACTAATGTATCAGTTCCTAATGTACTTGGAATGTCAGAAAGTCTTGCAAGCCAGACACTTGATTCTGCTAATCTTAAGGTTACAGTCAAGTATGAAACATCATCTAAGGCAGAATATGGAACAGTTACATCACAGACACCTTATTCAGCAGGCGATTCTGTACCATCAGGAACAACTATTACTATATATGTAAGCCATTATCAGCAGACAGCACAGCAGACAACAACAGCTGCTAATAACAAAAACAATAATGGCAATTCAAACAATAGTTCTAATTAATGGAAACGGCATAATATGCAGGGAAAGATAATCAAGGGAATAGCAGGCTTTTACTATGTGCATGTAGAAGCCTGCGGTATATATGAATGTAAAGCAAAAGGAATATTCAGAAACAAAAAGATAAAACCTTTAGTAGGTGATAATGTTTTAATAGACGTTATTGATGAGGATAATAAAAAGGGAAATATAAGTGATATTCTTGAAAGAAAAAACGAACTTATAAGACCAGCTTCGGCTAATATAGATCAGGCTATGGTCATATTTGCTGTAAAATCTCCAGAACCTAACTATAATCTTTTAGACAGATTCATACTTATGATGGATTATCAGGATGTTCCTACTGTTGTTGTATTTAACAAGACAGATCTTGTTGAAGAAAAGGATATAGAAGAGTTAAGAAAAATATATGAAAAATGTGGCTGTAAGGTTATATTTATAAGTGCCTACGATAACACGGGCATAGATATTCTGATAGATACTCTTAAAGATAAGACAACTATACTGGCAGGTCCGTCAGGAGTTGGTAAATCTTCTCTTACTAACATTATTCTTCCAGACAGGAAGGAAGAAGGAGAGATAAGTAAGACAGGAGATGTCAGCAGAATAGGACGAGGGCGTCATACAACGAGGCACTCTGAAATATTTAACGTAACAGGAAGCACATATATATGTGATACTCCTGGGTTTACATCACTTAACCTTCCGGAGCTTGAAAAGGAACAGGTGAGGTTTTATTTCAACGAGTTTGATGAATATGAAGGCACTTGTCGTTTTAATGGCTGTGTGCATATAAACGAGCCGGATTGTGCTGTGAAAATGGCAGTTGAAAAGGGTGTTATAAGCCGCCGCCGATATACAAGCTATGTAGAGCTATATGAAGAGATTAAGAATCAGAAGAAGTATTAGTGAGGAAATATATTATGATGTTATTATCGCCATCGTTACTGGCAGCAGATTTCAAGAATCTTGAAAAGGATATAAAAACTGTGGATAAAGCAGGAGCTGATTATATTCATCTTGATGTTATGGATGGAAGTTTTGTTCCAAGCTTTTCATTCGGAAATCCAGTCATAAAATCAATAAGAGAATGTACAGATAAGGTGTTTGATGTACATCTTATGATTGATGAGCCTATAAGATATATAGAGGAGTTCGTAAAGTGTGGAGCTGATATAATTACAGTTCATGTTGAAGCGTGTCAGGATGTAGCAGCAACGCTTAAAAAGATTAAGGAATATAATGTAAAACCAGCTATTACACTTAATCCAGAAACACCTGTAAAGGCTATAGAGCCTTATCTTTCAATGGTTGATATGGTGCTTGTTATGAGTGTACATCCTGGTTTTGGAGGTCAGAAGTTTATCCCAGAGTCTATACAGAAGGTAAAGGAAGTAAAGAAGCTTCTTATAGATAAAGGGCTTGATAATGTTGATATAGAAATCGATGGCGGTATCAATGCAGAGAATCTTGCATCAGTACTTGAGGCTGGTGTTAATGTTGTTGTTGCCGGTTCAGCGGTTTTTAAGAATGATGCATCAGAGAATGTAAAAAAGTTTAAGGAAATTATGTCGTTATATTAAGCAGGTATCCCAGATGGATGAGTTGTTCTGACAGATGTAATAGCATTTACATATGTTATATAACTTTTCTGTCTGGGATTTGATTAATGTAATGGTGTGATACAGGAAAGGATACTGAAGCTATGTTAGAAGAATTAAAACAAAAAGTGTATGAAGCGAATATGCAGCTTCCAAAGTACGGACTTGTTACTTTTACATGGGGAAATGTAAGTCAGATAGACAGAACTACTGGGTATTTTGCCATAAAACCAAGTGGAGTTGATTATGAACTGTTAACTCCTGATGATATGGTTATTATGGATCTTGAAGGAAACAGGATAGAGGGGAGATATAATCCGTCTTCAGATACCCAGACACATATAGAACTATATAAAGCGTTCGATAAGATAGGTGGAATAGTGCATACACATTCATCGTATGCTACAAGCTGGGCACAGGCAGGCAGAAGCATACCTTGTTATGGAACTACACATGCGGATTATATATATGGTGAGGTTCCATGTCTTAGATGTCTTACTAAGGAGGAGATAGATGAGGCATATGAAAAAAATACTGGAAAGCTTATAGTTGATGAGTTTAAAAGGATGGGGAAAGATGTTTCTGCTGTTCCAGCTGTACTATGCAAGAATCATGGACCTTTTACGTGGGGAAAGGATGCAAAAGAGGCTGTTCATAATGCGGTTGTGCTTGAGGAGTGTGCAAAGATGGCATATAGGACAGAAAGCATAAATCCACAGGTAAAACAAGCACCACAGGAGCTTATGGATAAACATTATTTAAGAAAACATGGAAAAAATGCATATTACGGACAGAAAAATGTCAAGTAAAATTAAACTTTCATGGAAAACAGTGGAATTAAAGGCAGTGAAAATAATCTTTCGGGGCTTTTAAAAATACACTTTTTATGATATAGTAATCAGATGATGTAAAGTCCAAAAATCAAAAAGCCGTTTATGTTTGTAAAAGCTAAGAAACCATGGAAGTTATGGAAGTTATGGAAGCTATGGCTATCATGATTGGGCTGCAGTAAATATAGCGGATTGTTTAAATGAAATAAAGAGAAAGGTGAAAGTCCTGAAACAGAGGATTTTCAAAGAGGTATATACATTATGAAACTCGGTATCGTAGGTCTACCAAATGTAGGTAAAAGTACATTATTTAATTCACTTACAAAGGCAGGAGCGGAGTCAGCAAACTATCCATTCTGTACAATTGATCCTAATGTCGGTATTGTTACAGTGCCGGATGAGAGACTTGATAAGCTTGCAGCACTTTATAATTCTGCAAAGATAACACCAGCGGTTATAGAGTTTGTTGATATAGCGGGGCTTGTAAAGGGAGCAAGTAAGGGAGAAGGTCTTGGTAACCAGTTCCTTGCTAATATACGAGAAGTAGATGCGATCGTTCACGTAGTAAGATGCTTTGAGAATTCTAACATCGTACATGTAGATGGTTCTATTGATCCTGTACGTGATATTGAAACAATCAATCTTGAACTTATATTCTCAGATATGGAAGTGCTTGAGAGAAGACTGGCAAAGCAGAAGAGAGCTTCTTATAATAACAAGGATATAGCTAAGGAATGTGAACTTATAGAAAGACTTCTTGCATTTCTTGAGGCAGGTAATCTTGCCAAGAACTTTGAATGTGAGGATGAGGATGAAGAAGCATTCATGAAAGAATATAATCTGCTTACAGCTAAGCCAGTTATATTTGCTGCTAATGTGTCAGAAGATGATCTTGCTAATGATGGTGCTGGCAATGAATATGTAGCACAGGTAAGAGAATATGCAAAGAAGGATAACTGTGAAGTATTCGTTATATGTGCACAGATAGAAGAAGAAATATCTGAACTTGATGATGAAGAGAAGAAGATGTTCCTTGATGATCTTGGAATAAGCTCATCAGGACTTGATAAGCTTATAGCAGCAAGTTACAGGATACTTGGACTTATCAGCTACTTAACAGCTGGTGAAACAGAGACAAGAGCATGGACTATAACAAAAGGAACTAAGGCTCCTGGTGCGGCAGGAAAGATTCATAGTGACTTTGAAAGAGGCTTTATCAAGGCAGAAGTTGTTAATTATCAGGATCTTTTAGATTGTGGTACATATGCAAAGGCAAAAGAAAAAGGTCTTGTGCGTATGGAAGGTAAAGAATATGTAGTTAAGGATGGAGATGTAATTCTTTTCCGTTTTAACGTATAAAATAAAATGTGATAAAGGTTTATTAAAGGACCAGACAGCTGTCATAAGACAGATTGTCTGGTCCTTTTGTACTATATTTTTTAAAAAGTCCGCAAGTAGTTGATATTAATCTGCCTGATGTTGATGGAAAATTTTAGAAAATGCCAAAAAACTATATGAAAATGCTTGTGTTTTTTATTAAAAAAGTATAAAATTGACTCTAAAGTGGAGCAAAGTGGTAGTGAGTGGAAGAAAGTGGTAGAAAGGAGGAACGATTGCTATGTTTATGGGCGAATATAGCCATACTATAGATGCCAAGGGCAGAATAATCGTTCCAGTGAAGTTCCGCGAAAGTCTTGGTGATAACTTTGTTGTTACCAAAGGACTTGATAACTGCCTTTTTGTATATACCAAAGAAGACTGGCAGAAGTTTGAAGAGAAGTTAAGGACACTTCCTCTTACGAATAAAGATGCCAGAAAGTTTACAAGATTCTTTCTTGCGGGAGCAGCAGAAATGGAGGTTGACAAGCAGGGAAGAATACTTATTCCATCTGTATTACGTGAGTTTGCAGCACTTGAGAAGGATGTTGTATTCGTAGGTGTTGGAAGCCGTATAGAGATATGGAACAGAGCAGGATGGGATGAAAGTATAAGCGGTTATGATGATGATATGGATGAAGTCGCAGAAAATATGGACAGTCTGGGATTTACTATATAAGAACGAATCAGCTTTTAAACAGAAACACTAAAGACTGATCTTTAAAGTATAAACAGGGAGAGAGTGGTATGGAATTCAAGCACAAGTCCGTATTATTATACGAGACGGTTGATCAACTTAATATCAAGCCTGATGGTATATATGTAGATGGCACGCTTGGAGGTGGAGGCCATTCATATGAGATTGCAAGCAGGCTTTCTGACAAGGGAAGACTTATAGGTATTGATCAGGATGAGGATGCCATAAAGGCAGCTAGTGAAAGATTGAAACCTTTTATGGACAGAGTCACTATTGTAAGAAACAATTATTGCAATATGGATAAAGTGTTAGATGAACTTTCCATTGATAAAGTAGATGGCATAATGTTAGACTTAGGAGTTTCATCATATCAGCTTGATACAGCTGAGAGAGGATTTACATACAATGTAGATGCCAAGCTTGATATGCGAATGGATCAGAGACAGGAAGTTACAGCAAGAGATATAGTTAATGATTATAGTGAATATGATCTTTACAGAATCATAAGAGACTATGGAGAGGACAGATTTGCAAAAAATATTGCAAAACATATAGTTGCTGCCAGACAAAAAAAGCCTATAGAGACAACATTTGAGCTAAATGAGATAATAAAGGCAGCCATACCTATGAAGGTAAGGGCAACAGGTGGACATCCATCAAAAAGAACATATCAGGCTATAAGAATAGAGTTGAACAGAGAACTTGAGGTTCTTGAGAATTCGATAGATATGATGATAGACAGGCTTAATAAAGAGGGACGCCTGTGTATAATAACTTTTCATTCACTTGAAGACAGAATAGTGAAGGTCAGATACAAGAACAATGAGAATCCTTGTACTTGTCCTCCAAGTTTTCCAACATGTGTTTGTGGCAAAAAGTCTAAAGGAAAAGTTATAACAAGAAAACCTATTATTCCATCTGAAGAGGAATTAGAGGAGAACAGCAGATCAAAAAGCTCTAAGCTAAGAGTGTTTGAAAGAGCATAAGGGGAGGTAAGAGTGAAGATGAGTAATTCAAAGAACCGTGTAAGCGTTTCTGGTAAGATATATGGTAAGGCATATGAATATGGAAGTGCAGCAAGACAGCTTAATATGAATGCACAGCCTCTTAGACGTAACGAAGAATCGGAAGAGTCAAGAGAACAAAGACGTGCAAAACAGAAACAGATCAGACACAACAATAAGATTAATCTTATGTATACAGTTGTTGTTGCAACAGTTGCATCAGTTGTATTTTTTATATGCTATCAGTATCTTAATGTCCAGGCAGCAGCTAAGGTTAATTCAGATAAGATAATAGAGTTAAAAAGTACTTTGAATTCACTTAAAGACAACAATGATGCTCTTGAAGCTGATATCAATGCAAGTATAGATTATGATGCCATATATGATACAGCTGTCAATGATCTTGGAATGATATATCCAGGTAAAGGACAGGTTATTACATATGACTCAAAGGAAAGCGAATATGTAAAACAGTTCAAGGATGTTCCAGAAGCTGGTAAATAACTGATTTACAGTTATATAGTGATGATGAATATAAATATCAGAATATTAAGAGGTACTTATGGCAGATAGTGAACAGTTAAGAAGAAATAAGTACAGAAGAAAAAGAGTGATGTTAAAAAGAGTCCATGTCAGGGGCAAGGTTGCACTTGGCATGGTTGTTGTTATATTGATAGTTCTTGGTGGCCATGTGTTTAAGATAAACTATACACATGGTGATGTGTATGCAAAAGCGGTATTAGACCATCAAACATATACTTCAACTGAGCTTGCATATAAAAGAGGACAGATACTTACAAGCGATGGTACTGTGCTTGCGTATAGCGAAAAGGTTTATAATCTTATATTAGATGTTAAACAGCTGCTTTCAGATGAAGAATATAAAGAACCGACACTTAGTGCACTTACAAGATGCTTTTCGCTTGACAGAAGTGAGCTTGAAGCTATAGTTGCAGCCAATCCTAACAGCCGTTATCAGAAGCTTTTAAGAAATCTTACCATGGATGAGATAGAAGAGTTTAAGAATCTTACGAATGATAAGACAGAAGGAAAAAACATTAAGGGTGTATGGTTTGAGGACAGCTATTTAAGAAAATATCCATTAGGCACATTTGCAAGTGATACGATAGGCTTTGCAAGTGCCAGCAATGGTGGTGAACTTGGAATAGAAAGCCAGTATGATGATGAATTGACAGGAACTAATGGAACAACATACAGCTATGTTGATGATGGACTAGAGGTTACAGAAACACAGAAGGCTGCTGTAGATGGAAATAACATCGTAACAACGATAGATTATAATGTTCAGTCTATTATAGAAAAATGTATTAAAGAATATAACGCAGAAAAACCATCAAAGAATACAGCAGTAGTAGTTGCAGATCCATCTAACGGGGATATTCTTGGAATGGCAAGTTATCCAACTTTTGACCTTAACAGTCCAAGAGACTTAAGTGGTGTGTATACTCAGGAACAGATAGATAAGATGTCGGATGATGATTATAAGAATGCATTATATTCATTATGGACGAACTATTGTGTATCGGAAAGTTACGAACCAGGTTCAACCTTTAAGCCGGTTACAGTGGCATCGGCTTTAGAAGAAGGCGTTGTAAAGGATGGAGATACTTATACATGTAATGGATATGAAATGATAGGACCTGACAGGCTTAAGTGCCATGTGTATTCATCAGGTGGACATGGAACGATTACAGTAGAGCAGGCTGTTATGAATTCATGTAATCCATATATGATCCATCTTGCCTTAGAACTTGGCAACGAAAAGTTTTCAGCATATCAGTCACTTTTTGGCTTCGGTAAAACAACAGGTATAGATCTTCCTGGTGAAACAATGGGTATTGTATATGGAAATAAGATGACAACTATAGATGCTGCATGTAACTCATTTGGGCAGACTATTAATGTTAATATGATGCAGATGATGTCAGCCTACTGTTCTATTATAAATGGTGGAATGTTATATCAGCCACATATAGTTAAAAGAATAGAATCAGCTAACGGCGAGGTTGTAAAAGAAAACAAAGCTACGCTTGTGAGACAGACAGTTACTATGTCAACATCAAAGTTGTTAAGAAGATATCTTAAGAGCACAGTTGAAACAGGAACAGCTAAGAAGGTAGCTGTTACGGGGTATTCAGTGGCTGGAAAGACAGGAACAGCGCAGAAATCACCAAGAAGTGAGAATAAGTGGCTTATATCATTTATAGGACATGCGCCAGCTGATAATCCAAAGTTTGCTATATATGTAATAATTGATGAACCAGATGGAACGACAGGAACATCCGGAAGCTCAGCAGATGTTCTTACACTTTCACATGATATATTAGAAAAGCTTCTTCCTTATATGAGTGTTTACAAGGATTCATTAGAACCAGAAACAGATACAGGCACTGTGGAAGATGAATATACAGTGGATGGTGTACCAGAGGGTTCTATACAGAACACAGCAACTGAAAACTTACAGAACATGCCATCAGTTAACTAGTAATAATAAGTATAAGAATAACCCTGAGTGAACTTACATATGAATAAAGTAAGTTTACACAGGGTTATTGTATTATATGAAATCAAGAATAGAGTTAAATGAAGATGAAAGATATTCTTTGTATGTAAGAACGAGGCACAGAAAAAAGCTGCTGACCATAATAATAAGTCTTATTATAATTATGTCACTTCTTACAGTCCGTATAGGATGTATTATGACGGTTGAGGCTGGCTATTATAGCAGAAAGGCAACAGAATTGCACGAAAGAGAGCGTGCGATAAAGGCAATGAGAGGCCGTATACTTGATGTTAATGGAACAGTGCTTGCAGATAACAGGACAGTGTGTACTGTGTCAGTTATACATAACCAGATAAAAGAATCACAAAAGGTTATTGAGATGTTGTGCAGTGAGCTGTCAGAAGAAGAGGAGATGATAACTAAAAAGGTAAATAAAATATCATCAATAGAGATTATCAGGACAAATGTTGATAAAGAAACAGGAGACAGGATAAGGGAGTATGATTATGCAGGGGTGAAGGTTGATGAGGATTATAAAAGATATTATCCGTATGACACTCTGGCATCTAAGGTTATAGGGTTTACAGGAAGAGATAATCAAGGGATTGTTGGTCTTGAAGCAAAGTATGATGCCTGCCTGTCAGGAGATGGTGGAAAGATACTGACACTTACAGATGCGTGGGGAAGTGAGCTTGAGGGTAAAAAAGAAGGAAGGCTTGAACCCAAGGCAGGGTGTGACCTTTATACAAGCATAGATATAAATATCCAGATGTATGCACAGCAGCTTGCAGAAAAGACACTTGTTAAAAAGGGTGCAAAAAGGGTATCGATAATAGTCATGAATCCACGTAATGGTGAGTTATATGCAATGGTAAATGCTCCGGAGTATAACCTGAATGATCCATATACATTGAATTATGATGATGAAGACACAACTGGAAATAAGATGGATAAACTAAATAATATGTGGAGAAATTTCTGTATAAATGATACATATGAACCTGGCTCGGTTTTTAAGATGGTAACAGCAACAGCTGCACTTGAACTTGGTGTTGTGAGCCTGTCAGATATGTATACATGTGGTGGTTCAACAACAGTTGCTGATAGAAGAATAAGATGTCATAAAACAACAGGACATGGAACGCAGACCTTTACCCAGACAGTAATGAATTCGTGTAATCCGGCATTCATAGAATGGGGGAGGCGTGTCGGTGTAGATAATTTCTATACATATATTGATAAGCTTGGATTAACCTCAAAGACAGGAATTGATATAGCAGGTGAAGCAGGTACTATCATACATAAGAAGGAAAACGTAGGAGAGGTGGAGCTGGCAACCATGTCGTTTGGGCAGTCGTTTCAGATAACTCCAATGCAGATGCTAAGGGCAGCTGCAGCAATTGTAAATGGTGGTAATCTGGTAACACCGCATTTTGCCATCAGGACATGTGCTGCTGATAAAACAACATACAGCGAGTTTTCATATTCGACTACACAGGAAGCTGTAAGTAAGGAAACAAGTGATACGATGAAGGATATATTAAGACAGGTTGTTGAAGAAGGCGGTGGAAAAAATGCATATATAGAAGGCTTTTCAATAGGAGGAAAAACAGCTACTTCACAGAAACTTCCAAGAGGTTCAGGAAAATATATAGCCTCTTTTATAGGGTTTTCAGATGTGACGGATCCTTCTGTTATAGCCATGTGTCTTATAGATGAGCCACAGGGCATATACTATGGAGGAACAATAGCAGCTCCTGTCATAAGAGAGCTATATGACAATATATTGCCGTATATGGATTAAATGAATACTTTACATATGTAAATGCTTAGAGTAAAATAAAATAAGCTTTTTTAATGAATAGTTAGTCTGTGTTATGTGCAGACAGATAGGATGAGTGATTATGGATTTAAAAGACAAAAAAGTAATGGTTGTAGGTACTGGAATAAGTGGAACAGGTGCCATAGATCTCCTTAATAAAGTAGGAGCAGACTGTATCATATATGATGGCAATGAAAAGCTTTCAACAGAAGATGTAGTAAAAAAACTTGGTGGTAATAAAGCACAGATTATTATAGGACAGCTTCCTGAAGGTATAACTGATAAGGTAGAACTTCTTGTTATTAGTCCAGGCGTTCCTATAGACAGTCCGATAGTCGAACTGTTTGAAAAGGCTGGTGTTCCTATATGGGGAGAGATAGAACTTGCATATAATTATGACAAAGGAAAAATAGCAGCCATAACAGGTACTAACGGAAAAACAACAACAACAGCTCTTGTTGGACAGATAATAAAAGCATACAATGAAAAGACATTTGTAGTAGGCAATATAGGTAATTCATATACAGGTGAGGTTCTTAAGACAACAGAGGATTCATATACAGTAGCTGAGATAAGCAGCTTCCAGCTTGAAACTGTATATGAATTCCATCCGGTTGTAAGTGCTATCTTAAATATAACACCAGATCATCTTAACAGACATCACACTATGGAATGTTATGCACATACAAAGGAAAGAATAGCAAAGAACCAGAATAAGAGTGATGTATGTGTTCTTAATATGGAAGATGAAGAATTATACAGATTCGGTAAAGAATGCAGCGCATCAGTTGTATGGTTTTCAAGCAGGAGAAAACCATGCAAAGGTGCTTATCTTGATGGGAATAACATAAGATATACAGATGGTGTAACTGATAAGATAATGCTAAATGTCCATGATATGAATCTCCTTGGAACACATAATTATGAAAATGTGTGTGCAGCTATAGCCATGACAAAGGCTGTGGGGATTCCGGATGATATTATAATAGAACAGATAAAGAACTTTAAGGCTGTAGAACACAGAATAGAATATGTTGCTACCAAAAATGGTGTATGGTATTACAACGATTCAAAGGGAACTAATCCGGAAGCTTCTGTTAAGGCTATAGAGGCTATGGTAAGACCTACGATTCTGATTGGCGGAGGTTATGATAAAGGCTCAGAGTTTGATATGTATGTAAAAGCCTTTGGTGATAAAGTCAAAATGCTTGTGTTACTTGGACAGACAGCACATAAGATAGCAGAAACATGTGATAAATACGGCTTTAGCAACTATGTGTTTGCAGATTCACTAAAAGAGGTTGTTTCAATATGTGCAAAGAATGCCAAGGATGGTGATGCTGTACTGTTATCACCTGCATGTGCAAGCTGGGGCATGTTTGATAATTATGAGCAGCGTGGAGATATGTTCAAGGAATATGTTAACAGTCTTTAATAAAAGAATATGATGATATAAAAGAGGAAAAATATGGCAAGGAAGAAGAAAAAAAGAAAGAATGGATTCTATTTTGATTACAGTCTTTTATTTGTTCTTATATTCATAGTTGGCTTCGGACTTACTATGGTATATAGTACGAGTTCTTATACTGCCCAGATTAATTATGGTGACCCGGAGTATTATTTTAAGAAGCAGCTTTTTTTTGATGTCGGCGGCTTTGTGATCATGCTTTTTATAGCCAGGTTTTTAGACTATCATGTGCTTAAAAGGTTTGCACCTTATTTATTTATTATGGCTCTGATTTCGGTAGTGGCTGTTATATTTTTTGGAACCGAGAGTCATGGTGCAAAAAGATGGATATATATTGGCCCTATAAGTATACAGCCAGCAGAGATTGTTAAGATAGCCGTTATAATTATGACTGCAGCAAGAATGTGTGCAGCAGGAACTAAAATAAAGACATTATCAAAGAATGCAAAGATATTTCTTGGATGTGCCCTGTTACCCGCAGGAATGATCCTTGTTATAACGTCTAATCTGAGTAGTGCCATTATTATATGTGGAATAGTATTTATAATGTCATTTGTAGTATATCCAAACTATAGATTACATGGTTCTTTGACCGCACTTATAGCCATAGGATATGTTGGTATACGTGAGTGGTTAAAGAAAGCAGTGGAAGCTGGTACGCAGATGAAAGGAAGCTTCCGTCTTACAAGATTGTTTGTATGGATTAATCCAGAGAAGTACATAGATGATAAAGGTTATCAGACTATGCAGGGGTTATATGCTATAGGTTCTGGCGGACTTTTTGGAAAAGGACTTGGAAAGAGTATGCAGAAGCTTGGCTTCATACCTGAATCACAGAATGATATGATTTTTTCAATCATTTGTGAAGAATTAGGCTTATTTGGTGCGATATGCGTTATACTTTTATTTATAATAATGTTGTGGAGAATAATATATATTTCACAGAATTCGCCAGATCTTTTTGGCTCGCTTCTGGCAGTTGGTGTGTTTGCGCATATAGCTATACAGGTGATTATAAACATAGCAGTTGTAACCAATGTATTTCCTAATACAGGTGTTACATTGCCATTTATAAGCTATGGAGGCTCGGCGACCATATTGCTGCTTGCAGAACTTGGAATAGTGTTTAATATAAGCAGCCAGATTAACCTGGAAAGATAGAAGCATAAACAGGCTGGAATGGAAATTAATATGGCAAGAGAAAGAAAAAAAGGAAAAGGTTTTTTGATAGCTTTTATTGTAATGTTTATTCTTGTTGCAGTGGGGATTGCGGTATATATAGGCTTTCAGGCAGAAAGTATAACATATGCTGGCAATTCCCATTATTCTGATGAGGAGATGACCGAAAAAATATTTGGAAAAGACAAGCCTAATGTATTACTTTATAAGCTGTTTGGTAATAAAAAAAAGACAATACCATTTATACAGAAGTATGATGTGGAAATACAATGGCCAAAGAAAATGTATATAACAGTATATGAAAAGCCAGTTATTGGTTATATAAGATATATGGGATGTAATATGTTCTTTGATAAGGATGGCATAGTTGTTGAAAGCTCCACAGAAAGTTATGATAAGGTCCCTGAAATAATAGGGCTTAAGTTTAATTCGATAGTTTTAGGTTCAAAGCTTGATGTTGGTGATGATGATATATTCAGGCAGATACTTGACCTTACACAAAGCTTTGATAAATATGATCTGGATGTATCAAAGGTATATTTTGATTCATCTGATAATTTAATACTGTATATTGAAGAGGTTAAGGTGTATCTTGGAAATAGTGATGATTATACGGACAAGCTTTTTGAACTGAAGCAGATGGAAACTAAATTCTCAGGCTTAAAGGGAACACTTTATATGCAGGATTATACGAAAGACAGCAATGCAATAATATTTAAAAAAGATGAGAAATGATTCCTGAAATTCTGGTATTGGCATCATACTATTATAGAATGAACAAAGATTATGAAAATTGTGAATAAAAATATAAAAATTAGTTGATATTTGTTGTGAAAAATTATATGATTATAAATATGTATAAGTATAGAAGGAGGCAATAACCTTGTTAGAGATAATAGAAAACGAATCAAATTTATCAGCAAAGATTATTGTTATTGGTGTCGGTGGTGCCGGTAATAATGCTGTTAATAGAATGATAGATGAAAGCATATCTGGTGTTGAATTCATAGGAATCAATACAGATAGCCAGGCACTTCAGTTATGTAAAGCACCTACAGCTATCCAGATCGGTGAAAAACTTACTAAAGGATTAGGTGCAGGAGCACAGCCAGAGATTGGTGAGAAAGCAGCAGAAGAGAATGTTGAAGAGCTTACACAGGCTATTAAAGGTGCTGATATGGTATTCGTTACATGTGGTATGGGAGGCGGAACAGGAACAGGTGCTGCACCTGTTGTTGCCAAGATTGCAAAGCAGATGGGAATACTTACAGTTGGTGTTGTTACTAAGCCTTTCAGATTCGAGGCAAGAACACGTATGACTAATGCAGAAGCTGGTATAGAAAAGCTTAAGGAAAGTGTTGATACTCTTATTGTCATTCCAAACGATAAGCTTCTTGAGATTGTTGACAGAAGAACAACTATGCCTGAGGCATTAAAGAAGGCTGATGAAGTGTTACAGCAGGCTGTTCAGGGTATCACAGATCTTATTAATGTTCCTGGACTTATTAATCTTGATTTTGCTGATGTTAAGACTGTTATGGTAGACAAGGGTGTTGCTCATATAGGTATAGGTTCAGCTACAGGTGATGATAAGGCCATTGAAGCGGTTAAGCAGGCAGTTGCCAGTCCTCTTCTTGAAACAACTATTGAAGGTGCATCACATGTTATTATTAATATATCAGGTGATATTGGCCTTGTTGAGGCTAATGATGCAGCCAGCTATATACAGGAGCTTGCCGGTGACAATGCTAATATTATCTTTGGTGCTGTATATGATGAAAGCGCTACAGACAGCTGTACAATCACAGTTATTGCTACAGGTATAGAGGGTGTTAACGTTAATAATGCCATGGCTAAGTTTTCGCCAAAAGCACAGGCACAGGTTCAGACACCAAAGCCAGCTGTAAAGCCAGCATATTCTTACCAGCAGCCACAGTCTCCAGCAGGTATGGGTATGAGCTCTACAACAGCTCCTCTTCCAGGTCTTAAGCAGCCAACACCTGTTACAAGCAATGTGAAGTCTAATGGAATTACAATTCCTACATTTCTTCAGAAGAACAGAAAGTAATACATAAACAGACGCAGTAGTCTTATAATAACTTATATATGGCAGGATAGTGTATGATTGATTTATATACTATCCTGTTTTTTTATGTTTATACTTATGACGACACAATGAAAAGCAGCAGACTTTTATCTTAAATTTTGTATATGGCTCCTTACTGCGACAAATTTTGCACATAACTTTATGTATACTCTTCTTGTTCGCTGATACAGGATGTTATACATAATCTTGTATATATTGCGTAAAGGAGGTGGGAATGGATTGTAATATATATAGATATATTGTTTGGGATTAATTATTGTATGGATCTGGTTATACTGCTTATTGTTAACAGAATTATGCGTTATCATGCATCTGCTATCCGGCTGCTGCTTTCTTCCACTTTAGGAGCAGTATGGTCAGTTGCTGCAGTGATGATTCCTGACAGATATAGGCTATTCGTTAATTTATGCACATATTTTATTGTTACACCTCTTATGCTTGCTGTGATAAATAGTCCATTAAATATCATAAAAGCACAACAAAGTAACAATGACAGGTATGCTTTAACTAATTATTTAAAAGAACTGTTTAAGGGTATGATTATTATGCTGTCTGTAGCATGTTTTTCAGGCGGGATTATGCATATGATTGTATATTATACATATGCCGGCTGGATAATAAGACGTATATTAGTTACTTACAATCAGCTTATATATCTTATACTGATATCCGTAGTTGTTATAATAGTGATTGCCAGAGTGTATAGAACCTATAAAAAAAACAGTGACATATACAAGGTTACTGTTATAGTTGACAATCATAAGATTATGCTTCACGGAATAGTAGATACCGGGAATCAGCTTACAGATAAGTATACAGGTAAGCCGGTAAATGTGATGGATAAATCGTATTTTGAAAATGTTCTTTATCAGATAAATGATTACGGGAGATTAAAGTATCATTTTATACCATACAGAACAATAGGTAATAATGAGGGGATCATAGAAGTTATTACATCAGATTATATGTACATATCAGGAAAAGATGAAACGAAGGCTTATAAAGGTGCACTGATAGGACTTTCGGATAGGAAAGTATCACAAAACGGGGAATATCAGGCACTTATAAATGGACGTATGATTTAGCGTTAATGCAAAGCTATAAGAGAGGATGAGTTTTTGCATTACAGGATGGAAATATGTCAGCGGTGCATTCGTATTTCTATAAAAGTAACAGCACCGTAGAAAAGAGGAGAGAAATGGTGATTAAAGTGGCAGTTGCGGATCGTTTCCGGTTTAAGATGGTACCATCTATAAAAAATCTATATATGCTAGGCTCAAAAGAGGTTCATTATATAGGAGGGGCAGAGGTGTTACCAGCACCGCTTGATACAGATGAGGAGAAAAATGTATTGGCGATGTTAAAAACCGAGGATGACGATTATGCCAAGAAAATGCTGATAGAACATAACCTTCGTCTTGTTGTATATATAGCAAAAAAATTCGATAATACAGGTGTGGGAGTAGAGGATCTGATATCTATCGGAACAATAGGACTTATAAAGGCTATTAATTCATATGACCGTGATAAAAATATAAAGCTTGCTACATATGCATCAAGATGTATAGAGAATGAGATTCTTATGCATCTTAGAAGAAACAGTAAAATCAGGGCAGAAGTATCTATAGATGAGCCTTTAAATGTAGACTGGGATGGAAATGAGCTTTTATTGTCAGACATTCTTGGCACAGATGATGATGTGTGTTATAAGGATCTTGAAAATGAGGTGGAAATGAAAGCACTTAAAAGTGCACTTGGCAATCTGTCAGAGAGGGAGAGAATTATAGTCGATTTAAGATATGGGCTTAGCGACAAAGATGGAGAAGAAAGAACACAAAAGGAAGTAGCAGATATGCTTGGTATATCACAGTCGTATATATCAAGACTTGAAAAAAAGATAATAAAAAGATTGAAGAGGGATATGGTGAGGGCGTGCTGAAGAATTAACATCAAATAATATAAAATAATATAACTTTTTGCTTGACATTCCAGGCTGTGTCTATGAAAATATAAAGGTATGATTAGTATAAGGGAAAATTTGCCCAGTATAGGAGAACTATCAACATTATATAAAGATATGGAAAAAAGGTAATATGAAAAATAAAGGTACAGGAATACAGTGGCATAGAATATTTGGAATAGCGGCTTTAATGTCTGTTATAGTTTTTGCGGTTATGTTATATATGGACTTTGGAACTTCAATAAAATCAATGGTTGGTATTGGAAGTGATAAAACAAATGATTCTATATCAGAAGAACCAAGTGACAATACCGAATCCGGTAATGATACAAGTGGTAAAAAGACAGATATATCAGATAAAGCAATCGTATGTATAGATGCATCTCATGGAGGTTCTGATACAGGACAGTATGATGGAAAGAATTATGAGAAAACACAGGTGTTAGAGCTGGCTGGACTTGTTGAAAAAAATCTTGCTGATTATGGAGTTAAGGTTATTATGACAAGGACAACAGATGAGAATGTAGATTATACATCACGTATTAAAAAAATCAATACAGGAAAAGCTGTAGCAACAGTATCACTGCACAGGGATGTTGCTAAGAAGGATGGAACAGGCAGAGGTGTCAGTGCGTGGATATATACATCATCTCCAACTGATTCAAAGAGCCTTGCTTCAGATATTATGAATGTGTTTAAAGAATCTGGTGAAACGGTAGGTGGGGTGAATACGGGTACTCCAAATGATTCATCAAAGAATTACTATATTAATCAGCACAGTTCATCAGCAAGCTGTATAATTGAACTTGGAAATATGTATAACAGTGATGACAACAAGCTTGTAACAACTAATAAAGAGAAAACAGCTAAAGCAATATCAGATGGAATAATAAAATACTTAGAACAGGCAGGTTATATTAATGGCTAAAATTAATCAGAAAAACATAAGAAACTTTTGCATAATAGCACATATTGATCATGGTAAGTCAACTCTTGCTGACAGAATCATAGAAAAGACTGGACTTCTTACAAGCAGGGAAATGCAGGAGCAGGTTCTTGATAATATGGATATAGAAAGAGAAAGAGGCATAACTATCAAGTCCCAGACAGTAAGAACTGTATATAAGGCTCTAGATGGAGAAGAATATATATTTAATCTTATAGATACTCCAGGACACGTTGACTTTAACTATGAGGTGTCAAGAGCACTTGCAGCCTGTGATGGTGCTGTGCTTGTAGTAGACGCAGCACAGGGAATAGAAGCACAGACACTGGCCAATGTATATCTTGCACTGGATCATGATCTTGAAGTATTTCCAGTTATCAACAAGATAGATCTTCCAAGTGCTGAACCGGACAGGGTTAAAGATGAAATAGAAGATATTATAGGTATAGAAGCCCAGGATGCTCCTCTTATATCAGCTAAAAATGGTATTAATATAGAAGAAGTATTGGAACAGATAGTAACAAAAATACCAGCACCAGAAGGTAATCCTTCAAATCCGCTCTCAGCACTTATATTTGATTCCCTATATGATGCATATAAAGGTGTTATTATATTTGTAAGAATAGTCGAAGGTACTGTTAAAAAGGGTACAAAGATAAGGATGATGGCGACAGGTGCTGTGGAAGAGGTTGTAGAAGTTGGATATTTTGGAGCAGGACAGTTCATACCTTGTGATGAACTATCTGCTGGTATGGTTGGATATATTACAGCAAGTATTAAGAACGTCCAGGATACAAGAGTTGGTGATACAGTAACTGATAATGACAGACCGGTAGCAGAGCCGCTTCCAGGCTATAAAAAGGTTAATCCTATGGTTTATTGTGGATTATATCCTGCAGATGGTGCAAAGTATCAGGATTTAAGGGAGGCACTTGAAAAACTTCAGCTTAATGATGCATCACTACAGTTTGAACCAGAAACATCTATAGCTCTTGGATTTGGTTTCAGATGTGGCTTTTTAGGACTTCTACACCTTGAGATTATACAGGAAAGACTTGAAAGGGAATATAATCTTGACCTTGTTACAACAGCTCCTGGTGTTATATATAAGGTCCATAAAACAAACGGAGATGTCATAGATCTTACGAACCCATCTAACATGCCAGATCCATCTGAGATTGATTATATGGAAGAGCCAATGGTAAGTGCAGAGATTATGGTAACAACAGAATTTGTCGGACCTATTATGAAGCTTTGTCAGGAACGCCGTGGTGTATACAATGGTATGGAATATATAGAACAGACAAGAGCACTTCTTAAGTATGATCTTCCTCTTAACGAAATAATATATGATTTCTTTGATGCATTGAAATCACGTTCAAGAGGCTATGCATCATTTGATTATGAGATGAAGGGATACGAGAGGTCTAATCTTGTTAAGCTTGATATTCTTATCAACAAGGAAGAGGTGGATGCACTTTCGTTTATTGTATTCGCAGGTAGTGCAGAAGAAAGAGGACGAAAAATGTGCGAAAAGCTCAAGCAGGAGATACCAAGACAGCAGTTTGAAATACCTATCCAGGCAGCTATTGGAAGCAGGGTAATAGCAAGAGAAACTGTTAAGGCACTTCGTAAGGATGTACTTGCTAAGTGTTATGGTGGAGATATTTCGCGTAAAAAGAAGCTTCTTGAAAAGCAGAAGGAAGGAAAGAAGAGAATGCGTCAGATTGGTAATGTAGAAATACCACAGAAGGCATTCATGAGTGTGTTGAAGCTGGATGAAGAATAAAAACGAACTGGGGATATATATACATATCCCCTTTTGTGTACATAAATGCATATATTGTGACTTCCTTTCATCACCTGCTGATGAAAAGACAAGAAAAAGATATGTTAAAGCACTTATAAGAGAAATAAATCTGGCAGCAGAAGGTAAGACAAATAGCTGTATTAATAAGTGCAATAATGAAAGTAATAACCATGGTAAAGATATAGTTACATCTATATTCATAGGAGGAGGAACGCCATCAGTAATAGATGCTTCTGATATAAAAGATATTATTGAGGCAGTAAGACATAATTATAACGTCAGTGATAAGGCAGAGATAACTATAGAATGTAATCCTGGTACTATGGATGAAAAAAAGGCAGCTATATATCGTCAGGCTGGCATAAACAGAATAAGCTTCGGATTGCAGAGTACCAATAATAATGAATTAAGGATGCTTGGAAGGATCCATACCTATGAACAATTTCTGGAAAGCTTAAGGATAGCAGAAGAGGCCGGTTTTGATAATATCAATATAGATCTTATGTCTGCACTTCCAGGTCAGACTATTGAAAGCTTTAAGTCTGTGCTTAACACAGCGATATCACTAGAGATGCAGCATATATCTGTATATAGCCTTATAGTAGAAGATGGTACAGCACTTTCAGAAAATATTGATAAATATCCACAGATCCCATCAGATGAGGAGGACAGGGATATGTATCATATGACGAAGGAAGTACTTGCAGCAGCTGGATATGAACAATATGAAATATCCAATTATGCGAAGAAAGGATATGAATGCAGACATAATATAAAGTACTGGGAGAGGTGTAACTATATTGGTTTTGGAATCGGAGCAGCTTCTTTATATAACAATATAAGATATACTAATATTTCTGATATAAACAGATACATGGACATATTACTAAATAACGAAAACAATAAAGATTATTGCTGTTATGAAAAAAATACCAGACAATCAGATGATGTGTGGCTGTTAAGGATGGATGTGGAAGAACTGTCAAAGGAAGATGAGATGTCAGAATATATGTTTCTTGGCTTAAGAAAGACTAAAGGCATAGATGTTAATGATTTTAAAGAGAAGTTTGGCTGTGATATATATGATGTATATGACAAACAGATAAAAGATAACATAGCTGCCGGACTGCTTGTAAAGAATGGTGATTACCTATATCTATCCCAGAGAGGAATAGATATAAGCAATACAGTCATGTCTGATTTTATACAGGTTTGAACTGCATAAGAAAATGTCGTGGAGTCAGTCCGGTAAATGACTTGAATTCCCGCTGGAAGTGAGCCTGGTCCGAATATCCCAACCCGGATATATATCCGCTGTTATTCTGCTTGCAGTCTGATAACATATTGTATAACACATTCTGGAAACGTATAATTTTACAGTAATCTTTAGGTGACATGCCTAGTACTTCGTTAAACATTCTTTGAATATGTCTTTCAGAATAACCAAGGCTTGTGGCAAGCTCAGATATGAGTATATTGCCATAAGCTTTTTTTATGATATCAGTGAGCGTTATCATATTATCAGGAATATAGCAGCATTGTTTGGCATTTTCAAGAAATGCCTTAAACATATGTATGTGTTTTTCAAAGCTGCAGCTTGTTTTAAAATCTTCTATAAGCTTGTATTCATATGAGCCTTCTGAAGGAGAATATTCGTATACTTCCCCTGTCATGCCTGAAGGGTAAGTGTCAGCATTGACACCTTTTGCATAGTAGGAATATATATCATCAAAGCATACGCCAAAATAATGCTCATAGTTACCAAAATCATAAGTACGTTTTTTAACTACAGGTCCAATACAGTAGAATGATGACTTGTTATCTGTATGGTTATAGCCTATGATCCATTCTGTATGGGTAGATGGAACAAGAGCAGAGTACATTGAATTTATAATATTTGCTGAAGTATTACTTGCTGATTCATATATATACATATTTTCATGGACTTTAGTTGTACCATATTTGTTTATTTTAGTTAATGATTTAGTCTGGATATCAATGTCCGGGTTAAATAACATGGGCTGGTGTATGTGATTGTTCATATGTAAACTCCTTTTGCTGCTTATGTTAAAAATAGAATTTATAAAATAATAATAAAGCAAATATTAAAAAAGTCAATAAATATGTCGGATTTTTTCAATAAATATTAAAAAAGATATGTATAATAAACAACATAATTGAAAAACAAATAACACAAAGGCGTGTGATTACTTTATTAAATAAAGTGGTTGCACGTCTTTTTTTATTTTATTACGTCGCGGGTAATTCATGTGTTATTCTGTATTTCAGTTGTCTTATGAAAACTGATCAACTTCATTAGACTTCCAAGAAAAGAATTAGGGAGGAAAAGGTTATGGCAGTAGAACAGATAACTAACTTGATAAGTGAGCAGACATTTGGAATCTGGTTCCTTATCGGTGCTGCACTGGTATTCTGGATGCAGGCAGGATTTGCAATGGTAGAAACAGGCTTCACAAGAGCTAAGAACGCAGGTAATATTATTATGAAGAATCTTATGGATTTCTGTATAGGTACAGTAGTATTCATAGTGATAGGTTTTAGTTTATTACTTGGTGAAGATTTAGCAGGTTTTATTGGAAAACCTGGATTTGATATATTTACGGCTTATGAGAGTTTTGATTTCTCAAGCTTTGTATTTAACTTAGTATTCTGTGCAACAACAGCAACAATAGTATCAGGAGCTATGGCAGAAAGAACAAAGTTCCTTTCATATTGTGTATATTCTGGAGTTATATCAGCACTTGTATATCCAATCGAAGCACACTGGGTATGGGGCGGCGGCTGGTTAGCACAGTTAGGCTTCCATGATTTTGCTGGTTCATGCTGTATACATATGGTAGGTGGTATTTCAGCTATTATAGGCGCAAAGATACTTGGACCACGTATTGGTAAGTTTGTCAAGGATGAAAAAGGAAAGGTAGTCAAGGTAAATGCGTTTCCCGGACACAGCATACCGCTTGGAGCGCTCGGTGTATTCATATTATGGTTCGGCTGGTATGGCTTCAACGGCGCTGCTTGCACTACAATCGAAGATCTTGGATCAGTATTTCTCACAACAACAATAGCACCAGCGGTAGCAACAGTAACATGTATGATATTTACATGGATTAAGTATAAAAAGCCAGATGTTTCAATGTGTCTTAATGCATCACTTGCAGGTCTTGTTGCTATAACAGCTTCTTGTGATGTAACTGATGCAAAGGGTGCTTTTGTTATTGGTATTGTAGCAGGACTTCTTGTAGTATTTGGTGTATGGCTTCTTGATTATAAGCTGCATATAGATGATCCTGTTGGTGCAGTTGCTGTTCATATGATGAATGGTATCTGGGGAACAATCGCAGTTGGTCTTTTTGCAACAAGCAAGGCACCTGGATATGCAATAGCTATGGAAAATGGTGCTATCAAAGCAGAAGGCTTATTCTTTGGTGGTGGCTTCACACAGTTAGGACTTCAGTTATTAGGCTTTGTAACAGTAGCAGCATGGGCAGTAGTATGTATGACAATTGTATTTCTTGCTATTAAGGCAACTATTGGACTTAGAGCTTCTAAGGAAGAAGAAATCAAGGGACTTGATATATGTGAGCATGGTCTTACAAGTGCATATGCAGGTTTTGAATTCGGTGCAGCAGGAATGCCGGATATAGATATAACATATGATGATGTTGTATCAGTTGGTTCAGAATCCGTTGAAAATGCGGTTCCAGCTATGGTTAAGACATCTGAAATACCTGATGATAAGAAGATTACTAAGGTTGAAATCCTTATGAAGCAGGAAAGATTCGAGGCATTAAAGAAGGCTATGAACGATATCGGTGTAACTGGTATGACAGTAACACAGGTGCTTGGCTGTGGAGCACAGAAGGGTGCACCTGAATACTACAGAGGTGTTCAGATGGAGATGCAGTTACTTCCTAAGGTTCAGGTAGAAATGGTCATTTCCAAGGTGCCAGTTATGGATGTTATCAATGCAGCAAGAAAGGTACTTTACACTGGTCATATCGGAGATGGTAAGATATTCGTATATGATGTTGAAAATGTAGTAAAGGTTCGTACTGGAGAGGTTGGATATGATGCTCTTCAGGGTGAAGATGATTAAAATATTGAATTAGAGTTTATAAGGTGTGGATGCAAAAGAGTTTGGCATCCACACCTTTTTGCGTCTTATATTTGTCTATGAGGCAATAAAAATTATACGTTAGATTAAGTTGGCCTATAGAAGATTGCGAAATGGATAAAAAAATTAGAAATGCGGTTTATTGACCGCTGGGGGGAATAGTTAATTGTATGATTATGAAGAAGGAGGAGAGTATTTATCAGATACGAAAACTACATTAACAGTGTTGGTCTATGAGTATTTGAAAATGTTGGAAATTTATAAATGATTGTATAATTAGTTGGTATACAACAAGTAGGGAAAAGATATGAGAACGGATAAGATAGGTATTAATATTTCAAGGTTAAGAATTGAACGTGGAATCACGCAGGAACAGCTTGGCAGGGATATTGGACTGACAGCTTCTGCTATTTCAAATATAGAGTGTGGCAGGAGTGTGCCATCAGTGGATACTTTGTGCAAGTTTTCTGAGTTGTTTGGGGTTAAGGTCGACACCATATTATCTGATAAATCTGACTCAGACCTGAATAAGCTTGAAATGGAAGAAAAACTTGTTACTGTTGACAGATATTTATCTGAAATAAAAGAGATATCGGCTAATTACAGTATAGGTCATAGAAATTATGAGATTAGCAGGAAAGGAGGAGAAATAGTTTATAAAGCATCATCAAAGGAATAGATAAAATGTTAAATATGAGGAGGAAAACAGAGTGCACAGATTTATTGAATGGATAACAGATTTAATTGATGATTATGGGGAGGCATTTATAGAAGCCCCATTAAAGACATTATCTAAAACAGTATCATGGATATTTAGTATAGTAATAGGTGTAATGTCAGTGGTTGCATATATTAAGTTCATAGCAGGTGGCGGATATCCGCATGCAATAGCAACAATCAAGAACTCAGAAGAGGGATTTTTTGCTGGTGTTGGAGATACATTTACAAATGGAACAGTACATATAGTAGCTAATAACGGAGTGTATAAGGCACTTGGGATAATATTTATAGTCCAGATAGTACTTGCACTGATAATGCTTTTCTTTGAAAGAAAGATATGGAAATGGGTACTTGCAATAATAGATTTTATATTAATAGCTGTTTCTGGAATATGGTTCCTTATTAAATACAATCAGTATAACAAATTGTACGCTACACTTGAGAAATTATATGATAATGAAGAAATAGATGAAGTTGGATTTTCAAATGCTGTTGATAAATGGATTAACAGTATAAGAGATAACATCAAGATTTTTGCAATAATTGCTGCAGTTGCTGTGGTGCTATTTATTGTGGTCATGATGATAAGTGAGGGTAGATGTGCAATATTTTCATTTGCAAAGAGTGCCGCAATTACATGTGCAGCCATGCCTCTTGCAATTCTGATATTGGAAAATATAATTGGATTGGCAATTGGACTTGCGACAATTATTGTAATAGGAATAATTCTTCTCATAATATGTTCATTTGCTGACGGTGGTTCAGATTCATCAGTAGCTACTGAAGCATTTGACAGAGCGGGAAACTTTATTGGCTGGTTTCATAGAAAATAATGCATAAAACATAAGGGGACACATTGTGAAGAAGAAAATAATAATAGGCATATCGGTATCAGTAATAGTTATTGTGGCAATAGCTGCAGGCGTTATAACGGGTGTTTCATCAAAGAAGAAAAGCAGTAATGATATAAATGTTTCGTGTAAGGCAGTGGTGATTAAAAATGATGATATAACATGCTATGACTGGCTTAAGAAGTTATGCAACAAGATGGGTGTTGAAGCAGAGAATTACAGAAAAGCGGCTAAGGAAAATGGTTATATTACAGATAGTGATGAATTTAGTGATGACGACATAGCTTCTGGTGGATTTATGGCACTTACTTCAATGCGTGCAATGGGCGAAGGCAAAATGCAGATATATCTTGGCACTGATGATGAAATATCAGACAATACCAACATAGAACTTGCAATTAATAATAACCTGATAGCAGAAGATTCGCTTGATAGAGGATTTTCTGACCAGGAGGCTGATGGTATTCTTGATAAATTTGATGATTTATATTATGGAGAATTCTGGCCTGAAGATATTGAAAATGTTTCTTATAAAGAAAATATTTCTCAGCTTCAGTTTTTTGATATTAAAGATTATAAAGAAGATGAAAATATTATATATATAGATGAAAGTGCAGCCAAAAATCTGAAAAAAGGTGACACATTTGTATTTGATTATATGGGCGAGAAAATTGCAAAGAAAATCGTTGAGGATATGGGAAATGGTACATTTTCATTAGAAGACCCTGAGATAGATGAGGTATTTAATACTCTTATAGTTTCAGATTCGGCAAGCATAGGAATTGACGATATTATTAGTTATTATGGACTTGATAATGTGAAGGTGTCGGCTGGAAAGCCTGTAACTATGCTGACAGCAGATATGTCTGGTAATATCCATTCCAAGGGGTTCTCAATAGAGGCAGCGGTAAATGATGATAATGAACTTGAAGTTACATTGACAGATAATGATACAGAGGCAGAATACGAGCTTCCTATTAAACAGAAGCTTAATAAAAAATGTGAGAATTTCTCTATAAAATGGGACGTTAATAATATAAATGTAGGAGCACAGGTTAAATATACTCTTAAGAGTGGGTTAAAATATGCATCTGTAGGTGTTGATATTGATTCAGAGATTTCAGGAGAAATCGGAGTTGAAGGTGATTTTTCAGATGGAATCCTTTTATGTCAGACACCTGCACTTATTGGTAGTAATCTTGTTGCAGTAAATGTAGCGTTATATATTGTTCCAGCAGTAGATGGTTCAGTTAATCTTAAAGTAGAAGTGCCATATTATGCAGGAGTATCATATGAAAAAGGGAAAGGCGTGAATGGAACAATGGGGCTTCGTTCATCTATGCAGACATCAATTGAGGCAGAAGGAACAATGGGATTGTATTTCAGGACAGCACCAATGCTTGTAACAATGAGATCTATTCCGTTGTTAGATGCAGAACTTGATATAGGTGCAGAAGCAGAAGCAACACGAACTGGCAGACCAGATGGACAGATATGTTCTGATGTTAATGTTAAGTGTCCTGTTTTCATAATTGGAGTTGGTGATGAAAGTGTTAAATATAAGAATAAGAAATCACTTCTTTGTACAATGGATATAAGTAAGAGTTGTGAATTTACATCATTTGCAAGAAGCAAATCACTTCATTATGAAAGACTTGCTGATGGCACGAAGCAGTTTGTGAAGGAATGTACATATAATGAGCAGCCAGAAGATGATAAGCCAAAGGGAAGTGGGGCAAGTACAGAAGCACCAACACAGGAGCATCCAACGCAGGAGCAGGTGACACAAGGAACAGATGTAAAAGAATCAGGGTCGCTTCATACATATAAGACGAGAATGGCAGAATATTTCCCAGAGCAGACAACATTTTATTTTGATTATCCGGATAATTGGACAGTGATTAAGGAAGATGTTATCAGCGGTGGTGGAGAGATAGTGAGATTAAAGAATGAAAATGGGGCAGAGTTGTATTATGAAGCATGGGCATATAAAGTTCCTGAAAATAATCAATATTATGGCGGCACCGAATATATAACATCATCGTTGGATAAAATTGCTAATTCCAGATATAGTCCAGAAAATGATTTTGGAATTGTTAAGATTAAAATTATAAGTAGAGAGAGTAAATTAACAGGAGAGAAAGTTATAGATGAGAATGGTGCGGAACTATATGCTTTAATGTCAGGTGAAAAAATATCAAAATATGTAAATTATGGGAATAAATTTACATGTTTTAGTTCTGGGTTTGAAGTAGGCTGTATGTTTGAATGCCAAGGTTCGAAAGTATTTATGACACAATTAAGCACTGATTATACAGAAAAAGATAAAGAGGAAATAATTGCAATATTAAAGTCATTTAGAGATACTCCTTAGAGACAATTTGTGATATAATCAACCTAAATTATCAGGTCGTGAAAACTAAAGATAAAGACTTGAGGGAAGGGGGATTATGAACGAATTTAATGACAACAGACAGGTGTATTCTGATTCGATAAGGGGAACATATGTAATATTTCCTTTAAAGTATGAAAGTAGTCTTAACCTAACAGAGCTTACTATTGATGGGGCAGAAAATGCGGATTTTTCATCATATGATATGTCAGATATTCTTGCAAGAAGATGTAGGAAAGAAAATGGTTTTGTCAGAAGATACATTTTAAATTCATGCATTGATGATGTACATTTTTCAGATGGTAAAATATTGGCAGTTAATGAGAGCCAGTTATATGTATTTAACAACAAAATAGCATTTTTCACGGTGCTTGTTACATATGACAATGCTGACGCGGGTTACATTGATAAGCTGATTAATCCGGGTTATGTACAGAATTACAATCGCAGTTTTGAAGAAAATGTAATTAAAACTGTAAGTAATATTTCAATAGGTGGGGTCAGTAATATATTCAGATTGTATGTTGATGATATGAAACTGGCGGTGAAAGAGACATATCTTTTTAATGTGGCACTTGTAAGCAGGCGTTTTAATGAGTTGGAAACTATTGAAAGAATTACATTTAACGAACATAAATTAATAGACATTTCGCGTGATTTTTCGGATCCTTCAGAAAAGGATGTAGCATATACATACGGCGCGAAGGATACTAATATGTGTTCATACAGATGGGGAGCCTGTATTACATCACAGTCAATATCATATGTGTATGCAACAGATGTTATGACAGTGGCAAATGTTGCAGAGCAGTCAAGAGATGATGTATTTCTTACAATGCTGGTTTTACACCAGAAAAGTACATGCATGCTGGTTAATGAAGGAATTCAGAATACTCTGATTGACAATAAACGTCAGAGTCTTAAGTATTTCAGAAAAGTGAAAATGCTTAAAAAAGAAGCGTTGGAATTTCGTGCTTCCGGTACGCTTGCATCATCGCAGGTATCACGCTGGAATAATGTCTGCGAAACATACAGATGTCTGTTAGCTGTTAATGGAATTGATGAAGCACTTGAAGAAATCGAGCAGAAGGTTGAACTCATAAGGGACGAACAGGAGAGAAAATCTTCTGACATGCAGAATTATGTGGCAACTGTCATAGCAGTATTTGGCTTGATTTCGATTGTTGCGTCTGTATTATCGATAGTTGATCTGGTAAATAGCGGTTCAACAGACATAGTAGCAGCTCTTGGTGTTTCGTGCATAGGAGTTGTGTTGTTTGTGTTCTCGTGGCTGATTTTGATGTTGAAGAAATAATGGAGGAATTTATGATAAGAGTATCAAATTATGAAGTTAGAGAATTTTATAAAGATAAAAGACCTAATCCACCTATTACAAATGCATATATGGAAGCTGGATATGGGCAAAAAAAAGGTGGATATATTAGTTTCGCATATATATGTGCGCAGAGAGGAAAAAATTTAGACTATAAATATATAGATAATGAATCACAAGTAAAAAATTATAATTTAATAAAGAATTGTATAGATACTTGCAATTATGAATGTTATGATTTGTCTTTTTTAAAGGAAATAAAAGACATATCAATATTGGATATTGATTTAGAGAAAAAAGAGCAACTTAATCAAAAATGGCATTTGTATGTTTCGTTATTTGCACAGTCAATAGTTGAAGGAACAGGATTTAAATGGGATAGCAATTTTAAAAAATATTCGTGCATGCAATTAAAATTGTGGATGGCTGAAGAAGCAGGACTTGATTTGGAACAAATAAAGATGTCAATTGATAATGGTTGTAGCTCAAAAGAAATAAATTTATTGATAAAAGAAATATTATGGGATGATATTTACAAAAAAATAAAACAAAATAAATAAGGCGAAAAAACCCGACCTCTCCGACATTATAATAAATAATAGACGAGAGGTCATCTTGTCTGAACACAAAACACCATATAAAAGAGAGGATAACAGCCACACGAAAGGAGCTTATTAATGAAAAGAAGAAATCAATACATAAGCCAGCTCGGAGTATCGAGAAGAATTTATGGTGGTAATTTTGTTACCGAGAAAAAGCTGTACAGAATGCGTCAAAGATATCGATATGGATTTGATTATCGCGACATTTTCAATATGGATATGTCATTTGCAGAATGGTTATACTCACATATGCGAATGTATAAGGATAATAGTGTTCATGATGATACTGTGGCTACTGTAATATTTGATGGCAAAGAATACACCATACAAGAGGCGGTAGATTGGATTATTGAAAATACCGGGGAATTTATCAGGTATGGTTATTATTTGGATACACATTTTGATTACATAACAAGATACCCTCTTATCGGGAAAATGATGAGTAAATTTAATCCGGCTGTCAGAATGTATTTACAGGAGTATAAATGGCTTGAAGATAATGAATGTCAAATAACGGATAATTTTATTAAGTCAGGCAGATTATTTATTGAGATAATGCAATATTGCTGGTTATAGGAAATAATGTCTATAGATAAGGAGAATCACAATGGCAATTAAATTTAAAGAGATAAGAAGATTTCTGGCAAGAAACATAAGATTATCAATCTGCTTTTTAGATGGGCATTATCATAATTATTTGTTGGTATCCGATATTCTGGCTTTAGAATATGATGAGTTATATATTTATGGCATAGGAATGACTGATGTGGAGTTTTCAAAGGATATTTATTCAGAACCAGAGGAACCAAATGGTGAGGTAAATATATCTATGAGCAATCTTACAATACAGCCGGCGTTAGAGATTGTATTACATGATAAGCCACGGGATATTGAAAGAAACATTTGTGATAATCTGACATTTAAAGATTTAAAGCCGTATTTACAGGTTATAGGTGAGTTCAATATTGTTAATAAGCTGGACTGGTCAGACGAATCATATAAGTACAGAGAAAAGATTCCGGGAAAATATGATAGTATGTATGTGTATGGCATAGGAATGGAGAATAACCCTGATTTAGAAGAAACATATAAAGAATTAAAATATGACACTCATCTTAAGAAAAGAATGGTGCTGGTGCTTTCAGACAAACCAAGACGGAACTAAACATAGAAAAAATACATTTGAACATAGCAGATAAATGTGAAAAAGAGGTGGACATATATTTATGGATATTACAATAGATGATAATAGAAATGTATATGTGGTTTCGGATATTCATAATTATGCAGATGGGTTTAAAAGGCTGTTAAAGAAGATGCAGTTTAATGAGAATGATTTGCTGATTATTGATGGAGATATATTTGACCGTGGAGATAAGCCAGTTGAGCTGTATTTTGAAATATTAAAATATCCCAATATACAGGTTATACAGGGCAATCATGATGTCTGGGTTGCAAGGCAGATTATTGAACAATTCGGACATAGAAAATCTGGAGAATATATTTCTTATAATACGGTGTCTATTATGGAGAAGCGGCTGACACCTGTTGATATGCTAAGACTTGCTGAATGGATACAGGAAAAGCCATATTATATTAATCTGACCATTAATGGCAGGAAATATCAGATAGCACATGCACAGACATTTCTTACGCCTGAGCGTATGTTTGATAAAAGAAAGATATATATGGGAGACGGACATTATGAGCAGTTTATCAGGGGTATGGAGGAACATGAGCAGTTTATATCGGTTGTGGGGCATACTGCAACTGATAACAGGAGAATATGGGTGTCTCCTTCAGGACGGACTATACGCATAGATTGTGGAGCTGGTTATAAATGTTATGGTAAAGAGGGGACACTGGGAGCAATAAGGTTAAATGATATGAAAGAATTTTATATTGATTAATAAATTCTGATAAATGGTGGAAAAAACCGACCAAAATGTTATTATAATAGAGAATACAATATATTATGATTAACACGAGGTGATATATGGCAAAGAGAAAGATTCAGAAACCAACCCGTTTTGAGCGTATGTATAAGGTGTGGGATTATCTGAGAAAGAATACAGACAGAAGACACCCTACCAGTATTGCTAAAATGAGGAAAGATGAAAATATAAATGCGTATATTGGTGATAAGGAGACTATTAACAGGCTTTTAAAAGATATGGCAAATATTATGAATCTAAAAGATGGAGGAAGTGATTATAAGCCAGAGGCTGAGTGGAGGCTGTATTTTGATGATTTCAAGAAGTTTTATGGTGATAAGGAACGATATGAACGGGATGATTATGATGAAGATGATTCTTATATTGCAAATGTAATGCGCATAAAGAACCTTTACTATAACAGAACATTTTCTGAGAAGGAGGTTGATTCAATTATTGAGGGTATTATGGCAACAAGGACACTGGATTCCAAGTCGGCGCAGGAGCTTGTAAAGAAGGTTGAGGACAATATGACTACGGTATTTTACAAGAGAACTCCGAGACATATATGTAAGGTTCAGGAGCCGGAGCTTGCAGACAGGGAGCTGCTGAAGGACAATCTTGCCATTATACAGAAAGCAATTGATGATAATGTGAGAATACAATTCAGATTCAATGGCTATTCTTATGAGAAAAAGCTGGAGCCGGTCAGGGCGGAGATGGACGAGCTCAGCCCATACTATATTGTTGCGAGTGGTGGAAAATACTATCTGCTGGCGGCTAAAGAGTATGAAGGTTACAAGCCCAATATGTCTATATGGCGGATTGACCTTATGACGGATATAGAGATTCCGGGAAGGAATGACAGGCTTCATATTAAGGGAATACCACGTATTCCAAAGAAAAATGTTTCAAATCTTCCAGAAAAATGGTCAGAAGATTTTCAGTTGAAACATCTTAATATGTCTTTTGATAAGCCGGTTCCGGTAACGCTAAGAATTAAGAGTGAAAAATGTGAAGACAATCCGAAAAAGAGAGTCCGCCCAGGATATACATTTTTACATGACTGGTTCGGAGATTCATTCACATACATAAGAACAGAAACGAAGCCGCCTTATGATGATATCGTCAGGGTGGAGTGTTCACCTTATGGTATGGCACACTGGGCATTGCAATACAGTGAACTTGTGGAAGTTCTTGAGCCGGAAAGTCTGCGGGAAGATATAAAAATTAAGATAAAGGCGTTGAATGAAAAGTATTCATTGTAAGGGGAGGAGCCATCGTGATGAATTTGCTTGAATTTTTAGAGAATTGGGATGATAATACACAAGTTTTGGTCGAAAAAAATACAGAAAAAATATTTTCTGGAAAAATTGCGGATATGTCTGAGAATGTAGCATGCAGATATTGGATTCAAAAAGCTGGTGTAAAATACTATAATGAAATAATGCATATAGCTGTAGAGAATATGAAGGTAAAATAAAAATAATTGATTTTAGTGAGCAAACTAGGAGAAATATAGATGATTGATATAACTATGTCAGATGACTACAGGGCGTTTTTAGAAGAACAAAATTATAACTTCACAGATTTCCAGACAGCAACTCTTGTCTGGAATGACCCCATGAAAAGCAGACGGCAGAAGCTGGAGGCATTGGCTTTATTAAGAGACACTACTAAAGATATTGTACTTAAGAAGCAGCTTACCGAAAGAATTGAATATGAAAATAAATTGTCAAAAGGTGAAGTAGACATAGTAAATCCGTTCAGACCGGAAAGATTTGAAGATGCATTTTTTGAAATCCCATTTTGTTATAAGTCAGCAGGCACTCCGGTGAAGAATATAGTAAATGGAACATATGGAATACTTTCATTTGGAGAAGATGACTGGAATGATTATCTTCAAGAGATTAAAGACAGAAAATGGGAAGTTGATTATTCAGATATTCAGGCTGTGGTTTTATATCCAATAAAGTCGGAGTACTGGGATCATATGCATTGTAATCCATTGCATCTTCAGATGGAACTGCCGCCACATATGGAGAACAAAGAGGAAGATGCAGCTTATATGAGAGCCATGGAAGCACTTAGTGATTATTGCTTTTACAAAGGAGAACACAATACTGAGGAAACAGCTAAACGGTGTATGAAGGAATATGCCAAGACTTGAGCAGGATAATATTTGGAGGTGCCTGATGATAGAAAATTTTATAGACAGATTTGTACCATCTAAAGATGAAAGAGAGTTTCTTAAAGACAAGAGTGTTACATTTTCGGATGTGGAACAGGCAGAAATAATAATTAATCATGAGTGCTTAAAAAATTCAGAGAAAAAACAGGCAGTGCAAGAGTTGAAAGAAACCATATCAGATAAAGAATTGATAACGGATTTAAATAAGGCAATTGATGAAATACCGGATTCGGAGAATTGCTGGCACGAATCGGGTATGAAATGCTTTTATAGAAAATTTGATATTCCACATAATTTCAGACATGGGGATATAGTAAGAGTTGTTGATGGGAAACATGAAGGGAATATCGGAGTAATACTTGGGCTTACAGATGAAGAGTATGAGAAACTTAAAGTCAAAAAGGGTGATTACAGTGATATACAGATATGTGTTGATGTTATATTCAGAGGATATGATTATCTTGGGGAATTTTCACACTCGCATGTTAATCCAATATATATTGAGAGAATCCAGCTTTCAGAAAGTGATGCAAGGAAACATTACATCGACTATCTTGTGGAAACATACGATAAACAGTATTTATCAGATTATAATACAGCTACACATAAAGAAAAAATAAAACAACGAATCCACATTTTGTCTGCCGTTATGTGGGCGCAGGAACACCATAACCAGATTATGTATCTGGTAGATAGTGCAAAGGATAAAGCCTGTTTTCAGGAGATGCTGATGGAACATTATAATTTTGACAGAGAACAGGCATGTGCTATTTCGGATATGAGAATGAGTGTGTATACAGCATTAGAAAAAGATAGAACAAAAAAGGAAATACAGGAATTATTAATGAAAATGTAATTATAAGAAAATGGAGGGTGTCAGATGAAATTAAAACAATCAGATACGATAAATAAATATGATAAAGAAATGAAATCACAAGAGGAGATAAAACATTTTCAGGAATCAGCGGCACTTTTTTATAAAGATGCACGGAAATTATACAAAGAAGATGTTGAAAGAAGAAAGAATAATTAAAGGTGAAACATGAGTGTTGAGTATAATGTGCTTAATATATTAAAAGAACACAGTTCCAAAGAGGCCGCAATAACGCTGAAGGTTACTGATATCGTTACTTATATGCATAAGGATTATGATAAAAGCATTACAGATAAACAGGTCAGGAAAGCATTAAAGGATTTGACGGACTCAGAACTTAATCTGCCTGATGAACAGAAGGTAATCAGATACAGGACATATGACAATGAGCGCCGCAAGACAGATTATTATTATAACAACATTATAACCGATGTAGAGTTTAAATTCCTTATTGATTCTGTATTGTACAGTAACATTTTTAATAATGAAAGAGCAATGGATTTAGCCGGGCGGATTCAGACTTTATCAGGGAAGAATCTGAAAGATATAACAACTTATGCAAATGATTCTTTCGGGCGGACCAGATATGCACAGAATACAGATGTTCTGGCAAACTGCCAGCTTATAATTGATGCCATTAAAAATGACAATTACATAGAATTTGACTGGAATGTATATGATGTTAAGAATAAAAATGTTTATCTTCATTTTCAGGGAAGAAGGACAGTGATTCCTATAAGACTTATGCTCAATAATGGAAGATATTTCTGTCTGGTAAGATACAGGGACAGCAGGAAAGTATATACATACAGTGTTGACCTTATGACCAGATTAAGAGTAAAGGAACAGAGGAAAAGTGATGGAATAGGCTTTGATAACCTTAATATACCGTTAGAGAGAGCAGTATATATTCTGAATCACCCTTACATGATGGGCGGTGAATTAAGACCTTATATTGTCAGGATAGACAGGGAGTATTTTTCAAGACTGATAGATGATTTTTCATATGAGATAAATGTTTTGAAAGAAACGGATACAACAGTTGATATCCGTGTAAATGCGTCATGTAATGGAATGGCATACTGGCTGTGTCATCATTATGATATAGCTTCAATTGTTGATAATAAGGATAAGGAATTGAATAAAGAATTAAAGAAGGCAGCAGAGTCTATATTAAGACAGGTACAGGATTGAAAAAAGGAGGAACACGAATGAAATACTATATTAGTGATATGCATTTCTTCCATAAAAATGTGACAAAGGAAGGCAATAATTTTGATAACCGTCCATTTAATTCATTAGCTGAAATGCACCAGTATATGAAAGAAAAATGGAACAGTAAGATTACAAATGGTGATACGGTTTATATTCTTGGAGATATTGCTATGCGGGGTACAAACGAGGAGCTGATAGCCTTAGTTGCACAGTTAAAGGGCAGGAAAGTTCTTATTAAAGGGAATCATGATGATGTTTCTGATATGAGGTATAAGAATATTTTTGAAGAGATATATGATTATAAGGAAATTACTGACTATGTAGACCAAGATGCATACAAGCTTGTATTAAGCCATTATCCTATACTTATGTGGAATGGACAGCACAGGGGGACAATACATTTGTATGGACATACTCATAATACTTATGAAAATGAATTCTATCAGGAATGTTTACGCAAGCTGAATATGGAAATGCTTATGCGGTCAGAGAAGTGTTATGATATAGCAAGGGCTTATAATGTAGGCTGTATGATGCCTTATATGAATTATGAACCACGCACATTGAAGGAAATACTTAATAAATAGCATAAAGATTGAGAGTATTTGGAGGAATGTACATGAAAATATATTGCATGAGTGATATACATGCGTGCCTTGAGTCATTTGAGGCTGCTCTGGAAAATGTAATCTGTCATCTTGATGAAGATGACACAATGCTTTTATTGCTAGGCGATTATGTGCATGGTGGTGATTCTGGTAGAGGAGTGCTTGATAAGATAATGCATTTGCAGGAACAATACGGCAATGATAAGGTCATGGCACTCATGGGGAATCATGAAGATATGGTAATAGGCGGCGAAAGTACCATAGATTCGATGTATGGAGGCATGCAATGGTATGATAATGAAAATGCAGATGATTTATACATAAGCTGGTTAAGCAGCCTACCAAGATATTACACAGAAGGCAATACTATATTTGTGCATGCCGGAATTGATGAAACTGTCGGTGATATGTGGGAATGGGAGACATCTGATGATATATACACAGCGAAATATCCTGCTGAAACAGGCAGGATAGAAGGTCTTGACATGAAAGTGGTAGCAGGTCATGTCTATACATCTGAGATATCAGGAGATTCAACGTTTAATGATATATATTATGATGGTGAAAATCACATATATATAGATGGGGATGTGTTGTCAACAGGGGTTATCCCAGTGTTAATGGTTGATACTGATACAGACAGCTATTATCGCATTACCGATGGAGGCTGTTGGCTACTGACGGAATATGAAGAATAGTATTGTTTAATGTCAAATGAAATGGAGGTCATTGATATATGATATATGCTATGAGTGATATTCATGGATGCATAGGAGAGCTTCAAAAGAATATGGAACAGGTTGATCTTGGTGGTGATAATCGCATTGTATTTTGTGGAGACTATATTGATTATGGTGACAGTTCGTATTATGTTTTGAAGTATCTTTGGGATTTGCAGAAAAAATATGGTGCAGAAAAAGTTGTGGTTCTTAAGGGTAACCATGAGCAAATGTTTTTGGATTGGATTGAGAATTACAGAAACATATATTCAGATGGAACAGAAGATTGCAGGACTTTCAATGATTGGATTTGCACGGATTTTGAGTATGGAGCAAATACCATAAGTACATTTATATCGGAGCAACAGATGGATTTCTTAAATCAGATAGCAAGAACATGTTCCATGGAAACAATTAGCAGAGAAACAGTTCGGATGATTCTTTCAAATCATGAAAAGCTGATTTGGTGGATTCAGCAGATGCCTTTATATTTTGAAACAAAAAGTCAGATATTTGTTCATGCAGGAGTAGATGAAGAAGCAGGAGAGTACTGGATGTGGGGAGCATCTGATAATACTCTTCTTGGCAAGTTTCCGGCAACGAAAGGTAAGTTTTATAAAACGATAATAGCAGGGCATGTTGGAACCTGCAGCAGAGATCTTGCTGCTGATCGGAGTTATCACGATGTTTATTATGATGGAGAGAGTCATTATTATATTGACGGATCGGTTTATAAGGGTGGAAAACTGTTGCTATTAGCTTATGATGAAGAAAAGGGAAAATATTATCAGGTTGAAAATGGCAGGATGGATATTATTAATCCTTTTGACGTCAGATTTAGATTAGACTGAAATCGGAGACGTACATAGATATAGTAGAAATATTTAGAATTTAATGACATAATAAATAGGAATTTGTTATATAGGATTATAGAAAATCCGGTCAGGATACTTGTCAGTACCTGACCGGATGTCTGCTTTTATTTTGCTTTTAAATAAGCGGTCTTGTTAAGATTTAGCTGTTTTAAAAATCAAACTTAGTTATTAACCCCATGATGAACATCTTCTGTTGATGTTGTAAGTGGAAGAAATGTATATCCGTTAGCAAGACCCCACTGTATGATACGTTCAACAGCGTTGACACTGAAGCCTTTTATATCATGCTGAAGTACGACAGATACATTATGGCTCTTCATTCCGTTTACAACATTCTGGTATACTTCTTCCGTGCTGGTTGTTCCACCGGCATCGCCGCTGGATACATTCCAGTCAAAATATTTGTATCCCTGGTCAGTTACAGCTTTTGTAAGAGTTGTCATAATGCCACTACAGTACTTTAAGCTCACGGTGTTAGAACTTCCACCAGGGAATCGTATAAGCTTAGGACGCTGTCCTGTCTGTGCATATATAATATCGGACATTTCGTTAAGATCAGCAAAATAAGCATCAACACTTGAATATATTTTCTTATAATCATGTGAAGCACTGTGGATAGCAACTGTGTGGCCAGCAGCAGCCTCTTTGGCTATCATATTTTCATAACCACTGTTAACATTTGTTACAAAGAATGTAACTTTAACATTGTATTTGTCAAGAATATCTAACAACTGCTGTGTATGTGCACCTGGTCCATCATCAAAAGTAAGATAAACGACTTTGTTTCCAGATGAAGTTGTGGCTGTCTGTTTTACAGCTTCAACAGTAACAGTTCTGTCTATAGAAGTTTCATTGCCGAACTTATCTGTAACAGAGTATGTTATTGTGTAGGTTCCTGCACGGTATGTAGAAATATTATCTGATACAGAAACACTGTCAGATATATCATTACCATGGGAATCTTTTGCAGTACATCCCGGATCTTCAAATCTGGTACCAGCCTTTATGGTAATGTCAGAATCTCCATTTAGTGTGATGGTAGGTGCTATGCCATCATTATATTCTATTGTACGTTGTACAGAGGTTTTATTGCCTGATGAATCGCTGACTGTATAGGTGATTACATTCTTGTCTTCAGTTCTTTTTATCTTGCTGGTAATATCACCATCATAGTTATCGGTGGCAGTAAAACCCTCTTCCTGATATGTTTCACCAGTTTTAGGATAATATCCGTCAATCTTATTGAGTTCGATTATAGGAGCCTTTGTATCAACTATTTTTACCTCTCTTGATTTTTGGACAGAAAAAATACCTTTTTTAGCTTTATAATGTATATGATAGGTTCCTAATTTAGATGAATCTACGCTTCCTTTAATAGTAACATTCAACGGAACATTTTTGGATGCAGGCGTGTTGAAAGCTGCTGTTGCCCCCTGTTCTGTATAAGTATCACCATATTCTATTGTCTCTTTTGGACTGCCATTTAAATTAATATCAATATTGAAAAGTGAAAGAAACAATATAATAAGGAAGAGTAATGTGACAACTATTCCAGTAACAGCTATCACAAGTTTTTTGTTCTTCTTAAAGAATTCTTTAGTAGCCATAGGTTTAATCTCCTAACTTATTATTGTAGCTAAAGTATTATATTACTTTTTTGAAAAAAAATTAACACTTAATTGAAAAAAACTTAAAAAATCTTAAGAAAAATCTTAAGAAAAAATCGCATGTAATTTATATCATATAAATATTACTATGTTAATAATATAACAATGTTGAGCGTATAGTGAATTAATTAAAGAAATAGTAAATGATAAATCTGAAATTTTATATAAAATATAAATCTTTTATTAAAAAAATATCATATGTTTGATAAATTACAAAAATACGTACAATAGATTTGACATAATGACTTTACTTTTTTGTCGAATAATACTAAAATATTGATAAGAGAGATGTTTATCTCATATTTCGATTAGGAGGTATATATAACAATGGCTAGAGAAAAACAGTCAATGGATGGTAATACAGCCGCTGCACACGTAGCATATGCGTTTACAGAAGTAGCTGGTATTTATCCTATCACTCCTTCCAGCCCAATGGCAGATGTTGTTGACCAGTGGTCAGCAGCTGGAAGAAAGAATATTTTTGGTAATACAGTAAAGGTAACAGAAATGCAGTCTGAAGCAGGTGCTGCTGGTACAGTACATGGTTCACTTGCAGCTGGTGCTCTTACAACAACATTCACAGCTTCACAGGGTCTTTTACTTATGATTCCTAATATGTATAAGATTGCTGCTGAACAGCTTCCTTGTGTATTTGATGTATCAGCTCGTACAGTTGCTACACAGTCACTTAACATTTTTGGTGATCATAGTGATGTTTATGCATGTCGTCAGACAGGTTTTGCTATGCTTGCTGAGACAAACCCACAGGAAGTTATGGACTTAAGCCCAGTTGCACATCTTGCAGCTATTGATGGCAAGGTTCCATTCATCAACTTCTTTGATGGTTTCCGTACATCACACGAGATTCAGAAGATTGAAAAGTGGGATTACGAAGATCTTAAGGAAATGTGCCCAATGGACAAGGTTGAAGAGTTCCGTGCTCATGCACTTAACCCTAACAAGCCAGCTATGCGTGGTTCACATGAAAACGGAGATGTATTCTTCCAGCATCGTGAAGCATGTAACACAGTATATGATGAACTTCCAGAAGTAGTAGAAAAGTACATGAAGAAGGTTAACGAGAAGCTTGGTACTAACTACGACTTATTTAACTACTATGGTGCACCTGATGCAGACAGAGTTATCGTAGCTATGGGTTCTATCAACGACGTTGCAGAAGAAGTTATTGATTACTTAACAGCTAAGGGTGAGAAGGTTGGCCTTGTTAAAGTAAGACTTTACCGTCCATGGTCATCTAAGGCACTCTTAAAGGTTCTTCCTAAGACAGCTAAGAAGGTTGCTGTTCTTGACAGAACTAAGGAACCAGGATCACTTGGTGAGCCACTTTACCTTGATGTTGCTACAACACTTCGTGAAGCAGGTCTTAACGATATCACATTAGTTGGTGGACGTTATGGCTTAGGTTCAAAGGATACTCCTCCTTCATCAGTATTCGCTGTATATAAGGAATTAGAGAAGGATGAGCCAAAGAACAGATTCACAATCGGTATTGTTGATGATGTTACTAACCTTTCACTTCCAGAGGTTAAGCCAGCTCCTATTACTTCAGCTCCTGGTACAGTAGAATGTAAGTTCTGGGGTCTTGGTGGTGATGGTACAGTAGGTGCTAACAAGAACTCTACTAAGATCATCGGTGACCATACAGATAAGTATATTCAGGCATACTTCCAGTATGACTCTAAGAAGACAGGTGGTATCACAATCAGCCACTTAAGATTTGGTGATAACCCAATCAGAAGTCCATACTATATCAATCAGGCTGACTTCGTAGCATGTCATAATCCTTCATATGTTGTTAAGGGTTATAAGATGGTTCAGGATGTTAAGCCAGGCGGAATCTTTATGATTAACTGCCAGTGGTCAGATGAAGAACTTAACCAGCATATGCCAGCAGAAGCTAAGCAGTATATTGCTAAGAATAATATCCAGCTTTACACAATCAACGCTATTGATAAAGCTATTGAAATCGGTATGGGTAAGAGAACTAACACAATCTTACAGTCAGCATTCTTCAAGCTTGCTAACGTAATGCCTATTGATGAAGCTGTTGAATATATGAAGGCAGCTGCTAAGAAGTCATACAGCAAGAAGGGTGATGCAGTAGTTGAGATGAACTATAAGGCTATCGATGCAGGTGTTGATGCAGTACATAAGGTAGAAGTACCAGCAGACTGGGCAACAGCAGTTGATGATAAGAAGCCAGTTGAAAGAACAGGACGTCCTGCTACAGTTAAGATGGTTAACGAACTTCTTGATCCTATCGGAAAGATGGATGGTGACAGCCTTCCAGTATCTGCATTTAAGGATATTGCAGATGGTCAGTTTGAGACAGGTGCTTCAGCATACGAGAAGAGAGGAACAGCCGTTATGGTTCCTGAGTGGGATCCAGCAAGCTGTGTTCAGTGTAACAGCTGTGCATTCGTATGTTCACATGCTACTATCAGACCATTCATTCTTGATGCTAAGGAACAGGCAGAAGCTCCTTCACAGATTAAGCTTGCTGATTCTAAGCATGCAACAGACACAACAATGAAGTACACAATGTCAGTATCTCCATTAGATTGTATGGGATGTGGCGAATGTGTTACTGTATGTCCTAAGGCTGGAGAAGCTCTTAAGATGGTTCCACAGGAATCACAGGCAGAAGAGCAGCCAGTATTCGATTATCTTGTAGCTAACGTAGGTAAGAAGGATATTAAGCCAGCATTAGTAAATACACCAATCGGTTCTCAGTATAACCAGCCACTCCTTGAGTTCTCAGGAAGCTGTGCAGGTTGTGCAGAAACATCTTATGCTAGATTAATTACACAGTTATTTGGTGAGCAGATGTATATTTCTAACGCTACAGGTTGTTCTTCAATCTGGGGTGGTCCAGCTGCAACATCACCATATACAGTAAACAAGGATACATTAAAGGGACCAGCATGGGCTAACTCATTATTCGAGGATAACGCAGAACATGGTTTTGGTATGTATCTTGGACAGAAGGTTCTTCGTGACCAGGCTATTGCCAAGATCGAAGAAATGGCTGCATCTGATAAGGCAACAGACAGCTTTAAGGCAGCAGCAGCTAAGTACCTTGAGACAAAGAATGATACTAAGGCAAACACACCAGCTACAGAAGCTCTTATTGCAGAACTTGAAAAGGCAGCAGCAGATGGATGCCCAACAGCTCCAGAAGTACTTGCTAAGAAGGATTACCTTGCTAAGAAATCTGTATGGATCTTCGGTGGTGATGGTTGGGCTTACGATATCGGTTTCGGTGGTCTTGACCATGTACTTGCTTCAGGTGAGAATGTAAATGTTATGGTATTCGATACAGAAATGTATTCTAATACAGGTGGACAGGCTTCTAAGGCTTCTAACATCGGTGAAGTTTGCCAGTTCGCTGCAGCTGGTAAGGAAATCGGCAAGAAGTCACTTGCTGAAATCGCTATGAGCTATGGCTATGTATATGTAGCACAGATTGCTCTTGGTGCTAACCCAGCTCAGGCATTAAAGGCTATCGAAGAAGCTGAAAACTACAATGGACCATCATTAATCATTGGTTATGCTCCTTGCGAACTTCACGGTATCGCTAAGGGTGGTATGAACCACTGCCAGGATGAAATGAAGAAGGCTGTTAAGGCTGGATACTGGAACCTCTTCTCATTCAACCCAGCATTAAAGGCTGAAGGAAAGAATCCATTTACATTAACATCTAAGCAGGGTGATGGATCATATCAGGAATTCCTTAACAATGAAGCACGTTATACACGTCTTGTTAAGCCATTCCCAGAAAGAGCTGAAAGACTCTTTGCTAAGTCAGAAGAAGTTGCTAACGAGAGATTCGAGCACTTACAGAGACTTGTTGAGTTATATAAGTAATTCACATTGCAAAATAAACAGAATATGATTAATATTAAGGACTGAATTGTATTTTATATGACATTGTAGTTCCTTGATAAAAGGGAGGCTCCTGATATATGCTTTGAAGGTATATGTCAGGAGCCTTTTACAATATATTTGTCAGCTATTTTCAAAGATGTAAGAATGAGCGGTAGTAAAGAGAATGACAATTAGCTTATAATCAGGAAATCGTAAAAAAATAGGATTCATAGTTCACAATGAATTGATAATTGTGTATAATAAAGGTATAAAAATGCGTGTAATATTATAATGATGCCGGGGTCAAAAGCCCCCGACATCATTATAAGAATATAAGAAAAATACAAACGATCGTGCTGTAAAAGGTATGGAATGGGGTGATTATATGAGTAAAGGCACTTTAAAAAAGAAAAAGGTGGAAATTATAACTGTATGCATATGTGTTGTGCTGATAGCGGCTATTCTTGCAATACTTATTGTGTTTAATAAGAGCAAAGATTTTGTTTATAATAAACATCTTGATGAAGCTGTGATCAGCATAGATGATGAGAATATTACTCTGAAGGATTTTTCTTACTATATATATATAGTGGAAAAGCAGATTAATGATATGGCTATAAAGTATAATCCTGATGACCCTAATGATTTCTGGAACACACATTTTAAAAATTCACTTGACAGCGTGTTCACAAGGGATTATGCTAAACAACTGGCAAAGGATTTATGTGAGTATGATTATATAATGGAAAAAGAGACTGCCATTCATAATATATATGTAACTGAAAGTGAAAAAGAATCAATAAAAGCAGATGCTAAGGATACATATGATGATTTTTCACAAAAAGCTAAGGACAACACAAGGCTTAGTGAGGAAGATATATATAATATATTATGCCGTAGAAAGCTTGTTGAAAAGTATGCTGTCAGGGCAGCACAACAGGTTAAGAGTGATGGCTTTGCAGGAGATAGTGCATCATTGCTTGATTATGATGGAGAATATTATAAAGAGATGATTAAGTCAAAGTATAATGTTACAGAGAATAACAAGCTGCTTGATAAGATAACCATGGGAAGAGTTACTGTTAACTGATATCGTGAACACATTTAGTTTTCGTAAAATGCTGCTTGTTTAATGCTGGTTTAATAAAATAATCATATACACATATTTAGTTAGATGTTAAGAACAGAATAAGTGTTGCGTAACGCAGAAAGAGGTTGAAGATGACAAAGGATATGACTAAAGGGTCACCTTTCAAGCTGATTCTTGGATTTGCATTTCCTATGCTTTTAGGTATGCTATTCCAGCAGTTCTATAATCTTGTTGACACTATGATTGTTGGTAAGACGTTAGGTGTATCAGCTCTGGCAGGAGTTGGAGCAACAAGCTCAATAAACTTTATGATAATTGGATTCTGTATGGGTATATGTAATGGATTCGCAATTCCTGTTGCACAGCAGTTCGGGGCGGGAAAGTATAGTGAACTTAGAAAATATGTTTTTAATGGATATGTATGCAGTGCGGTATTTGCGGTTGTTATGACAATACTTTCAGTAGTGTTTTGTGCACCTATACTTAGATTGCTTAATACACCAGATGATATATTCATGCATGCGTATAATTATATTGTTATAATATTTGCAGGAATACCAACGGTATTTCTATATAATATCGTATCGGGTATAATACGTTCGCTTGGTGACAGTAAGACACCAGTATATTTCCTTGTATTATCATCGGTTATTAATATAGCACTTGATTTCATACTTATTATATATGTTAAGATGGGAGTAGCAGGTGCAGGTGTTGCAACTGTTGTATCACAGCTTATATCAGGTGTTGGATGTACAATATATATGTATAAAAAGTTTGATATATTAAAGGCAACTAAACAGGAAAATGTTGTAAGGAAAAGATATGTTGTTAACCTTTGCTATATAGGTGTTCCTATGGGACTTCAGTATTCCATAACAGCTATTGGAAGTACTATACTTCAGGCAGCAGTAAATGGTCTTGGTTCGTCATATGTAGCAGCCATGACAGCAGGCTCTAAGATGTTTAACTTTACCTGTTGTCCTTTTGATGCTCTTGGTTCTACTATGGCAACATATGGTGGACAGAATGTTGGAGCTGGAAAGATAGACAGGCTTGGCAAGGGTATAAGAGCTGCTATGATAATAGGTGCGGTGTACAGTGTAGTGGCACTTGTGGTTCTGTTCTTTACAACAGATTATATAGCACTTCTTTTTGTGGATGCAGCTGAGGTTGAGATTATCAGACTTACAAGAAGATTCATAATAGCATCAGCTCTGTTTTATATACCTCTTACAGGAGTCAATGTTTACAGATTCTGTATACAGGGTATGGGGTATTCAGTATTTGCAATACTAGCCGGAGTGTTTGAGATGCTTGCAAGAACACTTGTTGCTATATTCCTTATACCAGTTATAGGTTTTAACGGGGCATGTCTTGCTAATCCGGCAGCATGGATTGCAGCAGATATTTTCTTAATACCTGCATTTATGCATTGCTGCAATAAGCTTAAGATAAGGCATGGAATGAAAAAGAGTGCATAAAGTTGGAATAAAATCATTAAAATCAGACATTCTAATATTACTGGTGAAGTTCTAATATTACTGGTTAAGATAGCAATGAAAGGATGCCTGCAATGAGTGATTTCAGCTGTAATGTTAAAGAAAATATTAAAAGGTTAGAAACTAGTCTTAATGTGGAACGTAATTTTGATATACTTCAAAGAGAAGTAATGATTGCGGGGCATAGGGCTGGTTTCTTTTTTATAGATGGTTTTGTCAGGGAAGATATGGTAGAAAAGCTTATGCAGTTTTTTTATTCATTGAAAGAATCGGACATGGAGAACCTTGATGTATTTCTGGAAAATGGAATGCCTTATACGGAGGTTGAGAAAAGCGGCAATGTGGATACAGTCATAACGCAGTTTTTGTCAGGTGTTTCTGTTATGGTTGTAGATGGCTTTGATGAGTGTCTGCTTATCGACTGCAGGACATATCCCATGCGTTCTGTGTCAGAGCCATGGAAGGACAGGGTGCTTAGAGGTTCAAGAGATGGTTTTGTTGAAACACTTGTATCCAATGCAGCATTATTGAGGAGGAGAATCCGTGATCCGAAGTTTTCAATGGAGTTGTATGGCGTTGGCAGACGTTCAAGATCTGATGTAGTTATATGTTATATATCTGATTCCGTAGACAAGAGCGTGCTTACAAGGATGAGAAAGCTGATTCAGTCGATAGATGTTGATGCTCTTACTATGAATATAGAAAGCCTTGCGGAATGTATGTTTACACATAAGTGGATTAATCCATTTCCGAAGTTTAAGTATTCGGAACGCCCGGATACAGCAACGGCGGCTATACTTGACGGGAATATTGTAATTATGGTAGACAATTCTCCGGCAGTTATGATAATTCCGGCATCTATCTTTGATATTATCGAGGAGGCGGATGATTTTAATTTTTCTCCTATAGTAGGTTCATATTTAAGAATCACAAGATTTTTCTTTTCTATTGTGACATGGATATTAACACCGTTGTGGCTGCTTTTTGTTAATAATCCAGATTGGGTTCCAGAATTTCTTAAGTTCATTCTTATAACGGATGATATTACAGTACCGGTGCTTCTGCAGCTTCTTATACTAGAACTGGCGGTAGATGGACTTAAGCTTGCAGCGGTGAATACACCAACTATGTTATCAACACCGCTAAGTATAGTGGCAGGTATTGTTGTTGGCGAGTATGCTGTAAGTTCAGGATGGTTTAACCCGGAGGCACTTCTTTATATGGCGGTTGTAACTGTTGGAACCTATGGACAGACTAACTTTGAAATGGGATATGCTTTCAAGTTTTTAAGAGTGCTTATGCTCATACTCACACAAATATTCAATCTTGCTGGATTTATCACAGGAGTTATCATATCTGTACTTATGATAGCATTTAACAGGACTATAACAGGGAAAAGCTATATATATCCGCTTATTCCATGGGATGGGAAGATGCTTAAGAGAAAGGTGTTCAGGGTGAGGCTGCCGCATGGTTATAAGTAATATTTATATAGATAATTGTAAATTGTATATGTGATATGTATTAAACACTAATATAATAAATAGAATGTATGTATGCAAATGGTAAAGTTGAATAAGTTTATATAAATTTTCTAATTAATTCTACTTTTATTAATGGTAATTCCTCATAAATATGATACACTTATAACTATCGAATATAAGTGTTATTATTCTTAGTGTGAGTTATGGAGGAATTATGAGTAAGGTAATTGGAATCGATCTTGGTACAACTAATAGCTGCGTGGCAGTTATAGAAGGTGATTCGCCAACAGTTATTACTAATAGCGAAGGGTATAGAACAACACCATCGGTTGTTGCATTTACTAAGAATAAGGAAAGACTGGTTGGGGATGCTGCAAGAAGACAGGCATCGGTTAACTCAGATAGAACCATATTTTCAATAAAAAGACATATGGGAACTGATTATAAGAAAAAGATAGATGGTAAGGCGTATACACCACAGGAGATATCAGCATATATTCTTATGAAACTTAAGAAAGATGCAGAGGGTTTTCTTGGAGAAGAAGTGACAGATGCAGTTATCACGGTTCCAGCTTATTTCAATGATGCACAAAGACAGGCTACTAAGGATGCAGGTAAGATAGCAGGACTTAATGTCCTTAGAATTATTAATGAGCCTACGAGTGCGGCACTTGCATATGGACTTGATAATGGCAATCCGCAGAAAGTCCTTGTGTATGACCTTGGTGGTGGAACATTTGATGTGTCCGTTATAGATATAGGGGATAACGTTATAGAAGTTCTTGCTACATCTGGTGATAATCATCTAGGTGGTGATGATTTCGATGCACGTATAGTTGATTATCTTGTTGACAGATTCAAAGATACAGATGGTATCAATCTTGCTAAGGATCCATCGGCTATGCAGAGGTTAAGAGAAGAAGCTGAAAAGGCTAAGAAAGAGCTTTCTTCTGCATTGAATGCCAATATTAACCTTCCATTTATAGCTGTTGCGAAGGATGGTCCACATCACATGGATATGAATATCACCAGACAGAAGTTTAATGAGCTTACAGATGATCTGGTTAACAAGACAGTTATTCCTGTTGAGAATGCACTTCGTGATGCCGGGCTTAGTAAGAATGATATTGGTATGGTACTTCTTGTTGGAGGCTCCACAAGAATTCCAGCTGTTTCGGATAAGGTAAGACAGATTATGGGAAAAGAACCATCAAGGAATCTTAATCCGGATGAGTGTGTTGCACTTGGAGCAGCAGTTCAGGGCGGAAAGCTTGGTAACCAGCTTAAGCCAGGTTCTGCAGCTTCGGAGATTATACTTATGGATGTAACACCATTATCTCTTTCAATAGAAACTGTTGGTGGTATATCAAGCAGGCTTATAGAAAGAAATACAACTATTCCTACAAGGCACAGCCAGATATTCACGACGGCTGGCAATTTCCAGACATCAGTTGAAATCAAGGTATTTCAGGGAGAGAGAAGATTTACAAGAGATAACAAGCTGCTCGGAAACTTCAGGCTTAATGGCATTAAGCGTGCGATGGCAGGAGTTCCACAGATAGAGGTGACTTTTGATATAGATGCCAATGGTATTGTAAATGTGTCTGCAAAGGATCTAGGAACGGGAAGAGAGCAGTCTATAACTATAACTTCAAGCTCTAATATGTCAGAGGAAGAGATTGAGAAAGCTAAGTGGGAAGCCGAGGTGTATGGTGCACAGGATAAGCAGAATGAAGAGTTTTGTAATTCACGTATCGAAGCTGAGAATACCTTAAGACGTGCAGAGGGCGAGTACAGCCAGAACAAGAAGGTATGGGATAAGGCTAAGAAAAAGGCTGTTAAGGAAGCTATGAATACCTTAAAGAAGCTTATATTAAAGACCAAGCCAGAGAAGATGGATGCACAAGCTGCGGCTGCGATGGATGAAGCTAGAAATAATCTTGAAAATGTTTTGAATAATTAATAGAAATCTGATATTATCTATAGAGTATTGTTTTATGGATGATATCAGATTTTTGTATGTGATTATGAATTTTATACATCTATAGAATTATCGTTGACATGATTATGTATATTAGTACAGAATAGGAGATATATAAGGTGGCAGCAGGTTCGACATATGGAAATATTTTTAAGATAATGACTTGGGGTGAATCACATGGACAAGGTCTTGGTGTGGTTGTAGATGGATGCCCAGCGGGTATTCCTTTATGTGAAGAGGATATTCAGAAGTTCCTTGATAGAAGAAAGCCGGGACAATCTAAGTTTACAACTCCAAGAAAAGAAGATGATAAGGTGAGTATATTGTCAGGTGTATTTGAAGGTAAAACGACAGGAACGCCTATATCGATGATGGTACATAATAAGACACAGCGTTCGTCTGATTATTCAGAAATAGCCCAGTATTACAGACCTGGACATGCTGATTATACATTTGATGAGAAGTATGGCTTCAGAGATTACAGAGGTGGTGGAAGAAGTTCAGGAAGAGAAACAATAGGCAGAGTGGCAGCAGGAGCAATCGCTATTAAGGTGTTAGAGACTCTTAAGATAAGCGTATGTGCTTACGCAACAAGGATAGGTGGCATAAGCATAGATTATGATAAGTTCGATATCAGGGAACGCGATGAAAATGCATTTAATATGCCGGATGCGGAGGCTGCCTGTAAGGTGGAGGAATACGCAACGAAGAAGCTTGCAGAAAAAGATTCTATTGGTGGAATAATAGAGTGTGTTGTGACTGGTATGATGCCAGGTGTGGGTGATCCTGTGTTTGATAAGCTGGATGCCAATCTTGCAAAGGCGATTATGTCAATAGGCGCAGTTAAGGGCTTTGAAATAGGAGATGGTTTCGCAGCGGCTGATAGTACAGGAAGCACCAACAATGACAGCTTTACAGTAATGGATGGCAAGGTTGTCAAGAAGACTAATCATAGTGGTGGAGTGCTTGGAGGCATGAGCGATGGTTCTGACATAATATTCAGGGCAGCAGTCAAGCCAACACCTTCCATAGCTTCAATGCAGCAGACGGTCAATAAGTCGGGAGAGGATATCAGCATATCTATAAAAGGCAGACATGATCCTATGATAGTTCCAAGAGCGGTAGTTGTTGTTGAAGCTATGACAGCATTAACGATTGTAGATATGATATTAGGAAATATGACATCAAGAATAGACAGGATAGTTGATTTCTATAAAAGATAGATAAATAAAAGATGAATCATAGAAAAATCAGAAGGAAAAGACAAATATGTATAAAATATTAAAAACAGATGGAAGAGCCAAAAGGGCGGAATTCACAACAGTTCATGGAACTGTGCAGACACCGGTATTTATGAATGTTGGAACAGTTGCAGCTATTAAGGGTGCGGTTGCTACAACAGATTTGCAGGAGATAGGTACACAGATAGAGTTATCGAACACATATCATCTTCATGTTAGACCAGGTGATAAGCTTATTAAAGAGCTTGGAGGTCTTCATAAGTTTATGAACTGGAACAAGCCTATACTTACAGACTCAGGCGGATTTCAGGTGTTTTCACTTGCTGGACTTAGAAAGATAAAGGAAGAGGGCGTTACCTTCCAGTCACATATAGACGGACATAGGATATTTATGGGACCAGAGGAGAGCATGCAGATACAGTCCAATCTTGGCTCGACAATAGCTATGGCATTCGATGAGTGTGCTCCGGCAAAGGCAGATAGAAAGTATATTATTAATTCAGTAGAGAGAACTACAAGATGGCTTGAGCGCTGCAAGAGGGAGATGAATAGACTTAATTCACTTGAGGATACCATTAATAAGCATCAGATGCTTTTTGGTATTAATCAGGGCGCGATATATGACGATATCAGAGTTGACCATGCTAAGAGAATATCAGAGCTTGAACTGGATGGATATGCAGTTGGTGGACTTGCCGTAGGTGAATCACATGAGGAAATGTATCATGTGCTTGATAAGGTTGTTCCATATCTTCCACAGCATAAGCCAACATATCTTATGGGAGTTGGTACACCAGCGAATATATTGGAGGGAGTAGACAGAGGAATAGATTTCTTTGATTGCGTATACCCATCAAGAAATGGAAGACATGGACATGTGTATACAAAGCTTGGTAAGATTAATCTTTTCAATGCAAAGTATGAAAAAGACACAGCACCTATCGAAGAAGGCTGTCAGTGTCCTGCATGCAGGAACTATTCAAGAGCGTATATCAGACATTTGCTTAAGGCTAAAGAAATGTTAGGCATGAGACTTTGCGTTCTTCATAATCTGTATTTTTATAATCATCTTATGGAGGATATCAGGGCTGCAATAGATGCAGGGAATTATAAGAGCTTTAAGGATGAAAGGCTATATCTTCTTAAAACATATGATAAGAAAGAGGATTAATGATTTTTATTTAGTGTAAAATTATAAAAATGCTATAAATTTTAATTTAAACATAGACATGAAGCATAAATTACGATATTATAACAATATTGAGCCTGTACACAGGCAAGTAATTAGGAGGATTTAATAATGGGTCAGATTGGTATTATTATTGTGTATGTAATAGCACTTGGTGCTTTAATGTACTTCTTTGCAATTAAGCCACAGAAGAAGCAGCAGAAGGAACAGCAGCAGCTTATGGATTCAATGGCTATTGGCGATTATGTTCTTACAACAAGTGGTTTCTATGGCGTTATCCTTGATATAACAGAGGATGATGTAATCGTGGAATTCGGTAACAACAAGAACTGCCGTATTACAATGCAGAAGAAGGCTATTGCCCAGGTTGAGAAGCCAGCTTCTACAGAAGAATAATAATTGATAATATAAAGTTTTATATTAAAAACTCTGAACAGATAATGCCATCAGGCTGATATCTGTCCAGAGTTTTTTATTATGCCCCTACTTGAAAAATGCACTATTATGGAGTAAAATACTAAACAATAGCCTGAACTTGCGATATATTCGGGCAAGGGCTTTAGTACAAGAAGGAAAGGCAGGAATTAACATGGATTGTAGAATAACATTAATTCCAGGAGATGGAATCGGACCAGAAATAGTTACAGAGGCCGTTAAGGTGTTAGATGCTGTGGCAGCTAAGTATGGTCACAAGTTCGATTATACGAAGATTTTAATGGGAGGCTGCTCTATTGATGAGTGCGGAGTACCTCTTACAGATGAGGCAGTAGCCGTCGCTAAGGCTTCAGATGCTGTGCTTCTAGGTGCAGTAGGTGGTAACGTGGGTAACTCAAGATGGTATGACGTGGCACCTAACCTAAGACCAGAGGCAGGACTATTAAAGATTCGTAAGGACTTAGAGTTATTCGCTAACATTCGTCCTGCTTATTTATATAATGAATTAAAGGTAGCATGCCCTCTTAAGGAAGAAATCATAGGTGATGGCTTTGATATGGTTATTATGAGAGAGCTTACTGGTGGTCTTTACTTTGGAAAGAGACATACAGAAGAAGTCGATGGACTTATGACTGCTGTTGATACTCTTACATACAATGAAGAAGAGATAAGAAGAATAGCTATTAAGGGCTTTGAGATAGCTATGAAGAGAAGAAAGAAAGTAACAAGTGTTGATAAGGCAAATGTTTTAGATTCTTCAAGATTATGGAGAAAGATTGTACATGAGGTTGCTAAAGATTATCCAGAGGTTGAACTTGAGGATATGCTTGTAGATAACTGCGCTATGCAGCTTGTTATGAATCCTGGACAGTTTGATGTTATTCTTACAGAGAATATGTTTGGAGATATACTTTCAGATGAGGCAAGTATGATAACAGGTTCTATCGGTATGTTATCATCAGCAAGTCTTGGTAAAACAAAGCTGGGCTTATATGAACCAAGCCACGGTTCAGCACCTGATATAGCAGGAAAGAATATAGCTAATCCTATAGCTACAATTCTTTCAGCAGCAATGATGCTAAGATATTCACTTGACCTTGATAAGGAAGCTGATGCCATAGAAGCGGCAGTTGCGGCAGTACTTAAGGAAGGCTACAGGACAACAGATATATATTCAGATGGCTGCACTAAGGTTGGAACAGATGAGATGGGCGACCTTATAGCCAAGAGAGTGTAATAGTATGTACTTATAAAAGAAATTGATTTGCGAGGAGAATAATTATGGTAAGTGATAACGCTAGAAGTGGTATGCAGCAGGCACCTGCTAGAAGTTTGTTTAATGCACTTGGCTTCACAGCAGAAGAGATGAAGAAGCCTATGATTGGTATTGTTAGTTCATATAATGAGATTGTACCAGGTCATATGAATATAGATAAGATTGTTAATGCAGTTAAGCTAGGAGTAGCTGAGGCTGGCGGTGTTCCAGTAGTATTCCCAGCGATTGCAGTATGTGATGGTATTGCTATGGGACATGTCGGTATGAAGTACTCTTTAGTGACAAGAGATTTAATTGCTGATTCAACAGAATGCATGGCTATTGCACATCAGTTTGACGGACTTGTAATGGTGCCTAACTGTGATAAGAATGTTCCAGGACTTCTTATGGCAGCAGCAAGACTTAATCTTCCAACAGTATTTGTTTCAGGTGGTCCTATGCTTGCAGGACATGTTAAGGGAAAGAAGAGAAGTCTTTCATCTATGTTCGAGGCAGTTGGTTCATATGCAGCAGGAACTATGACTGAAGAGGACGTACTTGAATTCGAAGAAAAGGTATGTCCAACCTGTGGTTCATGCTCAGGAATGTATACAGCTAATTCGATGAATTGTCTTACAGAAGCACTTGGTATGGGACTTCGTGGTAATGGTACTATTCCAGCAGTATATTCAGAAAGAATCAAGCTTGCAAAGCATGCTGGTATGGCTGTTATGGATATGGTTAATAAGGGAATTACTGCAAGAGATATTATTACAAAGGATTCTATTATGAATGCACTTACTGTCGATATGGCACTTGGATGCTCTACTAACAGTATGCTTCATCTTCCAGCCATTGCACATGAGATAGGTTTTGATTTTGATATTAAGTTTGCTAATCCTATAAGTGAGAAGACACCTAATCTTTGCCATCTTGCACCGGCAGGTCCTACATATATGGAGGATCTTAACGAAGCCGGAGGTGTATATGCCGTTATGAAGGAGCTTGCTGATATAGGACTCCTTAATACAGATTGTATGACAGTATCAGGAAAGACTATTGGTGAATGTATTGCAACAGCCTATAATAGAGATGAAGAGGTTATAAGACCGGTTGATAAGCCATATAGTAAAACAGGAGGTCTTGCTGTTCTTTCAGGTAATCTTGCACCAGATGGTTCAGTTGTTAAGCGCTCAGCAGTAGTTGATGAAATGCTTGTACATGAGGGACCAGCCAGAGTGTTTGACTGTGAAGAGGATGCTATTGCTGCTATAAAGGGTGGAAAGATTGTACCAGGTGATGTAGTTGTTATCAGGTATGAAGGACCTAAGGGAGGTCCGGGCATGAGAGAAATGCTTAACCCAACATCAGCTATCGCAGGTATGGGACTTGGCTCATCAGTTGCACTTATAACAGATGGACGTTTCTCAGGAGCCAGCCGTGGTGCATCTATTGGACATGTGTCTCCGGAAGCAGCAGTTGGAGGACCAATAGCTTTAGTAGAAGAGGGAGATATCATAAGCATAGATATTCCAGGTCTTAAGCTTGAACTTAAGGTTTCAGACGAAGAACTTGCTGCAAGAAAGGCGAAGTGGCAGCCAAGAGAGCCTAAGGTAACAACAGGATATCTTAAGAGATATGCATCTATGGTTACATCAGGCAACAGAGGAGCTATCTTAAAGACTCCGGAGGTATAAGAGGTGTGATGAATGCAGGACATTCAGATAACTTATTATAGAAATTGTCAGGACAGAACAATAACATATAATGAAAGGAAGACAGACGAATGATATTAAATGGTTCAGAGATTATAGTTGAATGTTTAAAAGAACAAGGTGTAGATACTGTATTTGGATACCCGGGTGGAGCCATTCTTAACGTCTACGATGCATTATATAAGCATTCAGACGAGATTACACATATACTTACATCTCATGAGCAGGGTGCATCACACGCCGCTGATGGTTATGCAAGAGCAACTGGAAAGGTAGGAGTATGCTTTGCGACATCTGGTCCAGGTGCTACGAACCTTGTAACAGGTATTGCAACAGCCATGATGGATTCTATTCCTATGGTAGCGATAACCTGTAATGTAACACTGCCTCTTCTTGGAAGGGATAGTTTCCAGGAAGTAGATATAGCTGGGATAGTTATGCCTATAACTAAGCACAGCTTTATCGTAAAGGATGTAAATGAACTTGCAGATACACTAAGAAGAGCCTTCAGGATTGCAAAGGAAGGCCGTCCAGGACCTGTTCTTGTTGATATTACTAAGGATGCAACAGCCAATGAGTGTGATTACATAAAGGAAACACCTAAGCCAATAGAAAGAATAACTGATACAATCAGTGAAGAAGCTGTTGAAAATGCAGCGGCTATGATAAAGGCTGCTAAGAAGCCTTATGTATTCGTAGGTGGTGGAGTTATAGCATCAGAGGCTTCAGAAGAACTGAAAAAGTTTGTTAGGAAGATAGATGCTCCAGTATGCGATACACTTATGGGCAAGGGTGCATTTGATGGTTCAGATCCACATTATACTGGAATGCTTGGCATGCATGGAACTAAGACTTCTAACTTTGGCGTGTCAGAATGTGACCTGCTTATTACAATAGGCGCAAGATTCTCAGACAGAGTTACGGGAAATACTAAGAAGTTTGCTAAAAATGCAAAGATTCTCCAGTTTGATGTTGATGCAGCAGAGATTAATAAGAATATACATACAGATGCATCAGTGATTGGTGATGCACTTGAAATACTTAAGAGAGTAAATGCCAAGCTTGAACAGCTTGATCATGCAGACTGGCTTGCACATCTTAAGGAATATGAAGAAAAGTTCCCTATGAAGTATAGAACAGATGTGCTTAATGGACCTTATATCATGGAGAAAATCTATGAGATCACTAATGGCGATGCAATCATTTCCACAGATGTAGGACAGCATCAGATGTGGGCTGCACAGCACTACAAGTATAAGAAACCTAGAACATTGCTTACATCAGGCGGACTTGGAACTATGGGTTATGGTCTTGGTGCAAGTATTGGTGCCAAGGTGGGCTGTAAGGATAAGGTTGTTATTAACATTGCAGGTGATGGCTGCTTCCGCATGAATATGAATGAAATAGCTACAGCTACAAGATATAATATTCCTATCATAGAGATAGTTTTCAATAATCACGTACTTGGTATGGTAAGACAGTGGCAGGATCTTTTCTATGGAAAGCGTTATTCAGCAACTGTTCTTGATGATCAGGTTGATTTCGTTAAGGTATCAGAGGGTATGGGAGCTAAGGCTTACAGAGTAGCTGATATTGAAAGCTTTGAAAAGGCGTTAAAGGAAGCAATAGAGCTTAATATCCCTTGTGTTATAGAATGTGACATATGTAAGGATGATAAGGTATTCCCTATGGTTGCACCAGGTGCTCCTATATCAGAAGCATTCGACAGGGATGATCTTAATAAGAAACAGGCTGAAAGCAAGTAGGTCAATGTTAATTGCAAGCAGGTTATATTAATTAATAGAAATTCCGGATTTGTTGTATTATGAATCCGGAATTTTTTAGGCATTGCTCGCTACTTTATCAAGAAGTCTTGCGGAATCCCGCTTTGCTTTGAAATGCTTCTTGAGTGTAAGTATCTTATGGACAAGTCCATAAGCCAATTCGCCGCTTGTCAAATCTGTAAACAGTTTGACTCGCTTGCGCTCATTGTATCACAACTCCGGTTGTCTTACTATACCGATTCAGAATCCTCATACATAACTTCAGATAAAAGATTGGCAAGTCTTTGTTCGGCTGCTTCTGGTATCTTTGAATAGAGCCTTATCACATCTGCCATATCGTTAAATGCGTTGACAGTATGTGTGATCTCCCTGAGAAACATAATCTCATTATAGTCATCTTTCGATTCAAATTCCATTACTTTGGCAATGTCCGCATCTTTGGTACTGCCTTTGTAATTTTTGCAGGCGAACTGAAACGAATCCAGAAACAATTCGTGGAGTATTACTGCAACCAAAAAATCTATTTTTATTGCAATAGAAGAGGATTATTTTCGGTTATTCCTTCTGTATTTTTTTGAATACTTGTTAATTAAGTGAAAATGTGCTATGCTCAAAGATAATTATAGGTACGGATGCTATGTTAAGGAGGCGGTACTGAATATGAAGTATAATTTACCGGATCGAATACTAAGGGAGCTTTCTACTTTCGCAAAAAAATATGCTATTACAAAGATCATATTATTTGGTTCTCGTGCACGAGGCACCCATACAGAAAGAAGCGACATAGACATCGCCGTATATGGTGGAGATTTTGAGCATTTTTATTGGGATGTTAAAGAGAAGACCCATTCTCTATTGATGTTTGATATTGTACAGGCAGATGTAGCAATTTCGGATGAATTGAAACAAGAAATAGAAAAGGACGGTGTTACAATTTATGAAAAAGCTTGATAACTTTACCAATTGTCTGGCTATATTAGCAGACGCAGAATTTCAGCTTGCCGAAACGAATGATATATATCGAACAGGAATTATAGGACAATTTAATCTTACTTTTGAGCTTGCATGGAAAGCATTACAGGAAATAATGAGAATGCATGGTGTGAATGGAGCTTCTACAGGGTCCCCTCGTGAAATTTTACAGTTGGGTTATAAAATTGGATTCATCAATGATTCCGAAGTATGGCTGCTTATGTTAAAAAAGAGAAATACTTCTGTTCATATATATAATGAAGATGAAGTTGACGAAATGATTATGTTAATAAGGGATAGTTTTATTCCTGCTTTTAGTGCTCTTAAGGATACACTTGTGAAGAAGTTGGAAGAAGTTGAAAGTGATTGGATGTAGGATAAACGCAAGTCAGGTTTTTTGTGACTTGCGTTTATCCTATATGAAAAGAAAAATCGTAATTGTTTTATATGATTTTTATAGGTTGGAAATTTATATATAATCATATTATAAATATATTATAAGCGCATTATAAGTATGCCATAGGTATATTATAGGCGTGGTATAAGTATAATATACCTATAATATAAGTATATTATAAGTATATTTCCACGTGGTTTGCACATTAATAAAGCAACGCTTATACATTAGCGTATGTTCAGAGTATTAAAAAAAATACATATATAACTTTAATATGTTAAAATATTAACTTGACATAGTAAATATACAAGCATAAAATATAGTTTAATAAATTTTTAATACTTAAGACATTTTGCGACAAATATATACAGCCTACTTAAAAAAGTTAATTATTTGTACTTAGGATTAAAGATTTATCATATATTTAATAGAATTCGAATGGATTAGGAGGAAGAAAAAGTGGCAAGAGTTTATAACTTTAGTGCAGGTCCAGCAGTTTTGCCTGAAGAGGTATTAAGGGAAGCAGCAGATGAAATGTTAGATTACCAGGGTTGTGGTCAGTCGGTTATGGAGATGAGCCATCGTTCCAAGGTTTATGACAATATCATCAAGGAAGCTGAAAAAGACTTAAGAGAGCTTATGAATATACCAGATAATTATAAGGTATTATTCCTTCAGGGTGGAGCATCACAGTTCTTTGCAGAAGTTCCTATGAACCTTATGAAGAACAAAAAAGCAGCTTATATTATTACTGGTCAGTGGGCTAAGAAAGCATTTAACGAAGCTAAAATATATGGTGAGGCTGTTGCTGTTGCTTCCTCAGAGGATAAGACATATTCATATATTCCAGATTGTTCAGATCTTGATATTCCAGAGGATGCAGATTATGTATATATCTGTGAGAATAACACAATTTATGGTACTAAGTATAAGACACTCCCTAATACAAAGGGACATATTCTTGTATCAGATGTTTCATCATGCTTTTTATCAGAGCCTATAGATGTAACAAAGTACGGAGTTGTATATGGTGGAGTTCAGAAGAATATCGGACCTGCTGGAGTTGTTATCGCAATTATCAGAGAAGACCTTATAACAGATGATGTACTTCCTGGAACACCAACTATGTTAAAGTGGAAGACACAGGCAGATGCAGATTCTCTTTATAATACACCTCCTTGCTACAACATTTATATCTGTGGCAAGGTATTTAAGTGGATTAAGAAAATGGGTGGACTTTCAGCTATGAAAGAACACAATGAAAAGAAAGCTAAAATTCTTTATGATTTCCTTGATGAATCTAAGATGTTCAAGGGAACAGTTGTTAAGGAAGATCGTTCACTTATGAATGTTCCATTTGTAACAGGTGATAAGGAACTTGATGCTAAGTTTGTTAAAGAAGCAGAAGCAGCTGGATTTGTAAATCTTAAGGGACACAGAACAGTTGGCGGTATGAGAGCTTCTATCTACAATGCAATGCCAATCGAAGGTGTTGAGAAGTTAGTTGAATTTATGAAGAAGTTCGAAAAGGAGAATGCCTAATGATTAACGTAAATTGTCTTAATAATATAGCTTCTGTAGGTCTTGACCTTTTCTCAAGCGATTATAATGCTAATGCAGCATTTGAAGAAGCAGATGCAGTACTTGTAAGAAGTGCTAAGATGCATGATATGGAATTGCCAGATAATCTTCTTGCTATAGCAAGAGCCGGTGCTGGTGTTAATAATATTCCACTTGATAAATGTGCAGATAAGGGTATTGTTGTATTTAATACACCAGGTGCTAATGCCAATGCAGTTAAGGAACACGTTCTTGCAGCTTTACTTTTAGCTTCAAGAGATTTACTTGGCGGTATCAAGTGGGTAGAAGATAATAAAGATGATGCGGATATTGCAAAGTCAGCAGAAAAGGCTAAGAAAGCATTTGCTGGTAAAGAAATCAAGGGTAAGAAGCTTGGTGTTATCGGACTTGGTGCTATCGGACAGTTAGTTGCTAATGCAGCTATAAGCCTTGGAATGGAAGTATATGGATATGACCCATATCTTTCAGTAAATGCAGCCTGGAATCTTTCAAGCGAAGTTAAGCATATTGTTAATGTTGAGGATATATATAAGGAATGTGATTATATCACTATCCATGTACCAGCACTTGACAGCACTAAGGGTATGATTAATAAGGCAGCCTTTGATATGATGAAGAAGGGTACAGTAGTTATTAACTGTGCAAGAGATGTACTTGTTGATGAGCCAGCTATTCTTGATGCTATCAAGTCTGGCAAGGTTGCTAAGTATGTTACAGATTTCCCTAACACAACAACAGCAGGTCAGGAAGGCGTTATCGTACTTCCACATCTTGGTGCTTCAACTGAAGAAGCTGAGGATAACTGTGCTGTTATGGCAGTTAAGGAATTAAGAAACTACATAGAGAACGGTAATATTGTTAATTCTGTTAACTATCCTAACTGTGATTGTGGCGTATGTACATCAGCAGGAAGAGTTACAGTATGTCATAAGAATGTACCAGCAATCATAAGCAAGCTTACAAGCGTTATGGGTGATGCAGGTATTAATATCGATTCTATGGATAACAAGTCAAGAGGAGATTATGCATATTCTGTTCTTGATACAGGAGCAGCTATCACAGAGGATGTAGCAGCTAAGCTTTCTGCTATTGACGGCGTTATTAAGGTAAGAGTTGTTAAGTAATCACAGAATTATAGTAGTGACAATTTATTCTGGATAATTAAGAATAATAAATGTTATATAATTATATTTTGGCAGGTGTGGAATTAGATCCGCACCTGCTTTTTGTTCTTGTTTTCGTATGTTTTTACTATTTACTTATTTATAGTTAAATGGTCATAATTAGTGTGAAATGTTGAAAGGGATGGAGGATTAAGATATAATATATATTAATAGCAGTAATTGGTAAGCTTATATTCTGGAGTTTGTATAGTAATACGGCATATTAGTGATTTGTGTGTGAATTCTGATATTTGTGCTTGTTTGTTAAAGAAATAACCTTTATTGTCAATTATTATCGGTAATGTTACACTATAATGGTTTGGTTATATTAATATTTTGCTTAACTTTTAGGGTTATTGTGCTGGATATGTTATATGGCATCAGGAGCGGACGGCTTTAATGTTTTTGATGTAAATTTGGTATTACAGACAATAACATATTAAAATAACATATTAAATTCAGGAAAGAGAGGTCTTTTTTTAGTGAGTAGATTAACTATATTAACTAAGGATAAGGCTCAGGTTACAATGGAGTCGATGTATCAGGATCTTGAAAGACGAATAGTGGCATCTCCACCAGGATTATGTCCGGTTGACCTTACAAGATCATTTATAAAAATGTGCCTTGCACAGTCTTGTGGCAAGTGTGTTCCATGTCGTGTTGGTTTAAGACAGCTTGCAAGACTTTTTGATAATGTGCTTGATGGTGAGGCAACAGAGGAAACAGTTGAGAATATAAAGCTTACAGCAGAAGGTATATATTATTCAGCAGATTGTGCCATAGGTTATGAGGCAGCAAAGCTTGCACTTAAGTCAGTAGATGGCTGTATAGATGACTTTGAGTCACATATACATAACGGTTTTTGTTCATGTAACAGTAACCAGCCAGTATCGTGTGTTAAGTCATGTCCTGCTGGCGTTGACATTCCGGGGTATATAGCACTTGTGCAGCAGAAGCGATATGCTGATGCAGTAAGGCTTATAAGAAGAGATAATCCAATGCCTACAACGTGTGCTTACATATGTGAGCATCCATGTGAGAACAGATGTAAGAGAACTATAATAGATGCACCTGTTAATATACGTGGACTTAAGAAGATGGCGGTAGATAATGCAGGCATAGTTCCAGTACCAGAGTGTGAACCAGATACAGGAAAGAAGGTTGCCATAATCGGTGGTGGACCAGGTGGTCTTAGTGCTGCCTATTATCTTGCCCTTATGGGACATAAGGTAACTATATTTGAACAAAGAAAACAGCTTGGTGGTATGTTAAGATATGGTATTCCTAACTACAGATTTCCAAGAAAGAAGCTTGATGAAGAGATAGATTCTATCCTTTCAACTGGAATAGAGGTTAAGAAGAATATAAGTGTAGGAAAGGATATATCATTTGATGATATAACTGATGAGTACGATGCTACATATATATCTATCGGTGCCCATGCAGATAAGAAGATGGGGATTGAAGGTGAAGATGCCAGAAGTGGTATCATATCTGCAGTAGAGATGCTTCGTGCAATAGGCGATGGAGATATGCCTGATTATACAGGAAAGAGAGTTATCGTTATCGGCGGTGGTAATGTTGCAATGGACGTTGCACGTTCGTCTATAAGACTTGGCGCAAGCAAGGTAAGTATTGTATACAGAAGACGTAAGGCTGATATGACAGCACTTGAAGAGGAAGTTGTAGGCGCAGAGGCTGAAGGTTGCGATGTTCTTGAGCTTATGTCACCAGTACGTATAAAGCAGGATGAAGAGGGCAATGCCATAGGACTTGTAGTAAAGCCACAGATGATATCAAAGGTTTCACATGGCAGGCCAGCACCTAAGGCAGCATCTAAGGATGAAATGCTCTTAGAAAGTGATCTGATAGTAGTTGCCATAGGCCAGGGTATAGAAACTAAGAGCTTTGAGGAACATGGAATCAAGGTTCAGAGAGGTGTTATCTCAGCACTTAATACAGGTAATATTACGCCACAGGATGGTGAAATGTCTGAGGGAGTGTTTGCAGGAGGTGACTGTGTAACAGGTCCGGCTACAGTTATAAAGGCTATTGCAGCAGGTAAGGTTGCGGCAGCTAACATAGATGAGTATCTTGGCTTTAACCATGAGATTACATGCGATGTTGAGATACCATATGCAAGTAATGAAGATAAAGTAGCCTGCGGAAGAGTTGAAGTTGCACTCAGGGAGGCAGCTGAAAGAAAGAATGATTTTGAACCGATTGAATATGGTTTTTCTTGTGAAGAAGCGTGCCAGGAGGCTGGACGCTGTTTAAGATGTGATCATTTCGGATTCGGTGCTTTTAGAGGAGGCAGAGAAGAACAATGGTAAATGCAACAATTAACGGAATAGATATAACCGTCGAAGACGGAACAACTATCCTTGCGGCTGCACGTAAAGTTGGAGTTGATGTGCCTACTCTGTGCTATCTGAAGGAAGTGAATGAGATAGGTGCATGTCGAGTATGCGTAGTTGAAGTTGAAGGCCAGGACAGATGTGTTACAGCATGTAATAATGTAGTACAGGAGGGCATGGTTATAAAAACCAATACAAGAAAGGTGCGTACTACAAGAAAGACCAATGTTAAGCTTATACTTTCGCAGCATGACTACGAATGTGCTTCATGTGTAAGAAGTGGAAATTGTACATTACAGTCACTTGCTAATGAACTTAACATATCAGAGATGCCTTATGATTCAATACTTGAAAAGAATAAGTGGGATAAGAATTTTCCACTTCTAAGGGCCAATGACAAATGTATTAAGTGTATGAGATGCGTTCAGATATGTGATAATATACAGGGAATGCATGTATGGGATGTTGTTAATACTGGTTCAAGAACTACAGTTAATATAGCTAAGAATAAGACAATACAGGAAACTAAATGTACGCTGTGTGGACAATGTGTTGTTAATTGTCCAGTAGGTGCATTAAGGGAAAGAGATGATGTTGGATATGTTCTTGATGCAGTAGAGAATGAAGATATCATAACAGTTGTACAGATTGCACCGGCTGTCAGAACAGCTTGGGGTGAAGGCTTTGGATTAAGCAAGGAATTCGCAACAGCTAAAAGGCTTGTATCAGCCTTAAGAAAGGTTGGCTTTGATTATATATTTGATACAACATTTTCAGCAGATCTTACTATTATGGAGGAAGGAAGTGAGCTGCTTCACAGACTTCCAGAGATTAAAGAATCGGGACTTCCTATGTTTACCTCATGCTGTCCGGGATGGGTTAATTTTGTGAAGAAGGAATATCCGCAGTATCTTGAAAGACTTTCAACAGCGAAGTCACCACAGCAGATGTTTGGCGCAGTTACGAAGTCATATTATGCTGAAAAGCTTGGCGTGGAGCCTGAAAAGATATTCTGTGTATCAATTATGCCATGTCTTGCAAAGAAGGATGAGATTACGTGGGATGGCAGAGGCGATGTAGATGCGGTACTTACTACCAGAGAAGTAGAAAGAATGCTTAAGTCATTCTTTATTAAGACAGAGGAGCTTCAGGAAGAAGAGTTTGATAATCCACTTGGCATGGGAAGTGGTGCAGGCGTTATATTCGGTGCTACCGGTGGAGTTATGGAGGCTGCATTAAGAAGTGCTTATTTTCTTGTCAATAAGACTAATCCTGAACCAGATGCTTTCCAATGTGTAAGAGGACTTGAAGGCTGGAAAGAGGCAAAGTTCACTATCAATGGAAATATACTTAAGGTAGCAGTTGCAAGCAGTCTTTCTAATGCAAGAAAGCTTATGGATGCAATAGCAGCAGGAAAGGTAAAGTATGATTTTGTTGAAGTGATGGCGTGTCCTGGCGGTTGTATTAATGGAGGCGGACAGCCTATAAAAGATGATTATGATAAGGTTGCGGCAAGAACGAAGGTGCTTTATGGACTTGATAAGGTGAATAACTTAAGATTTTCTCATGAGAATCCAGAGGTTATCCAGTGCTATAAAGATTACTTTGAAGAACCATTATCAGAAAAGGCACATGAATTACTGCATACTAAACACGTAGTAAAGTAAGCATATTAAAAGAGCTATGCTTATGTAAGATAAAGAAAGGATGGATGTGGCGATGGCAACTATTAAAGCATTTGAATGTATAAGACCTAATGAGGACGTGGCTGACAGAGTAGCGGCTCTTCCATATGATGTATACAACAGGGAAGAAGCATGCAGTGAGGTGGCGAGGGAACCACTTTCGTTTCTTGCCATAGACAGGGCTGAAACCCAGTTTGATTCGTCAGTAGATACATATGCCAATGAAGTATATGATAAGGCAAGACAGCTTTTAGATGAAAGAATAGCTGATGGAACATTTATTACTGATACTGATAAGGCATATTATGTGTATGAGCTTACTATGAATGGCAGAGTACAGACAGGAATAGCTGCCTGCGCCTCCATCGATGATTATCAGAATAACATTATAAAGAAGCATGAGAATACAAGGGCAGATAAGGAACAGGACAGAATTAATCATGTTGACAGATGTTCTGCACAGACAGGTCCTATATTCTTAGCTTACAGGGCTGATGATGTCATAAGGAAAGAGGTAGCAAAGGCTAAGCAGGAAAAGCCGCTGTACAGCTTTACTTCGCCAGATGGTATAAAACATCGGGTGTTTAAGATTGCAGATAAAGAGGCTGTTGACAATATAAAGAATGCATTTGCAGGAATAGATGACATATATATAGCAGATGGACATCATAGAGCTGCTTCTGCTGTTAAGGTTGGGTTAAGGAGAAGGGCTTCACATCCTGATTATACAGGAAATGAGGAGTTTAATTATTTTCTTTCTGTACTTTTTCCGGATGAAGAGCTTATGATAATGCCATATAACAGAGTTGTAAAAGATCTTAATGGATATAGTGTTGAAGATTTCAAGAAGTTTGTATCGGAAAAGTTTGATATACAAGAAAGTGATAGTGCGGTTTCACCAGACAAAAAATCAGTATTTGGAATGTATCTTGACAAAAAATGGTATAAACTTATAGCAAAAAAGGATATAATATCAGATGATCCTGTTGATGGACTTGATGTTGCCATACTTCAGGATAATCTGTTAGAACCTGTACTTGGAATACATGATCCTAAGACTGATAAAAGAATAGATTTCGTTGGTGGAATAAGAGGTCTTTCAGAACTCGAAAGAAGATGTCAGGATGATTGTGTGCTGGCATTTTCAATGTATCCGACATCTATAGAGGAGCTTTTTGCAGTAGCTGATGCTGGCAGGCTTATGCCACCAAAGTCTACATGGTTTGAGCCAAAGTTAAGAAGCGGATTGTTTATACATAGGATTGAGGAATAAGTACAGTTTTTAAAATATATGTAAAGAATACAGGATGATATTCTACTGGCAGGATGTGCATTTGATTAATACGGTATGACACATGGCTGCTGATAGCAGATTCATCAGAAAAGAGGATTACTATGTTACATAAAGTGTACGATATTGAACTTCCATATGAAGAACTTGGCTTAAAGACACCTGAGAAAAAAGCTACAATAACAACTTATATCAAGGAAATGTATCCTGATTATCAGGATCCCTTCAACAGACCACTTGTTATAATATGTCCTGGTGGCGGATATGATCATCACTCACCAAGGGAAGGTGAGGCTGTGGCTGTTAAAATGCTTGAGCTTGGATATAATGCAGTAGTATTAAGATATAGTCTTGCACCATATATTTACCCTACACAGGTATATGAGGCAGCTTATACAGTTAAGTGGGTAAGAGATCATGCCAAGGAATGGGATGTCAATCCGGACAGAATTATACTTGCAGGTTTTTCAGCCGGAGGACACCTGGCAGCATGTCTTGGTACTATGTGGAGCGGTGACATGGTTGCATCATTTGCAAAGAAATATCTGGGATGTGATAAAGAGTATGTAAGACCAGATGGACTGCTTTTAGGATATCCTGTTATAACATCTGGAAAAGATGCACATAGAGCTTCATTTGTAAAACTTCTTGGTGAAAACTATGAAAAATATATAGATGATATATCACTGGAGAATAAGGTGTCAAAAGATACACCTGAAAGCTTTATCTGGCATACATTTGACGATAATTCTGTTCCATTGGAGAATACGCTTTTGCTTGTAGAAGCATTAAGAAAGAATAATGTTAAGTTTGAATATCATGTATTTCCAGATGGATGTCATGGACTAGGACTAGGAACTAAGGAAACTACTACAAAGGGTGGCAAACACTATCAGCCAGAGGTATATGCATGGACAAGCCTTTTTAAGCAGTGGATGGACAGATATGATAAATAAAGCCTGATGTAAAATAAAGAACATATAATGTGCATATATGTTTACGGGAAGGGGATAAGTATGGATAATAAACTGTATAAACTTATGGACTGGCCTGCTATAGAAGAGATAGTATATTCAGAGAGCAGTCATCCTAAAAGAATACTTGGTGGTCATCGTACTAAAGACGGGTTTCTTGTCCAGGTGTTCAGACCTGATGCTGTTCAGGTCAGTATATCTGTAAGCGAAAGAAAAAAGAAAATACAGATGGAAAAGGTTGATGATGCAGGTTTTTTTGCAACACTTATACCATTAAGGAAAAATGTTAAGTATGTTCTTAATATTGAAGATAAAAATGGAATTGTAAATGTTTGTTCTGACCCATATTCATTTGATGATTATGATGAATATGATACATTTTTTAATAAGTTTATGGATGGTACACAGGATAAGGCTTATCAGATATTTGGTGGACACGAATGCAGCAAGGATGGAATTGCTGGTACATTGTTCAGAACATGGGCACCATATGCTCTTCGTGTGAGCGTTGTTGGTGATTTTAACAACTGGGATGGACGTATACATCAGATGGAGAGAATTACTGAACATGGAGTGTATGAGCTTTTTATACCTGGACTTAAAGCAGGGACCGAGTATATGTATGAGGTTAAGTTTCATAGCAGGGAAACATTATTAAAGGCTGATCCGTATGCTATGGAAGCTACAAGATATGCAGATGCACATTCTGTTGTTACTACAGTATCATCAAAAGCTTCGCAGAATGGAAAAACAAAAAGAACAACACCAGGAGTGAATAATGCTGGTGCTACAGCATTATCCATATTAGAGGTAAGACTAAAGGATGTAGCGGATATTATTGGTAGTGAAGCTGATTATAAAACTATGGCAGATAAGCTCATTGAATATGTCAAGGCAACAGAATATACGCATATCCAGCTTATGAGTGATGATAGTGTATTCAGTAAAAAGGGATACAGTTATGCAGCATCAGGTTACTATGTTCCTGTAACTAAATATGGAAGTGCACATGATTTTAAAGAATTCATAGATAAAATGCATGATGCAGATATAGGTGTTATTCTTGAATGGAATGGTGCTTATTTTGGAAGCGATATGCATGGAATCGTTAACTTTGATGGTGGAAGCTGTTATGGATATCTTAAGCCTGGGCTGGATAAAAAGCCATACAGGGACGTAACGACATTTGCATATGATAAGGGTGAGGTAAGGAGCTTTCTTTTATCTAATCTTTCAATGTGGATTGACGAATATCATATTGATGGAATAAGACTGACTGATACAGCGACTATGCTTTATCTTGATTATGGAAAGAGACCTGGTGAATGGACACCGAATATGTATGGTGGAAACGAGAATCTGGATGCAATAGAATTCATAAAACAGATGAATGCATATATACATTCAAAGAATAGAAACATTATAAGCATAGCTGATGAAACAAGCAGATGGCCAGGTGTAACAGATACAGACAATGAGACATTAGGGTTTGATTATAAACTGAATGATGGTCTGGCAGAGGAATTCAGGGAGTTTATAAAGCAGGATCCATTGTTTAGAAAAGGTGTATATAATAAGCTTACTTATGAGATGTTTTATCATTATAAAGAACGGTTTATGACATCTGTATCTTATGATGCACTTGATGGCTCATCAATATATGAGCTTGCAGCTGGTAACAATAAAAATAGCAGGCTTGCTGATATAAGAGCAGCACTTGGATATATATATACGTATCCAGGAGCCAAATGCATTTCTTTAGGAAATGATACAGGCATACTCATGACAGGAGATGAAAGCGTAAAAGAAGCATGGAACAGATTCCAGGAGAATGAGTATAAGGATATGCTTATATATATTTCACAGCTTAATAGAATGTACAGGTCAGAGAAAGCCTTGTATGAGCTTGATGATAAAGAAGAAGGATTTAACTGGATAGACAACTATAATGCTGCTGAAACGGTTCTTGCATATGAAAGAATCAGTAAAGATAATGAAAAACTTCTTATAGCGGTTAATTTTACGCCGGTTACAAGAGAAAAATATATATTGCATGTTCCAGTCATGGGAAGATATAGAATATTGTTAGACAGCAGTCGTTTTGGAGATGGTGGTGAAAACATGCATGATAGTAAAGAAGTTATATGTTCTTCTATAGAAACTGATGTCAATGATAAGTATGAATTAAGCATAAGTATTCCATCATCATCAATAGTTGTATATAAATATGAAGCTTATAGTGATATAGAGATTAAGGAGCTTAAGATTAAAAACGAAGCAGAAGCTGCTAAGATAGAGGCAGAAAAGAAAGCCAGAATGGCAAAAGAACTTGCAATTAAGGCAGATGAGGAAGCTAAGAAGGCAGCAGATGCAGAAAAACTAGCAAAAGAAAGCTTAAGGCTTGCACAAAAGGCGAGGGATGAAGCTGAGAAAAAGGCTAAGGAAGCGGTAAAGGAAAGCGTCAGGATAGATGAAGAAATGCGTAAGAGGCTGCAGGAATTAAAATCTGAATAACATCTATGCGGCGTAATATCGTGTGAAAGGAAAAATATATGGCGGAGATAAATACAATAATCGACCAGATTACACACTGGGGTCTTACTGGTCTGTGGAAACTGGTATTTGCAGTAATTATTTGGTTCGTAGGTAAGAAAGTTATATCCATAAGTCTCAGGCTTTTAAAGAAAATATTTGATAAGGGAAGTCTTGATGCAGGTGTTATAAACTTTACAATGTCTATTATAAAGTTTGCATTATATGCAGTACTTATACTTATGGTTATAGATGAGCTTGGTATACAGACAACATCACTTATAACAGTGTTTGGTTCCGCAGCACTTGCTGTTGGTATGTCTTTGCAGGGATCACTTTCTAACTTTGCTGGTGGAGTGCTTATACTTATATTCAAGCCGTTTAAGGTTGGAGATTATATTGTAGTTGGAAATTATGAAGGAACTGTAAGGACTATTGAGTTATTATACACTAAGCTTACAACAGTTGATAATAAGGTTGTGATGCTTCCTAATGGTACATTATCGAATTCTAACATAATTAATGTTGGTGCAGAGGATTACAGAAGACTTGATATAGAGATGTCTATAGGTTATTCATCTGATCTTAAGCTTGCAAAAACACTTCTTAACAATATAATCAATGCAAATCCTGCAATAATAAAGGATAGAGAGATAAAGGTTATTGTTAAAAGTCTTGATGAATCATGTGTTACACTTGAAACAAGAGCATGGGTTAAAACAGAAGACTACTGGGATACAAAGTTTACACTTCTTGAAAATTATAAGTCAGAGTTTGATAAGAATGGAATTGAAATACCATTTAATCAGATGGATGTGCATATTATACAGTAGTGGAATTGTTGTTTAGCAAACATTCGGTTGGCGAACTGACGACATAATATAAGTGAAA
>OIFE01000070.1_pt1 | contig 120036 bp, 105 predicted proteins | sample 1581921 | NCBI WGS metagenome assembly OIFE01 (sample SAMN04414075, study PRJEB24778) | human gut metagenome | material: faecal | host: Homo sapiens | reverse complement strand
TAAGGCGTGGGTCTGCAACACCCTGATCACCAGTTCGAATCTGGTTGTCGCCTCTTAAGAATCCATAGCAATGTGGGTTCTTTTTTCATTTTATGAAGCATAAAAAAGAAAGAAAGGTATTTGCCAGGATCAGGCAAGGCGGAAAAAATGATAGAAATTTTAAAAGCAATATTATTTGGTATTGTGGAAGGTGTTACAGAATGGCTTCCAATCAGCAGCACAGGACATATGATTCTTTTAAATGAGATTGTATCGCTGGATGTATCGGATGAATTTTACAGTATGTTTGAAGTTGTAATCCAACTTGGAGCGATTATTGCTGTCGTGATTTTATTCTGGAATCAGATCTGGCCTTTTGGTAGGAAAAATAATAAAGAACCATTGGCAAAAAATGGAGCAGGTGCGTATATAAAATGGGATATATTTAAACTGTGGTTTCACATTTTAGTATCCTGCGTACCGGCAGCAATCGTAGGCGTACTTTTTGATGAGCAGTTGGAAGCATTATTTTACAATTATCAGACAGTAGCAATTATGCTGATTCTGTTTGGTATAGCTTTTATTGTGATCGAGAATTATCACAGAGGAAAAAAGGCAAAGGTGAATACCCTTGTCGGAATTGATTATAAATTGGCATTCTGGATAGGAATGTTTCAGCTGATCGCAGCGGTTTTTCCAGGAACATCGCGTTCCGGAGCTACAATTGTCGGAGCATTATTACTTGGGGTTTCCAGAACTGTTGCAGCGGAATATACATTTTTCCTTGCAATTCCGGTTATGTTTGGAGCCAGTCTTTTGAAAGGTGCAAAGTTTTTGATGAACGCAACTATGACTTCTCAGGAAGGTGTAATCCTTGTGGTGGGAATGATTGTTGCATTTGCAGTGTCGCTCGTTGTAATTAAATTTTTAATGGGATATATTAAGAAACACGATTTCAAAGTGTTTGGATGGTACCGTATCATTCTTGGTGTCATCGTGTTATTATGCGGATTTGCCGGCTTTATCGGATAAAATACCGCATACCGTAAGTTTTGTTATTAACCGTATTGGAAGGATAATGGATACCGTTTTCCTCTGCAATAAAGAATCCGCATTTTTTGTGGGTTGCGAGGGAGGCGGTATTTGTTTTACTTACACAATCACGGATATCAACAGAACCCTGCTGATGAAGATGTGTTATCATTTCATTTAAAAGTTCGGAGGCGTATCCCTTTTTTCGGTATTGGGGTGGTGTCTCTAAAGCTTCCAGATAATAAAAATCATTTATTTTACTTAATCTGGCGGCACTTACAGGCATATTGTCTTTTTCCAGAACATAATAAGTATTTTCCGGCAAAGTAAAAAAATCCTGCAAAAAGCAGACAAAGGAATCCTCTTCCTGTTGGATTGCGGTAGTTAAGTCAGTTGCATCCGGATATTTTTCTCTGGCGTTTTCCATACAACCTTCTATATATATTTCATGTACGAGAGTGTACATTTCTTCTTGTGTCATGGATTTGTATTCTTTTAACATGTCAAATGCTCCTATATGTTTTCCTGCTATTGTTATGAAAGATTTGAACTCTCTAATCAATGGTAAAAACAGTTCAATCTAAAACAGCACTATATTTACATGTTATCATGTCTGACAATTTGGTACAAGAATATGGGTGTAATAATTGTTAAATGAATAATGTTAACTAAGGATAAAATACGGGTTGACAATCGAAACGATATTTTATAGAATAAGTGAGTATGAGCGAAGCGTTACTGGAACGAGGTACGCATAAACAGTAACACTATTTTTGTGTGTCAGACGTATTCACGGATAGACAGAACGGCTGCTCAAATAAAAGTGTATGGAGAAGTTAACAATGAATGAGAAAAAGATATCAACATCAACGATTGCAATGATTGCTTTGATGACCGCAGTTACCTGTATTTTAGGACCATTATCAGTGCCAATCGGACCGGTTCCAATTTCCCTGACAAATCTTGCAATTTATTTTACCGTAATATTGCTTGGATGGAAAAAAGGAACGGTGTCTTATGTGATTTATTTATTGATCGGCTTAGTTGGAGTTCCGGTGTTTTCAAGTTTTTCGGCAGGCCCAGCAAAATTATTTGGACCGACAGGTGGTTATCTGATCGGATTTATTTTTCTGGCAATGATCAGTGGCTGGTTTATTGAGAAGTTTCCGGGAAAAAGAGTGATGTATTTTGTTGGAATGGTTTTAGGAACAGCAGTCTGTTATGCACTTGGAACAGCATGGCTTGCTTATGAGGCAGAAATGACATTCCAGGCAGCTTTGATGGCTGGTGTGATCCCATTTATAATTGGTGATATCGCAAAAATGATCGTGGCGATCATTGTAGCACCGATGATTAAGAATCCTTTAGTAAAAGCCGGATATATCAAATAAGAAGGTTTACATCATTAGAGGTACAACACAGTTGACCTTCAATATCTAAAATTAATAAATTGCGCAAAGACAGGAGGTTGTCAGTGCATAGGCATATTCAGATGTATGATAGAGTGCGTCTGTGATAAAATGTGTTTATGTGTGATAACCTCTTGTTGTTTTGTGAAAAAATGTATAAAATAATTTTTACATTGTGATAGTAATTTCACAGTCGAAAAAATAGAGAACAGGAAAAAGTATGAATCAGAAAGTTGTATTTTTAGATGTAGACGGAACAATTGTAAACGATAAAGGCATTATCCCGGAATCAACCCAAATTGCGATCAGAAAGGCGGTAGAGAACGGCCACAAACTGGTCGTGTGCAGTGGACGAAGTCTTTTTCAATTGCCGCAGATGCTATTGGATCTTGGATTCAGTGGAATGGTTACGGCAGCCGGAGCACAGGTGATCGCAGGTGGAAAAGAAATTTATCATGCTGTCATTGATGAAGAACACAGAAAATTTATTGTAGATTATATGGAAAAAAATAATTTTGTTTACTGCTTCCAGACAGATGCAGGAGTTGTCATGAATAAACGGAGCGAACAGCAGATTTTAAAAATTATGAGCGATATGGGAATCACGGAGGAGCATCTGCGTCAGCTTGTAGGTGAATTTTTTATTCAGGAAGATGTCTGGAATAATGAGAAGGAAGAAAAACTGATCTATTATGATGCACCATTTGGAGTGGCGAGAGTGCATGCAGATCTGGAGCCTTATTTTGATGTAGTGGCACTAAGCCTGAGCGGGGCGGATGATTACTGTGGCGAAGTTGGAATCAACGGCATCCATAAAGCAACCGGGATGAAGCGTTATCTGGAATATGTGGGGATTCCCAGAGAGGACAGTATCGCAATCGGAGACGGACCAAACGACCTGCAGATGATGGATTATGCCGGAATCGGCATTGCGATGGGAAATGCAAGGGAAGAAGTCAAAAAGAGAGCCGACATGGTAACATCACATATTGATGAAGATGGGCTTTACCATGCATTAGACAGGCTTGGACTCTTGAACTAATATCTTTTATGGATGAGGCTGCTTATTTGAGAAAAGAAGAACAGATCAAAAAACAGCGTTGGAGAATTTAATAATGAAAGAAAAAGTAATAGGTTTTATAAAAAAAGATACGGTATTATGCGTGGCAATGACACTTGCAATGGTATCCGCTTTTTTTGTAAAACCAACATTGAATTATGTAAACTATATTGATTTCCGCGTCTTGGGCATTTTATTAAGCCTGATGACGGTTATGGCAGGACTTCAGAGAAATGGCTTGTTTGATATGATTGGAAGCAGCCTATTAAAAAGAACAAAAAATACAATGCAGTTATCGCTTGTGTTGGTCTTTTTATGTTTTTTCTTTAGCATGTTTATTACGAATGACGTGTCATTGATTACATTTGTTCCTTTTGCAATGCTGACTTTGCGGAAATGTAATCAGGACAAATTATTAATACCGGTAATCATAGTTCAGACACTCGCAGCCAATCTTGGAAGTATGCTGACACCTATTGGAAATCCGCAAAATTTATATCTTTACAATCTTGCAGAGATGAAAATGTCAACATTTATAGGAATAATAGGTCCATATACGTTAACATCCGGTATATTGCTGCTATTATCCGTTGCTGTTGTATGCAGAAAAAAAGAGAAGATTGAATTTACACTCGAAGAAAATAACGGCGACCATGAAATTGAAAAAGAAAGGTTACATCTTCGAAGAAAAACACATCAAAAAAATGCAGTTTATCTGATTTTATTTCTGATGAGTCTGCTTGTCGTTGTGAGAGTATTGCCGTACTATGTGGCTTTCATTGTTGTGTTTGTGACGGTCTTTATCATGGACAGACAAGTGTTGAAAACGGTAGATTACAGTTTAATTCTCACATTTATCGCTTTTTTTATTTTTACTGGGAATATAGGAGAAATTGAGACAATCAGGAATGTGTTACAGGAGTTTGTGAGTGGCCGGGAAGTTGGAGTCGGTATCGCTGCAAGCCAGGTGATCAGTAACGTTCCAGCAGCCTTATTACTTTCTGGATTTACAAGGGATTATGCAAAATTATTAGTGGGTGTAAATATTGGAGGGCTTGGTACCTTGATTGCATCAATGGCAAGTCTGATCTCATATAAAATTTATGCACATCACTATAACGAACAGAAAGGAAAATATTTCAGGTGGTTTACGATTGCCAATGTGGGATATCTGGCAGTTTTGCTGGTCGTTTATGGATTGATCAGATGGATGTAAGATAAGCAGAGAAGGAGAATATTATTTCATAGATTTTGAATAATAAGATACGTTATGAGTGAAAAGAAATACAATAAAAATAGTTTACAGGGTACCGTGTATGTATTATTGTCAGCAATCTGTTTCAGTCTGGGCGGAGTGCTGATCAAATCGATTCCGTGGAATTCGTTGTCGATCAACATGGTGCGAAGCGTTTTATCATTTATTCTGATATTTGCTTATCAGAGAACACAGGGGAGAAAGTTTGTTTTTAACAAAATGGTGCTGCTTGGAGCGGTTTTAAATTTTGTCATGGCATTGACATTCGTGATGGCGACAAAGATGACAACCGCAGCAAATGCAATTGTACTGCAGTTTACAGAACCGGTCTTCTTGATTTTGATCGTGTGGATCGTATACAGGCAAAAACCAAAAAAGGACGCAGTTTTAACCTGCATTCTTGTGTTATGTGGAATTTTCTGCTTCTTTTTTGAATCGCTCAGCACAGGCGGAATGGCGGGAAATATCCTTGCAATTGTGTCGGGAGTGACTTACGCAGGCGTGTTTTTGATTAAAAAATTCCCGGGCGGAGATTTTGAATCGTCGCTTATGGTTTCTCATCTGATCAGTATTGTGGTGGGAATTCCATTTTTAATGCGAGAGACAGTGTTCACGCCAACCGTCTGGGGATATGTTCTGGTATTAGGAATTGTACAGTTCGGGTTGTCATATGTATTTTTATCCAGAGGATTAGATCGTGTTTCACCAGTGACAGCATCGCTGACTTCTACGATCGAACCGATTTTAAATCCTATCCTTGTAGCAATTTTTTGTGGAGAGACAATAGGTATGTTGTCCATTTTTGGAGCGGTGCTTGTCATTGGCTCGGCGACTGTGTATAACTTGAGACAGGCGAAAGGCTAATGCTGTAATCCTGCATATAAAACTGCATAAGTTCTGTAAAAGAATACAGGAGGGATTGATATATATGTGAGGACAAATTATAATTAGCGGAAGATGTAGAAAAAATAGATTTATATGTAATAAAGGAAAAATATATGTTAACACGATTTAAGGAAAAATATATTGGCGATGCCGCATTTTACAAAAGGTATCTTTATCTTGCGCTGCCAATGATTTTGCAAAATGCCATAACAAATCTCGTCAGTTTTCTGGATAACATTATGGTAGGACAGTTGGGAACCGAGCAAATGTCCGGTGTTGCAATTGTCAATCAGTTGATTTTTGTATACAATCTGGCAATATTTGGTGCGGCGTCTGCAGCCAGCATTTTTGGGGCACAGTATTACGGAAAAGGAAATCATAAGGGACATATGTATTCTTTCCGTTTTAAATTGTATGCAACATTGCTTGTAACGGGATTAACGATATTATTATTTGTGACAAAGGGAGCAGATCTGATTTCCCTGTATCTCACCGACACGGCAGGAAGTGGAGCCACCGAGGTGGCACTGCAGTATGGTCTGGAATACCTGGGCATTATGATGGTTGGTCTGATTCCATTTGCGGTAAACCAGTCCTATGCTACTAATATTAAAGAAACCGGGCAGACGTTGGTGCCGATGATCGCAAGTTTTGTAGCGGTTGGAAGCAATGCGGTTTTGGACTATCTGTTTATTTTCGGAATTGGACCATTTCCAAAATTAGGAGTTATTGGTGCAGCACTGGCAACTGTGATCGCACGCTACATAGAAGCATTTATCATTATTATCTGGGCACATTCCCACAAGGAGAAAAACAGGTATCTGGAAGGTGCGTACACCGGATTTGGAATGCCAAAAGGGGAATTGAAGGCAATTATTATCAAAGGCTTCCCACTTATGTTCAACGAGGTTTTATGGGCAGCAGGTATGACAACCGTTACCCAGTGTTATTCCATTCGAGGATTGGAAGTTGTGGCAGGTCTTAATATTGCAACTACGATCACGAATCTGTTTAACATTATCTATATCCAGCTTGGAGCATGTATCAGCATTGTGGTTGGTCAGTATCTTGGGGCTGGTGAACTGAAAAAAGCGAAAGACGCAGATAATAAAATGATTGTTTTCAGTGTATTCTGCTGTGCGCTTGTGGCGGGCGTGATGCTTGTGATCGGTAGATTTTTTCCACAGATTTATAATACTTCTGAACAGATCAAAGAGCTTGCAACCAGTTTTATTGCAGTTTCGGCAATTATTATGCCATTTTGTTCCTTTAGTCATGCTTCTTATTTTACGTTGCGCTCCGGAGGAAAAACGCTGGTCACTTTTTTATTTGATTCGGTTTTTACCTGGGTGGTTGTAGTTCCGATAGCATTTGTGCTTGCACATTACACAGGACTTGGAATTGTGAGCGTTTATTTTTTCGTGCAGGCAACAGAACTTATAAAAGTAGCAATTGGTTATTTTATGGTACGAAGCAATGTATGGCTCGTACAGATGGTATAGAGAGGTAGAAAAATGTATTTAATTTCAGAAACAACAAAAGAAGAGAGAGAGGCGATTGTCAAGGAATCTCTTGGACATATTGAAGCAAGCTGTGATGGCTGTATGTCCGGGCTGGCAGAAATGTATCAGGACTATATTGACGGGAAAAGAGAACTGCGTGAAATCAATATGGAATTTAATGCGCGTTACGTCAAAGGAGAAGATATGCCAGGCAGAGAACGCTGTGTGTACGGAAAATAATATGATGTTCAAATGAGGTACAAGTGTGCAGTAACGATAACATTTTATGTTAAATCAGAAGAAGAGGAATGAATCATGTATTTTGCAAAAGAGAGTGAGTATAACGATATTCGGGAAAAATCATTTCTTCAGTGGCTGGATGAGATGGAAAAGCATGATGATGTTGCAGTGCGCTGTGGTGTGAAGCTTGCGCGGGAATATATGCAGTATCTCAAGGACGAAAACGAAAAGCTGCGGGAAGAAAATGAGCTGAAAAATAGTTATCTTAAGAAAATGAAGATGAGAGAGTAAGAAGTTTAGCAGGTGACAATATGTTTTTTATGATGGGAATTACAGATGGGAGAAAAGACTTTGACTTTCATCAGCAGATAATCTGTGATATCTGTGGAAAATACGGAAGGTTTCAGGTGTTTATGACCTATACGGTGCTGTCGTTATTTTTTATCCCATGTTTTAAATGGAATAAGCATTATTATGTGCAGACGAGTTGCTGTAATACGGTGTACGAATTGGATGCGGAAGTAGGAAAAAGAATTGCAGCAGGCGAAGATGTGGAAATTCTGCCACAGCATTTAAGAAGGATGAATCAGCAAGGGTACGGATATAGCATGAAACGCTGCAGAAATTGTGGATTTTCCACAACGGAAGATTTTGAATATTGCCCGAAATGCGGTACAAGATTAAGTGAATAATAATTAAACACAGAAAAATATTTGGCAGTTCAAATAATTAGAAAGCAGAAGATATGTTAGGAAATAAAAAAGGAAAGATGATATGCGGATATGTACCGGATTATGTAATCTTTGATTTGGAGACGACCGGGACATCTTGTATTTATGATGAAGTCATTGAAATATCAGCGGTAAAAGTACGGAGTGGAAAAGTTGTTGAGGAGTTTAGCCAGCTTGTGAATCCGAAAAGACCGATTCCGTATGCCGCGAGTATGGTTAATCATATTTCGGATGAGATGGTGGCAAATGAGCCGGATTTTGGGCAGGTGCTGCCTGAGTTTTTAACATTTGCCGGAGATGATATTCTGGTAGGTCATAATATCCAGACATTTGATATGAAATTTTTATATCGGGATTGTGAGCGGCTTTTCCAGCAGAAATTAACGAATGATTATGTTGATACGCTGCGGGTTGCAAAGCTCTGTTTCCCGGAGTGGCGGCACAGGAGACTCAGCGATCTTGCAGAGCATTATGGAATTTCAACAAGAGGTGCACACAGGGCGCTGACAGACTGTAAGATGAATCAGCAGATATTTGAGTATCTGGCAAAAGAATTGGAGAAAATGCCGGCAGCAAAAAAGCAGTCGAAAGAAAAAATCTGCCCGGAATGTGGGCTTCCGATGAAAAAAAGAAATGGACGTTTCGGGGAATTCTGGGGTTGCACAGGGTACCCGGATTGCAGGCATACTGAAAATACATAGTATATAAAAACAGCCGATGCTTATGCATCGGCTTCATTATTTTTATCAGGATGAATACTTGCCTTGATCCGGCGTTTTAAAACAGAGACTTCCAATGGTGAAAAAAGAAGATCGTCAATGATTCCCGAGGAAACTGCTGTCTGTATCTGGTCTAAAGAGCCCTCCCTACAGATTGCAATGACCGGGCATACGTGATTCGGGTTTGCATCTTTTATCGTATCCCATATAAATTTGCCGGAATCTGTTGTATCAGATACATCTGCAAAAATTGATATCTTTAAATGCATCCATCGTCTGTCTGCGTCGCAGAACTTCGAATCCGTCAATCCCCGGCATTACCAGATCAAGTAAAACGAGGTCGATCAGATGGCTGCTTTTCTCAAGGATCATTAAACATTCTTCGCCTGAAGTGGCTTCTTCGAGATGAAAATGTTCTCCGAGCATCTCTTTTATAATTGCACGTTGAAATTTTGAGTCATCAACAATTAAAATAGTTTCCTTCTTTTGTAAGTACATACTAATCCCCCATAAGGAATGGACTCTAATACGAATAAGTCTGTCAGCGATACTATAGCACAGTTGGATTTGGATATTCAATAAAGAAATCGCACTGCAAGACTTTTTGACAAACATTTTTGACCGTGGTATAATTCCTCCCCGATTAAGGAAAATATAAGAGAAAAGAGCAAAAAGTCAAGGTTTCAGGACTTAAAATAAATATAAGATCAGGAGGAAAGCAGGGATTCGTAAGGAATCGTTGCGAGAAAATTATGTGTACAGCAGCAACTTATAAAACAAAAGATTTTTATTTTGGAAGAACGTTAGATTATGAATTTTCTTATGGAGAGCAGATTGCAGTGACACCGCGCAATTATCCGTTTCATTTCCGGCATATGGGGGATGTGGCAAACCATTATGCGATCATAGGAATGGCGCATGTTGCAGCAGATTATCCGCTGTATTATGATGCGGTCAATGAAAAAGGTGTTGGGATGGCAGGACTGAATTTTGTCGGAAATGCTTATTTCCCGGAAGTGACAGAAGGAAAAGAAAATGTTGCCTCCTTTGAATTTATTCCGTGGGTGTTAGGACAGTGTGCCAACATGAAGGAAGTACGTGCATTGCTGGCTAAGATCAATATTACAGGAACACCTTTTGCGGAAAATATGCCGGCGGCTTCCCTGCACTGGATCATTGCGGACGCTGATGAGGCTGTCACAGTCGAATCCATGAAGGAGGGGCTGGAAATTTACGACAATCCGGCGGGCGTTATGACAAATAACCCACCATTTGACCAGCAGATGTTTCTGTTGAACAATTACAGGGGACTTTCACCAAGACAGCCGGAAAACCATTTTTCTGAGAAACTTCCGTTGGAATGCTATAGCCGTGGCATGGGAGCATTGGGTCTGCCGGGAGATCTTTCCAGTGCATCCCGTTTTGCCCGGGTGGCTTTTACGAAAATGAACTCTGTTTCCGGTGATTCGGAGGAGGAGAGCGTTGGTCAGTTTTTCCATATTTTAGGATCCGTGGAGCAGCAGAGAGGATGCTGTGAAGTGGCAGAAGGAAAATATGAGATCACGATTTATACTTCCTGTTGTAACGCCACAAAAGGTATTTATTATTACACAACTTATACGAACCGCCAGATCACAGCGGTGGATATGCACAGGGAAGATCTGGATGGAAGTGGACTGATCCATTATCCGATGCTGGAAAAAGAGCAGATCCTGCGGCAGAATTAATAAAAAAATAGTTAAGATTTGGAAAAATTTTTATAACGAAATTGACAGGACAGGCATTCTTATATTAAACTAACAAATATAAGAGGGAGTAGTTAGCATCTTCGGATGGAATAGTAGTCGTCATCACGCTGAAAGGCCGGTTATTATTGTAAGTAACGAGACTTTTATCACTCAAAAATTTTTTTGATGCGATAAAGGTCTCTTTTCATAATCAATCCTTTATCGCAGGAAAGGAAGGCGTTATGGAATATTTACTGTTACTCGTTGGTTTTGTACTTTTAGTAAAAGGTGCAGATTTTTTCGTGGAGGGAAGTTCTTCTCTCGCAAAAATCATGAAAGTACCGAGCGTCATCATTGGTCTTACCATTGTTGCGATGGGAACCAGTGCCCCGGAGGCATCTGTCAGCATTAATGCGGCGCTCACAGGCAATAATGACATTGCGATCAGCAATGTTGTCGGTTCGAATATTTTTAACGGTCTTGTGGTGGTCGGTATCTGTGCTTTCTTAGCAAGTTTTAAGACAAATCTCGATATTTTAAAAAGAGATATGCCTCTCAACATTGTGATCACAATGATTCTCTGTTTCATGTTTATGGATGGAAAACTGAGCCGTATCGAAGGTCTGATTCTACTGGCAGGAATGGCAGCATATATTGTAAGCATGATTTATTCTGCTTTGAAAAATCGTGAAACTGGTGAGGATTGTAAGGTACTGTCGCTGCCAAAAAGTATTGTGTTTATGGCAGGCGGTCTTGTGGCAGTTATTTTTGGTGGGGATCTAGTGGTGGATAATGCCTGTGTGATCGCAGCAAATTTTGGTGTCAGCCAGAATTTTATCGGACTTACGATCATAGCGATCGGAACATCACTTCCGGAGCTTGTGACGTCCATCGTTGCAACCAGAAAGGGAGACAGTGGTCTTGCACTGGGCAATGCGATCGGATCAAATATTTTCAATATTCTTTTTATCCTTGGTATGTCAGCAGCAATTTCACCACTCAATGTGTTAGGAGAATCCCTGACGGACTGTATCATTCTATTGATCAGCGCAGTTATTTTGTTTGTATTGGCAAAGACCAAAAAGACAATGTCAAGATGGGAAGGCGCGGTCTGTGTACTTTTGTATATTGTATACACAGCATATCTGCTGATCAGGTAAAAATAGCACAGAGCTGGGAGAGGTGATTTCCTGCGGACAAAAGTAGCAAAAGAAACCATGCATTTATAAAGGAGGTCACTTTATGACAACATATCTTCTTATTACAGCGGTAGTTATTTTTGCCTGTGTATTCCTGAGCAAGGTGTCAAGCAGACTTGGAATTCCAATGCTGCTTGCGTTCATTTTGCTTGGAATGCTGTTTGGTTCGGATGGGATTTTAAAGATTCCGTTTGATAATTATGCGTTTGCAGAGCAGATATGTACGGTCGCATTGATCTTCATTATGTTTTATGGTGGCTTTGGAACGAACTGGCAGCAGGCAAAGTCCGTTGCGGTAAAGGCAGGGCTGTTATCGACGGCCGGAGTTGTGATAACAGCTGCACTTACCGGAGTTTTCTGTCATTACGCCTTACATATCGCATGGGTGGAAAGTATGCTGATCGGTGCACTGATCGGTTCCACAGATGCGGCGTCCGTATTCTCAGTGCTGCGATCGAAACGGCTGAGTCTGCGTTATAATACGGCTTCCCTTCTGGAAGTGGAAAGTGGTAGTAATGATCCGTGCGCATATATGCTCACGGTGACATTTATCGCGATCGCACAGGGCAGCGCCAGTGGTGGACAGATTGGACTTCTCATTGTAAAACAGATGCTTTTTGGCATTCTTTTTGGCGGGTTGATCGCAGCAGCTGCAGTGCTGCTGTTGAAAAAAATTAAGTTTTCGACCGCAGGATTTGACATGGTTTTTGTGGTCGGAATTGCAGTGATCGGGTACGCACTTCCGGCAGTTTTTGGTGGAAATGGATTTTTAAGTGTCTATATTGTGGGAATTGTGCTCGGAAATACTGAGATCCGCAACAAACGGAATCTGGTAAATTTTTTTGACGGACTGACCGGATTGATGCAGATGCTCATTTTCTTTCTGCTCGGACTTCTGGCATTTCCATCGAGACTGCCGCAGGTGGTGCTTCCGGCACTTTTGATCGCAGTATTTCTGACATTTGTGGCAAGACCGGTGGCAGTTGCACTTGTACTCACACCGTTTAAAGGAAAAATTTCACAACAGCTTCTGGTGTCGTGGGCAGGTTTGAGGGGTGCAGCGTCTATCGTGTTTGCAATTATGGCAGAGATGGCAGTGGAAACAGAAAATGATGTGTTCCATATTGTTTTTATGATCGTGCTGTTTTCTATCCTGCTTCAGGGCTCGTTATTGCCGCTTGTGGCAAAGAAGCTGGATATGATCGATGAAAAAGGCGATGTCATGAAAACGTTTAATGATTATTCCGATGAAGTTCCGGTGCAGTTTATCCAGCTCAGTATTCCAAAGAGCCATCACTGGTGTGGAAAAACATTAAAAGAGCTGACACTTCCGCCGGAGACACTGGTCGTATTATTAAAAAGAAATGGAGAGAATATTATCCCAAATGGGGATACCAGGCTTCTCGAAAACGATGTTCTGGTCTTAAGCGCAACTTCGCCGGATCATGTCGAGGGTGTATCACTTGTTGAGATTTATGTGGATGAAAACAGTAAGTATAACGGAAAATTGTTATCAGAGATTCCAAAGAAAGAGAATACGTTAGTGATCATGATCCAGAGAGGAGAGCAGGTCATTATCCCGCACGGAAATATCCGGCTGGAAAGTGGCGATATGCTGGTTGTGAGCAAAACGGAAATCTGATTTACAGACGGAGAACGGTCAGAACGTAATAATTACTGATTTTACTCTAAGGAAAATCAAAAAATGTCCGATAAATAACGTGAAAGCGAATTTCAAGGAAGAAAGGAGATGCCTCATATGCGTATAGATGCTTATAATCAGATCGCGCAGGTATACAAGACGACAAGCGCAGCAAAGTTACAGAAGACAGAGAATGCAAGGCATGGACGTGATGAAGTACAGATCTCGTCTTTTGGCAGAGATTATCAGATCGCAAAACAGGCAGTCACTGAAGCAGCAGATATCAGGGAAGATAAAGTCGCAGAACTAAAAGCAAAGGTTAACTCTGGTAATTATTCCGTGGATACTGCAGATTTTGCGAAAAAATTATTGGAAAAGTACAACACATCATTAATGTAAAAGTGAGGATGAATTTTGGCTAGTTTAATGGAAGACCTGATCGACGTTCTGAATAAGGAAGAAGAACAGTATCAGGGATTGATCGAACTCGGAAAGAAAAAGAGGGAAGTGGTGATCCGGGCGGATATTAAGACGCTGGATGAGATTACCGCGACGGAGCAGGAGGTTGCCAGCAATCTGCAGAATCTGGCGAAGAAGAGAACCAGAGTACTCAACGACATGGCAACGGTTCTTGGCAGGAATCCGGGAGATGTTACGATCACAAAGATGATTTCTTATCTGGAGGAACAGCCGGTCGAGCAGAAACAGCTCATGGAAGTAAAGGAGCGGCTTTTACAGACAGGAAAAGAGATGGCAGCCATTAATGAACAGAATGAGATCCTTTTAAATCAGGCATTAGAGATGGTGGAGTTTGACCTTACATTGCTTAAGAGTATGCGACAGGCACCTGAGACCGCCAACTATAATAAGAACGCCTGCAATACAGGTGATCTGCTTGGCAGCAGCGGTTTTGACGCAAAACAGTAACATGTAAGGAGGGAGTACCATGGCTAACGGCTTTGGAAGCTTATATATCGGAGCATCCGGGTTACAGAATTCCCAGAATGCTTTAAATACAACATCAAACAACCTTGCAAACGTAAATACCAAGGGTTATGTACGTCAGCAGGTTTTACAGGTAGACAGAAATTATACAACCTTCAATACAACTGCATCGATCAGCCAGCAGCAGTCCGGCCTTGGCATGAAGATCGGTGATGTGGTGCATGCGAGGGATATTTTTCTGGATAAATCATATCGAAACGCATCAGGACGTCAGGCATTTTATGCAGCCACGTATGAGGCAGTGGATGAAGTGTACACTTTTTATCAGGAGTTACAGGGACAGGCTTTCCAGACAACTCTGGAGGATTTCTGGACAGCTTTTCAGGAATGGGCAAAAGCTCCGGATGACAGTGTGCAGCAGAATCTGGTCATTCAGAAGGCCAATCTGTTTGTCAGCAGATCCAATGCAGTCTATACGGGACTTTCCGACTACCAGAGCACGATCAATACACAGATTTCAGATGATATTGATCGAATCAATGAGCTGGGAAATACCATTTTTAAATTGAATCTGGAAATCCAGAAAGTAGAATCGGGTAATGTTGAGACTGCAATGACATTGCGTGATGAGAGAGATAATGCGCTGGACGAACTTGCTTCTTATGTAGATATCAGTTACAAAGAGAATTCTGATGGAATTGTAAAGGTAAGTGTCGAAGGTGTTGAATTTGTAGACGAGGCAAGATGTTACGAGATGGGGAAGAACCGTGATGAGATCACGGGATTTGTCACACCTTACTGGACACATCTTTCCGATATCGAGAACGGCGATTACGACAATGTATTCAGCTTTACAACACCGATCTCCTCGGATCTTAATAATGATCTTGGAGAATTAAAAGCACTGATCCTGGCACGGGGAGACAGAAAAGCGACATATAAAGATATTGTGGGACTGACATCCGATGAATATAACAGATCAACGGCAGATTCTATCGCAACAGGAATGTCTGTCATGTTACAGGCACAGGCGCAGTTAGATCAGTTAGTACACGGGATGATCACAGCGATTAATGATACACTTTGTCCGAATACAACACTTGGAGAACTTACCGGAAATACAGCATCCCTTACCGGAACAGATGAGAATGGTAATACCGTTACGATCACATCCGGAATGAAAGTGCTGGATACGAAAAACTGCTCTACCGGAAGTGACAAACAGATTCCGCCACAGGAGCTGTTCACAAGACTTGGTACAGAGCGTTATACCAAAGTTTCTGTGCAGGAGACAGATGCCAATGGCAATACCGTTACCAACGATTATTATGTATACAATGAAGAGAGTGAGACAGATACTTCCAAACAGTATACATTAGCGAGTGTCAGTGTAAATGATAAGCTGGTAGAACAGGAGTCGCTGCTTCCACATCTTTCACAAAATGGGAAAGTGAATTATGATCTCGCCCAGAAAGTAGCAGCTCTCTGGAAGGGTGAGTATCTTACCCTGGATCCGGATGACACGAATAAAGTTACATTTATTGATTACTATAATAATATGGTGGGAGCATTTGGAACGATCGGTTCCGTTTATGAATCCACAGCGAAAAGTCTTTCCGGAACAGTGACAGCTGTAGATAATCAGAGATCACAGGTTATGGGAGTTTCTTCTGATGAAGAATTGACCAAGATGATCAAGTTCCAGAATGCATATAATGCATCCAGCCGGTTTATCAATGTGGTGAATGAAATGATCGAATCCATGATCACACAGCTTGGCTCATAAAGACCGGATTTTTTAGCGGAACAAAAACAGTTACTTTCACAGATTACATAGCAGAAAGAGAGAGGTGAGAGGATGCCTTCACAATTTTTTGGATTAACAATTGCATCGTCAGGCTTAAGTGCGTATCAGGCAGCACTTAATACCACCGCCAATAATATATCAAACGAACAGACAAAGGGATACAGCAGACAGGCAGCAAATCTTTCCGCATCGGATGCACTTCGTGTCAATGCAAAATACGGAAGCATGGGTTCCGGCGTTACGGTGAATTCCATTAAACAGATCCGAAGTGAGTACTATGATACAAAATACTGGCAGAATCAGGCAAGCCTTGGTCTGTATGAGACGAAATTAAGTTATCTGGAGCAGATTGAGAACTATTTTATTGATGATGATACAGAAAAAGGTTTTTCGACCATTTTAAATAAAATGTTCAATTCATTGGACACATTAAAAAATAATGCCGGTGATGTGAATGTCAGACAGCAGTTTATCTCAGATGCACAGAGTTTTACCACTTACTTTAACAGTGTGGCAACCGGTCTTGGCGAGATTCAGGACAGTGTGAATGAGGAGATCAAATCAACCGTTGAAAATATCAATGCGATCGGCAAAAAGATCAGTCTTTTGAATAAACAGATCAACGTTATTGAAGTACAGGGCGGTTATGCAAATGAACTGCGTGATCAGCGGGCACTTCTGATCGATGAGTTATCCTCTATTGTTCCAACAGAGGTTTCTGAAGTTCCGGTAACGAATTCCAAACATCCGGACATGCAGACAGGTGCAAATTATTATACGGTAAAAATCAATGGACAGAAGTTTGTTGATACTTACGAGTATAGTGAACTTACCTGTGTGGCAAGAAAAAATACGATCAATCAGTCTGACCGGGAAGGAATGTATGAGATTGTCTGGGCGGATACCGGAAACAGTTTTAAAGCAGGTTCCGATTCCAGCTCCGGTTCGTTGAAAGCACTGTTTGATATCCGGGATGGTAACAACAGTGAGAACTTCCGTGGTGCCATCACAGGGGTTACAGCAGGCACGATTAGGATCAGCAATCCATCCATTACAAACGTCAATGCCATGACAATGCCGGCAGAGGGTGTTCTCACAATTGATGGAAAGAACTATAACTATACAGACTTTACTTTTACGACGGATGCGGATGGAAATGTCAAGGAATATACATTTACATTGGAGAATCAGCTGAGTTCCGACCAGCAGGCGAAGCTGGATGGAAAACAGGCGTCTATCGGCGAATCCATCGATGCGATGGGTATTCCTTATTATCTTGCACAGATGAATGAGTTCCTTCGTAATTTTGCAATTTCATTTAATGAGATCATGAATGGCGATAATGCGCAGGATCTGAATGGTAAGCAGACAAATTATTTTTCTTTCTTTACAGGTACACATACCAAGACAGGGGAAGAGTATCATTTTAACAAGGCAGCCGGTACTTACCAGGCAAAAACAAGTAACAGTTACTATCAGCTTACCTGTGGAAATGTATGTGTTTCCAATATTGCAGTCAAAGATCCGACAACCATTGCAACAACAGAGAAGATCACCAATGGTGCGGACGCATATGATCTGGTAGAGAAAATGTTATTGTTAAAGAGTGATACAGAGATGTATCGTGGTGGTGGTGCAGATGATTTCTTACAGTGTATGATCTCAGATATTTCTGTGGATACACAGAAGGCGACCATTTTCCAGAAAAATTACAGTAATATTTCAAATGCGATCGACAAGCAGAGAATGTCCGTTTCCGGTGTCGACAAGGATGAAGAAGCAATTGATCTTGTAAAATTCCAGAACGCGTATAACCTTTCCTCAAAAATGGTATCTGTTCTGGCAGAGATTTATGATAAGCTGATCAATGAGACAGGTGTATAAAAATTTCGTGATAAGAAGAGAGGAGTCATCCTATGAGAGTAACGAATAACATGATGCTTCGTAATACAACTTCGAACATCAATAACAATAAATACAGTGTGAACAGTCTGAACAATCAGATGTCTTCACAGAAAAAAATCTCAAGACCTTCCGAGGATCCGGTTGTTGCCATCCGCGCACTTCGTCTGAGAAGCAATTTAAGTGAGATCAATCAGTATTATGAGAAGAATATCCCGGATGCAGATGCGTGGCTTAATGTGACAGAAACTGCGTTGGAGAATATGAAAACCATTTTGTCAGATATCCGTACCCAGTGTACGTATGGAGCCAGTGACCAGTTGAAAGCAGAGGATAGAAAAACGATCCTGACACAGTTAGAGTCATTGCGTAAGCAGATTTATTCAGAAGGTAATTCTGATCATGCAGGAAGAACCGTTTTTACCGGGTATCGCACGAACTGTAAATTGACATTTATGGAAGACGAGAGTAATACGGAGTATAATATCCAGCAGAAGTTCAGCTATGAAGATATCGGGGAACATCGTTATTATGATGGACAGGTAGAGCTTAAGACAGCAGAAGAAATGAGTCAGAAGGTCACCACCTCTGATACGAAGCAGTATACTTATGACAGGATCCGGCTGGCGTATGGAAATATTGGATCTCTCAAAGATAAAGACGGTAATGAAATAGCTGTGGGCAAGACAGGAACTCTCTCTTATCATTACACAGATAACACAGGTGCAGCAAAGACCGGTGATTTAAACGTAACGGTCTATGAGACAGAAGATGATTGGAAGAAAGCAGTGAAAGCCGGAAATATGCCGGAAGATGGAGCAGCTTTCATCAAGTCAACAGGAGAGCTTGTTTTAGGTAATGAGGCAAGTGAGACTTTGAAACAGAGTAAGGCATCCATCGAGTTAAATTATGATAAAAAAGGCTTTAATTCAGGTGAAGTAAGACCTGAGTATTATTTTAACTGCACAGATATTACAGATGCTAAAAATAAAATTACATATGAAAAATATGATGCTAAAGGTAATGAGATTTATCAGGATATCGACTATATCATCGCTGTAAACCAGACATTGACAGTCAACACAAATGCATCTGACGTATTCAATGCAGATATCGGACGTGATGTGGACGAGATGATCAATGCGGTAAAAGCTGCCATTGATGCCAATGACAAAGTGGACAAGATTAAAGATATGATGAGTCAGGCAGCGTATTCGGGTGTCTCAGCACAGGAGAATCTGCAGACATGGTTAGAGGCAGCACAGAAGGAAGCAGATTATGCAAATGATAATCTGCAGAAATTGTATGACAGCTATATCGGTAATTTTGATGAATATCTTTCGGATGTAAACCTTGCCATTACAACTGTAGGAAGCAAGGGCGATCGTCTGGAACTGACAGAGACACGTATGTCAAACCAGCAGCTGACCGTAAAAACATTAAAATCAAATAATGAGGATCGCGAACTTTCCGATATCATCATTGATTATACAGCAGCTTACACTGCTTATCAGGCATCTTTACAGGCGGCAGGAATGCTGAATCAGACAACATTGTTAAATTACATTTAAAACACGCTACGGAAAGTGTGGCAGGAACGTGCTTGTGGGACAGTTTTTCCCATAGGACGTTACGGATAGAATGGTCGGAGACCAGACGTTAAGAAAACGTTAGAAAACCAGGAGGTCAGAAAGATGAAAGCAAAAACAAGAATGTTTGGCGAAATTGATATTCAGGAGGATAAGATCATCACTTTAGAGAGTGGAATGATCGGCTTTCCGGATATGCAGAAGTTTACCTTGATTTTTGATGAGGAGAAAGGCAGTAAATCACATATTATGTGGCTTCAGTCTATGGACGATCCACAGACTGCGTTTCCGGTCATCAATCCGGTGACGATCAAGGAGGACTATAATCCATCTGTCAGTGAGGAATTGTTGAAGCCATTGGGCGATATGAAACAGGAAGACACCTTTGTACTTACAACCGTCAGAGTCCCAAAGGATATTCAGGATATGTCAATCAACCTGAAAGCTCCCATTATTATCAATATGTCCAACAATAGAGGGGCGCAGATTATCGTGGAAGATGATCTTCCGGTACGTTATAAAATTTATGACCTGCTGAAAAGTAGAAAAGAAAAGGCAGGTGAATAGAAATGCTGGCATTGACAAGAAAAAAAGGCGAAGCCTTAGTGATCAATAATAATATTGAGATTACAGTATTAGAGATCCGCGGGGATCAGATCAAAATCGGTATTTCTGCTCCAAAGGATGTACCAATTTACCGAAAAGAAGTATACTTACAGATTCAGCAGGAAAATGAGGCTGCCATCAGTGCAGATGGTCTGGATGCGTTAAATAATCTGTTGGATTAGAAAAGAATGATACCCGAACGGGAGTGCAATTTATTGAAAAATATTAAATTGTACCCGTTCGGGATTTTTTTGCCTGAAAACGTTGAAATTATACCCGAACGGGAGTATTATGATTGATATGAATAAAATTGGAAATTATATAAAAGAAGAAAGAAAAAAAGCTGGATTAACACAGGAAGAATTTGCCATGAGATCAGGATTAGGCTTACGTTTTGTAAGAGAATTAGAACAGGGAAAGGAAACTGTGCGTATGGACAAAGTAAATCAGGCATTGGCAATGTTCGGGAAAGAAGCTGTACCGGGAGAAAAGGAGGAATAACAAGTGGAGTCAGAATATAGAAAAGGATATGTTTATATTCAAAAAATTTTTGCCGGAACAATAGCTGAAACAGAAGAAGGATATGAGTTTTCTTATAATGAGGATTATTTGAAAAGAGAAGATGCAGTATCTGTAAGTTTGACGCTGCCATTACAAAAAGAGGCTTATAAAGCGACAGTTTTATTTCCTTTTTTTGATGGGTTAATTCCAGAAGGATGGCTCCTTGGTGTTGTAAGCCGTAACTGGAAAATCAATCAGAATGACAGATTTGGATTGCTGTTGTCGGTATGCAGGGATTGTATTGGAGATGTCAATATAAGAAATGGGGAAGAGGAATGAAATGTCTATGTTGTGGAAAAACAATAAGGGAGAATGCTTCTAATGCGGAAAAGGAGTGGAACTGGCATAAAAAATGTGTGAAATCGTTTTTTATGACAGAAGAAATGCCCTTTTTAGATATTACGAAGGAACAATTGGAAAGGCTCGCAAATGAGACTGTCAATGAGGGACTTACAGTACCAGGAGTTCAAAAAAAACTATCCTTGCATTTGTCCAGTGACACGAATGCAAGACTTACAATTGTAGATTATCCAACAGGGTATATTTTAAAGCCACAGACAGAAGAATTTGATTATATGCCTGAATTTGAAGACCTGGCAATGCGTCTGGCAGAGTTGATGGGAATCCAGACAGTGCCGCATGCACTGATAAAAATAAATGATGAGTACGCTTATATTACAAAGAGAGTAGATCGCGATATTGAAAAAAATGAGATAAAATTATATGCAATGGAAGATTTTTGCCAGCTATCGAATCGCTTAACGCAGGATAAATACAAAGGGTCTTATGAAAACTGCGGAAGAATCATAAAGAAGTATTCTATTACACCAGGGTTAGATTTATCAGAATTATACTTACGGGTTGTGGGATCTTTTATCATTGGAAATTCGGATATGCATTTGAAAAATTTTTCGTTAAGAGAAACTGAACCGGGAAACAGAAGGTTTCAATTATCAAACGCATATGATATGCTTCCTGTAAATGTAATTATGCCGGAAGATAAAGAACAGATGGCACTTACTATTAATGGAAAGAAGAGAAATATTCATAAAAAAGAATTTAAAATATTAGCAGAAGTATGTGATATTCCTGCAAACGCAGCAGAAAAAATGATAGAAAAATTATGTGCATTAGAAAATAAAATGTTGTCACTTGTGGATGAATCCTATTTGCCTCAAGCGCAAAGGGATGAACTGAAAACATTGATCAGAGATCGTGTAGCGATTTTATTATGAGAAAAGAAGAAAGCGGACATTTGAGCGGTATGAACTATTCCAACAATGAAATGATAAAATGATTCCCTATAAGGTCAATATTAAAATACCTTAGAATTAATTAAGAACAAAGCAGAAAAAATATTGTAAATAATCAGGTTATCGGAAAACGACAAAAGAAAAGGGACGGAATTATGAAAAAGAAATTTATAATACTTACAATAACAGGACTGTTGCTTGCATCATTAGCTGCGTGTGGAGGTTCCAAGACACCGGATGCGTCAAAAAATACGGCAGATCAGGAAGCGCAGAATCAGAATCAGGACAGTCAGGGAACATCTGACACTATTCAGGGTGACATAGAGGAAAATCATGGAAGCGATGATACGGAAGGCAGCAGCGACAGTGCAGAAAATGCAAGCGAAAACCAAAGTGGTGATCTGACATTCGCGGATCTTGCAAAATATTCATTCGAATTTTGCAGTGGTGCAGGTGGATGGTCTACCGATTTTGAAATTGAAAAAGATGGCTCTTTCAAGGGATCTTACCATGATTCTGATATGGGAGACACCGGGGATGACTATGAGAATGGAACGATGTATCTCTGCGGCTTTTCAGGAAAATTTACTGATCTGACCAAAATCAATGATTATACTTACCAGATGAAAATGGAGAATCTTACCTATGATGAGACTCCGGGAAAAGAAGAAATTGCAGATGGAGTGAAGTATATTTATACAGATGTTTATGGTCTGGAAGGAACGGACACCTTTAAAGTGTATCTTCCGGGGGCACCGGTGAGAGATCTGTCAGAAGATGTATATTTCTGGGTACGGTGGGCAAATGACGATAGCGAGGAAGGAACGCAGGATACGTTGACGATTCCAATTATTGTAAATGAAGAAATGGGGTATGGAATTTATTCCTACGAAAGACAGACACCATATGAGGAAGCGCAGAGTACATTAAATACTTATCAAGCATCCTATGATGCAGCGGAGGAGGAACTTAAAAAAGCAACTCTACAGTCCCGAATGGACGACTACGCTATGCAGATGTATGATATCAGCGATTCCTGCTTAAATGAAATCTGGAATCTTGTAAAATACAATACAAGTGAGGAAAAGTTCAATGAGATTCTCACTGAGCAGAGAAAATGGATTGCAGACAAAGAAGCAGCAGGCAACGAAATCCTGGATCAAAACGATGGATCTTCGGCACAGATGGACAGCAGTCTTAAGATGGCAGAGCTTACCATGGAGCGTTGTGAAGAACTGGCAGATTATTTGAAGTAAGATGGAAAAAGAGGACAATTTATGCAGATTTCAAGTAGTTTTACTCTGGCGGTGCATCTTTTTATGTGTTCAAGGATTTGGATCGCGAAATTTATACGTCTCTGCTTGGATAAAAGAAATTATCACAATATTGTAATTCCCTACTCCCTATGATATTCTGAGTATGTTTCAAAATAGAAATCAGGGGAGAAAATTATGAAAAATCAAACGACAAAAAGAAGTTCTTTTTCAGGAAAAATCGGTTTTGTGCTGTCAGCAGCCGGAGCATCCGTGGGATTGGGGAATATCTGGCGGTTTCCATATCTGGCAGCCAAATACGGCGGAGGTATTTTCCTGCTTATCTATATCATTCTGGCATTGACCTTTGGCTATACGATGATCATGACTGAGACATCGTTAGGACGCATGACGAAAAAAAGTCCGGTAGGAGCATTTGCTTCCTTTGGAAAATCACATTTGTCTTGTCTGGGAGGCTGGATCAATGCAATCATTCCGGTTTTGATCGTGCCATATTATTCGGTAATCGGTGGATGGGTTTTAAAATATCTGGTTGAGTATGTCAGAGGACATGCGCAGACAGTTGCAGAAGATGGTTATTTTTCTGCATTTATCTCAGATGGATTTTCCACGGAAATATGCTTTGCGATCTTTTCTGTGATCACATTGGCGATTATTTATGCGGGTGTGCGCAATGGAATCGAGCGTGTCTCCAAATTCATGATGCCGATACTTGTTGTGTTGTCTGTCATCATTGCAATTTATTCTGTGACAAGACCAGGGGCTTTGGCTGGTGTGAAATATTTTCTTGTGCCAAATATCAGCAACTTTTCATGGATGACCGTTGTGGCAGCCATGGGGCAGATGTTTTATTCGCTGTCGATTGCGATGGGTATTCTCATTACGTTTGGTTCTTATATGAAAAAAGAAACTTCCATTGAAGAGTCTACAAAGAATGTTGAAATTTTTGATACAGCAATTGCAATTATGGCTGGACTAATGATCATTCCGGCAGTGTTTGCTTTCTCTGGCGGAGATCCGGACACCTTACAGGCTGGACCGGCATTGATGTTTATTACAATCCCAAAAGTTTTTGCAAGTATGGGATTTGGAACTTTTGCGGGAGTAATGTTCTTCTTGCTTGTACTTTTTGCGGCACTTACCAGTTCAATCGCACTGACGGAAAGTGCGGTATCCACGTTTGAAGATGAACTTGGGTGGAGTCGGAAAAAATCTACGGTGCTCTGTGGCGTGATCATGATCGCACTGGGAAGTCTGTCTTCGCTCGGATACGGACCTCTGGAAAATGTGAAGATCATTGGCATGCAGTTTTTGGATTTTTTTGATTTCCTGACGAACTCTGTCATGATGCCGATTGCGGCAATTGCTACCTGTCTTTTTGTTTCAAGGGTTGTCGGGGTAAAGAGAATCGAAGAAGAAGTGACATACGGTGGCGGCACATTCAAAAGAAGAAAAGTCTTTCTGTTTATGATACAGTATCTGTGTCCGATTTTTGCTGGAATCATTTTATTAAGCTCTGTCGCAAATGCATTTGGATGGATTTCCATGTAAATGCATTTGCGATAGGAAGGAACTTATTTTTTCAACATTCCATAATGCTCTTCCATGTTTCCACCGAAGATGGCATTTTTATAGCCCAGTTTCTTAAAGGCTTTGACCGCTTTTTCCGGTCTGAAATTATAACTGCCGATGATATAGAGAGAAGTTTCCTTATCCGGGAATCTTCTTAAGATTCGGTCTTCCGTGATTTTATCCAATGGGATATTGACCGCACCGGCAACATGTCCGTGGTTAAATTCATCTTTGGTACGACAGTCGATCAACATGGCGTTCTCAGAAGTGTGAGCCTTGTTGATTGCTTCGTTCACTGTCAGTTTTTTCTTGAAAATACTCATTTTATCTCTCTCTTTCCAAAAAAGTATAATGATACAATTTTACTACTAAAAATATTTTGCGTCAACGAAAAAGCAGATGTATTTTCTTTTTTGGTGTGATAAAATTATTGCATGTATGAGTGGGCATGAAATGTGTTTGATATAGAAGGGATAGCACAGATGATCAATATTGCAATCGTTGAAGATGAAGCTATGTACGCAAAGCAGCTTCAGGAGTTTTTGCTGCAGTATCAGAAGGAGAATGGAGAAGTGTTCAATATTACCGTCTATTCAGATGGTGATCAGATCGTACACAAGTACAAGTCACAGTTTGATATTATTCTGATGGACGTGGAAATGAAGTTCATGGATGGTATGTCTGCTGCGGAGGAAATCCGGAAAGCAGACACGGAGGTTGTCATCATTTTCATTACAAATATGGCGCAGTATGCGATCCGCGGCTATGCAGTGGATGCGCTTGACTATGTGCTGAAACCGGTGTCATACTTTGCATTTTCGCAGAGATTAAACCGTGCGATCAGCCGAATGAAGAAACGTGAGCAGAAAGTCATCACGGTGAACATCAAGGGCGGCGCTGTTCGGATTAATATTGCCAATATTTATTATATTGAAAGTCAGGGGCATAATCTGGTTCTGCATACGATCCTTGGTGACTATGAATCGGCGGGCACGATGAAAGAAGTCGAAGAAAAATTGCAGGATCTAAATTTTTGCCGTGGAAATAAAGGGTATCTGATCAACTTGCAGCATGTGGACGGCATTCAGGATGGGTGTGCGGTTGTGAAAGGAGAACCGCTGTTACTGAGCCGCTCGCGCAAGAAAGAATTTATGGAAGCACTGACGAATTACTGGGGAGAGGTTGTAAAATGATGGGATATTTAATGCCGGATATTCCGCGGATTTATACGGCACTTGCGGAGTGGATTGCCTGTTTAATTTTTATTTTTCTATTGAAAAAAAGATTCGAGTGGTGGAAAAGTGCATTAATTATAGTAGGAATGTTGATCGTGCAGTCGGCTTTTCTGGTATCAACAGGTAATGTGTTAATTTATTTCTGGATACCGTGTATGATCATAGCAGTTTTTTTAATGATAGCGTTTATTCATTTGTGTTGCGATGTGAATTTCCGGGATGCCGGATATTTTGGTATGATTGCGTTTGTTGTCGCAGAATTTATGGCATCTATGGAATGGCAGATTGTATGTTCAGTCTGGACAAATGAGCTGCCGGGCAGGGTAATAAAAATCATCATGCTTGCAGCAGTTTATGGTGCAGTTGCGTTTTTATTATGGAAGTTATTGCAGCAGCATTTGCCAAAAGATGGAAAACTAAATATCAGTCTCAGGGAATATTTTTCGGCAGCGTTGATTGTGATAGCGGTATTTGCGGTCAGCAATCTGAGTTTTGTTTCCAATGCGGACACGTTTGCAAATGGATATGCGCTTGAAATCGGTCAGATCCGCACGATCGTTGATCTCGGTGGAATTGCAGTTTTGTATGCGCATCTGATCCAGTGTGGCGAACTCCGTGTGCGCAGGGAGTTAGAAGCAGTGCAGAATGTTTTACAGAATCAGTATGTGCAGTACAAGCAGTCACGTGAGAGTATCGATCTCATCAATTATAAATATCACGACTTAAAACATCAGATCGCTGTGCTCCGGAGCGAGACTGACCCGGAAAAAAGAAATGAGTTTTTAAATCACATGGAAGATGAGATCAGGCAGTACGAAGCACAGAACAAGACCGGAAATAAAGTGCTTGATACAGTGCTGACAAGCAAGAGTTTATACTGCGCAAAGCATGGGATCACGTTTACCTGCGTGGCAGATGGAACGCTGCTTGATTTTATGGATATCATGGATATCTGCAGTATTTTCGGAAATGCGCTCGACAACGCGATCGAGTGTGAACTCAAGATTGCAGACAAGGAAAAGCGGCTGATCCATGTGACTGTGTCCCAGCAGAAGAATTTTTTGATCTTGCGTTTTGAAAATTACTACGAAGGTAGTTTGAAAGTGAAAGAAGGACGTTTCCTGACAACCAAGAAGGAAAAAGAGTTTCACGGTTACGGAATCAAGAGTATCCGCTATACGGTAAATAAATACGACGGCGCAGTCAGTATTGACACAAAAGAAAACTGGTTTGATCTGAAGATTTTGATCCCGATGAAAAAAACTGCATCTGACGAAGTGCAGAACGGATAACTGTGTCAAATAGAATACGGACGGTTAAACATTCGCATTTTTTGATTTATAACGCTATGGTTTGTGCATTGTGCATGAAAACATAGCGTTATTTTTGTCTGAAACTCACAACGTGTAATACCGTTTATGCAAAAATAATGCAGATTATGCAATTTTTCCATAAGAAAAGTACTTTATGATAGATTATAACTACAAAGTCCGGAACGGACAAAATAAATCTTGGGAGGATTTAGAGATGATCGAGTTTATTATTTCAATTCTGGTTCCTATTTTAGGAGGCCTCGGTGTCAGTGAAGCAGACGTTACAACATATGTAACAAACTGCAGCGGATACATTTATGCAATCCTTATTTCTATTTTAGTATTGATTGTATTATTAGTAGCTGCACACTTTATTGCACCAAAAGGAAAAAGACATTTAGTTCGCTGGGGAGCTTCCTTAGCATGGGTACTCGCACTTGTGACCATGGTAAACATGGTTTGCTACGGACCGCTTTACACAAACCTTTCCGTTGTATTAAACGGTGGCGGAACAGTATCCGATGAAGCAAAAGCAGCAAGTAATGAAGTGATCAAAAAAGTCGGCGAAGAAGGTATGGTTCTTGTAAAGAATAATGGATTATTACCTCTTAGCAGTGATGTGGATTCCATGAACGTATTTGGATGGGCATCTACAAACCCTATCTATGGTGGTACAGGTTCAGGTTCTGCAGATACATCTTCTGTAGTAAGTATTTTACAGTCTTTATCAGATGCAGGATATAAGACAAATGAGTCCCTGACAAAAATGTACACAGATTACCGTGCAGACAGACCGGCTGCAACAATTTTAGGCGGAGACGGATCCTTTGATATCACATTGCCGGAACCTACAGCAGATTATTATACAGATGATGTCATGGGCGAAGCAGAAAGCTTTTCTGATGTAGCAATGGTAGTGATCAGCCGTGGCGGTGGTGAAGGATATGATCTTCCTACAGACATGAACTCTGTTATCCATGGCACTTACAATGTGGCAGATGAAGTTTCTGTAAATCCTGCAAACTATGCATATACAAATATTTCCTACACTAACAACGGTGATTATGATGATTTTGATGCAGGAGAATCTTATCTTGAAATCTCTAATACAGAGGAAGCAATGCTTGATAAGGTTTGCTCAGAATTCAGTAAAGTAATCGTTGTGATCAACGCAAACAACCCAATGGAACTTGACTGGGTAGACAATTATGATTCTATCGGAGCTGTAATCCTTGCACCTGGTACAGGTCAGACAGGTATGGCTGCACTCGGTGAGATCATCAACGGATCTGTGAATCCATCCGGAAAAACAGTTGATACTTATGTAAAAGATTTAACACAGACTCCATACTATAATAACATTGGAGCATTTGCATACAACAATGTAGATGATTTAAAAGAAGCAATCGCAGCTTCTGATACAGCATACGAAGGAACAGTTTCCTTTGTTGATTATGTAGAAGGTATCTATGTAGGATACAAATATTATGAGACAGCATCTGATGATGGTGTGATCAATTATGAGGATGTTGTAAAATATCCATTTGGTTACGGATTATCTTATACAACATTTGAACAGAAAATGAATGATTTCTCTGATAATGGAGACAATGTAACATTCAATGTAACAGTTACAAATACAGGCGATGTTGCAGGTAAGGATGTTATAGAAGTATACTTCACACCACCTTATACAAACGGAGGAATCGAGAAAGCTTCCGTAAACTTAATTGATTATGCAAAAACAGGTGAGATCGCACCGGGTGAATCTGAAACAGTTGAGTTTACGATCAACAAAGAAGATATGGCATCTTATGATGCAAACGAGATCAAAGTAGCAGGCGGCGGATATATTCTTGAAGCCGGTGAATACACAGTATCTGTCAGATCTGATTCCCATACAGTATTAGATCAGGCAAACTTTACTGTAGATTCAGATATCAACTACAGCGAGAATGCACGTACAACAGATAATGTAGCTGCAACAAATCAGTTAAATGATTACACAGCAGGAAATGTTACCTATCTTTCCAGAGCAGACGGATTTGCAAACTATGCAGAAGCTACCGCAGCACCGGCTGAAGAAGCTTATGTAATGGATGATGCAACAAGAAAAGAAGTAGAAGCAAACTCTACAGTATACTATGACTCTACAGCATATGACAATGCAGAAGATACAATGCCGACATTAGGATCTGACAATGGTCTTACATTAGCAGATTTAACAGGCAAGGCTTATGATGATCCGATGTGGGATCAGTTATTAGACCAGATGAGCTTTGAAGATATGTCATTACTTGTAAACCTTGGTGGATGGCAGACAGCTCAGATCGATTCTGTAGGAAAAGTTGCAACAAGTGACTGTGACGGACCTGCCGGAGTTAACAACTTCATTACAGGAACTTATGGAACACCATATCCGACAGAAGTATTAATGGCACAGACATGGAATACAGATTTATTATATGACCTTGGACTTGCAATGGGACAGGAGTATGCAGATGTAAATAACTATGGTGTATACGGTCCTGCAATGAACACACACCGTTCTGCATTTGCAGGAAGAAACTTCGAGTACTATTCAGAAGATGGTGTACTTGCAGGTAAACTTGCAGCCGCTCAGGTAAATGCGATGGCAACAAAAGGCACATACAATTATATCAAGCATTTTGCATTAAACGACCAGGAGACAAACAGATGTGCATTCTTACTTACATATTCTAATGAGCAGGCAATCCGTGAGATTTACTTAAAACCATTCGAATTATGTATCAAGAATTTTGACGGAACACAGATCGCAGTAATGTCTTCCTTCAACTGGATCGGAACTGTTCCGGCATGTGCAAATGAAGACACATTAACAACAATCCTTCGTAATGAGTGGGGATTCCAGGGAATGGTCATCACAGATTATGATGGTTCTTACGGATACATGATCACAGATCACTGCGTTCGTACAGGAAATGACCTGATGCTCGGATTTAGTTCTCAGGCATCTAACCAGCTGACAAATACAGAAAGTGCAACTCTTAATAACGCACTTCGCACATCATGCAAGAATATTATGTATACAATCGCAAACAGCGGTTATTATACAAATACTACTGATGATAGCGGAATGTCAAATATGACAAAACTCTTCGTGACAATTGATGTTGTAACAGTATTATTAGTAGTACTCTGCATGGCACTTGTGATCGTTCGCTATCGCAAAAAACATGCAAAAACAACAGCAGAAGTTACACCGGAAGAGAAAAAAGAAGAATAGATTATCAGGCACCTTGTGTGCAAAGATAACAGAACTTAAAATATGACAGGAAAGTCCCTGCATGTTCGATAAGGAGCATGTGGGGGCTTTTTTTATGGAATGGAAAACTTCGTCCTTTGTATGAGTACAAATAAAAGATTTTAAGATGTGAAAAGAATAGTGTGTGGATGAATGGGGATTTCGTAGAAAATACGAGATGATGAACGGGGATTTACGCTACAATTTATAAAAATAATATATATGCGGAGTTTGTATTCTATTTTTTGATGGAGCGGAGAGGTCTTTATGGCTGAAATATTTTTTTAAAGAAAACTATATGATGAAATTCTTGAATGGAAAAAGAACTGGAGTGATAGATACGCACTGCTTATTATGGAGATTGGGGAAACAATGGATGATGACCGCTGATAAACCGATAATGGTATTACCAGTAGAATTTATCCTATTAAAATCGATTATAATTAGTAAAAATATTTGGTAAAAAAATCGGAATTTTATTTGTTTTTTTATCAAATGTGTTATAATGGTCGATACAAAGAATTATTATTAGAGAACCTAGTGAATATATGAAATAGGGGGACAAAGAGATTATGGCGACCATTAAAGACATAGCACTGAAAGCAGGAGTTTCAATTGCTACAGTTTCGAGAGTATTGAATCATGACGAATCCTTAAATGCTCAAGAAGAAACTAAACAAAGGATTTTTGAGATTGCAGAAGAGTTAGAATATGAAGTGCGTACACAAAAAAAACGTAAAAGAAAACTAAAAGTAGGAGTTTTTTATTCATATTCTCCAGAGGAAGAGCTTCAGGATCCATATTATTTGTGCATACGTCTTGCAATTGAAAAAAAGCTGGAAAAAGAGGGATATATAAAGCAAAATGTAAATCTTGATGACAAGCCGGAAACACTAAATGGTCTGGATGGTATAATTTGTACGGGAACTTTTACAAATAGGATGATTGATCAGATCAATGCATGGGAGTGTCCGATTGTATTTATTGATGCAGATCCGAATCCAAAGAAATATGATTCCATTGTAGTGGATTTTAATCAGGCTGTAGAAGAGATAATCGCATATTTGGTAGAGTGTGGACATACAAAGATAGGCATGATTGGATGTCGGGCAGAATATAAAGATGGTAATGAAATAGTTGATGCCAGAATGCAGTGCTTTCAAAATTCTCTTATGAAACGAGGCTTATATAAATCGGAATACACTAAGTTTGGCGATTATTATGCAAAGTATGGATATGAATTATTAAAGGAGTTGCATAAAGAAGGAAATATGCCTACTGCATTGTTTGTAGCAAATGATTCAATGGCGGCTGGAAGTTATCGCGCAGCATATGAGCTTGGGCTTTCTATTCCAGATGATATCAGTATAGTGGGTTTTAATGATATACCAACTGCAAAATACATGGTTCCTCCACTTACAACAGAGAGATTATATATGGAGTTTATGGGTGAGTATGCAGTAAAACTACTAGAAGAAAGAATTGTGTTTGGAAGAGAAATTTGTGTCAGAGTAACTATTCCTACAAAGTTATATGTGCGAGACAGCGTTAAAAATTTGAAATAGTTAATAAAGGCTATGTACTGTTTGTGTACAGGCCTTTTTTTCTATAGCGGTAATATGCAGGTAAAAATAAAAGGGTTTTATCTGGAGAAGACTAAAATAAAATAGAAAATTGTAAGATATGCATAAAAAAAGTATATAAAAAATATATAAAATGTAGAAAAAATATTTTACTAAATAAAATAGTTTACATTTTACTGGTAAAATAGTAAAATAATTTTACCGGATGAATATAAAATGTTTGGGAGGAGAAAAACAATGAAGAGAAAGATTGCATTAGTATGTATGGCAGCATTAACAGGTACAATGTTAATTACTGCATGTGGAAGCAATGAAACAGGAAAAAATGTAACAGCAAGTGACGGGAAAGCAAAAGTTCGTTTTGCAACATGGGACGTGGCAGATGATCTTGATGCTCAGCAAAAACTTGTAGACAAATTTAATGAAGAACATGATGACATTGAAGTAACACTCGAAGCTTATGGAAGTGATTATGACACTAAAATTAGTGCAGGTATGGGATCAGGAGATACACCTGATGTAATGTATATGTGGAATTATCCAGCATATGCAGATGGACTTGAGCCGCTTGACGAATATATTGAAAGTGAAGGTAATGATTTTAAGGAAAACATCTACAGCACTTTATGGAATTACAATTCATTAGACGGTACAACATATGGAATGCCAGTAGGATTTACAACACACGCATTATATTTTAACAAAGACCTTTTTGAAGAGGCTGGTGTAGAAGAGCCTACAGATGATTGGACATGGGAAGATTTAAAGAGCGCAGCTAAGAAGATTGAAGAAAAAACTGGGCAGAAAGGTTTTGCTTTCCAGATGAAGCCAGATCCATATGACTTTGAAATGTATCTTTGGAGCAACGGAACATCTTATTGTGATACAGAAGGAATGATGGCCGGAAACATTGATTCTGATAACTCTCAGGAAGTATTCCAGATGTTCCAAGATATGGAAAAAGACGGATATGCAATTGCCACAGAGAAAAATGGAACTGACGAATTCCGTGCAGGGACAGTAGCAATGTATGTTTACGGTTCATGGGCAATTAACACTCTCGATAACGACGGCATGAATTACGGTATTGTAAAGATTCCTACGTTTGATGGACAGACATCAGTAAGTATTTTAAGTTCTTCAGGACTTTCAATTTCAAAAGACAGTAAAAATAAAGATGCAGCATGGGAATTTGTAAAATACTGGACTGGTGAAGAATGCAACAAGGCAAGAATAGGAATGGAGCTTCCAGTTCTTAACAGCGTTGTAGAATCAGAGGGGATTATGAATGAAGATAAGTTTGCTCCATTCTACAAAATGTTGGAACAGAGTGATGGACATACTCCAGCAAGCTTCATTATTGAGGACTGGTCAGAGATTTCGGAAAATCTTAGCCTTTCATTTGAGCAGTTATTTAATCCAAGTGCATACATAGATGTAAAAGAAGTTCTTAAAGAAGCAGCAGAAGCACAATAAACAAAGTAATTGGGAGAAAATATATGAAACAGAAAAAATTTCTGAAATCGGCAACACCGTATATATTTATATTGCCTTGGATAATAGGATTTCTCGTGTTTACAATCGGTCCATTAATTTTATCTTTGATTATGAGTTTCTTTGATTGGCCACTTACCTCAACTCCACAGTTCAGAGGATTTGGAAATTACATTGAAATGTTTACTAACGATAAACAGTTTTGGAAGTCACTGGTAATCAGTTTGAAGTATGCAGCTATTTTTGTACCACTTAACATGATTATCGCACTGTTTCTCGCAATGTTAATTACACAGCCAGTAAAAGGAGTGAAGGTGTTCCGTACTATTTTCTACATTCCTGCTGTAATTTCTGGAGTGGCAGTTTCAATTATCTGGGGATGGATTCTTAATGGAGATTATGGTGTTTTAAATTATCTTTTATCTCTTATTGGAATAGAAGGTCCAAAATGGCTGGTTGATCCAGCCTGGGCACTCCTTGCTGTGATTATAGCAAGTGCCTTTGGTGTGGGAACTATGATGTTGGTTTTCTATACAGATATCAAGAATATACCAATTGATGTATATGAAGCAGCATCTATTGACGGAGCAGGACCTGCAAGAAAATTCTTCAGTATTACGCTTCCGATAATTACACCAACAATCTTATTCAATTTGATTACATCAATCATTAGCTCGTTCCAGCAGGTAACACTGGTTATGCTGCTTACGGGTGGTGGTCCACTTAAGTCAACATACTTCTATGGACTGTATACATATAATAATGCATTTAAACATCATAAGCTTGGATATGCCAGTGCAAATGCCTGGGTAATGTTTATCATCATTATGATACTTACTGCATTAGTATTTAAATCTTCATCTACATGGGTGTTCTATGAAACAGAAGCCAGAAATAGTGGGGCAAAGAAGACTAAAAAGAAAAAAGGGGGTAGAAAGTAATGAAGATGTCTAAAAGATCAAAAATAGTGATTTACGCATTACTCGGACTTGTGGCACTTTACTTTCTTGCACCATTTATCTACATGTTGTTTTCTGCATTTAAAACAGAAAGTGAAGCGATTGCGTATCCACCAAAATTATTTCCTACAGAATGGCATTTTGAGAATTTTATAAATGCATGGAAGTCTCAGCCATTTGGAACTTATCTATGGAACTCAATACTTGTTACTGTTTTTACAACATTAGGACAAGTGCTTTCTTGTTCACTTGTTGCATATGGTTTTGCGAGATTTGAATTCAAAGGAAAGAATCTTCTTTTTATGATTTTGTTATCTACAATGATGATTCCATGGGATGTTACCATGATTCCACAGTATATGGAATTTAACCTGTTTGGATGGATTAATACATTGAAACCATTGATTGTACCAGCATGGTTTGGTTCTGCTTATTATGTATTTTTAATGAGACAGTTCCTGATGGGGATTCCAAGAGATTTCGAAGAGGCGGCAAGAATTGATGGTGCAAATCAGTTCCAGATTTATTGGAAAATCTTTATGCCAATTATGAAACCATCACTTATTCTTGTTGGAGTACTTAATATGTTGACTGTATGGAATGACTATCTTGGTCCATTGATTTTCTTACAAGACAGAAGCAAATATACACTTGCATTAGGACTTGCTTCTTTCAAGGGTGTTCACAGTACACAGATCATTCCTATGCTCTGTATAACAATAATTATGATTATTCCACCAATTATTATTTTTATAATTGCACAGAAATATATTGTTGAAGGAACTAGTGGTTCTATTAAATAAGACAGACTTGTAAAACGGTCAGACAGACTGAACTGTCTGACCGTAATTATATTAATGATTTTACATTATAAAATGAGAGGATAGATTAATGGCAAGAAAAACAGTAAAAAGATGGGAGAACCATCAGATTACCGGAATCGGGAGAAGAGAGGCACGAACTGCTTTTTACAAGGATTCTCAAAGTAGAATTTCTCTTAATGGAGAATGGAAATTTAAATATATAGATGCACCTGAACTTTCACCAGAAGGATTTGAGAAACCAGGAGTAGGTAATGAGTGGGATAATATCGATGTTCCATCTGTCTGGCAGTTAAGAGGTTATGACAAGATGCATTATACAGATGTATTATATCCATTTCCGATAAATCCGCCTTACGTACCAGATGAAAACCCTACAGGAATCTATAAGAAAATTGTGAATCTGGATGACCAGTGGGTACAAAAAGATACCATTTTGAAGTTTCATGGCGTGGACAGTGCTTTTGATGTTTGGGTAAATGGTAATTATGTAGGCTTTAGTAAAGTCAGTAGACTTCCATCTGAATTTGACATTACAGAATTTGTTAAAAGCGGCGAAAATGATGTTACAGTACGTGTATATAAATGGTCAGACGGAACATATCTGGAAGATCAGGATATGTGGTGGTTATCAGGAATATACAGAGATGTGGAACTGATTAATGAGGAAAAGAACGCTGTTTTAGATGTACAGATTGACGGTTCTTTAGATGATAGTTATACAAATGGTCTGTTCACATCAAAAATCAAAATGAAGCAGGCTGGAACTAATATTAAGTGGAAATTGTCATACAAAGGAGAAGCTGTTTTTGAAGGAGAAGCTTCTTTTAAAGATAAAGAAATATATATTTCAGCAGATATTCCAAGTGTACATACATGGACAGCAGAAACTCCTGAGTTATATGATTTTACAATATCAACTGATACACAGGAAGTTACAGTTAGATGCGGATTCCGAAGAATTGAAATTAAAGATAAAAACTTCTGTGTAAATGGACAGGTGATTCTTCTAAATGGTGTAAATCATCACGACTACAACCCAAAAGAAGGAAGAACTGTAACAAGAGAGCAGATGGAGGACGATATTCGTCTGATGAAACAGTACAACATAAATGCTGTACGTTGCTCTCATTATCCAGCAAATGAATATTTTTATGATCTATGTGATGAATATGGTCTTTATGTTATTAACGAAGCAGATCTTGAATGTCATGGATTTGAATGGGTAGAAAACTATACATGGATCACAGATGATGAATCTTGGAAAAACGTATATGTTGACCGCAGTGTTCGTATGGTTAAAAGAGATAGAAATCATCCATCTATAATTATGTGGTCTATGGGAAATGAGTCAGCGTTTGGCTGTAATTTCCGAAGTGCAGCACAGGCAATACGTGAATTGGATGATACACGCCTTATTCATTATGAAGGAGATTTTGAAGCAGAGGTTACAGATGTATATTCCACTATGTATACAAGGCTAAAAGGCCTGAAAGAAATTGCAGAATATGAGGTAAAAGGAGATAAGCCTCATGTGATGTGTGAATATGGACATGCGATGGGAAATGGACCTGGAGGATTAAAAGCATATCAGGATATGTATCGTAAGTATAAACGACTTCAGGGTGGATTTCTCTGGGAATGGTATGATCATGGAATTCATACAGTTGAAGGTGATAATGAATATTACAAATATGGCGGAAATTATGGAGATTTTCCAACAAACGGTAATTTCTGTATAGATGGAATTTTGATGCCAGATAGAACACCTTCACCGGGAATGGAGGAATATAAGCAGATTATAGCTCCAATAGAGATTACTCCAATAGCGGGGAATATTAAGAAAATTAAAATTGAAAACTATTATGATTTTCTGAATTTAAGCACAGTAATCATCAATTGGGAAATTAAAGCAGAAAATGAGTCTGTACAGAAGGGGATTATAGATGACTTATCAGTATCTCCTCATGACAGTTGCGTACTTGAACTGCCAATTACTCCATTTGAAATGCTGATAAATACAGATTATTATTTAAATGTTTTGGTATGTCAGAAAGAAGACAGAAAATATGCATCGTCTGGACATGAAATTAAGAAACTACAAATTCCACTGAATATAAGAAGAGATGAATTTGTTGTTAGGGAAAAAGATGATAAGCTGATGATAAATGAGGTGCAAGGCGTACTTAGTATTACAAATAAAAATGTCACTGCAAAATTCAGTACAGTATATGGAAAACTAATATCTTTTGGTAAAGGTGAAACAGAATATATTACTGATGGCCCTAGAATGAATGTATATCGTGCAACAATTGATAATGACATGTACAAAAAAGATGATTGGATGAATAAGTACTTTATTCAAAAGCCTGTAGAAGAAACAGAATATGTTGATTTTGAAGAGGCAGAGGATAAGGTAATTGTTAAGATTGGAACATTTTTTAGCTGCTATAATCAGTCATGGGGCTTCGAATGTGTTTATGTATACGAAATATATTCTTGTGGGCAGATGAAAGTGGAAATTCAGGGAAGAGCGGTTCAAAGAGGTAAACTCGAACCACCATTTTTACCACGAATCGGTATCGTTATGAAAGGAAATCAAAACCTTCAGAACACCATGTGGTATGGTATGGGACCTGGAGAAAGTTATATCGATAGTAATGCGGCATCTGTTATGGGGATATATGAAAGTACAATTGATGAAATGATGACCAATTACGTATTCCCACAGGAAAACGGACACCGAGAAAATGTAAAATGGTTCAGCATAGGAGATGGAGAAAATGGTTTATTATGCAGAATGGAGAACAAACTTGGATTAAATCTTGCAAATTATACAGATGAAAGTCTAGAAAAAGCACAGCATCCATTCGAAATTGAGAAATCTAATGATGTTATTATTCATTTGGATTACCGTCATTCTGGACTAGGAAGTAATAGCTGTGGAGAAGAACAGTTAGAGGAAAATAAAGTAAAATTACAGGATTTCTCAATGGCATTTACCTTTTCTATTGTGAAAAATGGCACAGAAATAAATGAAGCAAGAAAACAGTATATCTAATTAATTTTATAGTAGGAGAATCATATATGACTAGAGAGCTTTTTTCAGAAAATCTGAGAAGTAGAATACATGATGATGAATGGCTTATCTGCCAGGATAAATATGATCCGAAAGAAAATCTAAAATATGAGAGTCTGTTTGCACTTTCTAATGGCTACCTTGGAATAAGAGGCAGCCATGAGGAAGGTACAAAGATTACTCTTCCATATCTTTATATTAACGGAGTGTTTGATAAATCTGAAACATTTATGAGGGAGCTTTCGACACTTCCTAACTGGTTAGGTATCAGACTTTATATTGAAAAAGAACTTATTGGAATTGAGGATTGTGAAATAATAGAGTTTTCACGAGTCCTTGATATGAGAGGAGCTTTTGTCGGAAAAAGAATACTCTTAAAGGATTCTAAGGGTAGGGAAACTCTTGTTGAAGGACTTCGTTTTGTTAGCAGAAATAACGTTCACCGTATGGGTGTTAAACTATATATGACACCATTGAATTATAGTGGTATTGTTGAAGTTGAGAGTATCATTGATGGAAGTATTATTAATTTCTATGATGCACCACGTTTTAAGGTAAAACATACATATATGACAGCCAATGAGAAGTTAGCTGAGGACGGCGGATATGTTGAAGTTGCTACAAGGGAGAAGCATTTACATGTAGGATGTGGATGTCGTATAGAAGCATATTGCGATGGAAAACAAATTCTCGGAAATCGCATGACAAGTGTTTTTGGTGAACAGAATATTGAATTTGGTGATATTCACGTTGAAGAAGGAAAAGAAGTACAAATTGTTAAGTATGTTTCTATGTATTCAGAAAGGGAATGTCCTACATATGAACTTCATAGCACTATAAAAAAAGAAATCGAAGGATTTGTTCATACTGGTTTTGAGAATGAGCTTAAATTACATGAAGAAGTATACCATAACATGTGGGAAAATGCTGATATCAAAATAACTGGAGATGACGATCTTAACAGAGCTGTTCGTTTTAATATTTTTCATCTTATGAGCACTGGAAATGAGCATGATGATCATGTAAATGTAGGTGCAAAGCTTCTGACTGGCGAAGAATATGGTGGCCATGCTTTTTGGGACACAGAGTTATTTATGCTTCCATTTTTTGCATGGGTATTCCCAAAAACAGCACAAAATCTTGAAAACTATAGATATTATTTGTTAGACGCAGCACGTGAAAATGCCCACAAGAATGGATTTAATGGTGCTCAGTATCCATGGGAATCAGCAGATGATGGTAGCGAGCAGTGTCCAGATTGGACAATAGAACCAGATGGTAGCTGTTATAGATGTTATGTTGCCGTGTATGAACATCATGTAACAGCGGCCGTTGCATACGGAATATACGATTATGTTAAGATTACAGGCGATATAGATTTCCTATACACTAAAGGAGCCGAAATACTGACAGAAACTGCAAGATTTTGGGCGAGCAGATGTGAATATAATAATGAACAGGATCGTTATGAAATTAATCAGGTAACAGGACCAGATGAATGGCATGAGCCAGTTAATAATAATTTATATACAAATTATCTTGCTAGATGGAATTTAAAATATGTTCTTTCGCTGTTAGAGGTCATGAAAAAAGAAGAGACTTCTTCATATAATGAACTTGTTGAAAAAACAGGACTTACAGAGATGGAAACTGCTAAATGGAAAGAAGTTCAGGAAAAAATTTATCTTCCACGCAAAGAAGGAACGAAACTTCTTGAACAGTTCGAAGGATATTTTGAATTAGATAATGTAACAATTGAAAAATACGATGAAAATGACTGGCCGATTCGTCCAGAAGCGCTTAAGACAAAGAAAGCAAAGGAAACGCAGATTAATAAACAGGCAGATGTTGTTATGCTTCTTCATCTTATGGGAAATGAATTTGATGATGAAACTATAAAAGAGAACTATGCTTACTATGAAAAGAGAACACTTCATGGTTCTTCATTAAGTCCAAGTATATATTCAGTGATGGGACTTAAGGTAGGGGACGATTCAAAAGCATACCGTTATCTCCGTCGTGCAGCGTTTATTGATTTGTTAAATATGCAGGGAAATACAAGAGAAGGAATTCATGCAGCAAATACAGGCGGAGTATGGCAAACAATTGTATTTGGCTTTGCGGGTGTATCACAGCGCGAAGATGGCAAGTTAAGGGTTTGTCCTAATATGCCTGAGGAATGGCAGAATTTAACATTCCGTTTACATTATAAGGGCGCTTGGCTTGAGATTACAGCAGATAAAAACAATAATGCTGAAGTAAAACGACTTTGTGGAGAACCTGTAGAGGTTGAAGTAAACGGAAAAATTGAAATGATATAAAACAGAATGGAGGATATGTGATGAAAAAAGGGCTGGCAATCGGAGGACTTATACTGGTTACGGTCATATGGGGAGGCGGATTTGTAGCAAGTGACATGGCTTTGGAAAGTATGAAACCTTTTCAAATTATGATGGTAAGATTTTTACTCGCATCAGTATTAATGGGCTTAGTTAGTCTGGGACAACGAAATCGAAAAGAAGAAGTCGTTAATCGTACTGGTGCAATTAAAGCAGGCATTTTAATGGGAGTAGCATTATTTATAGGTTTTTCATTGCAGATTATAGCACTGCAATATACAACTCCATCAAAAAATGCTTTTTTAACTGCTCTTAATGTAGTAATTGTGCCATTTATAGCATTTGTTATTCTAAAAAAGAAGATAGGTGCGAAGGGAATTATCGGAGCTATATTGTCAGTAATTGGAGTTGCACTTCTTTCGCTAAACGGCAATCTTACGCTTGGTTTAGGAGATGCACTCACGTTGATTTGTGCAATAGGGTTTGCATTTCAGATTTTCTTTACGAGTGAATTTGTAAAGAAATATCCTGCTTCTGTATTAAATATGGTTCAGATGATCACAGCGTTTATTTTATCAGCTGTCAGCATGGTTGTTTTTGGAGAAACTGATTTTCAGGTAACAACACAAGGGTGGTTAAGCGTGCTATATCTGGGAGTAATAAGTACGACTTTGTGTTATTTATTACAGACTGCATGCCAGAAATATGTTGATGAGACAAAAGCGGCAATTGTACTTTCCATGGAATCAGTATTTGGAACGATATTCTCAATCATTATTCTTCACGAAATAATTACACCTCGAATGGTAATCGGATGTGTAATTATACTGGCAGCTGTAATCATATCCAACTTGTCTGATAAAAAAGGAGAAATAAGTAATGAAGAAATACAATGCAGTAATATTTGATTTAGACGGAGTAATATGTCATACTGACAAATATCATTATGAAGCGTGGAAAAAAGTTGCGGATGAAATAGGTATTTATTTCGATCAAGAGATTAATAATCGACTCAGAGGCGTAAGCCGTATGGAAAGTTTTGAAATAATTCTTGAGCGTTACAATGGTGAATTAAACGAATCAGAGAAAGAATTCTGGATTACAAAGAAAAACGATATTTATAAAGAACTTTTGAAAAATATGAACACTTCCGACTTATCCGAGGAAGTAAAAGCTACTTTGGATGGATTACGTGCAGCTAATCATAAGCTTGCAATTGGATCATCCAGCAAAAACGCAAGATTTATACTAGGTCAGTTAGGACTTGGAGAATACTTTGATGCAATTTCTGATGGAAATAATATATCAAAATCAAAGCCAGATCCAGAAGTATTTATTAAAGCTGCAGAATATATAAATGAAGAACCATCTAACTGCCTGGTTGTCGAAGATGCAAAAGCTGGACTAAAGGCTGCTATAGCTGGTGGAATGGATTGTGCAGCAATTGGTGATGCTGTTGCATGTGGCTTGGGGACATATAATTTGACGACTTTTTCTGATCTTATAACAATAACATCAAATCAGAAGGAAGATGATGACAATGAACAATAATTTTTTAAACAATCTTCTAAACAGCATTTCAGTATCAGGATATGAAGAGCAGGTACAGGACATTGTTGAAGAAGAAATGAAAGACTATGTAGATGAAGTACGTCGCGATGAAATGCAAAATGTAACCTGTGTAATAAATCCAAACAGCGATATTAGAATTATGTTATCAGCGCATGCAGATGAAATTGGTCTTATGATTTCAAACATCAGAGAAGATGGAAGACTGCAAGTAATTGATAGAGGCGGAATTGTTCCTTCAACATATCCTGGACACGCTATTTCAATTAAGACTTCAAAAGGAATAGTTTATGGTGTTGTTGAAGCGTATAGGGAACTATTTAAAGAAAAAGATTTGGGAACAAAGCAGTTTCGGATTGATATTGGGGCTAAAGACCGTGAAGATGCATTAAGTTATGTAAGTATTGGAGATCCAATTGTACTGGATACAACTATACGAAAACTGGCAAATGATAAATTTACTGCACGTGCACTCGACGACCGACTTGGCGTTTATATTATTATGGAAGCTATAAAAAGAGCTAAAAAACAAGGTTGTACGGTTGGTGTTTACGCAGCTTCTACTACAGGAGAAGAGACAACTAAGACAGGAGCATATTGGACAAGTACACGTATAAATCCATCTATGGCAATTGTAGTAGATGTTACTTATACTAGTGATTGTAGCGGAATGGATCCTGCTGAAATGGGGACAGTTCTACTTGGTGGTGGCCCTGTTCTGTGTAATAGTCCAATAGTTGTAAAAGCGTTGAATACTAAAATGGAGGAGTGTGCAAAAACAGCTGGAATCCAAATTCAGAGAGAAGCTGCAAGCAGACTTAGTTATACAGATGGGGATAAAATACATTTTTCTAATCAGGGAGTACCTACGGTGCTCGTGTCAATCCCACTGCGTTATATGCACATGCCCGCAGAAGTTGCAGATGAAAAAGATGTGGAAGGTTGTATAGAATTAATTTCTCAATTTCTAATAAAATACAAATAATTTTATTACTGAAAGAGAAAAGGCTACCTTAAATAGAGGTGTCACTTTATTTGTAAAGTAAGCGTCAAATCTGACGCTTATGCACATCGGAAGGATGAGTTCTTATCGGAAGAAACAGTAAATGATATCACATAGACACAGGAACTGTGATATACTGTGCCTATGTAAAATAAATGCGTTTTATAAATTCCATTCAAGTTTGTCTGACTAACAATAATTTAATAATGAAATAATACAAGCACTTTCAGCATGAAATTATTTACATGGATTCGACAGCTGTTGCCAGCTATACGAAGCGAGGTGGCGATAAATTTATTGGAAGAAGGCTGTTAGATTGTCATAATCCAGCATCCAGGGATATAATACAGCAGGATCATCTTATTGGTACAACATACAACTATGACATGGATTCAAAAAAACAGGAAGGTAAGATAGATAGAAAATGTTATTAGAAGAATTTGACGCAAATAAAACTGCAATCATCAACCCGGATATGTGTGTGGAGAAGATTGAAAATTTTCCGGAAGTTACGATTTCCTGTTTTTCAGAAGAACTTTTCAATGAGGTACTGGAATTTTTTCGTGCAAAAGAAATAGCGAGTGTTCATTCTGCAAGTGGCTTGAATCCTATTTATGAAGTTACATATAAAGGAAAAAGATTTGCAATGTTCAAATCAATGGTCGGGGAACCTTTATGCGTGGGACAGTACGAAGAAATAATTGCAATGGGAAGTAAAAGACTGATTTTGCTTGGAAATTGTGGGGTATTAGATAAACGGATTGAAGATTGTGGAATTATTATTCCGATTAAGGCTGTCAGGGATGAGGGAACGAGTTACCACTATGCGAAACCATGTGACACAATTGATGTGAATCATAATTACAGGGATGAGTTTAAGAAAGTTCTGAAAGAGTTTGGATATCCTTATGTGGAAGGAATCACATGGACAACAGACGCCTGCTATAGAGAAACAAGGGATAAGGTGAATAAGAGAAAAGAAATGGGTGCGGTCTGTGTCGAGATGGAGTGTGCTGGAATGCAGGCACTCTGTGATTTCAGGGGAACAGAATTTTTCCAGTTCTTTTATGCAGGAGATAACCTTGACCATTCATCCTGGGAGCCAAGAAGTTTATCAGGCAGTGCAAGATTGGATGATAAGAGTAAAATCATGCTACTGGCCTTTGAACTTGGTCTTAAAATATTAGAAAAATTGTAGAAGGAATGATGGATATACAGTTAGCTACAGAGCTTAAAGGAAAACTTTGTCCTTTGCATGAATACAAATAAAAAATCTTAAGGTATGAAAAGAATAGTGTGTAGACGAATCGCATATGCTAATTAGGATTATGCGGATCTGCGAATTAAATGTAAGATAATGAGTGGGGATTTGCGTATCAAATGCGAGATGATGAACGGGGATTTGCGTAGGATACGCATTTACACGAACGGGGATTTGCGATATAATTTAGATTTTTTCTTTCTCCAATTACAACAGTTGACCGGAGTCAGACTGTATGAAAAGGAATCCGTGATTATATTTGATGAGGTTCAACTATTGCCGAAGGCAAGACAGGCAATCAAGTATCTTGTGGCAGATGGAAGATATAAATACATTGAAACAGGGTCACTTTTATCGATAAAGAAGAATACGAAGGATATATTGATTCCGAGTGAAGAACATAAGATATCCATGTATCCGATGGATTTTGAAGAATTTTTGTGGGCAGTTGGTGATGAAATCACGGCGGATACCATTAAGCTGCTTTTAAAAAGCAAAAAATCTGCCGGAAATGCAATGCACAGGAATCTGATGCGTATGTTCCGGTTGTATATGCTGATTGGCGGAATGCCACAGGCTGTAGAAGCATATTTAGAACACAATAATCCAAAAGGGGATAAAATTAACCCGATAGAAGTGAAGTCTGGAAACTACAGAGGGCATAAGTCGTTAGATATGTTTTGCGATAAGTATAGCAGTCGTATCAGAGACAAATATGTGGTTCATACGAAAGATTATAAATGGGAGAATGGCATCCATTATCTGCCGGTATATATGATCCCATTTTTGTAAAATCCTTACCATTTATGCTAAAAAAAGCACAGATTATGCAATTTTTCTCCATAAAAGAATTCTTATGTTAGGATTAAGACAAGTAAAGCGGAACATAAATGCAGAAAGTTATTCCGAAACTGCAAGGAAGAGTTTCGCAGTCCAGAGAGAAAGGGATTAATATTATGGAGAAAATCAAAGGCTTATGGCTTGGATTTGCAGAGAAGCATCCGGGCGCATCAAAATGGATTCGTGAAGGTGGTTTATTCGTTATCGTAAGTAACCTTATCACAGTACTGAAATATTTCATGTTACTGTTTTTACCACTTGCATTCGCAGGGCTTCCAAAAGTTGATTTCGGATTCCCGGGAATCGACATTACTTTATTCGGAGAGACATTCAAATGGAACATCATCGGTTATGACGCTGCACACGGCGGACTTCCTTATTTCTGTGCATACATGATCGCAATGGTAGTTGGTGAATGTATTAACTTTCCAATCCAGAGAAGCTTCGTATTCCGCAGTAAAGGTAACATCTGGTATCAGGGCATGTGGTATCTGATCGCATTCTGTATCGTAACCTGTATCGTAAACTCCATCAACTGTATCTGGGTTGCTGTTGCAGGAATGTTCGTACCGGACTGGCTGTATAACATCGGAACGACCGTATTAAACGGTGGTGTATCTATGGTGGTATTCTTCTTTGTTAATAAAATCATCTTCCCGGAAGGGGAAGCAAAAAAAGCGGAAGCTTAAGATTTATGGAGCTGCTGTACTGAGAAATTGGTACGTAGCTCTTTTTATGTAGATTTTATTTTTGATTGTGGGTGTTGTTTTTGCTGTGTCAGCAGCAAAATTAATAAAGAATTCTTTAAAGTTTTCAATATGAATGGTTTCCCTCCTAATCGTACATTGACAATTGAATAGGAACTTTACATTATGCTATAATATCACCAGCGAAAGGCGGTGATGGAAAGTGAATGAGGAATATATGCCAACAGATGTACAATTCAAGTATGAATTAAGAAAACACTTAACAGAACTGGAAAGAAAGCTTGAACTGCTTCGGAACGAAGAGTATGAAAAGCTTGAAAAAGAGTATTTGAAGGAAATACAGGATATTCAGACAAGTTTGGAAGATTAACAGAAAACAATATAAAAAAGAAGGTGTGAAGTCGTGATAGAAAAAGGGCTTTGCACCTTTTTCAATTGAATAGGAACTTTACATTATGTTATAATATCACCAACGAAAGGCGGTGATAGCATGGAGGATAATGGAATGACAAGAGAAGAACTTATCAGTTTGACAATTGACAAATATACGGATCTGCAGCGCATTAAAAAATCCAATGGCGGTGTGGAGAACAAAGAACTTGATTATCAGATTAAGGTCACACTTGCAAAGTTATCTTCACTTGGTATATCTGTCGAAGATATTACATTGTAGATTGTGAAAAATTTATCAGGGTGTGGAGCCAAAACTATGGCTTCGCACTCTTCTCATCTGGGAGAAGGTTATGTTAAAAATAGCAATCGTAGAGGATGAACGTGAGTGTCAGGAAGCACTCATCGAGCATCTGAGAAAATATGAAAAAGAGAAAAACGAAGCATTTATCGTAAGAATTTTTAATGACGGCATAGATATTCTGGATGACTATTCTGCGGACTATGACCTGATTTTTCTGGATATCCATATGAAATATCAGGATGGAATGACAACCGCAAAGAGAATCCGCGAAGTGGATGCGGACGCACAGATCGTGTTCATCACGGCGCTGGCGCAGTATGCAATAGAGGGCTACAAGGTAAATGCGCTGGATTTTATTTTAAAACCGGTTGTTTATGAGCAGCTTGCGATGACCATGGACAAAGTGCTGGCAGTAACGTCAAAGTACCACAAGGAAAAACAGCTTCTGGTTGCAGAAGGGGAACGAAAATGCAAGATATCTACCGAGGATATTTTATATATTGAGGTTGTGGGACATGATATGTTCTTCCACACAAAAGATAAGGTGTATTCAAAACACGGAATCCCTTTAAAAACAATGGCAGATGAACTGGCGGAATATTATTTTGTCAAAAGCGGGCAGTCACAGCTTGTGAATCTGCGGCATGTGGATGAGGTGAAGAAAGATACTGTTTATGTGGGCGGAACGCAGATATTTTTAAGCCGGAGCAGGAAAAAAGAGTTCTTAGAGGCATTTGCCGATTACGTCGGAATGGAGATTTGAGATGGAAGTGACAAGTTTTAATTTCCTATACATGTTAGAAATGCTGCTTCCGGCGATCGGACTTTGTATACCATTGAAAAAAAGAAAACATGGCATGGGAAAAGCGATGGCAATCATAATTGTGGGTACCTGTCTGCTTGGTGTCTTACCCATTTTTTACATAAAATACTACGGGACGGAAATGCAGCAGGGGATTTTGTGGGTGGAATCCGTCATTCTTATGTTTGTGTGGTTTGTTTTGATATGGGCGATACTGATTTTTTCAATCTATTTCTGTACGGAAAGCAGTATCTATGAGGCGATGTACATTTTTGCCTTAAGTTATGGTGTGGAACATATTTTTTACTGTATTCGGGTTCTCGTGGAACATTTTACAGGTGGAATCATAGGAAACAAACATCCGCTTGTATACATTCCGTGTCTTGCAGGCTCTTTTCTTCTGGCGTATTTCTGGTTTGCAAAAGGAACCGTGTATGAGGGAAAATACCCGATCGGGGCGATTTCCGCGACTACAACATCCGTTGTTTTAATGGGAATTGTGTGGGGACTTAGCATTGTGATGGACTATCTGGGGTATGCGCATATACATAGCATTTATGCAATCCTGTGTTGTCTGTTTATTCTGACGAATCAGCGGGAACAGATGAAAAGGGAGACAGAGCGCATCGAATTTTCACAGAAAGAACAGCTCTGGGAAAAGACAAAGCTGCGTTACGAGATGTCAAAGGAGAGTATCGCAGTTGTAAACCAGCATTATCATGACATGAAACATCAGCTCATGATTTTATCGACGATGAGTGATGAGGATAAGCGCAAGGCAAAGTTACAGGATATGGAGAGTAAAATTGCTGCTTATGATGCGGTGGTCCGAACCGGAAATGAATATCTGGATACCGTTTTAACCGAGAAAAAACTGACCTGTCAGAGTAATCAGATTTCCATGAGTTGTATTGCAGATGGGAGCCAGCTTGCGTTTATGGATGAGCTTGACCTATATACTTTATTCGGCAATGCCCTTGATAATGCGATCGAGGCAAACCGGAAAATTTCAAACGTACATGAACGCTGGATATCTGTGCAGATACAGAACAAAAAAGGAATCCTTCTGGTGGAGATTGTGAATCCTTATGAGGGAAGTCTGGTCTATGACAGTAACCATATGCCGGTTACGTCCAAGCAGGATACAGGAAGTCACGGATTTGGAACAAAAAGCATGAAGAACATTGTCGAGCATTACGGCGGTCAGATGGTCATAAAGACCGAACAGAACAAATATCTGCTCCGCATGATTTTCCAAAATCCGCATGGACGATAAAAACATATGGGAACCCGTACAATATCGGATTTTGCAAAAAACAACGGAATATGTCTCTCAAAATGCAGGTTACGTCCAAACCTGCATTTTTCTTTTCTTTCGTGTTATTTTTATGGTAAATAGAAGCAGCAAAACCTTTCATAGTCTTGAGTTTTGCTGCCGGAAGTGAATTTTTTAAGAGGAGGAAACTATGAGTAAAGCCAGAAAAATAATAGGAACAACAATACGTTCTGTGCTGATCATTTTATTTGCAGTGATCATCGCAGTCGTAAACACCATCCTTCCGAATTATGCGAGAATGATGGACAGTATGATCGGGGGGATCAACACACAGATTGATAATTCCGACGTAGATACAACAGGTCTTGATCTTACGTATAACAAAGCAGATTATACGACGGACAGTATCAAAGAAGCAGAGGCAGCGCTTCATCAGCAGATCGCAGATGAGGGGACGGTGCTTTTGAGTAATGAGGGAATCCTGCCAATGGCACAGGATACGGAGTTCAGCTTTTTCAGTGTAAATTCAGCAACTGTTTCCGCCAGTGATTCTATGCTGGGAGGAAGAAATCTGACACAGATTTTCGAGGACGCAGGAGCAAAAATCAATACAACTTTAATGGATTTTTATTCAGAGCAGTCGAAAGAATACGGACTCAGCTCCGGTTCGATCAGTTTTGGTGACGCAGAAGATTTTGCAATCCATGAAGTTCCGTTATCCGTATTACAGGAGAACACAGAGGTCATGGATTCGGTAAAGAATACCGTGCCGGTTTATTTCTTAAAGAGAGTGGCAGGCGAAGGCCGTGACATGCCGCGTTCCATGTACAATCATGCGGAGAGTGAGGAAGATAAGGCAAAAAGTTATCTGGAGCCTGATTCCACAGAGCTGGAAATTATTTCTTATTTAAATGACAACTTTGATAATGTGATTCTTGTAACCAATTCCAACGCTGCATTAGAGCTTGGTTGGGTAAAAGATTACGAGAATGTCAAAGCAGTGCTTTCCTGCACCGCAATCGAGTCCATTCCATACATTCTGACCGGACAGGTAAACCCATCCGGAAGAACGGTAGATACGTTTGCAGCAGATGCATCCAAATCTCCGGCTGCACAGAATTTTGGCGATTATCAGTATGTGGATGAGAACGGAGAACTGACAAAATATAACTATGTGACTTACGAAGAGGGAATTTATGTAGGTTACAAATATTATGAGACACGTTATGAGGATGCCGTTTTAAATCAGGGAAATGCAGGAGATTATGATTACACAGAGGAAGTGGTCTATCCATTTGGTTATGGTCTTTCCTACACAACCTTTGACTGGTCGAATATGCAGACAACATGGTCTGGTGACGAGTGCACCGTGACTGTTGATGTGGAAAACACCGGAGATATGGCAGGAAAAGATGTCGTAGAAATCTACGCACAGTCCCCATATACCGAGTACGACAAAGCAAACGGAGTAGAGAAAGCTTCCGTACAGCTTGTAGCCTACGGCAAGACAAGCGAACTTGCACCGGGCGAGAAAGAGACGGTAACCTGTACATTCTCCAAAGAGCAGTTAAAAGCTTATGATGAAAACGGAGCAGAGACATATATTTTTGACGCAGGTGATTATTACATCACAGCAGCTGCTAACGCACATGCAGCAATTAACAATATTCTTGCGGCGAAATCTGAGAAGCCAGCTCAAAAAGCAGAATTTGTATCTGTATACACACCAGATAACACAGACACCGATGTGACAACCTACGCAACAGATTCTTACTCGGGTGTGACAATCACAAACCAGTTACAGGATTGCAAGGCAGACGTAACTTATCTGACAAGATCAGATTGGGAGGGAACTTTCCCGACACATGACGGAGAGGCAGGAACTCAGATCAGTACCTGGGGAAATGAGATCAATGGTGAAGATGGAGTTTCCTATACATATGTGAAAACAGCGTCCGATGATCTGATCGCAGAGCTTGACAGCTTTTCAAGCGGTACAGATGTTGCGCCGGAGACACTTGCAGACACACAGATTGTCTATGGTGCAGATAATGGATTAACATTGATTAACATGAGGGGACTTGATTTTGACGATTCGCTCTGGGATGACCTTTTAGATGAACTGACTGCAGATGAAATTTATAATACGATCGGCGTGTCCGGTTATGGTATTGAATACATTGATTCTGTAGAAAAACCTTTTAATATTGATGCGGACACCGCAGCAGGATTGCTTTATGGTGGTACAGGAGCAATGTTCCCAAACGCAATGACGCTTGCACAGACATGGAACTTAGACCTTGCCAGTGAATATGGAACAATGATCGGAAATGAAGGATTGCTCGGAGGAGCTGATGGCTGGTATGCACCATCCATGAATATCCACAGAACACCATATTCCGGTCGTAACGGAGAGTACTATTCCGAAGATGCATTCCTCTCAGGAGCCGTTGCCTCCAGAGAAGTTTACGGAGCTGCTTCCAAAGGTATGTATACTTACATCAAGCATTTTGCATTCAACGATCAGGAAAACCATCGTGGTGACCGTGACGGACAATTCAGTGCTGCCACCTGGTTTAATGAGCAGTCTGCAAGAGAGATTTATCTTGTACCATTTGAGATGTGCATGAAAGTCGGCGACGTTACCTTAAATTATGTCGAGAAACAGGAAGATGGAAGCTATGCGAACGCATCAAAATCAATCCGTGCTTCACAGGGTGTTATGACTTCCTTCAACAGAGCCGGTGCAACCTGGGCAGGCGGTGACTATGGACTGATCACAGGAATCCTTCGCAACGAGTGGGCATTTGATGGAATCGTTATGACAGACAATGCCAATACCGGTGTATTTATGGATGGCTACCAGATGACAGAGGCGGGGGCAGATGTGAAACTGACAAGCCTTCCGGCATCTGCAAGATACAATTTTGACAAGAGTGATCCTGCAACTTACTACTATGCAAGACAGGCAATGCACCGTGTACTTTACACGATCGCAAATAGCAAGAGCATGAATGGCGCAATGCCGGGTTCCCAGATCAAAGACGGAATGAGAATTTCAGACAAAATCAAACTGGCAATTGATATTATCTTTGGTCTGCTGATCGTTCTGGAAGTTTACAGGATTTTCCGGTTGTTCAGACCGACAAAGAAAAAACTTGCAAAGCTTCAGGCAAAAGCTGAGAAAAAAGCACAGAAAAAACAGATGTAAAAGTCACAGGACTTCTTTACATCAATGTAAAATTTATGTAAAATAGTAAATACAAAAAGAGCAGAACTGCGATCATATCTGAAGTAGTTTTGCTCTTTATTTTTACTGGAAAATATGAGGCGATGGGAGACAGTGTATTTTTCGGGGAATAGCAAAGGAGAGAAAAATATGAGAAAAAACTGGGCAGCATTGGCACTCACAGGCATGTTATGCCTGACAACTTTTGCAGGAATACAGACTGTTTCCGCTGAGACAGCAGATTCCGCAAAACAGGTGGATATTGTATTCACACATGATACACATTCCCACCTCAACACATTTACGACCATTGTAGATGAAGCGGAAAAAGAAGTGGGAGGATTTGCGAGGATCAACACCTTAATTCAGGAGCAGAAAGCGAAAAATCCTGACACGCTGGTGATTGATGGCGGTGATTTTTCCATGGGAACACTGATCCAGACTGTTTTTGAGACGCAGGCGGCAGAAATCCGCATGTTAGGCTATATGGGATGCGATGTGACCACACTCGGAAACCACGAATTTGATTACCGCTCCAAGGGACTTGCAAATATGTTGAACAGTGCGGCGGAGTCCGGGGATGATCTTCCGGCAATGGTTGTCTGCAATGTGGATTGGGAATCCATGGAGGCAGCAGGCTTAAGTGAGGGACAACAGCTGATCAGAGACGCATTTGATGAGTACGGGGTCAGTGACTATGTTGTATTGGAAAAAGGGGATACAGACATAGCTGTCGTAGGCGTTTTTGGTAAAGATGCACTTGCCTGTGCGCCGACCTGTGAACTCTTATTCAAAGATCCAATCGAGGCGGTAAAAGAAACGGTCGAAGAGATCAGGGAGAACGAGGATGTTGATATGATCGTCTGCGTTTCCCACAGCGGAACCTGGGAGGACGAGAGTAAATCAGAGGATGAAAATCTGGCAAAAGCAGTGCCGGATCTCGACCTGATCTTAAGCGGTCACACACATACAACACTGGAAGAGCCAATAGTCCACGGAGATACCTATGTGGTATCCTGCGGTGAATATGGTAAGAATCTCGGCGAGCTTTCCATGACACAAAAGGCAGATGGACGCTGGGAGATGACTTCTTACGAAATTGTGCCGGTCACAACAGACATTGATCAGGATGCAGAGACACAGAACACCATTGATCAGTTTATGGATACTGTGGACACCGACTATCTGGCTCAGTTTGGCTATACCAAAGATCAGGTGTTAGCGGAAAATGACGTGGATTTCTCCACACAGAAGGATCTGGAAAATATCCATGAAGAACACAATCTTGGTGATATCATGTCAGATGCCTATGTGTATGCGGTGGAAAATGCAGCAGATTTTGATGGTGTCCCGGTGGATGTGGCAGTTGTTCCAAGTGGCACTGTCCGTGACACCTATGCAAAAGGCGATATTACCGTGGAGCAGGTATTTAATTCGTTTTCCCTCGGAATCGGGGCAGACGGAGTGCCTGGATATCCGCTCATCAGTGTGTATCTGACGGGAAAAGAGTTAAAGACAGCAGCAGAGATCGATGCATCCGTTTCTGATTTTATGACGACAGCAAGACTTTATAGCAGCGGACTTAATTTTACATACAATCCAAACCGCATGATCTTAAACAAAGTCACAGATGTCTATCTGGATGATGGTACACAGAGAATTGAGATTAAGGATGATAAATTATACCGCGTGGTCGCAGATCTTTACAGCGGACAGATGTTAAGTGCGGTTACAGATATGTCCTATGGTCTGTTGTCACTGGTTCCAAAATATGCAGATGGAACCCCGATCGAAGACTTCGAGGATGTCATCATCACAGAGAACGGAAAAGAGTTAAAAGCGTGGGATGCGATCGCAAGATACATGGAGTCATTTGAGGATACAGACGGCGATGGAATCGCCAATGTGCCGGAATATTACAGCACTACGCATTACAGAAAGCAGGTGGATGACAGCCGGAATATCGTTGACCTTGTAAAAAATCCAAATAAATTTACCGCAATCATTGTTGGTGTGATTGCAGTGTTGATTTTACTTGTCATTTTCATTATATTATTAATTAAGAAAATTGTGAAAAAAGTAAAATCCCGTAAGATGAAAAAGTAAAAAATTTTTCCGGTATCAGTGGATCATTCGGACATACGTTGAAAAAGAAGTTTACATAAGTCGGGATTAGCAGGGAGATTCAAAATGAGCGCACAGGACAATATGGAAAAGGTTCTCAGGGAATTACATGTCCTTTTATCAAAAAGCAATCCATATGAGAGAGATTCTAACTATCTGGTCGTAAATAAGAAAGAGATGCTGGATATTTTAAAACAGCTTGCAGTCTGCATGTCAGAAGTTATGGATGAGTATGAACTGACACAGCAGGGCAGGGAGCAGGCGCAGCGGGAAAACCGGAAGATCGGGGAAGAAATCATCAATGACGCCAGAGCAAAGGCAGAGGATGTTTATGCTGCGTCGGTTATGTATACGGATGAGGCGCTCCGTCGGATCCTTGATATTATGGACGAGGCGAATGAATCTGTGAAAGCAGTCTATGACAGCATGGGCGAAAAGCTTGCGAATGAAAGAAAACTGGTTTCCGGTGACAAGCTGGAATTAAAGAGTCTGTTACAGGATCTTAAGGATACGGACAAATACATGGGTATTATTGAGGAGCGGAATAAGAAGATTGCGAAGGAGAAGAAATGGAAAGAAGAGGATACGGAATCTTCTCCTTATGCAGCAGTGAAGCCGGAGATCAAGATCAACCGCGATTATTTTGAACAGCAGGGAATCTCCTTTGAAGAACCGGAGGAGGAACAGCCGGAAGAAAAAACAGAGAAAGCTGCCCCTGAGATCAGCGTGAATCTGGATTCTGAGTACTTTAAGTGGAAGGAGCAGGAAGGAAAAGAAGGGGATCCAGAGGATGAAAAACAGCCGGAGAAAAAAGGATTCTTTGGGAAATTTATGAAATAAAATTAATTGTGTACAACCTATTGACAAAGATGCCAATAGGTTGTATTTTATCATACATAAAGATTGAAAACAATTAAATTGAAAGCAATATAAAAGAAGAGAAAAACAATGAGTAAATTTTATGATTTTGAAGCGGAAGATGTAATCTGACACCAATGCTTGAAAGTATGCTGACAAGAACACGGCCGGACTATATGGAGAGCGCAGATATCAAATGGAACTTTACAAAATTTTTAATTGACCGGAATGGCAACGTGGTAGAACGGTTTGAGCCGACAGCGGATATGGATGTGGTAGAGGAAAAAATCAGAGAAATTCTATAATGTTGTAAAAACAACGGAAATTCTGCTCCCAATTGCGTATAGTAAAGATACAAAAAAAGGAAACTATATATGAAAATAAATCGCACAGTATCATTGCCAAAAGGAGCGTAGGAAGTATGAATAGAGAAGAGCAGATCGCAAATGCTGAAAAAGCAACGGTGGATTCGATCCGGGAACAGAGATTTGCAAAGACAGCGGAGCTTGTGAAGATTCCGGGGCATCCACTTCACACATTTACGTTGGAGAACGAAGCACTTGCCAAAACGATTAAAAAATGCAGGGAAGCCCTAAAGAATGGGCATGTAGAGTACAAGCTTATAGAAGAAGTCCGTCAGCTTGCGATCCATTATGCCAAAAAGGGAGATCTTCTTTATCCGCATTTAAAGGTAAAGTATGAGATCAGCGGTCCGTCGGATGTTATGTGGACGGTGGATGATGAGATACGGGATGAATTTGCTGCGCTGGCGAAAAAAGCGGATTCACAGGATGATGAGTGGAAAAAACGTTTCGAGGCGGCACTCACAAGAGCAGACGAGATGATCTATAAAGAAGCCAATATTCTTTTTCCAAATTGTGCATTTAACTTTACGGATGAGGAATGGTTTGGAATCTATCGGGACTCAAAAGACTATGCAGAGTGTCTTGGTGTAGAAAACGGAGTCTGGGAGGACGCAGAGAAGGCACAGGACGTAAAGACGCCGTCCATCAGTCAGGATGAGATTGTCATGGCAGGCGGTCACATGACTGTGGAGCAGTTGACAGCAATGCTGAATACCATCCCACTGGAGATTTCGTTTGTGGACACAGACAATATCAACCGCTTTTTTAACGAAGGTCCAAAAGTGTTCAAAAGACCGGGAATGGCGATCGACAGAGAGGTATTCTCCTGCCACCCGCCGAAGATTGAACAGCAGGTACGCCGTATTATTGAAGAGTTCAGAGCGGGAACGCTTGATAAAGTACCTGTCTGGATGGATAAAAACGGTAGAATCATGTTAGTCACTTATATGGCAGTCCGTGATAAAAGCGGAAAATATCTTGGAACCATGGAACTGGTACAGGATATGGAATTTGCAAAAGAATATTTTCAGAAATAATTAATAAGTAGAAATCTCCTTATGGGAAGCAGCACGATACTCGCGTGGTCTGCTTCCCATAATTGTTTTAAACTGCTTTGAAAAATAAGCTTGGGTTGGAAAAACCAAAATGGGAATCATTGTTTTGATGCCTCCGGCTATGGTACAATATTGGAATCATAGATGGAGGCATTTTATATGAAAGTGGTAGTGGCAATTGATTCTTTTAAAGGGAGTATGACAAGTATGCAGGCGGGAAACGCCTGTAAAGAGGGGATTCTTGCGGCGGCGCGTGCGCATTGTGACGGTGGGGCAGCAGCCGTTAGGGACAGGAAACCTGCAGCAGATAATATGGATGTTGTCGTAAAACCGCTCGCGGATGGAGGCGAGGGTACGGTGGAAGCTTTGGTAGAAGGGATGAACGGAACCTATGAGTATGTGACCGTGACAGACCCGATGGGAAGCCACGTAAAAGCAAGATATGGTATTCTGCCGGATCAAACAGCTGTGATGGAGATGGCGGAGGCATCCGGCATTACACTTGTAAAAGAACCGTTAAATCCATGGAAAGCAGCATCCACAGGAGTCGGAGAAATGATTCTGGATGCAGTTCAAAAAGGATGCCGCAAATTTATCATTGGAATTGGCGGCAGTGCGACGACAGAGGGCGGCATCGGAATGTTATCGGCACTGGGCTATGATTTCATGGATGAAAACGGAGACATATTGCCACCGGTTTTTGCCTCGCTGGAAAAAGTGGTGCAGATAGAAAATAATCGTGTGCCGGAAGTGCTAAAAGACTGCCATTTTCAGATCGCATGTGATGTGACAAATCCGCTTTGTGGAGCGCAGGGGTGTGTTTACGTTTTCGGAGCGCAAAAAGGCGTGAAGGAAGAAGAAAAAGAGAGCATGGACAGGGCGATGCAGTCCTATGCGGCATGTCTGGAAAAATTTACCGGCAAAAAGCTGAGTGAAATTCCAGGCACAGGCGCAGCCGGGGGGCTTGGGTTTGCGTTTCTGTGGGGACTTCCAAACGTGGAACTGAAACCGGGAATCGACATTGTTCTTGAGGCAGTCGGGCTGGCAAGTGAATTGCAGGATGCAGATATCGTGGTGACAGGGGAAGGCTGTCTTGATTTTCAGACGGCAATGGGAAAAGTTCCGGTCGGTGTGGCAAAGGCAGCAAAGCAATACGGCTGTGAAGTGATCGCTTTTGCCGGAAGTGTGACAGAAGAAGCCATAAAATGTAACGAAAAGGGAATCGATGCATTTTTCTCCATCCTGCCGAGAGTGTGTTCACTGGATGAGGCTATGGACACGGAAATTGCGCAGAAAAATATGCGGAATGCGGCGGAGCAGGTGTTCCGGTTGATTTTGGCTTGTGGGAAGGAAAAATCTTCTTTACATCCATAAATTCCTTTACTATAATCCACTCAAAGCATAATATTTTCCAGTATTTCTAAGGGTGCAGAGAGTTTTCAGATATAGAAATACTGATCTTGATAAGATTTTGTATCTTATTCTTAAATTCATGATAAGCAGTTCATCAGAAAATCTATGCTTTTATTCCAGACAATTTACAAAAGCAGGATTTTTCTAAGGACTCAAGAAAGTCCTGTCATAAAACAGGAGGACTATCATGGCAGATATGAAAGCAATTATGCAGCAGCTCAGTATGCAGGAACAGTACGATGAGAATGCCAAGTGGCTGAATTCACAAAAACCGTTTTTGGCAAACATTCTTATCAGGACCGTGGACGACTTTAAGGGGATGCAACCGGAAGAAGTTGTAAAGTTGATTGAGGGAGAACCATCAGTTGGAAGGACGCCGGTAGAGGAAGGGTTTACCAATGAAAGGCTGGAAGATGAAACGATGGCGATTTCCGGCATGAATACAGAAAAGAAAGTGCATAATGAAGGTGTTACTTATTTTGACGTTTTGTTTTATGTCAGAACCCAAAATGAACTGGCAAAGATTATTGTAAATATGGAGTTACAAAAAGAAGAACCTGCGCTTTATGATGTGGAGATGAGGGGAATTTTTTATGCAGCAAGGGAAGTGTCTTCTCAGCTTGGCAGAGAATTTAAGAACCAGCATTATAATGATATGAAAAAGGTCTATTCTATTTGGATTTGTATGAACACAAGAGAAAATAGCCTGAATAAGATTGCGTTAAAAAATGAAAATGTGTTTGGACAGTCAAGGTGGAAAGACAAATATGATATGATTCATATTGTGACGATTCGGCTAAGCAGGAAAATGGATGAAGACAGAGGGCATGAACTGCATCGTTTTCTTGGAGCAATCTTTGCACAGGAACTGTCATTTTCGGAGAAAGAAAAAATTTTAGTCAAAGAATTTGGAATAAAGTTAGAGGGAGACAGGAAAGAGAGGTTGACAAATATGTGTAATTTGGGTGAAGGGATTTGGGAACAAGGAATTGAGCAGGGAAAAATATCTGGTATTATAGAAACATGTATGAAGTTAAATATGTCAGAAAATGATATTATTGAAAAAATAAAGGAGATCATGCACATTTCTGATGAAGAGGCAAAAAGGTACTATAAACAGGCTATGTAAGAAAATAGAATACAAACATAGGCAGAACTACTTCGTGAGGTCATTTCAAATTTCACGGAGTAGTTTTTTTGTGAAATAATTCCAAAATCCTTCATCCAAATCCAACCCTTCAATCGTTATAATAATCAGGAGACGTCCTACAAGAAAAATAATTACAGTTTCACAGAACAGGTGGACTGTAAAGGAGAATATCTTAATGCGCGAAGAGATACTGATAAAAAATTTGCAAAATGGGGATGCGTCTGCATTGGACGAACTGATCTCCATGTATTACCAGGAGATCCTGCGGTACTGCATCTGGCATGCGCCGGATCGCACACAGGCGGAAGATGCGGCACAGGAAACTTTTTTGAAGGCTGTGAAATATCTTGGAAATTTCGGATTTTCCGGTAAATTCAGAGCCTTTTTATATAAAATTGCAGCAAACACCTGTATTGATATGCAGAAAAATAAATGGAACCAGCATACCGCGTTGGAAGACTTACAGGAAGAACCGTCCTATGTGGAAAAAGATTTTAAAAACGTGGAGGAAGAGCTTGTAATCTGTAGTCTGGTAAAAAATCTGGAGCTAAAAGATCAGGAAATCGTGCTGTTGCGTTTCGGACAGAATCTGAAATTGCGTGAGATCGCAGAAATTGTTGGTCTGCCAATGCGTACAGTGCAGTCCAGATTGAAGGTAAGTTTAAAGGTGATCGAGAAGGAAATGAAAGGAGGAAATTTAAGATGAGCCGGAAAATGAAAGAAAAATTAAGCAGGGCATTTGAAACATATGATGTATGCAAATTGAACAATGTTGAGCATATGCAGGCGGTCGAAGAACCTGTGATACAACTTGCAAAAGCCCAGTTTCAGAAATCCTATCGAAACAAAAATAAATTCCGTGATTTGTTATTATGTCAACTAAAATTTTGCGGAATCAAAATGTGGACATTTGAGCTGTTAATTGCAATTATAACAAGCTTGATACTGAGAAATCTTTTGGCAGATCCGTATTTTATGACAACCAGAAAATTAGTGTTTTTTGTTGTCTGTTTTGCCATCGCAGTGCCGATGATGCTATTGCCGTTTTTGTACCGGTCGATACGATATCAGATGTTTGAGATGGAGAGTGTATCGGTCTTTTCCATAAAAACAGTTTTGTTTTCCAAATTTTTGCTGTTTTTCGGCGGCGAGGTGCTGCTTGTCGCATCCGTTTTGTTGGTTTTATGGAACACAACATCCATTACATTTGCAGAGTTGGCAGGTTGTATTCTGATTCCGTTTTTACTTGCCAACGATGGTTACCTGTTGTTGTTGAAAAAAATAAAATCAGAAAAGCTGTGTCAGAGTTTTCTGGGATTTGGAATTGTATTAATCGCAATCATAGTAATAAGTTTTCGTTTAACAGAACAGATGTTATGGATGCGGATGACACCGGCAACCGTTGTGTCCATTCTGGGGCTTGTGCTGTACGGAGTGTATCAGAGTATGACGCTTTTTAAAAAATATGAATGAACTTTACGCGAATCGAAAGGAGGAATGAACCTCATGAAATTAGAAGTAGAAAACATTACAAAAAAATACAAAGATAAAACCGCAGTAGATAATGTCTCCATCACATTCACCCCCGGAGTCTGGGGATTACTTGGGGCGAACGGCGCAGGAAAAACGACACTCATGCGCATGATCGCAGGGATCATGGAGCCGACCGAAGGAAAAATCCTGTATGACGGAGTGCCAATCGAGACGTTGCAGGGAGAGTACCGTCGGATTTTCGGCTATCTGCCACAGGAGTTTGGCTTTTACCCGGAATTCAACGTGCAGGATTATCTGGAATATATGGCGGCGTTAAAAGGCATGCCAAAAAGGGAGGCAAAAAGAAAGATCGATGAGTTGTTAGAACAGGTAAGTCTATCGGAAGTGCGTAAAAAGAAGATCGTGAAGCTGTCCGGCGGCATGAAACGGAGAGTTGGGATCGCACAGGCACTTTTGAACGATCCGGAAGTATTGATCTTAGATGAGCCGACCAGCGGACTGGACCCGGGAGAGCGTGTGCGTTTCCGTAATCTGCTTTCGGAGTTCGCGAAAGACAGGATTGTTGTCATCTCCACGCATATCGTGTCGGACGTGGAATATATCGCAAACCAGAACGCGATCATGAAAGATGGAAAAATCATCGAAAACGATACGACCGAGCAGTTAGTGCGACTGGTAGATGGAAAAATCTGGGAGTGCAAAATTCCATCTTCTGATCTGGTGAAATGGGAGCGTGCATTAAAACTGATCAATTTAAGAAATGAGGCAGATGGAACCACATCGATCCGTTATCTGTCTGACCAGGCAGAGACGCCGGATTCGGTTTCGGCAGTGCCACGGCTTGAGGACTTATACCTCTGGCTGTTTCCACAGGAAGGAGAGGTGCGCTTATGAGATTACTGGCACTTGAGATAAAAAGAGTTTTAAAAACAAAACGGACATGGATTCTGATTGTGGCTTCCGTATTGCTGGCTGTGTTTATGGCATATATCCCAATCACATTTGTGACTGTGCAAAAGACGGACGAATCTGGAAATTACGTGGAAATCACTGGAAAGGATGCAATCAACTATTACAAAAGTAATATGGTGCAGGGAGTTGTGAAACCGGAAATACTGAGAGATGCGGTGCGCAGATATCAGGAAGTATATAAAACATATGATTCTGTCTATGGGGACAATATTCCGAGTGAAGTATACTATGAAAAATTGAGCGCTTATCAGCCATATATCCGGGGAATCAAGGAGGCGCTGGCAGACCGGAACAATGGAATGTCACCGGTGATCGCGGACATTTCGATTGATAAAGTTGGGGAATACTATGACTTATTAGAGAGCAGACTGGCATCGGTTATCGATATGGAGCAAACCGGTCATCCGGCTGCAAAAGAGGTTGCACTCTCCAAATTTGCAAAAGTACAGCGGCCATACGAGTATTACTATGGCGCTCCGAGCGACTCCATGGAATATGAGACGTTTTTCATTTTCCTGATCACAATCCTGTGTGCGGTGATCGTGGCACCGATTTTTTCAACCGAGTATCAGACAGGAGCGGATGATATTATCCGCTGTACGAAAAACGGAAAGAGGAAGCTTGCAATCATAAAAGTTGCTTCGGCGTGTCTTATCGTGGGGATGCTCTATTTGTTGTGCGGCATCACATGGATTGTCGTGACAAATAGTCTCTTTGGATGGGAGGGAACGAAAACCTCTATCCAGCTGAGCTTTTCTGTGACGACACTGCTTCCTTACAATGTTGGTCAGTTACAGTGGGCAAATCTGCTGGGAGGATTTTTATTATTCTTGTCAGCAATCTGTTTTACCTTACTGCTGTCTTCCCTTGCAAAAAGCAATGTATCGGCTCTGGCACTGGCGTTACTTTTTGTTCTGCTGCCGTTTCTCGTGTATACCGTGATGCCTGGACAACTCGGCGACTGGCTGCAGACACTGCTTCCGGGCGCAGGAATTGGACTTGGCAATTCCCTGCTGTATGCAATGACCAATTTTGACTTCCTGCATCTTGGAAGCGCGTCCTTCTGGAATACGGATGTGATGCTTATGCTGGCGTTGGTGAAGATACCGTTATTTATTATGTTTACGATCGTGGTATACGACCGGAAGAGAATCCGGTAAAAACAAAAGCTGGAAAAATGTCACGAATAATGTTACAAAAACACATATAAAATTACGGAAAAATGTTACAAATATGCGACAAAAACGAAAGAAAAATGTTACATGAAGTCTTGAAATACTTTGGAAAAATGTTAATATGAATGTAAGAAAAGGGAATCCTAACATTCGGAGGGCGTGACATGCTAAAAAGAAAAGTATATCAGGAACTTTTAAAATGGAAAGAAAATACAGAAGGGAAAGCGCTGTGCATTATAGGCGCGAGACAGATTGGCAAGACAACTCTGATCAGGGAATTTGGAAAAAATGAGTATGAACATTTTGCAGAAATAAATTTTGTGACAGATGAAAAAGCAGCAGATATTTTCAACGATAAACTGACGGCAGAGGCAATTATTACGAATCTGACCGCATATCTTCAGACACCACTGGAACCGGGAAAGACACTGATTCTGTTTGATGAGGTGCAGGAGTGTCCGGCGGTACGTTCAGCAATCAAATTTCTTGTGGAGGATGGCAGGTTTGACTATATAGAATCGGGTTCTCTGCTTGGAGTGAGGTATAAGGAAGTGAGATCATATCCGGTTGGCTTCGAGCAGATTTTACCAATGTATCCGCTTGATTTTGAGGAATATCTGTGGGCAAATGGGGTGCAGGATAAGACGCTGCAGTATTTGAAAAACTGTTATGACAGAAGAGAAAGGGTTTCTGACTCCGTGCATGAAACGCTTTGCAAATTATTTTACAGTTATCTTGTGGTCGGGGGCATGCCGGAAACGGTTCAGATTTATATTGATACGCACGATATTGCAAAAGTTGTGCTGAATCAGAGAAGTATTCTGAATTTATATCGGCTTGATATTGCAAAATATGCTGAAGGCAGCGACAAAGCGAAAATCAAAGCAATCTTTGACAGTATTCCGGCACAGCTCAATGAGAAAAACCGCAGATTTAAGTTAAACAGTATCAATGCATCTGCCAGACATATCCGGTACGAGGACAGTTTTAATTGGCTTGCGGATGCAGGAGTGGCATTGCTTTGCTATAACGTGACGGAACCACAGGCTCCATTGCAGCTAAGTGAGAAAAGGAATCTGTTCAAACTATATATGAATGATGTGGGACTGCTTTGTGCTTCCTGCATGGAAAATATTCAGTTTGATCTTTTGATGGGAAATGTCGAAATCAATATGGGAAGTATTCTGGAAAATGCTTTTGCACAAAACCTGAAGTCAAATGGATTTGAGCTTCATTATTATGATTCCAAGAAAATTGGAGAACTGGATTTTGTTTTACAGAAAGGGCTGCATACGGAGCTTGTGGAGATAAAATCTGGAAATGATTTCAAAAAACATCTGGCAATGGATCATGCAATGAAGGTGGAACAGTGGGAGTTCGAGCAAAGTATTGTTTTCTCAAAATCAAATATTGAAAAAGAGGCAGATGTTTTGTATCTGCCGTGGTATATGATCCTTTTCTTCATGCAGGAAAAAGAGCCGGAAAAACTGATTTATGAGATTGATCTGAGCGGACTGTAATAAGTGATAGGAAATGAAAAAACGATAGAATTCCCTGCAAAAGCGTTCTATAATAATCCCAGATAAAAAATCAGGAGGTTCCAATCATGAACGATACATTAAAAGTTTTAGAGACAAGAAGAAGCTGCCGCAATTTCAAACCGGATATGATTCCAGAGGAAACACTTGAGCAGATTGTAAGAGCCGGAACCTATGCGCCAACCGGAATGGGAAAACAGTCCCCGATCATCCTTGCAGTGACAAATAAGGAGCTGCGTGACCAGTTTTCGGAAGAAAACCGTAAGATCATGGGTGCACCGGTAGGCATGGATCCGTTCTACGGAGCACCGGTCATTCTTGTGGTACTTGCCAATAAGGCAGTTCCAACACATGTGTACGATGGTTCTCTTGTGATGGGCAATCTGATGAATGCCGCAGAAAGCCTCGGCGTGGCAAGCATCTGGATCCACAGGGCGAAAGAGGAGTTCGAATCTGATTTCGGCAAAAAAATTCTTGCTGATCTTGGTATTCAGGGCGAATACGAAGGGATCGGCCACTGCGCACTCGGATATGCAGCAGAGCCGGCAAAAGAGGCGACCGCAAGAAAAGAGAACTATGTATATTATGTGAGATAATTTTTACTCGGTTGCGACTGACTCGGCTGCGACCGAATAAAAATTGACATTCTGAATATAATACCCGGTTTGTGAAAAAACTTTCTTCTATATTGGGAAATATGAATAAAAAACAAATATGATTTTTGTGTAGTATTTGAAAAGTTTGCAGATTTTGATGAAAGAACTTTCAAAAAAGAGTATAATGATTGAAAATCACTTTCAATGAGGTTATGTTATGGGCATGGAAAAATATGCAAAAACGATCATACCGACGATCGAGGCAAACTATGAGAGATACACAGAAACAGAAAGACATATTGCAGACTATTTTTTGAAAAATGATGCAATCGGGGATCTGTCCGCAGAATTTATTTCCACGGAGCTTTCCGTTTCGCCTGCGTCACTGTCAAGATTTGCCAAGAAAAGCGGATATCAGGGTTACCGGGAATTTGTGTATGAATACCGTAATTCTTATGTGGAGAAAACCACAGTGGAACAGGAAGAGTCGCGGCTGGTCTTAGACACGTATCAGAGCCTGTTGAATAAAGTATACAATCTGTTGGACGAGGCACAGATCAAACGGATCGTGGAAAAACTCAGAATGGCAAAACGTGTTTATGTCTGCGGAAGAGGAAGTTCCGGGCTTGCAGCAGAGGAGATGGCAACGAGATTCCGCTGGATCGGGATCGACATGGTTGCACTCCGGGATAACGAAAACATAAAAATGCAGTCGGTGTTTCTGAATCCACAGAATCTCGTTATCGGGTTGAGCCTAAGCGGCACAAAATCAGAAGTCTTATACATGCTTGCGCGTGGATGCCGGCAGGGAGCAGACACCATACTGATCACGGAAAAAAACAGAAAGTCATACGAAGACTTTTGCAGGGAAGTGATGCTGGTGCCTTCCTTACAACATTTAAACCACGGCAATCTGATCTCACCACAGTTTCCGCTTCTCATGATGATCGACATTATTTATGCGGCTTATGTAAACCATGACCGTGCGCATATTGAAAAAATCCAGAAAGAAGTCCAGCGCACCTTAAGAGGCAGCGAGGATAAATGATGAAAGATAGGAGAGATGTCAAAATGAAAATTATCAGAACAAAGGATTACCAGGATATGAGCAGAAAGGCAGCCAACATTATTTCTGCACAGATGATCTTAAAGGATGACAGCGTACTTGGACTTGCAACAGGTTCTACTCCAATCGGTATTTATGATCAGTTGGTAGACTGGTACAAAAAAGGAGACCTTGATTTCTCTAAAATCACAACTGTAAATCTGGACGAGTATAAAGGACTTCCGAAAGAGAACGACCAGAGTTACTGGTATTTTATGAATAAAAATTTATTTTCAAGAGTCAATATCAGACCGGATTACCACTTCCTTCCGGATGGAACGAATCTTGACAGTGACAATGAGTGCGAGAGATACGAGAAACTGATCGATTCTCTTGGTGGAATTGATCTTCAGTTATTAGGACTGGGACGTAATGGACATATCGGTTTCAACGAGCCATGTGATTCCTTCCCACAGGATGTTCATGTTGTTGACCTGACCGAGAGCACGATCGAAGCCAACAAACGTTTCTTCGCAAGCGCAGATGATGTCCCAAAACAGGCTTACACAATGGGTGTTGGAACTATCCTTCGTGCAAAAGCAATCCTGCTTGTAGTCAGCGGAAAAGATAAGGCAGCAGCATTAAATGCAGTCGTAAACGGACCGATCACACCGCAGGTTCCTGGCTCTGTTTTAAGACTCCATCCTAATGTAATTATTGTTGCAGATGAAGATGCTTTATCTGAGATGGAATAAAATGCTATAAGAGGATTTTTTACAAGTCCAGTTTTGTATGTAATAAAAAAGAAAAATCGTACAGACGAAATATGATGTTCCTGTTCGAAAGAACCACAAAGGAAATCATATTTTGGCTGCACGATTTTTCTTTTATTTGCGTTTTACAAAAACTTTGCCACCATGGCAACACTGGTTTTATCGCGGGCGATTTTGGCAAGCTCGCGGTTGTCGAGCAGATAACGCATGATAAGCGATTCGGCAACGAATAACTCACTGACCTTGACCGGGATACTGCCGCCATCCAATGGTGTTTCCAGGGCACCGCACAGGAGGACAACATCTGCAAGTGCTGTGCCGGGTGCGTCCGGATAGTGCGTGATGAGGATGATCTTCGCACCGGTCTTTTTGGCAACGGATAAAGTGTCCATCATGTCGTGCGTGGAGCCGGAGTAGGAAACAAATAAAATGACATCACCTGGACCCATGAGGCTTGCGGCGATCAATTGCGTGTGGCTGTCACCACAGTTGCGGAATTTATTGGAGATCGTGGCGAAGCGCACCCAGATATCATTTGCCAGAACCCGGCTGCCACCCTGACCGAGACAGTAAACGGAGGTTGCGCGCTGCAAGAGAAGGGCAGCCTCGTCAATTGCGTCAAAGTCAAGAACACTCATAGTGTTACTGATCGCAGCCTGAAAAGAAGCACATACGTTGTCACATAATGAAGATGTCGGCATGGATGGATCTAAAGAATAGGAAGAAAACGGTGTCGGCGTCACATTTGCCTGTGCAAGTGAAATCTTCATTTCATTATAACCTTCAAATCCGAGTTGTTTACAGAAACGGTAAATTGTGGCTTCTGCCATATTGCAAGCTTTGGCAAGTGAGGAAATCGATAAAAACTGCGCTTCCTCGGCATGCTTTGTCAGGTAATCTGCGATGATCGTACCTGATTTGGTGAGTGAATCCTGCTTTTCCGCAAGCAGATCCCAGAAATTCTTATTAATCATAATTTAATCCCCTGTAAAATGAAGCAAGTGTTACCGTTTACCCTATGTTTTACTGCGTAAGCAGGCGTTTACAGAAACACATTAATATTTACTATATAAAAGTATATGTCAAAATGAAATACACTGCAAGATAAAATCATAAAAATGAAAAATATTTTCATGCAAAAAACAAAAGGAAAATGGATGAATATGCGGAATTGCAGGTATAAAATATACACTTAGCACTATTTAAAAACTGATATACACGGATTTATGTGCAAATGTACCATATTTTCAAAATGAAATTAGTACAAAACGTATATGGACAAAATGAAAATATTTTTCTAAAATATAATTACTTCGAAAGATAGAATCTTTTAAGAAAAGGAGAAGAAGAATATGAAAAAGAAAGTTTTGGCTACCTTACTGGTGGGAGCAATGGCAGCAAGCTTATTAGCAGGCTGTGGAACAACAGTTGAGACAACAGGAAGCAGTGACACAACAACAGCTCCTGAAAAAACTCAGACAACAGAGACCGCAGAAGCAGGAGAGGCAGGCGGTTCTGATGTTTCGGCAGACATTACCTTATGGACATATCCAATCGGTGAATGGGGCAATGCAGAGACAGTTGATTCCTTGATCCAGGATTTCAACAAGGAGTATCCGGGAATCAATGTGACAGTGGAATATCTTGATTACACAAATGGTGATGATCAGGTAAATACAGCGATCGAAGGTGGACAGGCTCCAGACCTTATCATGGAAGGACCGGAACGTCTGGTTGCAAACTGGGGAGCAAAAGGATTAATGGTTGACTTATCCGATATCCTGGACGACACAGATAAATCTGAAATTTATGAATCTGTATTATCCGCATGTGTGAACAAAGAGGGAGCTACTTATGAATATCCGCTTTGTATGACAGCACATTGTATGGCAATCAACAAAACAGTATTTGAGGAAGCTGACGCTATGCAGTATGTAGACGCTGAGAACCATACATGGACAACAGATGATTTCTTCAAAGCAATGGACGCTGTTTATGCTCACACAGGACAGACCGTAGGCGCTGTTTACTGTAGTGGTCAGGGTGGTGACCAGGGAACAAGAGCCCTCATCAACAACCTTTACGGTGGAACATTCACAGACGCAGATCACACAAAATATACAGCAGATTCCGCTGAGAACGTAAAAGCAATCCAGGCACTTGTTGATTCCAAAGCAATCGGATTTGATGCTTCTATCGCAGGTGGTGACGAGATCAACTTATTCCGTCAGGGTGTTTTAAATGTAGCATTCTGCTGGAACATTGCACAGCAGTTAAATGCTGACAACAACGATGCAGGACTTACAAACGATGGCGATGAGATCCTTTTCATGGCATTCCCATCTGAGAAAGCAACAGACACAAAACTTTGTGGTGGTATCTGGGGATTTGGTGTATTTGATAACAAAGATGCAAACAAGATCGAAGCATCCAAACTCTTTATTAAATACATGGCAGACAGTGCAGAAGGAACACCAGACGCAGTTCTTTCTTCTACATACTTCCCGGTACGTGATACTGTAGAAGGCAAAGATTTAACTGGTCTTTACGGTGATGTTCAGACAATGAGCGAGTACAGTACATTAATGCAGTACCTTGGTGACTACTATCAGGTAACTCCAGGCTGGGCAGAAGCTCGTACAGCTTGGTGGAATATGCTTCAGCAGGTTGGAAGCGGCGCTGATGTCCAGACAGCAGTTGATGAGTTCGTTGGAACAGCAAACGCAGCAGCAGCTAACTAAGCAGTTCGTATAGCAACTAAATAAATGATAAGTGGAATCCCCTCCTCGCAGGAATACCGGAGGAGGGGATTTTTAGCCAAAAAGTAATGGAAAGGATGGTGTTTTCTTTGAAATCAGCAGTAAAACCATCAAAGCGCAGCCGTGTATTGGTAAGAAAAGAAACGACCGCTGCATATCTTTTTTTACTTCCTAGTTTGATTTTCTTTCTGGGATTTGTAATTTTTCCAATTGTATTATGTGTGTGGACCAGTTTTTTTGACTCAACAATGAACTCTGCGGATGTTTTTGTTGGACTTGCAAACTATAAAGAATTATTTCAGGATAAAGTTTTCCTTGGGGCGTTGAAGAACACTCTTATTATCGTAGTGGTTTCCGTTCCGATCACATGTGTTTTTTCATTATGGGTATCTTCCGTGATCGTAGATCTGAAAGGATGGGCAACCTCCTTATTCAGAATTGTATTTTATCTTCCGGTTGTAACTGGTTCCGTAGCAGTTACCGTTGTATGGAAGTGGATGTTTAACAATTACTATGGAATTTTCAATTACCTTGGTACAAAGACAGGGATCATCGACCAGAACATCAACTGGCTGGGTGATGAGCGTTATGCACTTGCATGTATCATACTGATTTTGCTTACAACTTCCGTTGGCCAGCCAATTGTACTTTATGTATCTGCACTTGGTAATGTGGATGCATCCTTGGTGGAAGCGGCAAATGTAGATGGAGCTACAAGCCTTCAGGCTTTCTGGAAGATCAAGTGGCCACAGATTATGCCGACCACATTATATATTGTTGTTATTACAACAATCAACAGTTTCCAGTGTTTTGCACTGATCCAGTTGCTGACATCCGGTGGACCAAACCACAGTACAGACACGATCATGTATTACATCTATTATTCCGCATTTAAACTGTACCGTTACGGATACGGTGATGCAATGGGCGTTGTCCTTGCAATTATGATCGCAATCCTGTCCGCAATCCAGTTTAAACTTGGAAATTCGAATGATTAGGAGGAGGGTTACAGATATGGAAAACAAAAATAGTACAAAACATCCTTCTGCATACAAGATCATCAGCATTGTTGTAATTGTGATACTGGCAATATTATTTACCTTCCCATTATATTGGATTATCACAGGTTCCTTTAAGACAAACGCAGCGATCAACTCCACAACACCGATCTGGTGGCCAAAAGAGTGGACACTGGCGAACTATCAGAAGTTATTCAGCCGTCAGACCGCACCGCTGTTCCAGTTTAATATTCCATTTAGCAGCCTGATCACAGGAAGCAGGGATTTGAAACTGACACTGACAGGACCGACGGTACCGGCTGCAGTCCGCTGGCTGATCAATACCGTATTCATGGCGATCATGTCCATGATCCTTACCTGTATCACAGCATCCATGGCAGGATATGCGCTTGCAAAGAAGAGATTTGTGGGACGACAGTTACTTTTCACATTGATCGTATGCGCAATGGCATTACCAAAACAGGTTATTTTGATCCCATTACTTCGTGAGATGTCAAGCCTGAATTTATATAATACGATCTGGGCGGTTATCTTCCCAATCGTAGGATGGCCATTTGGTGTGTTCCTGATGAAACAGTTCTCGGAGGGTGTGCCTTCTGAAATGCTGGAGGCAGCGCAGATCGATGGAGCGAGTGAGGCAAAGACATTTTTACAGATTGTAGTACCGATGATCAAACCAGGTATCGGAGCACTGGCGATTTTTACATTCATCAACAGCTGGAATGATTACTTCATGCAGTTGATCATGTTATCAAGCACAAGCAACCTGACGATCTCCCTTGGTATTGCCAAGTTACAGGCTGAAAATGCCACAGATTTCGGTCTGATCATGGCTGGTGCGGCACTGGCAGCCCTGCCGATCATCATCGTGTTCCTGTTATTCCAGAAATACTTTACAAAAGGAATTACAATGGGAGCTGTAAAAGGCTGACAAACTATCCTTCTTGTTTAAGAAGGGCGGTATAAAAAATAGGACAAAAATCTAACAGAGGAGTGAAGATAAAATGAAAGATATTACAAAATATCAGGGAGTCATTCCAGCATTTTATGCCTGCTATGACGAAAAAGGAGAAATTTCAACAGAAGGTGTCAAAGCATTGACATGCCACCTGATCTCAAAAGGAGTAAAGGGTGTATACGTTGGCGGTTCATCTGGTGAATGTATTTACCAGCATGTGGACGAGCGTAAAAAAGTGTTGGAAGCAGTTATGGAAGAAGCAAAAGGAAAACTGACCGTCATTGTACATGTAGGATGCAACAATACCGCAGATAGTGTGGAACTTGCGGCACATGCACAGAGCGTTGGAGCAGATGCAATCGCTTCGATTCCACCAATTTATTTCCATTTGCCAGAGTATGCAATCGCAGAATACTGGAATGCAATGAGCGCAGCAGCACCGGATCTTGATTTTGTTATTTACAACATTCCACAGCTCGCAGGAACGGCATTATCCATGAACCTTTTAAAAGAAATGTTGAAGAATCCGAATGTGATCGCAGTGAAGAACTCTTCCATGCCGACGCAGGATATCCAGATGTTTAAGGCAGAAGGTATCAAAGAACGTGGCGAGAATGGATTTGTTGTATTCAACGGACCGGACGAACAGTTCGTATCCGGACGTGCGATCGGTGCAGACGGAGGAATCGGTGGAACATATGCAGTTATGCCGGAATTATTTGTAAAAATGGATCAGCTCATCCGCGAAAATAACATCGCAGAGGCAATGAAGATCCAGTACAAAGCAGATGCGATCATCTACAAGATGTGCGAGGCAAAAGGAAATCTTTACGCAGTCATGAAAGAGATTTTACACAGAATGTATGGCTTAGAACTTGGAAGCGTCAGATTGCCGCTTGCACCTTTAGCACCGGAAGATGAGGCTGTTGTTGTTGAGGCTCAGAAGATGATCGAGGCAGCGATCAAAGAATTATAATAAGAGAAATACATACAGAAATATGCCGGGGTGTACGCACTGCTTCGGCTTATTTCTGTATCTGCAGAAAAAATGATGCAGCTGCCAATGTACGGATTTAAAATTAAGAATAAGATTTACAGGACAATTTCGGGAGGAGATACAAAATGGTTACAGACAGCTTACAGAATCTGGAGCAGTATCGTGGTTTACATAAAAATATGGATACCGTCATTGATTTTTTGAAAAAATGTGATCTGACTGCACTTCCAGACGGAAAAACGGTGATTGACGGAGAACGGGTTTTTGTCAATGTCATGGAGGCAGACCTTCGGGAGGCAGAAGGTGCGGAGTATGAATATCATAAACGTTATGCAGATCTGCAGATCGATATCAGTGGAAGTGAATACTGGGAGTGGACAGACAAGGCAGAATTTACAGATACATTTCAGGAAGCTTCGGACTGCGGACTTGCAGCAGGCAGAAGCAGATGTGGCGGAACGCTGGGGGACGGAAGCTTTGCTTTATTCCTGCCGGAAGAATTTCACAAACCAAGCTGCAAAAACGGATCACACACACATGTGAGAAAAGCAGTTATTAAAATTGAGATGTAATTGCAGGAGGAAAATAAAATGGATAAACAGGCATTATTTGATCAGATAAAAGGCGGATTGATTGTTTCCTGCCAGGCATTGGAGCATGAGCCTTTGTATACAAAAGAGGGCGGCATCATGCCTTTGATGGCAAAGGCTGCAGCACAGTCCGGAGCAGTCGGAATCCGTGCAAACACAGTACGTGACATCACACAGATCAAGGAAGCAGTAGACCTTCCGGTTATCGGTATCATTAAAAAAGACTATGAGGGAACACCGATGTACATCACGGTTACCATGAAAGAAGTGGATGAGCTGGTGGCATGCGGTGTGGATATCCTTGCGGTACAGGGAACAAGCGCATTAAGACCGGATGGAAGCACGGCAGCACAGTTTATCGAGGCAATCAAGGCAAAATATCCGGAGCAGCTTGTGATGGCAGACTGTGCAACCATCGAGGAAGGAATCGCATGTGCCAATGCCGGAGCCGATTTTGTCGGCACGACCATGCGTGGATATACACCGGAGACACAGGGCTGTGATGACATCGATTTTGATTTCATCCATGAACTTTCCGAAAAATGCCCGGCAAAGATCATCGCAGAGGGACATATCCACTATCCGGAGCAGGCAAAGAAGGCACTGGAGGCAGGAGCTTTTGCACTGGTAGTCGGCGGTGCGATCACAAGACCGGCGGAGATCACGGCAAGATTCGTGGCAGCGATCGAAAAATAAAAAAGGAGAAATTATGAGAATTGTGGCTGTGGATATCGGGGGAACAATGATCAAGTCCGGTCTCTGGAACGGAGAGACATTCGTGGAGCTGCGTGAGACAGAGACGCGTGCATCGGAAGGCGGAGCGGCACTGATGGAGCGTGTCAAAGGACTAATCCATTCCTATCACGATTTTGAAGCGATCGGGATCAGCACTGCCGGGGAAGTGAATACGGAAGATGGAAGCATTTTTTATGCGAACAGCAATATTCCGGGATACACAGGCATGCCGGTAAAGCAGATCATGGAAGAGGAATTTTGTGTGCCTGCCGCAGTGGAGAATGACGTCAATGCGGCGGCTCTTGGCGAACTCCGTTCAGGAGCAGGCACTGGATGCGATGATTTTTTATGTCTGACCTATGGAACAGGTGTCGGCGGAAGCATTGTGATGAACGGAAACGTTTACCCGGGGGCTTCTTTTTCTGCCGGAAGCTTTGGCGGAATGGTGATCCATCCGGAAGAAAAGGCGGGAACGGACAGTCTGGAGGGCTGTTATGAGCGGTGCGCTTCCACGACCGGACTGGTCAGACGTGTAAAAAAAGTCGATGGATCTCTGGATAACGGCAAAAAAATATTTGCGGCAAAGGACAGACCGGAGATCAAAGAGCAGATTGATGCGTGGATCGACGATATCTGCACAGGTCTTGTAACGCTATGCTGTATTTTCAATCCATCCAGAATCATTCTTGGAGGAGGCATCATGGCGCAGGAGTATGTGCTTTCGGAGGTAAACCGGAAGGTGAAAGCGCAGATCGCACCGGGACTTAGAATCGTGGAGATCGTTCCTGCAAAGCTTGCAAACACGGCGGGCATGATGGGAGCGGTCAGTCTTGCGGAAAAGTTACTTGCGCAGTAAGATGATCGTGTACAATATATCTGTTTGGAAAAAGATTTTTTAGATAACAGCACAGGGAGGATGAGACAATGGATCAGAAAAATATATTATGTTTTGGAGATTCCAACACTCATGGATATAATTCCAAAACCGGAGGACGTTTCACAGTAGAGGAACGCTGGACAAAACTTTTACAGAGAAAGTTAGGCGATGATTACTATGTGATCGAGGAAGGATTAAGTGGACGAACCACGTCTTTTGAAGATCCTGTTTTTGAAGGATTGAGCGGATTGAATGCAATTTATCCGTGTATGATGACACATGAGCCGTTAGATCTGGTCATCATCATGCTTGGCACCAATGATACAAAAGACCGGTTTAATGCAAATGGATTTATCATCGGAAAAGGTCTGGAGCGCCTGACACAGAAAGCAATCGACACGCATGCCGCATGGCGTAATAAACCGAATATTCTTCTGGTAGCTCCGCCGCCAATCCACCCGGATTATGCAAAAACGGCTGTTGCAGGAGAGATGGGTGACAAATGCGTGGAGCGTTCCAGAGCACTTGCCAAAGAATTTAAGGATGTTGCAGAACGGTTAGGATGTCATTTTATAGATGCCGGTTCCATACCGGGCATTGAGATGTATCCTTATGACTGGATGCACTTAAGCCTTGACAGCCACAGGATTTTTGCGGAGTATCTGGCAGAGTATCTGCCGAAGATTGTGTGATAGATGTTCTATTTTGGATAATAACCGGATCATCAGGACAAAATATATAATTGAAAGAATAGAAATGGTTTCATGAGAATTTTCATGAAACCATTTTGTCTTGCGTACAGAACAATAATTTGACAATATTGTCTTATACTCAGAACAATAATATATCGATATTGTCTTGTACACAGAACAGAAATATATCAATATTGTCTTGCGTACAGAACAAAAATATATTAATATTGTCTTATACACAGAACGAAATAATGGTAAAATTGTCTTACAGACAGAAAGGAGTGCCGTATGAACAGAGATTATTTAAAGCAGATTATGATTGACCAAAAGGAAACTTATTTAAATAATCCAATGATAAAGAGAGACTATCCATTGGAAGACAATGTAAATTATTGCTTTGTTGGAATTAGAAGAACTGGAAAATCCTATATGATGTATCAGCAGATTAAGCATTTGCAGGAAAATGGAATTCCTCTCAAACAGATTGTTTATGTAAATTTTGAAGATGAAAGACTTTTGGAACTGTCAGCAGACGATCTGAACCTGATCCTGGAAATCGGACTCGAAATGTCTGGCGCGGACAATAAACCATATCTTTTTTTGGATGAGATTCAAAACGTGGAAGGCTGGGAAAAGTTTGTCCGCCGGATAGCAGACATGAAATATAGAATTCATATTACTGGAAGCAACAGCAAGATGCTAAGCAGTGAAATTGCATCTACACTTGGCGGTAGATTTATGATAGTAGATATATATCCATATTCGTTCCCGGAATATCTGGCTGCACAGGGGAAGGATAAAAGTTATCTGGAAGTGCTCAGCACAAAAGACAGGGCAGAAGTAGTTGGAATGTGTGATCAGTATGTAAAATACGGTGCTTTTCCGGAATTGGTCGATATCAGAAACAAGCGGGAATATTTAAATAGCATTTACCAGACCATTTATCTGGGAGATATTATAACCAGAAATAAAATAACTAATGATTTTGCAGTAAGATTGATTTTGAAGAAGATTGCGGAATCAGTTACAAAACCATTGTCCTTTAACAGGCTGAGCAACATCTTAAAGAGTGCAGGAGCAGTACTCGGAAAGCAGACAGTGATTAATTATGTCGGTTATATGATGGACTCTTATATGTTGTTCACATTGCAAAATTATGCGGCAAAGCTGGTGGAAAAAGAGACTTCGCCAAAATATTATTTTATGGATACCGGCTTGTTAGGGCTTATGCTTATGGATTGCAGTTCAGCGCAGTTGGAAAACCTGGTCGCAATAGAACTGATTCGACGTTATGGACGGGAAAATGTATTTTATTTTGAAAAAAACGTTGAAATTGATTTTTATGTTCCAGAAGAAAAACTTGCAATTCAGGTAAGCCTGCAGGTCTTAGACCAGATAGATACAAGGGAACGGGAAATCGGAGCATTTGTAAAATTAAAAAACTTTATTGGTGATGCAACCTGCTTACTGATTACAAATAGTGAAGAGGAAGAACTTGACTATGAAGGAGTTCACGTAAGCGTTGTTCCGGTCTGGAAGTGGCTATTGCAGAATAGAAAACAGGATATATAAAATTATGTAAAAAATAAAACGGCAGATGTATTGGAATTACATCTGTCGTTTTATCATGAGCTTACAATAACCTGTAAATAATAATTGCAATCACAATCCCCAGAATACCGGCTACTGTGATATCAACCGTAAATCCAAATGTGAGAACTAAAATTCCAAGATCTAACACCATCGGATTGACAAATCCAAAACTCTGACCGTAACTAAGCCAGCTTAAAGCAGGAACGCCCGCACATAACTTTCCGATAAGACCGCCTAACACGACACCGACAAGGATCAGAAGTACTAATGCCCAGTTATTTTTTCCTAATACACCTCTGCTCATATTCCATTTCTCCTGAGTTCATTATTTTAAGTAATCACTGATACGTAAAATACTATCCATATTATAAAATAGATTCTGAAATTAAGATATATTTTTTTGCAAATTTATTTATGTCCCTGTCTGTAGCGGATGAATGATAGCACGGCAAAAAGCAGGATCACACCGGCTGCCATTGTGAGAAATACGTTCTTTGTGAATCCGGCAACCAGATAGGCGGCCACGCAGCAGCCACCGACCGTCAGAGCGTAAGGAAGCTGTGTGGATACATGGTCTACATGGTGGCATTGTGCACCGGCGGAGGCCATGATCGTTGTGTCGGAGATCGGTGACATGTGATCTCCGCAGACAGAACCGGCAAGGGAAGCGGCAATACAGACAACGAGCATCGGATCTGTTTCCGGGAACATAGCGGTAACGATCGGAATTAAAATGCCAAACGTTCCCCAGGAAGTACCGGTTGCAAAAGCAAGTCCGCTTCCAACCAGAAATAATATAGCCGGGAAAAGTGAGGTTGCAGTCATATTGCCGGAGAGCATGCTGCTCACAAAGGCGCCGGCTTCTAATTTTGTACTGCAGAAACCGCCTAACGTCCAGGCCAGAACAAGGATCAGGATCGCAGAAACCATCATCTTAAATCCCTGCGGAATACACTCGGCAAATTCACTGAATGTGATCACGCGGCGTGGCAGGTACAGCAAAAACACAAAGACTAATGTAATGAAGGAACCCATCACAAGTCCCATGGATGCATCGCAGTTTGCAAAAGCGTTGATGAAGCTCTCGCCCTCGAAGAATCCACCTGTATAAATCATGCAGATAATGCAGCTCGCAATCAGGAAAATGACCGGAAGAACAAGGTCGATCACCTTTCCTTTTGCGGAAATAATATTTTCTTTTACATTTTCATAATCATTTTTGCCGGAGAAAAGATCACCTTTTGCAGCATTTTCCTCAAACTTTTTCATCGGACCATAATCAAGGCCGGTCACACCCATAAAAATCACCATCAGAATGGTAAGCCATGCATACAGGTTAAACGGGATTGTCTGCAAAAACAGAGAGAAACCATCTCCGTTTGTGTATCCGGTGACTGCGGCAGCCCAGCTTGAGATCGGTGCGATAATGCAGATCGGAGCTGCAGTTGCGTCAATGATATAAGCCAGTTTCGCACGGGAAATCTTCTGCTTGTCCGTGACAGGACGCATGACATTTCCAACGGTCAGACAGTTGAAATAATCATCGACAAAGATCACGACACCGAGCGCAAATGTGGAAAGCAGTGCGCCGGATCTGGTCTTGATCTTACTACCTGCCCATTTTCCGTAAGCGGCAGAACCGCCGGCTCTTGTCATCAATGCAACAATAATGCCAAGAAATACGAGGAAAATCAGAATGCCGACGTTCCACGAATCCCCAAGCTTTTCCATCATAACTTCAAAAATTGCCTCGATCGTTCCAACCGGACTGAAATTTGTATATAAAAGAGCTCCGGTTACGACACCGATAAATAACGACATATAAACTTCCTTTGTAATCAGCGCAAGCACAATGGCGATCACCGGCGGAAGCAGCGCCCAGACAGTACCAACAAAATCCATAATTCCTCCTTGTTTTTTCGAAGAAAAAATCCGAGTCCCATTGGACGAGGAGAGGATTTTTCCTCCTTGTTTTGCGAAGCAAAAACTCCGAAGCGTTGCCCCGGAGCCAATATTCTATAATAAGTATATATGATTTTGTGTGAAAAGGAAACAAAAATTTGCTCTAATTGATAAAAAATACAAAAGTTTAGTAAAAATATACAAAATGAAGGTCTGCAATTCTACAGATCATCAGACTGTCCGCAAGGTATCGGATAGACAGATGTCATTCCGGTAGAAATCAGTTTGCTGATAAGTCTTGCCATCTCCTCCGGCGTCTCCTTTTTGCCATGAGCCAGCCATGACTCGATCAGACCGGAGCAGCCGGAAACGAGAAAACTGCTGAAATATTCATAAGTTGGCAGAAAATCAGCCGAATGATGCGCAACCATCCATTCGTGTATGTATTGGTGTTCAAACAATTTCTTGATCTTGACAGAAAAAGAAATATCGCCATTGGGACTCAGCAGTGCACAGCACAGATTAGAGTTTTGGTCAATGATCTGAAAAATTTCGACAAACAGCGGATAAGGAAAATCCGGAGTATGATCCGGGTGATAATTTTTGAAGACCTGCTCAAACTGTTCTAAAAGCCCCTGCTCGGTCTGCTCCAACATATCATAAATATCTTTGTAGTGCAGGTAAAAAGTGCCGCGGTTGATGTCAACAGACTCGCACAATTCTTTTACGGTGATATCCTTGATACTTTTTTTCAGCATAAGGGAGGTGAGTGCGTGTACAAGCAGATAGCGGGTACGCTTGATACGGCGGTCCGTTTTTGTTTCCATATATAATGTGAGATCCTTTCATATAAAATGTGATGTTATTGTCTGGTATTTTTTCTGGAGTTATGATTAAAAATTTATAATCCTAAAAATTTTCTGAAATAATCAACACAGTGTACATAATATGTCAATTAACAAACAGTTTTGAAAAATATGTTTATTGAGTAAACCAGATGCCCTTATTATAATAATGCAGTATAAAATAATCAACACAATGTTAAGTATAGTGAAATGAATCAGCGGTAAAACAACTGCTGTTTTGCTGTGTAAGAAAAATGATTCAGATGTAACATGAAAGAGGATGAATATGGAAGAAAAACAGGAAAAAGAAAAAGGGAATTTCTGGCTTACCGTCGCTTCCTTTATTGTAAATAAGCGGAAAGCAATCGAAATTCTGTTTGTTTTGGCAATGATTTACAGTGTTCTTTCTATTAATAAGGTGCAGGTCAATCAGGATATCACATCCTATCTGCCGGCAGACAGTGAAACGAGGATCGGGCTGTCACTGATGGAGGAGCAGTTCACAACTTATGGCAGTGCCAAAGTCATGGTCTCGAATATCACCTATGCGCAGGCGGAAGATCTGGTTGACGATCTGGAAAATATTGAGGGCGTGAAGCAGATTGAATTTGATGATTCCAAGGATCATTTTACAGGTGCGGATGCGCTGTTTAGTGTGACGTTTGACGGAACGGAGGATGAACAGATCAGCAAAGATGCGCTTGAGGAAGTAAAAGAGACACTGGATGGTTATGATGTCTATGTTTCTTCCTCTGTCGGTGAGGAGGAGCGCAGTGCAGAGTCTCTTTCGCAGGATATGAATATTATTCTTGTGCTGGCGGTTGTTATCATTGTTGCGGTGTTGATGCTCTCCACAAAAGCATATCTGCAGATCCCGGTATTACTGATCACATTTGGCGTGGCAGCTGTTTTAAACATGGGTACAAACTACTGGTTTGGAACGATCTCCTCTGTCACAAATTCCATTGCTGTCGTGCTTCAGCTGGCACTGGCAATCGATTATGCCATTATTTTGTGTGACCGTTTCATGGAAGAACATGAGACGCTGGATGCAGAGGAAGCGGTGAAAGTGGCACTCTCCAAGGCGATCCCGGAAATCAGCTCGTCCTCCCTTACCACGATTTCCGGCATGGTTGCGATGATGTTTATGCAGTTCCGGCTGGGCTACGATATGGGTATCATTCTGGTAAAAGCAATCATACTCAGCCTGATTTCCGTTTTCTTCCTAATGCCGGGCGTGCTTTTGATTTTTGCAAAAGGAATTGATAAAACCCATCACAAATGCTATGTACCAAAAATTACATTTGTAGGTAAATTTGCAAATCTGACCAAATACATCATTCCGCCGGTTTTTATCGTGTTTCTGGTATTTGCATTTTGGGAATCTAATCACTGCCAGTATATATATGACACGAATTCCATTGTAAGCGCGAAAAAGAGTGAATCGAAAATTGCAAGTGAAAAAATTGAGAATACCTTTGGTGCCAGCAATCAGTTGGTTGTCATGGTTCCAAAAGGGGATTATGATTCCGAGAAAAAGGTATTGGGAAAAATTGAAAAACTGGATTATGTAAACTCGGCATTGGGACTTGCAAATGTGGCGATCAATGATGATTATATGCTGACGGATAAGCTGAACCCAAGACAGTTTGCAGAGTTGACGGATCTGGATGTAGAAGTTGTACAGATTTTGTATACAGCATATGCATACAATGAGGAGCAGTATGGTCCGGTATTTACCGGCATTGATGATTATGAGGTGCCGATCATTGATATGTTCCTGTTCCTGTATGACCAGTATCAGGAAGGATATGTGACATTAGATGCAGATCTTGACGATCAGCTTACGTCCTTATATGACACGCTGCATGATGCGCAATTACAGCTGCAGGGAGATGACTATTCCAGATTTGTATTAGATCTGTCACTTCCGGCGGAAGGACAGGAAACCTACGATGCGATGGATGAGATCCGGGGTATTGCAGCGAAATATTTTGGAAAAGACAATGTCATTCTGGTAGGAAACTCCACGAGTGACCATGATCTGGAATCTTCCTTTGCATCGGATAATATCGTGATCAGCGTATTGACGGCACTATTTGTTATGATCATCCTGTTTTTCACGTTCCAGTCAGCAGGGCTTCCGGTGCTTCTGGTACTCACTATACAGGGAAGTATCTGGATCAACTTTGCAGTTCCGGCAATGAGAGGACAGACAATATTCTTTATTGCGTACCTGATCGTGTCTGCAATTCAGATGGGTGCAACGATCGACTATGCAATCGTTATTTCCAGCAGATACATGGATCTGAAACAGAGAATGCCGATCAAAGATGCGATTACTGAATCCTTAAATCAGGCATTTCCAACTATTTTTACTTCCGGAACGATTTTGACCTGTGCAGGATTTTTGATCGGTGAGATTGCATCCGATCCGACGGTTGCCTCCATTGGTGTGGCTTTGGGACGCGGTACGTTAATATCCATTATTCTGGTTCTTTTTGTGCTGCCGCAGATCCTGCTGTTTGGTGATTTTATCATTGAGAAGACAGCCCTTGCCATGAATATTTCACGACCTCAGAAGGAGGTTGTCGGCAGAGTGAGGGTGACCGGACATGTAAAAGGTTATGTACAGGGAGAAATTGATGCAGATGTTTCCGGTGTATTCCAGGGACAGATGAAAGTGTCGTTAGATTCGCACATACCGGGCAGACATGGAGAAGTCACACATGACGATACACAAAACCCAATGCTGCCGGGAATGACGCAGGATGAAAATGTGGCTGCAGAATCAGAGACAGCCGCAAAGGAAGAGCAGGAGGAGAAAAAGTCATGAAAAAGATGAGAATGAAAGTACTTGCCCTGTGTTTTTCCATGACACTGACCGTTTCTGCTCTGGCAGGAAACGGACGGTTGACCATACAGGCTGCCACCTCACAGGAAAGCAGTGGTACAAAAGAAACTACAGAAAAAGACAGCACAACCAGTGCGGATACGGCAGAAAATAAAAATCAGATCATCGAAATTGCCGATGAAAAGGCATTTGAAGAATTTTTACAGAACTGTCAGTATGACAGCTGGAGTGTTGGAAAAACGGTAAAACTTACCCATAATATTGATCTTTCGAAGGTTGATTTCAATGGTGTTGCATATTTCTCTGGGGATTTTGAGGGCGGCGGTCACACGATCAGTAATGTGAAGCTGCAGGTAAAAGGCTCGGATCACGGATTTTTCCGTTATCTGGGTAAAAGCGCAGTTGTGAATGATCTGAAGATCTCCGGTAAGATCACTTCAGAGGGAAGCTGTAAAAATATTGGCGGAATTGCCGGTGTGAACTATGGTACGATCGGGAACTGTTCCTTTGAAGGAACTGTCAATGGAAAAACAGCAGTCGGAGCGATCGCAGGGATCAACAAACCGACCGGAAAAATTGTAAACTGCAGGAGCAATGCAGCAATGACAGCCACCAATCAGACCGGAGGAATCGTTGGAAATAACGAAGGACTTGTGTCAGAGTGTACATCGGAGTGCAGCATCAATACAGATGAGCTGAAAACCACGATGGATATTGGAGGCGTTGACATTGGTACATTAAATCTCACAGGGCGTGTAATAGACCGGAATGATATGGGCGGAATTGTGGGTGTTTCGACTGGAATTGTCAGTGAATGCATCAATCAGGGAAAAATCGGTTTTGCACACACGGGTTATAACGTGGGTGGAATTGCCGGACGCCAGAGTGGAAAAGTCATCGACTGCCACAATGAAGGGGAAATCTACGGACGAAAAGATGTAGGAGGAATTGTCGGTCAGGCGGAGCCGTATATAGAATCGGAGTATCTGGATGATAAGGTAAATCAGGTGCAGGATTCGGTCAGTTCCATCAACACGACCTTAAGCAACATTGCTTCGACCATGAGTGATACCTCCACAGCAGCAAAGACCTATGTGGACAATCTGTCGGAGCAGTACGATAATTCTTCGAAAACTTTGTCGGAATCTCTGGGTTCCCTCTCAGATTCCATCGGGGAATCAAACCCGGAAGCGCAGCAGTACATGAATAATATTCATAATTCTCTGGATAAAATAGATAGTATCCAGGGAAACAATCATATTTTAAACAAAGAACAGGCAGAGGCGGTTTCAAAAGAATGGCAGAATATCAACAGTAATCTGTCCAACATTCGTGGAACAATCTCCGATTCCAATAAAACGGCAGAAGATTTTGTGGATGATATTTCCAATCAGATAAAAGAAAAAGATACGAACGGCGATATTGATAAGCTGACGAACACAGTGGATGATGGAATCCAGTCTGTCACAAATGATGTGCAGAAGATCAGTAAGCAGATCAAAAGCATTCAGAATACGGTTGGAGATACGCTTTCTGTGGTGACAGGAGATGAGGAGTATATGGAAGATATCTCGTCCGCAGCCAGTGCAAAAGATACAGATGGTGTTGTTTCAGGAAGTGTAAACCGCGGAATGGTCAATGGCGATCTCAATGTGGGTGGAATTGTCGGAACGATGAACATTGAATATGATCTCGATCCGGAGTTTGATCCTGATCTTACAGATTCTACGGACATTACACTCCGTTCTACCGTGAATAATGTTGTCATCCGCTGTAGCAACTATGGGGAAGTGACTTCAAAGAAAAACAGTGTCGGTGGTATTACCGGATTAGAAGAACTTGGTTTGGTCTATGGAAGTGAAAGTTATGGCTCTGTGAAATCTGATACCGGGGATTATGCCGGAGGCATTGCAGGAAACAGTGTCAGTGCAATCGCCAACAGTTACAGTCTCTGTAATATAAATGCAAAGGATTATGTCGGAGGCATTGTCGGAAGCGGATATACCGTGAAAAACTGTGTTTCTGCATCTACGATCACAAGTGATGGGGAAGGTCTGGGAAGCATCGCAGGAACTGTGTCTGAAGAGGGCGAGGTAAAAGGTAACATTTTTGTGGGCGATGACCTTGATGGAATTGACAACATCAACTATGCTGGGATTGCAGATGAAAAAAGTTATGAAGAGGTCATGAAACTTGAGAATATTCCGGAAGGATTCCATAAAGTGAAGATAACTTTCCGGGCAGAAGATAATGTGGATATTGTAAAGACAATCGCATATAATGGAAGCTTCAGTGAATCTGATCTTCCACAGATTCCGGAAAAAGATGGTTACTATGCAGTCTGGCCGGAGGATCTGGTTGGAAAACCAATGACGGAAAATAAAACGGTGGAGGCAGAGTACAGCCGTTGGACAGAGAGTATCGTGGGATCGGAAGTGATAAACGGCGCAAAAACAGAAGATGCAGATAGTGAAAATTCCGATACAGAAAATGAGAAAGCAGTTTTTCTTCTGGAAGGGAAATTCTATGATGACACTTCCATCCAGATGGCAGAGTGTGACACAGATCTGCCGGACGGAGATGTCGTGTATGCTTACAACTGGAGTCTTGAACATTTGCATGACAAAAAGTATGATACAGTAAAAGCACATTTTTATGTGCCGGACACTTCAGGAAAAAATGAGATCTGGTACAGAGAAACAGGCAGCGATGCATGGACATTGGCTGAAACCACAGAGGACGGCAGTTACCTTGTGACAGACATTCCATATGAGGCGGCGTTTGTACTGGTACATACGGCGGCAGATCACACTTTGTACTATGCCGGCGGCGGTGCAGCGGTTGTATTGCTTTTGATCGTACTGATCGTAAGAAAACGCCGGAAGCGTGCACAGAAAAAATAAAATGATTTGCTGGGATGCGCATTGAAACATTTACATAGAAATGCTATAGTTAGTGCATTCTTTTATGACAGAGAGGCAGCTATGATATTTGAGACACATGCACATTATGATGATGAAAGTTTTAACGATGACCGTGAAGCATTGATCCGTTCCCTGCCGGAAAAAGGGATCGGCAGGATCATCAATGTCGGGGCTTCGATAGAGACAACAAAGACAACTCTGGAACTTGCCGCAAAATATAATTACATTTATGCAGCGGTGGGCGTACATCCAAGTGACATCAGCGGGTTGAATGAAGAGACCTTTGCCTGGTTAAAAGAGCAGGCATCTCTTCCAAAGACCGTTGCGATCGGTGAGATCGGACTGGATTATTACTGGGATAAAGAGCCAGAGTCGCAGAACGCACAGCGTTACTGGTTCAGACGGCAGATGGAACTTGCCAGGGAAACCAACCTTCCGGTGATCATCCATTCCAGAGATGCAGCAGCCGATACCATGGAAGTGATGAAAGAGGTTCACGCAGAGGAGATACCGGGTGTCATCCACTGCTATTCCTACTCCAGAGAGATGGCACAGGACTTTATCAAAATGGGTTACTACATCGGTGTCGGTGGCGTTGTCACATTCAAAAACGCAAAAAAACTAAAAGAAACAGTGGAGGCAATCCCATTGGAGCGCATTTTGCTTGAGACGGACTGTCCTTATATGGCACCGGAACCGCACCGCGGCACGAGAAACGATTCTTCCAATATTCCGTTTGTGATCGCAAAAATCGCAGAATTAAAAGGAATCACAGCGGAGGAGGTCGAGCGTGTGACGGAGGAGAATGCGAGAAGGTTATTCACAAAAGTGTCTTAATTCCACAGCATCCTTCCAGAACCGTTTCGGAATATTCTGTGCCTGTAATTCGGGGTTGGTGCGTGCTTCAATCGCAATACTGTCGAAAAAGGCCAGCCACAGTTTCTGGAATCTTGCTTCATTCTCAGAATAGTTCTGAAGAAGTTCGGTATTGATGTCCGAAGCATCTACAAGCATATAATTCTTTCCGGCGCGGTGGACTGCCGCAAGCTGGTGGGTTTCATCGTAAATCATAAAATTTTCCTGCGGAAAACGATCCGTAAAATGCTCTGCTAAAATTGGCAGGACATTATTTTTGGGATGGATCGTGGAAAACAGAACGCCGTTCTGCAGTTCCGAAAAGCGCAGAAAACCTTTCAGGTGGTGGGCTTCGGAGACTGTGGCTCTGGACAATTCAAAGACACGGTAAATATAAGGATTACTCAGTGAATCCAATACACGGGCACCCTTTGGTGAATAAAGTGCGGCAACGATCGTCTGATACACGGCGTTCGCTTTGTCCATCTTCTTCTTGCCGGAAAGATCAATGGATAAAATAGCAGTAAGGATTGTCTCGTAAAAATCGTGTCCAAGCTTCCGGTTTAGCGTAGAAACAACTTTTCCGGCATTTTCAGAGGATGGTGCGACGGTGTGGTAGTCGCAAAACAGCTCGTAATTATCCGGCTGGCCGGATACCAGATAAATATCAGCGTGGGAGCATCTTTCCTGAATCTTTAATTCCCAGGCATCGTATACGCCGGTCAATATTCCGTTTGGTGTGTTTTCACAGATAAATACATGCATAATGTCTCCTGTCTTGAGAAAAATATTCAGGGAAATAAAAGTTTTACATTTATCTACGACAGCGGAAGCGGCTCCGTGGATAAGCCGGTATCGAACAGGCTCAATTGTTGATAACCGCTCTCACGGATCTCACGTGGTATCTGTGTCTTATCGCCCATCAGATTGCGGCAGATATAATCTTCTTCCAGCTTCGTGCGGTACATCATCCTGCCGGAGCAGGTGATAAAATAAAGAGCGCGTTTCAACACAACACCTATCTTCTTGAGATCAGCAAAATCGAGGGTGCTGTGGCGTCTTGCTTTTACAATGCGGCTGGCAGATTTATAGCCAATACCTGGGACACGGAGCAGTGTATCATAGTCTGCACGGTTGATCTCGACCGGGAAATATTCCAGATGCCGGATCGCCCAGTCACACTTGGGGTCGAGAAAAATGTTAAAGTCCGGCCGCTCCGGACTTAAAAGCTCGTCGGCTTTAAACTTATAATAGCGGAGCAGCCAGTCTGCCTGATACAGACGATGTTCCCGCAGGAGCGGCGGACCGCCGGGCAGTGCAGGAAGATTGCTGTTGTGGGTGACATTCACAAAGGCAGAATAGAACACTCTCTTTAAATCAAATTTCTGATACAGATTCTCGGCAATGCTCACAATCTGGTAATCGTTTTCCGGGGTTGCGCCGATGATCATCTGTGTGCTCTGTCCTGCGGGTACGAACTTCGGGGCATGCCGGTAAAGAGCAACTTCATTCTTATTTTCCGTAATACCGTTCTGAACCATGCGCATTGGCTTCAGGATAGTATTTCTCGACTTGCAGGGCGCAAGCTTTTTCAGGCTGTCTGCGGTAGGCAGTTCCAGATTGATGCTCATACGGTCAGCCAGAAAACCAGTTTTTTCAATCAGCAGAGGATCAGCGCCGGGAATCGCTTTCACATGGATGTAACCGTTAAAATGGTGCGCTGTGCGCAATTTATAAAGGGTCTGGTATAAAAGTTCCATCGTATAGTTGGGGCTTACCATAATGCCGGAACTTAAAAAAAGACCTTCAATATAATTCCGCCGGTAAAATTCCATCGTCAGTTCGCAGACTTCCTCCGGGGTAAAGGCAGCCCGCCGGACATCGGAGTTACAATTATTCTGGCAGTAAGAGCAGTTAAAAATACATTCGTTTGTAAATAAAATCTTGAGAAGGGAAACACACCGCCCATCTGCGGAAAAAGTATGACAGATCCCACAGGAAATGGAGTTGCCAAGGCCGATACCGTTACCACTGCGGTCCACACCGCTTGACGTGCAGGCGACATCGTATTTTGCAGCGTCTGAGAGAATCGTAAGTTTTTCCATCAGTGACATATTTTGCTGGATTTTCATCTGGATGTGATCTCCTCCAATCAAAAAAATAAAATAGAACATACGTTCGATAAAATGAGAATACCACATCCGGAAAAAGAATGCAAGAGAAAAAGACTGCCAATTTCTGGACAAAAAATCCTCTCATAATCCTGATTCCTTAGTTTTTCAGAATTATGAGAGGATGTGTCTTATGAATGGAGTTGTATTTCTGCGTATTTAGCTGCAACACGTTTGCCACTGAATGCAATCCCGAAAAGTCCAATCTTTTTTATGCCATGATATTCCATATCGGTAGAATATTTTTTGCTTTGGATCTGTTGTATCGCACTTGACGCAGAATCAGCAAGTTCGGTATCTGAAAGGTTTTTTCCAGCTTTAAATTCAATAATATAGCCCAATTGGGATTTATCTTTTGGCTCAAGCTGTATATCAAAACGCCCTTCGCCGGACTCTCTGTTGGAAGAGATATAATATCGGTCTGAGAGTATTGCCAACATTCCGAAAACAGTTCCGTGATAAAAATTTTCGTTTGTAGTGTCAAAAGTACTGGCAGACTGCAAGAGATATTTTTGCAAGGTGTCAGTGAAAAGAGTAGTATCACCTGTTCGAAGAGCAAGTTCGAAATCTCGGAGCAGGGAGCCGTTAAACAAGGTATTATAATTATCCAAAATCTCTTTCTGGAAAACACTTTTTATCTCGCGGTTAGGCAGCTTGAGAGAACAAATCGGGTTGTCATTAAATTCACTGATCACACTTGTGGCACGCAGATATCCGGCGACAAGCAGAAAGCTGTAGATTGTGTCAGAGTCAGCATTTACCTCCGGGTAAATAATATCCGTATTAATAATGGATTGCACTTCTTTTCCCTGCAGTAAAAGTGAGAGACTTTCGTACACTTCTTTGTCGGAACTGCGGATGAGTTCACCAATAATTTCATTGCCGCTTGTTCGGGACCAGAAAGCCTTTGGTTTACAGTTATTGTTAAAATAATTAATCACAGACCACGGATTATATATTTCTGTATTTCCGAAGAGATAACCGTCATACCATTCTTTAATTTCTGAAAGTTTTTCTGCCATTCCATAGTAAGCTGCCATATTTGATATATCGTTTACGGTAAAACCGAAATACTCTGAGTACTTGTCATCCAAAATCGTGTTTACAACAAGATTATTTAAACCACTGAATAAACTTTCTTTTGCAATGCGGAGTATTCCAGTCAAAATGCCAAATTCCAGATTCTCATTGTCTTTTAAAGCGGAGGAGAAAAGATTCCGCATAAAACCGACAACTTCATTATAATAATGATATAAGTGTCCTTGCTGGATTGGCGTGTCGTACTCATCAATAATAATAATAACTTTCTGGTTATAATGTGTGGCAAGTAAAGAAGAAAGTTTGCCAAGAGCAAACTGATAATCGGTAGAATCGGCGACATCATTTATGAGATTGTGAATGTATTTTTTGTCGTATTCATTAATTGCTTTGCTTGATAAAAGTTCTATATGGCGAAGAAATTCTTCTTTTAAGGTAAAACACAGACTGCGGTACATATCAGCCCAGTTAGTCTGATGCGCATCTTTAAAAGAAAGAAAAATGACCGGATAAGTCCCCTGAAGCTGCTTGTAAGCATCTCCGCAATCCCAGATTTTTTTATCTGAAAAATATATGGATGTATCTGTGGATGTTTTTTCAAAATAGGTTCGGATCATGTCCATGGTAAGTGTCTTCCCAAAACGGCGCGGTCTTGTGAAAAGATAAACCTTGCTGTGGTCGTCAATTATATCTTTTATGAGAAGCGTCTTGTCGACATAATAGCATTCTTTGGAAACTTCTTTATACGAAGTGATTCCAACCGGACATGGAAGTAATCTGCCGGACAAAGGTGGGTTTTGTTTGTTTCGAAGGATTTCCGGTTTTGTTGTATCAGAAGGGATCAACCAGTATCTTCCTTCTTTGTATGCACCGTTAATAAAACCGGCAGTGCAGAGCTGATTTACCCTCCGGGGAGTAATTCCCCAAAGCTGGGCAATATCTTTTGCCTTCAAAAATTTTTTATCCATTATAATCCCTCCATTGCATATGCAATCATTCTATATTTCCTATAATATGATATTTTCGGGAAATTAACAAGAAATAAAAACATAATTTCCCTAAAAACGGGAAATTAACAAGAGAAAAAGACTGCCAATTTCTGGACAGTCTTTTCAAAAGTTGCCGGTTATATGATCGGCAGTCTTAATTATTTGTGAAATAATCAGGATACATTGTTAGCAATTCTTTTTTCTCCGATAAATGCCGGGTTAAATGCCGGGTCATAAGCATTTCTGCCATTTCACTATCATGTCGTCTGATTGCATACAAAATATCTTCGTGGTCTTTTAATACATAATCGTGTTGCTTTGATTTTATGGAAAGGGAGCGGAGACGGTCAAAGTGAACCATCTGTTCCTTGATAATATGGTAAGACCACATTTTATCTGCAGCGCGGAACAACAGCTCATGAAATTCATTGTCTAATTCCAGAAAAGTCTCTCGATCCTTCTGTTCGAGGCTGCGCTGCTGCTTTTTTATATTATAATCAAGGGCGTCCATATCAGCATCTGCAATCTTATCACACAGAAGCTTTAAAATTGCATTTTCCGTTACAAGCCGTAAAAAACGCGATTCTTCTACGATATTGTAATCAATTTTGGAAATATAGCTGCCGCGCTGTGGTAGGATTTCAACCAGACCGATGCGGTTTAATTCAATTAAAGCTTCGCGGACCGGTGTCCTTGACAAGGACAGTGTGGTGGAAAGCTCATTTTCACTGACAGCGGTTCCGGGCTGCAATTCCAGATGAATGATGTTATATAAGAGCACTCTGACAGCATAGGATCTGGAATTTTCAGAGCGTTCCTTTTGAAGAATGACCATTTTTTCTCCCCATTTCCTTAATAATATACTAGTATACTATCAAATAAAAACTTTTGCCAGATAATTTTTAAAAATCAAAAGTAAAAACAATTTTGCGGATGGAAGGATCTCTGCTGTCAACAAAATCGAAAGCCTCCTGCGCTTTTGTAAGCGGAAATGTATGCGAAATAGAATTGTTCAGGTCAAGAGTACCTTCCTTGATCATCTCAATCGCTTTTCCGAACATTTTATTCTGGAGACGGGAACCTCTCACATCCAGCTCTTTGGAAGTGATCAGGAACTGGTTTACTTCGGTTGGAGCGGTGGAAAAGCCCATAGTGATAACACGACCGGCATTACCAGTAGCCTGAAGTAATAACAAGAGAGAATTTTTTACACATGCGGCATCAATAGAAACAGTGGAACCTCTGCCGTGTGTGTATTCTAACACCTTCGCCTGAAAATCTTCGGTTGCAGCATTGATTGTAAACTGTGCGCCATGTTCTCTGGCTTCTGCGAGTTTGTCATCCATAATATCTGCTACAATGATATGGTCACAGATTGTATGTGCAATTTTTAAAATTGAGCTTCCAAGTGCGCCAGCACCATAAATAAGAAGCATGTCGTCTTTTTCAAGTTCAGCACGGGTGCAGGACTGGATAGCGATGGTAGTCGGCTCGATCATAACGGCATCCTGATCGGAGAGTGAATCCGGAAGAAGATAGCAGTCAGATTCAGGAACAGCGATATATTCGCGGTAACCACCATCAATATGTACGCCTCTTACTTTGAGGTTGTCACATACATTTCCACGGTTTTTGGAACATGGGTAGCAGTGACCACAGCTTGTTACCTGATTGATGATAACACGGTCGCCTATTTTTAAAGAAGAAACAGTATCTCCAACCTCTGCAACGACACCAACCATTTCGTGTCCGATAATACGCGGATAAGTAGCTGCAGCATTGGTGCCATGATAAATTCCAACATCAGATCCGCAGATTCCCGCAGCGGTCATTTTTACTAATACATTATTTTTAGAATCAATAACAGGTTTTTCAATATCAATTACTTCTAATTGATTAGGTTTTACAATTTGTACGGCTTTCATAATAGTCTCCTTATCTTATAGATGATGAATTATTTATGAACGCCACAAAACAACTTACATACTAGTATTCTACATAAAAGAAAAAAGAAGTCAATATGAAAAGAAAAAACGAAACAATATTATGCAATATGTACAAAAAATAAGATGATAATATGTTAAAATACACATATTGAAAAAAATAGACAAATGAACTACCATACTAGCATACAAACAAAACGCCAGAAACAACTTACAAACATTTCATTTAGGAGGAAAATGATTATGGGACTTGCAAAGGCAATCAAAAGAGGCGCAAGTGCATTACTGATCGGTTCAATGATGACAGGACTTTTTACAGGCTGCTCAGCGACCGGTGAAAACAGTGGAGGTAAATTAGTAAAAATTGCGGTCTGTGTATCAGATCAGACACCAGCCGCACAGGCATTGACAGATGTGTTTAAACCGATGGTGGAAGAGGCGACCGATGGACGTTATGATATCCAGATTTATAATTCCGGTGTACTTGGAAGCGAAAAGGTAACATATGACTATACGAAAAGTGGAATCGTGGAAATGTGCGTAGTCGGAACAACCATGTGGTCTGAAACACCGAAAATGACAATCCCTGATTTTCCATTTCTGTTTGACAGCGTGGAACACGCAAGAGTCTGCTATCAGGGAGAACTGGGTGAATATATTGCAGAAGACCTTGAGAGTACACAGCCATTGAAGCTGCTTTCCTGGTATCCAAATGGAGCCAGAGTGTTTACATCTAATAAGAAGCTGGAAAGCCTTGATGATTTTAACGGACAGAAGCTCAGAATGCCAAACAATCCAATTCATGTAAAACTTGCCGAAAGTCTTGGAGCTAATGTTGTTATTATGGATATGGGTGAAGTGTTTACTGCATTGGAACAGGGAGTGGCAGATGGACAGGATAATCCGCTTGCTACGGTAAAGACAGAAGGCTGGTATGAAGTTCAGGATTATGTTTATGACACAAATCATATCATTGCATCCTTGGAGCTGTTTGCTGGTGAGGAATTCTGGAACAGTTTAAGTGAAGAAGATCAGGAAGCGTTTGAAAAGGCTTCGGAGGCAGCGTCAGACTATGCATGGGATTTATATGAGGAGCAGCTTTCAGATGATAAACAGTTTATGAAAGATAACGGACTGATCGTTACAGAACTCTCCGATGAGGACAGAGAAGCGATGAAAGAGAAAATACAGCCGGTTTACGATTATCTGAATGCACAGTATGACTGGGTAGATGATGTCAGAAAAATGGTAGATGACATTAAAGTAGAGTAAGGAGAAGCAGACTATGAACAAATTAGTAGATAAGCTATTCAAAGGTATTGACTATTTTACAGGTATTCTTACCGGCTTAATGGTGTTCTTTGTATTTTTAAATGTTGTACTTCGAACCTTTTTTAATGCCGGGCTGACATGGTCAGAAGAACTGGCAAGATACCTTTTTGTATACGTTACCTATATCGGAGCAATCAGTGCAATGCGTGCTAATGCACATCTGGGAGTGGATACACTCATCAGCAGAATGAAGCCGCAGGTGCAGATAGTAATGTATATTGTTTCCCAGACAATTATTGCGATCTTAATGATTATTTTAGTGTGGGGTTCTGAAAAAATGGTGGCACAGAATACCGCCTCAAGAACAGCAGCACTCGGGATTCCATATTCTGTATTATATTTTGCTGGAATCATCACAGGCGTGGCAATTGCGATCATGGCGGTGATAAACATCGTCCATGCGCTGAAAAATCCATCTGAAATATCAGAGATTGTTACGATGAGCACTTCGGATGATGATGAGATCGCTGCAGAGGCAAAAGATGGTGCAGAGAATCTTTCGGATGAAGAATATGCAAGAAGACTGAGAGAAGAGGGAGGAAAATAACATGACATTAGTAATATTTTTAGCTGCCCTGATCGGTGGTATGCTGATTGGACTTCCAATCTGCTTCGCACTTTTATTCAGTGGTGTTTGTATGATGTTATATCTGAATGGCTTTAATGCCCAGATTTTATCACAGAATTTATTTTCTGGTGCAGATTCCTTTTCCATGATGGCAGTTCCGTTTTTTATCATGGCAGGTGAATTTATGAACCGCGGCGGTATTACAAAGCGTATTGTAAATGCAGCGAATGCGATTATCGGACATGTCCGCGGCGGACTGGGCTATGTTGCAATCATGGCAATTCTCTTATTTGCAAGTATGATCGGATCAGCTGTTGCTTCCACTGCATTCCTTGGAGCAATCCTCATTCCTATGATGGTACGTGCCGGTTATAAGCGTGATACCTGTACCGGACTGATCGCAGCAGGAAATATTTTATCGCCGATCATGCCGCCGTCTGTACCAATGATTATCTTTGGCGTGCAGGCAGGTGTTTCCGTTACAAAATTATTTATGGGTGGTATTGCACCGGCTGTATATTTATCAGGTGCTTTGTGTGTATTATGGTTCTTTATTGCGAAAAAAGACAACCTCGCAAAAGCAGAGAGACAGTCTGCAAAACAGGTTGCAAAAGCATTGCTTGACGGACTTTGGGCATTGATTCTTCCGGTGTTTATTCTTGTTGGACTGCGCAGTGGTAAATTTACACCGACAGAGGCTGGAGTTATCGCAGCAGTATATGCATTAGTGATCGGACTGTTTGTATACAAAGAATTAAAAATCAGCATGCTGATGGAATGCCTTGTTTCTGCGGCAAAGTCATCTTCTGTAATCATGTTTCTTGCTGCAGCAGCAATGGTATCTTCTTGGATGATGACAGTGGCAAATGTTCCATCCATTGTTACGGGAATTTTAGCACCATTTATTGAGCATCCAGTAGCATTAATGCTAATTATCTGCCTGATCGTGCTCCTTGTTGGAACTTCCATGGATGTAACGCCTACCATTATGATCCTGACACCTGTATTACTGCCGGCAGTGAAAGCAGCAGGAATCGATGTTGCATATTTTGGAGTGGTATTTATCTTAATGACGGTTTTAGGTTTACTTACACCACCGGTAGGAACAGTATTAAATGTTGCCTGCGGCGCAGGAAAAATCAACATGGAGAGAATGGTAAAATCGATATGGCCGTTCCTTCTGGCTGAGGTAGTGATATTACTGCTTATGGTTTTGTTCCCGTCTCTTGTGACGGTTCCGATGAACTTTTTCCTCGGATAAATCAGTGATTGCGGAGTTTTGATTCAGGTTAAAACTTCGCAGTTGTTTTTGAATATAACAGATAGAAATGGAGATCAGAAAAATGGAAATGACAATGAGATGGTTCGGAAAAGATTATGATACCGTCACCTTGGAACAGATAAAACAGACACGCTATGCAACCGGGATCATTACTACATTATATAATAAAATGCCGGGAGAAGTGTGGAATCTGGATGAAATTCTTGCAATGAAAAAAGAGGTTGAGGACGCAGGCCTTCATCTGGCAGGAATTGAGAGTGTCAATGTCAGCGATGCAATCAAGACAGGCGGAGCGGGCAGAGACCATGATATCCAGGCATATATTGAGACATTAGAAAATCTCGGAAAAGCAGATATCCATATGGTTTGCTATAACTTCATGCCGGTATTTGACTGGACAAGAACAGAACTTGACCGTGTGAGAGAAGATGGTTCTACGGTAATGGCATATAATCAGGATGCAATTGATAAAATGGACCCGGAGAAAATGTTTGATGCGATCAAAGATGACATGAATGGAACAGTCATGCCGGGCTGGGAGCCGGAGCGAATGGCAAAAATCAAGGATTTATTTGCATTATATAAAGGAATCGATGAGGATCAGCTTTTTGAGAATCTGAAATATTTTCTGGAAGCAATCATGCCGGTTTGCGACAAATATGATATAAATATGGCAATTCACCCGGATGATCCGGGCTGGAGTGTGTTCGGTCTGCCGAGAATCATTTCATCACAGGAAAAATTAAAACGAATGATGGATATGGTGCCAAATAAGCATAACGGTGTGACATTCTGCATGGGCTCGTATGGAACAAACTTAAATAACGACCTGATCGCAACCATTCATATGTTAAAAGGCAGAATCCATTTTGCACATATCAGAAACCTGAGATTTAACGATGGAATGAGAGACTTTGAGGAGAGCGCACATCTCAGCGAGGATGGCACATTTGATATGTATGCCATTATCAAAGCGCTTTATGAAGATGGGTTTGATGGCCCAATCCGTCCGGATCACGGAAGAATGATCTGGGGAGAAAAAGCAATGCCGGGGTATGGACTTTATGACCGTGCATTAGGCGCAGCATATCTTCGCGGACTGTGGGAAGCTGCAAAAAAGGAAGGAGAGCAGAGATGAAACTGACATTACAGGGTTTGCAGGAAAAAGAACAGTGGAAAAACGCAGGAATCGGACTTCCTTCTTATGATATTGAAAAAGTGGCAGAAGAGACAAAGAAAAACCCGGTGTGGGTACATTTTGGAGCCGGAAATATTTTCCGTATTTTTATCGGAGGGATCGCAGATACACTGATATCTTCCGGAGAGATGAAAAAAGGGATTACCTGTGTGGAAACGTTTGATTTCGATGTGGTAGATAAAATATACAGACCGTATGATAACCTCGTTTTAGCTGTGACATTAAAAGCCGACGGCTCAACGGATAAAAAGGTGCTAGGTTCTCTGGCAGAGGCAATCAAAGCGCAGTCAGAAGTGCCGGAGGAGTGGGATCGGTTAAAAGAAATCTTTTCCGATAAAAATCTCCAGATGATCTCATTTACCATCACGGAGAAAGGATATGCGTTGAAGGGAGTGGATGGAAATTATTTTCCATTTATTCAGAAAGATATTGACAACGGACCTGAAAAACCGGTGTCTGCAATGGCGGTTGTCTGCGCATTGCTGTACGAGCGTTTTCAGGCAGGAAAGGCTCCTCTTGCAGTAGTTTCCATGGATAACTGCTCTCACAATGGAGAAAAATTAAGAAATTCCATTCTGACTATGGCAAAAGAGTGGGAGAAAAAAGGATATGTAACAGGCGAGTTTGTAAATTACATTTCAGATGAAGATCAGGTGTCATTCCCATGGTCAATGATCGATAAGATCACCCCAAGACCGGCAGAATCCGTCTGCAGATCTTTGGAGGAACTTGGCATTGAGGATATTGCACCGGTCATCACTTCAAAAAATACATACATAGCGCCGTTTGTAAACGCAGAGGGACCACAGTATCTTGTGATCGAAGATCATTTTCCGAATGGCAGACCTGCATTGGAAAAGGCAGGCGTCTATATGACAGACCGGGATACTGTAAATAAAGTAGAGCGCATGAAAGTTACAACCTGCTTAAATCCACTGCATACAGCACTTGCAGTCTACGGATGCGTTTTAGGTTATACCCTGATCGCAGACGAAATGAAAGATGAGGAACTGAACAGGCTTGTCCATGAAATCGGCCCTGTAGAGGGAATGCCGGTGGTTACAGATCCGGGTATCTTATCACCGGAAGCTTTTGTGGATGAAGTTATCAATGTGCGTATTCCAAACCCGTTTATGCCTGATACGCCGCAGCGTATCGCAACAGATACCTCCCAGAAAGTGGGCATTCGCTACGGCGAAACGATCAAAGCCTATGTGGCTCAGTATGGGGATGCGAAGAAGCTAAAAGCAATTCCACTTGCAATTGCAGGATGGTGCAGATATCTGCTTGGCGTCGATGATAAGGGAGAAAAGTTTGAATTATCTTCTGATCCAATGCTTGCAGAATTAACAGCTGCCTTAAAAGATGTAAAATTTGGTGAGAAAGAATCCTATACAGGACAGTTAAAGAGTATTTTATCCAATGAAAATATTTTCGGCATCGATCTTTACAAAGCCGGTATCGGAGAGAAAATTGAAGAATTATTTGTAAAAGAAATCGCAGGCCCGGGCGCAGTGCGCAAGACTTTGAAAGAAAATCTGACAGATTAAACAAATCAAAAACTAAGCCAGAGGAAAAACATGAAAATTCCTCTGGCTTAATTTTTTTAAATCCCTTGACAGAATATAAGCAATCCGTTACTCTAAAAATGCGTAAAGCAAAAATCTTTTTTTATCAAATGAGTGAAATCATATATGCTGGATCGGCATGGATTCCCAATATCCACAACTATATAGCAAATGGTAAGTGAACATGAGTTTATTATTGAAAGAAAAATGCAGTACATAGTATAATAGAAGGAGAATATTATTGTTAGAAGAAAAAAGAAATAACAAACCAGATGTAGTATTAAAAAAGTATTGGGAAAACAAGGAACGGTTTTCAGATTTTTTTAATGCGGTTCTGTTTGATGGAAAAACGGTTATCAGACCGGAAGAATTAGAAGATTTAGATACAGATGAATCTTCTATATTGGAGCATAAAAATTATGCAGAAACACTGAAAGCTTCACGGGATAATATTGCAATTTGCAAGAAATCTACCAGATATGGGATCAATTTTGTGATGCTTGGGATGGAGAGTCAGGAACATATTCATTACGCAATGCCTATGAGAATAATGGGTTATGACTATGGAGCATACAAAAAGCAGTATGATAATAATGCAGTAAAGTATAAGAATGGCAAGGGATTATCTTCGGATGAATTTTTGTCTAAAATGAGAAAAACAGACAAATTTATACCAGTGATCACGGCTGTTATTTATTATGGTGAACGACCGTGGGATGGCGCAGTATCATTACATGGGATGTTAGATATTCCCAAGCAATTCAGTCGTTATGTAAATGATTATAAAATGATATTGATCGAGGCTGGAAATAATAATTTAAAGTTACATAATGTCAACAACAGAGACTTGTTCAATTTAGTGGGAATGTTGATCAATAAAAGGGAGACACCTGGAAAAAGAAAAGAGCAGGCGATTCATTATGTTAAAAAGAATCATGTCGATACAACTGTGATCAGGACAGTGACAAGTGTAATGAACAGTAAACTGGATTATCAATTATTGGAGCGGAAAGGAGAAAATGAAATGTTTACCGTATTTGAAGAGACATGGAAAGAGGGAGAACAGGCAGGAAGAGCGGAAGGAAGAGCGGAAGAAATCATTGCGGCAGGATATGAATTTGGTCTTTCAGAGAAAACCATTTTAGAACGTTTACAGAAAAAACTTGCAATAACTCCGCAGCAAGCCCAGGAATATCTTGCAACTTACACAAAAGAGACCGAGCAGCGTTGCTAAATTATAAATGCTGCGTCGTTTATTAGAAGAACTACTATAAAACCTCTGATTTTTCAAAAATTAGTTCTTTTTATAACACTTTATGTAACGCCCTGAATGTTATAGTTAGTATAACAAAAAGGATAAATATGTTTTTTTGCAGCCTTGGCAAAAGTGCAGCGAGATAAACATTAAAATGGAAGGAAGAGGTTTACACAGATGAAAAAGGAAATGATGGAAAACGCTACAGGCGTAAAATTAACCAAAAAAGCCAGCAAAAACGTGATCAGATCATTATCGGTCGGACTGGCAGCAATGATGGCATTATCTACTCCGATTGCAGCATTTGCTGAGGATGCAGATGGACAGAATAGCAGTGAAACAACACCGGAAGAGAGTACAACAACTGTAACAACACAGAAATCTGCAGCAGAACAGGTGGGAGAAGTTCAGAAAGCCGCTGAAGAAACGAGCAAAACAACAGAAGCAGCAAAGGATGCGGTAAATGCAGCAGTTGATACAACAATTGCGGATGACAGTGGCGCAGACCAGACAACAAAAGATGCAGCAGGCGTATTGGATGCTACCGCAAACGGAACATTCGAAGGCGGTACAGATGTGAATGTGGCAGAAGAAATAGTTGACAAAACAATGGATCGCATAAAAGATGCGTCAGATGCCGCAGCAGATACCGACGCAGCTCTTGATAAGGCAGATAAAAAAGCAGATGAGGCAAATACAATTGCGGATGATGCAAAGAAAGAGCAGCAGGAAGCACAAGACGCATTTGATAAAGCACAAGCCGGAATTGATTCTGCAACAGACATTGAGGAGGCGAAGAATGCTTACAATCAGGCAGCTGGTATTGTAGGCGATGCACAGAAAGCGTATGAGACTGCCAAAGCAGCTTATGACAGCAAAGTAGCCGAATACAATACAGCGTTAGACGAGCTTAAGGCGGCACAGGCAGCTTATGATACAGCAGTTGCCGAAGCAAGTACCGAGGCAGCGGCAGCCGCAGCAAATCTTGCAGCAGTTCAGGAGAAAGCGAAGGCTCTTCAGGAGGCAGCAGAGGAAGCAAAAACAGCAATTCCGGAGCTTACCGATGCACAGAAAGCAGCACTTGAGATCATCGCTCTGGAAAAAGAACGTGCAGGGGATACCTCCACAAACTGGAGAAAAGAAGATGAGCTGTTCAAAGTGATCCTTAAGAATTACTACATTCCGGAACTTGCCAAGGGAGAACTTGTTGACTGCAAGTGGACCTGGAATCGGAATGATAACAAAAACTATTGTGAGGTGACTTACAAAGATGTGGCAGGTGACACACAAACCGTATATCTGAACTACAAGCTCAACGATACCCGCGATGATCTTGTTATTTTCGAGAAGGCAGAAGAAGTGGTTTCCTATGATGTGAAGGGCACAGACGGAAGCCTTGCATTCAATATCAATGCAGAGAACTTCCCGGCAGATAAGCTTCAGAATGATCAGGATACCGCAGTTTATGAGAATAACGGAGTGGTATACACAATCGTAAATATAGGTGGACAGTTCTATGTGGTCGACTCAGCTTCTAAGGACGTTGAGGTGAACGATAACTATAACAGTGAACAATATGAAACTTCCGGTGAGAAAAAGACCACCTATTCAGTGGATGAAAATGGCAAACTGGTCAAAACGGTAAAACAAAACGTTTCCGAGATTACATACACGGAAACTAAATTATCTTCTGATAAGACATATGACAATGTCGAGGCAGCAGAAAAGGATCTGGCCGATAAAAAAGCAGCATTGAAAGACGGAGATAAAGATGTCGAGACGTCCATGAGCGCAACAGCGACTGCAGATGTGACCGTAAGCCAGAAAACTACATTTACGACAACTATTGATTTATCGAAAATTGTTGTTGAAATGAAAAAAATCAATAATGATAACGATAAATACGAGAAGAAAAATGCCGAGATTGCAGCAAAGGAACTTTTTGCTAAATTCACCAACAAAGAGGCGTTAGAGAACCTGCTTGGCGGCGATTATAAGATCGAAAGTATTAATACAGATAATGCAAAAGTGAATGCTGTAGATAAGTACAAAAATACTTCCGGCAGATGGGTAGACTGGGGTGCAGATTCTGCTGCTTATAAAAACGTATTTTCAGGCACGATCGTTATTACTTATTCGCAGACAGTGACTGCAAAAGCAAACGCTGTGGAATCCAAGACAAATGCTGTAAATGCAGCAGACAATACGAATCTGGAAGCGTTAAAGGATCAGGTATATGATGCTGCAAAAGCAGATGCAGAAAAACTTCTTGGAGATGCGGTTTCCCAGAATAAGAAGATTAAAGACAACCTGAAAACGGGAGAACTGCATATTAACGGTTATGAAGGCTGGAATGGAAAACATAACTCCAACGTAGCAATCAAAATCCATTATGCCGATGACACATTCACAGAGGGAGAGAAGACAACGGATCAGGCAGTTGTTGACGAGAAGAACAGCTCCACAACCTTATCCGTTTCCTACACCGGAACTTATCAGCAGAAAAATTCCAAAGATCTTGGTGCGCAGACCGTGGAAACACAGAAATACAATCAGACTGCCAAGGCAGAGGAAAAAACAGCTTATACAAGCAACAAATATTATGATGAATATAAGAAAACAGGAGAAATCAATGAAGGAATCTGGCTCACCGGAAAAGATGATAATCGTTTCCCGGGACATGAAAGCTTAAAGAGCTTCTATGATTTCAAAGATGCAGCATTAAAAGCGGAGGCTGAAAGAGCAGAGAAAGTAGCAAAAGCGGATGCGATCATTGACGCAGCAAAGAATGCGGTGGAAAAAGTTGATAAAGCAAAAGCAGATGCGGACAGCTTAAAGGATAAGCTTACAGCACTTCTTGCAAGCCAGAACTACACAGCAGATCAGGTAAAAGAGTTAGAGGGACAGATCAGCGCGGCAGAGATAAAATTAAAAGAGGCAGAGGACATGGCAAAAGACCTGACAGATAAGTTAGGAATTGCAGGAGAAACACTGGCTGATAAGATCACAGAACTCACCCCTGCACCGGCTCCGGGCGAAGGCGGTTCCACAACGACACCGGGCGGCACAACTAGCCCATCCGGCACTGAGACCACACCGGGCGGCGCAGCCACAACACCTGCAGGCACTGTAACTACAGCAGCGGCTCCGGCAAGTGCAGTCACAACCGTTACAACAGCCACAGCAGCTGCAGCACCGGTTGAGATCGCAGAGACACCGGTAGCGCTTGCAGCAGCTGCAACACCGGCGGCAGCAACGAGAACAGCAGCGGTTGCAAATGCAAATGCCGCAGCTGATACAGATGCGGACGCTGACACAGATGTGACAATTGCGGACGAGGAGACACCTCTTGCAGCGAACGGAGCACAGGAGAGCTCGACAATTGCCGATGAAGAAACTCCACTTGCAGCAGAGGCTGGCGCAGTGAAAAACATGCAGCAGGAGAAAATGTCCTGGTGGTGGTTACTCATCATTGCACTTCTTGGTGTAACCGGCGAGGAAATGTACCGCAGAAATAAAAAGAAAAAAGCAGAAGCAGCTCAGAAAGATGAGAAATAAATTTTAACAGTAAGGCGCATCCAAAAGGTGCGCCTTTTCTAAAACATCCATTGCAAAAAAATAAAATACGGAGTATTCTGAAAACAGGAAAAATATGATCCGTAATTTGTATACAAGGAAACAAAATCTATGAAAAAAAAGAAAACACTCATAATCTGCATGCTTCTTGGCATAATGCTCCTGACTTCCTGCGGAAAAACAGATCATCAGGATCAGGCGCCAGTCGCCACGGAGCAGACATCCGGAGACAGCCGGCAAACGACAGAAGAACCTGCGGAAACCGTCGGCGGATCGGAAGAGTCAACGGAAGTAGCCGGGACAGCCCAAGCGGCAGCAGAAGCCGTGGAAAGCACAGAATCTTCTGAATATGCAGAACGTAAAAGCATCATCATCACAGCCACAAACGAGTGCGGCATCGACATTGGGATGTTTTCTGTGATCGATCCGATTAGCGGCGAACAATACAATATCAGTGCAATCGCAGATGGACAGTCTGTTTCCATGCCGGTAGAGTGGCCGGTGGAGATCACAGATTTTCAGTGGGCACTTTATAATCAGAACGGCGAACTCTGCGTTGAGGCGACCACGGATATCAGCCAGGCGGAGAGCGGAGTGACCTTGCTTCTCACCGGAGACGGAAATCTGGATGATGTACAGGAGATCTTTGAATAATGCAGACGATCTGATACAGACAATTCTGCCTGTATAGGGCAGTCAGGACAGAAATGATAAAAACAGGGGGTACTCATGGAAGAAAGAAGAGAAATATCGAGGGTAGAATACAAGACAAATGGTGTTGTCGTAATCTGCGATACACAGGAAAAAATATACGTGGACGTGAAAGACATCAGTCCGTTAGGCATGGGAATCTGTGTGCCGGAGGGGCATGAAGGCCTTCTCGGAAAACAGGTGATCGTTGTGGCAGAAACACTGATCATGTATGCGGAGGTTTCCCGCGAAGAAAAGCAGGAAGACGGCTCCACATTCATTGGTGTGCATGCGATAAAATTTACAGATGACGTTCTGCAGTATCTGTTTTCACACATTGGCTGATGAAACTAATCTTCTAAGCTCGCAGTTCCCAAGCAGCTGATCCCAGAAATGCTCAAGAGGAATCTCTTCATACTGGCAGATCAGGCTGCAGTCTAAGGCTCCATGGGCGACGATCAGTACATTTTTTCCGGAAACAAATTCCGGCGTTAAAACATCATGGATAAAAGAGCCGCTGCGGGCATACAAATGCTCAAGACTTTCCGCACCATCTACAGCATGATAATGGACAGGATCATGGAACAACGTGTATACCGGACATTCCGGTTTCTGTGTGACATGTTCTGTTCCTTCATACATGCCAAATCCCATCTCGCGGAGACGGTCGTCCGTCAGGATCGGTGTGCCGCTCCCTTCCAGAAAAATTTCAGCAGTCTCCTGCGCACGCTGTAAGGGAGAACAATAGCAGATATCAAATCGCAGATCCCCATACTTTTTCCGCGCGTCTCTCGCCATCTGGCGACCTTCTTCATTTAAAGGAATATCTTCGCTTCCCTGCAGGCGGTGGACTGCATTCCAGTCAGTTTTTCCGTGTCTCATGATATATAACATAATAAACAATATCCTTTCTTCTTATAATAGTAAAAATCATAAACGCATTGCGGACTCAATTCCCGGTGCGATTGAATTATATCCTATATTTTGTTAAAATGAAACCCTGATCAGATAACAACAGCGGCACAAAGCAGGAAATTGCATGACAGCTATTAATTTTACAGGAAAACTACCGATATATGATTTAGAAAAATAAGCGTTCCGGCATTTGTAGAGATCCGGACCGCAACCATGGAAGAACACAAGCTTATGCACACGGAGGTGTAGAACAATGGCAATAGAGGCTATGAAAGGGGCAGGGATGTCCTACGCGGGAAGTTCATCCGCATCAGATGTAAAAGCAGAGAGTCAGGCAAAAGTGGAAACTGCATCCAACGCAGCAGCTTCTGACGATCTCATGAAGAAAACCATTCAGATCGACACGAAAGAGACTGACAAAAACGGCAAAGACGGAAACCGGGATGACGGTCAGGCAAAGCAGACGATCTCCGAGAATTCCCAGATCAGGAAAGCAGTTGACGAGATCAATAAGAAGGCGCACAATTCCGAGGCAGTCTTCGGAATCCATGAAGCAACCAACCGTGTCACCATCAAGATCGTTGACAAAGACACGAAGAAAGTCCTGAAAGAATATCCGCCGGAGAAAACCCTGGACATGATCGCAAAAGTCTGGGAGATGGCAGGATTATTAGTGGATCAGAAACTGTAGATCACTGTCCAGAAGGCAGGAACAGCAATAGACAAGTGACAGATGCAAACAGAAAAAGATATAAACAAGTTACAAAACTGAAAGGAGCAGGATTATGCCAATCAGAATCACAGGTTTGAACTCAGGATTAGATACCGAAGCGATTATCTCTGCATTAGTATCTTCTTACAGTTACAAGACCAATAAATACAAAAAAGCACAGACCAAGCTCTCTTGGAAACAGGACGCATGGAAGACTTTAAACACAAAAGTTTACAGCTTCTATACAAGCTTGGACAGTCTGCGTTTCTCTAAAAACTACAATTTGAAATCAACCAAAGTATCTGATTCCACAAAAGCGACGGTTACAGCCAGCAGCTCTGCACCAAACGGTACCCAGAAGCTCAACATCCTTAAGGTAGCACAGGCAGGATACTTGACCGGTGGTAAATTAGATGACAGCACTACAACCGGAACCACACTCGCTGAGTTGGGCTACACAGGCGGAAACGGTACGATCACCTTGACAAAAGGTGATGGCACAAAGAAGACTATCGAAGTCAGCCAGGGCACTACGGTCAACAGCTTTATCAATTCTTTGAAAGAAGCCGGCGTGAATGCAAGCTATGATGATATCAACAAACGTATCTTCGTGAGCTCTAAAGATACCGGTAAGGACAATGACTTTACATTGACCGGTGGCAATGTGGATGGGGCGAATGCGTTGACGAAACTGGGATTGAATGTAAAATCAGATGCAACAGACGCAACCTATAAAACCTACATGCAGTATTATGGTGATGGAACGCAGTCAGGTATCACAGCAAAAGTAAATGAAGCGATCAAAGCCTATCAGGATGCCCAGACCGCATATAAGACAGCTGATGCCAAGAACAGCAACATAAGCGCAGGCTATGGTTATGCATCTGCGTATGCGGCAATGAAAGATGCATTTGCAAAGAGCGGATTAAGTGAGGCAGAGCAGGATCAGATGGTGAAGCTGGTGCAGATGTCCGCAACGGATCGCGCACAGTCTGTCATGGACAGCAATGGCAATATTTATAAGACTGAAAAGACAAACGATGATGGAAGCGTCATTTATTCTTATACAGATGCAAGTGGGAATAAAAGCTACATCCAGAGTGAGACAACTGATTCTGTAACAAAATATTATACTGCTACAGCAAGTGAAGTAAAATACAACAAGATCACTGCATCAGACGGCAATGAGTACAGCGAAGATGAGAACGGACTTTATGTAGATAAAGAAGGAAAAAAATATTTTGTGGATGGCAGCAATTTAGTTGAGACAACAGGAAGAAAAGTCAACGGCAGCTGGGAAAAGACAGCTGATGGGAAAACGGTCGCTTTTGAAGCCAGCAAAAAAGAAGAGGCGACAAAGACCGTTTATACCAAGGACTCTAACGAGTTGAGCAACGCAAAATCCGGAACGACCGCTTATACAGATCTGGCAAAAAAGGCACAGGATGAAATGAAATTGTCAGACGAAGATATGAGTTCATATCTCTCTACATTGGCAACGAATGTCGGCACAGTGAATACTTATGAAAATACGGCTGATACCACTTTAGAGGATAGTAATGAGTATTCCAGAAAGAGCATTATCGATAAAGTACATACGGCTTATGCCCAAAATGCGGCACAGGGCGTAACAGACCTTACCAATACATTTGCCGCAGCTATCGCCACCAACAAAACGACAATGAATACCAGCCAGAAGACCATGGATAATAATCAGGTGCTCGCTGATATTGCCGCAATGGAAGACAGTACAGAAAAAGATGCTGCGATTGCTTCATTTGTAAAACAGGTACAGTCAGCACACGACATTGCAAATAACACAAGTATTGAATACAATACAGATGCCAGGAAAATCGATGGCTGTGATTCTGAGATCTATTTAAATGGAATCAAATACACAGGAAGCTCTAACAGCTATTCCATCAACGGCTTAAATATTACGGCACAGGTAGTTACCGATACCGATGGAAAGGCAAGTGATGCGAATGCAATCAGTATCACAACATCTACTGACACGCAGGGAATCTATGATAAGATTAAGGACTTCCTGTCACAGTACAACAGGCTGATCAATGAGATCACATCCCTGTACAATGCAGATTCCGCAAAGGGCTATGAACCGCTGACAGATGATGAAAAAGATGCAATGTCTGACACAGAAGTAGAGAAATGGGAGCAGAAAATCAAAGATTCTCTGCTGAGACGTGACGATAATCTGGAAAGCCTTATGAGTGCCATGACTTCTGCAATGAGCGGTGCGGTTGAGGTAAACGGAAAGAAAATGTATTTGTCCAATTTCGGAATCAAGACATTGGGTTATCTGAATGCACCAAAGAATCATCAGAATGCATATCATATTGATGGTGATGAGGATGATGCTAATTCTTCCGGTAATGCAGATAAGCTGATGACTGCAATTACTAATGATCCGGATACAGTGATCAATTTCATGCAGGGACTGGCGTCTAATCTTTACAATTCGGTTCATAAGAAAATGCAGACATCATCATTAAGCAGTATTTATACAGTTTATAATGATAAAGAGATGGCATCAGAGTATAGCGATTATACAGATCTGATCAAGAAATGGGAAGAAAAATTACAGGACAAAGAAGATTATTATTATAAAAAATTCTCTTCGATGGAGACGGCACTTTCTAAACTGAACAGCCAGACATCATCATTAAGTGGTTTATTTGGCAGTTGATGTATGAGATAATGAGCGAAAGTGAGAATTACAAAGCAGAGCAGATATAAATTTATCTGCTCTGCTTAATACACAATAAAGACCAGGAGGGTATTATGTTAGCGAATCAGGGATATGCAGCGTATGCTAACAACAAAATTATGACAGCATCACCGGCGGAGCTGACACTGATGCTGTATGAAGGAGCAATTAAATTTGCCAATCTTGCAATCGTCGGGATTGAGGAAAAGGATATTCAGAAAGCACATACGAATATTATCAAAGTAGAACGGATTATTGAAGAATTTCAATCCACATTGGATCATAAATATCCGGTTGCAAAAGACTTTGACGAGGTATATTCGTATCTGATGATCAGGCTTCGCGAAGCTAATATAAAAAAAGACAAAGAGATTATGGAAGAAGTGTTAAAACATCTGCGTACCATGCGCGACACCTGGAAAGAAGTGATGCGTACCGGCAGAACACATTAATTGGAGAATGGTACTATGGCAGACAACCAGTATATTACAATCATGCTACAAAGCCTTCAGAAGAAAGAGAAGGTTTTAAACAGCATCATACAGATCAATAAGCGTCAGAAAGAAGAATTGGAGAATCCTTCTTTGGATCCAGACGATTTTGATAAGACAGTCGAAGAAAAGTCAGAACTCATAAAACAATTAGAACTGCTGGATAACGGCTTTGAGAAACTGTATGAAAAAGTACGTGAAGAACTGCAGACGAATAAGGAAATTTATAAGGATGAGATTCTTAAGATGCAAGGCTGTATACGCACGTTAACAGACAGAAGCATGGAAATTCAGGCACAGGAAGCCAGAAATAAGCAATTGATGGAGCAGAAGTTCGCAAGTGTGAAGAAACAGGTGAAAGAAATCCGTTCCAGCCAGAAAGTTGTGAACCAATACTACAAGAATATGATGAAGAAGGGCTATGTGGAACCGCATTTTCTTGACAATAAGAAATAATTGATAGAAAAAAAGAAAAAAATCTTTTTTTACTATAAAGTATTGGAGGGAATCTCCGATATATAAGTCAAGTAAAGAAAATTACTTGCAGGTGAAAGTTCAAGCAGAGCGTACGGCTGGGAGGATGGAAACCTAATATAACAAAACAAGTACATAAAGTACAGATGCAGCATGGAGGTTGCATTACATTCAAGGAGGAAAAAATAATGGTAGTACAGCACAATCTTACAGCGATGAACGCTAACAGACAGTTAGGAATCACAACAGGACAGCAGGCAAAATCTTCAGAGAAATTATCTTCTGGTTACAAAGTCAATCGTGCAGCAGATGATGCAGCAGGATTAACAATTTCAGAGAAAATGAGAAGCCAGGTTAGAGGACTTAATAAAGCTTCTGATAATGCTCAGGATGGTATTTCTGCTATTCAGGTTGCAGAGGGTGCATTAAATGAGACACATTCTATCTTACAGCGTATGAATGAGTTGGCTACTCAGGCAGCTAATGATACTAATACAACAGTTGATAGAAAGGCTATTCAGGAAGAAATTAATGCTTTAACTTCTGAAATTGATCGTATCCAGTCTACAACACAGTTTAATACACAGAATTTATTAGATGGAAGTTTCACTGGTAAAAATCTTCAGGTTGGTGCGCTTAAAGGTCAAAAGATTTCTATTACAATTAGTAAAATGAATGCAGGAAAATTAGGAGTATCTAATGTAAAGGTTTCTTCATTTGCAAGTGCTGGTTCTGGTATGAGTTCTATTCAGAAAGCTATTGAGAAGGTATCTACACAGCGTTCTAAATTAGGTGCATTACAGAACAGATTAGAGCATACAGTAGCTAACTTGGATAACATTGCTGAGAATACTCAGACAGCAGAATCTCGTATCCGTGATACAGATATGGCTGAAGAAATGGTTAACTACAGCAAGAACAATATTCTTGCACAGGCAGGACAGTCTATGCTTGCTCAGGCTAACCAGAGTACACAGGGCGTATTATCTTTACTTCAGTAATTTTAAAAGTAATAAAAAAGAAAGGAATCGGAAACGATTCCTTTCTTTTTTATGGAAAAACAATAGAAAAAATATGTTCGAAAAATTTTTCAAAACTATGATTTTGTTTTACTTTTTCATGCCCATTGTGCGCAATTTCTTTTCGTTTTGCTTCATGTGAGAGATAATATTCTACTTTTTCACATAAATCTTCTTCACTTTCATAATAGACAAAGTCTTCATCTGGAATAAAATAATCTAAAAAATCTGCCTGATAATTACTCAGAAGGAAGCCTCCAGCTCCCATAATATCCATAGCACGTAAAGGAATGCCAGATTGGATACTACGCAACGAAATATTAAGATTAATTTTGCTGTTAGCAAATACATATGGCATTTCAGAATAATATTCGACAGATCCCATATTTGTAGCACCTGGAATAATTGCTTTGGGATCTAAGGTGTATAGTCGAAGGCTACAGTGCTTTGCAACAGCTGTAAGTAAACGCTGACGTTCAATAGATGTTAATTTTCTGTCAATAAAATAGGTTGAGTAAACATATTCAGGTGTTTCTATGCCAGATGGGTCACTTTCACAAGGACAGCTTTTTTGTAAATCCGAAAGAATATCGGGGGTAAGTAGTTCTGGTATAAAATGATATCCTTGAATTTTTAGCTGAGCTTCCATAATAGCATCAAGATATCCTTTCGTATAGTCATTTAAATTTGTCAGACGATCAAAAAAAGTGTGGGATTCATTATAGAGTGAACCCACAAAAGATACTTCGGCAGATAATCTATCTTTATCATAGTTTTTTGTCATGAGATAGTCAATAATTGTACTGTTAACAGGAAGCGGATAATAATATACCGTTGATATTCCACCGTTTTTTAAATAGGTATATTCGGCTTTGTCGAACATAAACACATAATTTGTAGGGTTGATTAGTGAATAACTATAAAGCATTATCTCGGGCGAATCGTAAATAACGGCAATATATTTTATATTAAATTTTTTGCAATTATTTGAGACAATATGAAAATAATTAAAAGAGAAACAACAGTCGTAATGTGTATCGCCAATAAATTCTTCAAACGCCTGATCAAATGCTTTGCTGCGACGTTGAATATAATCTTCATGAAAAAAAGGAACAAACTCGTGCCCTGCTTGTTCTAAAGTAAATTGAACATCAACAGCGGAAAAGCAAGGCCAATCTAAAAATAAAATGCGCATAAATCCTCCTTAAATAGAAAAAGCGAGTTGCAGAAGTTGTTGCAAACGAATAGTATAAGTATAATATTTCGATACTTTTTCGAAACCAGCGTGTGCAATATCTCGTCGTTGGGTATCATGTTCTAAGTAGTAAGCAGTTAAATATTTTAATTCATCTAGACTGCCATAAGAAATAATCTCATTTCCTATATCAAAAATTTCTGGAAGTTCACTTTGGTAATTTGTTAAAACAAAACCGCCACATCCCATGATATCAAAGATTCGTTGCGGAAGTCCTGTGCGAATAGATTTTGCAGTTGGATTTAAATTAATTTTGCTTTCATGGAAAATTATAGGCATTTCTGTCAAAGATTTTGCTAATCCTTTGTTGTGAATAAAAGGTAGCATCGAAGTATCACTTCCAGTATATAAATCAACAGGAAAGGAATGCGATAGTAAACTCATAGTACGTATGCGTTCTAAAGCAGTAATTTTACTTCCTAAATACAGTTGGGCAAGAGTAGTACGATCGGTTAAATGTGTTTCTAACGGATATGTATAAAAATTAGGAAGATGTAGTTTAAATTTTTCTATGATTTCATCAGGAAGTAGTTCTTCTATAAAATAGTAGCCATATACACGAATTTGTGCCTCAATTAACCCATTCAAATATCCTGAAAGATATGGTGGCGGATTTGTTAATTTATCAAAAGGACATTTTTCGGTATAAAGTGATCCAACAAATGAAACATCGCTGGAAAATGAAAATTTTGCGCTTGAAGATGCCTGATTAATAACTTTTTGCTTTGCCTTAACATTAACAGCAAGAGGGAAATGAAATACATGTCCAGGGTTTAAAGGTGCTATCTCATTATATTGAGCTAAGTCGAAAAGAAAAATTCTATTAAAAGAATTTTGAATAGAATTTGAAAATAATTCTAACACAGGCGAGTCTACAGTCCAACATATATAAGGAATTTTGAATATTTGGCATACATCTGAGATAATGGGGAAAAAGTTAACGGTAAAAACACAATCTTGTGGAAATGAAAGTAAGTAATTACTTACTAAGCGAGCGCATTGCCCAAAAGTTATTTGTTTGTTATCTAATTCGTCAGTAAGTTGTGAAACAGTATGTCCAAGTTCTTCGAACCCTTCAATGATATCAGGTTCACAAATGCTACCATAACGATAAAACAATATTTTCATTTATTGTAACTCCTCTTGTACAGTTGAAATAATTTTTTTTAGTAAACGATTATATGAAAAATTATTTCGAATTTTAATATATCCATTCATAGCAATAGTAAGACGTTCTTTTTCATGCGTTAAGTAGTAAGAACATTTTTCATACAATTCTTCTAATGTGTGAAAAACTTCGATATCTTTCCCTATTTCAAAAACTTCTTCAATCTCAGGCTGATAATTAGTCAATACAAATCCACCAGAACCCATAATATCAAGTACACGTTGAGGAATGCCTGATTCTATAGATGGAAGGGTAATATTTAAATTAATTTTACTAAGATAAAAAATTTTGTTCATTACTGTATAATAATCCACACCGGTATGAAGATTTACGTTATTTAAAAATTTAGAGGTACTATTGGTATAAAAATCTACTTTATAATATTGCGATAAATAATTTAATATAGTAATACGTTCCATTTCACAAAGTTTTCTACTAAGTAAAAGAATACCAAAAAAGTTGGAATCTGATAAAAAATCTGTGGGATTCCAGTTTGCAAAATCAAAAGTTGCTTTCATAAAATTTACACATTCATCTGAAAGACAAGGCCATTGTCGTAGGCTAGTCCAATCACATAAGTGTTTTGTAAGATAAAGTTTTAGAGATAGTTGTAAGTTCTCGGGAAAAAACCCGATGGATTCATTATAAAAATTATCTTCATAGAGATTGCCCACAAAGGAAATATCATGTGAGTACAAGCGCTCATCTTGTGTAGTTATGTCTAACGCTCCGACTCGTTCGAGATTTACTGCGAGTGGTAAATGATAAATATGCGGGATATTTAGTCTCTGTAATCGTTCACATTCCATTCTGTCAAAAATAAATGTATAATTTGTATTATGATAGATTGAATTCGTAAAGAGGGATACTAATGGTGAGTCATATGTTATGGAGATGTATGGAATATTTAATTTAAAACAACAATCTGAGATAGCTGGAATAAATAAATATGAAATTACAAAATTATATTTATTGGAATATAAAAAGTTTGAAAAAGCTATATTGTCTGATTCAATAGAATTATTTGGATCAAATTGAGTTTGTTCGAAGATCGTGACATTATGTCCCAATAACTCTAATCCCCAAACGATGTCATAAATAGAATTAATAGTTTGTATAAATAAAAAATTCATGATAAATTCTCCAACATAAGATATAATATAATTATTATATTATATCTTATGTTGGAAAGGCAAGATGAATTTAAGGAGTAGGAAGATATGCAGATGGAGAGAGAACAAAAGGATACAGAACAGTTTGCATTAGAAGAGGAAAAACGTGAAATTGAGTGGCAAAAAAAATATGCAAGAGAGTTCCCAGAAATAATACGGCAAATGAATCAATTATTAAAACAAAATGACAGGGAAGGATACATAGAACTTTACAATATATGCCATGAAGGGGAAATATTTAATGATTATATGTATACAGATATAATGGCAGATATGCACATTATAACATCAATATATAAAAAGGAGGAAGAAGCAGGGATAAAAAATCATATTTTAAAGAAAGGAAACACAATAGATGATTTAAGAAGATACTTTCAAAAAATCAAATTTATGATATATAAATTTGATTTTGATGTTTGCGATGAAAATGAATGGCTGGTGTTTTATAAAAAATTTCATATATCGACAATTATGCTTGAAGCAATATTGGAGATAGTAGCCATGAGACCAATTCAAGTGGCATTAAAATTGGAACAAATATTTAAGCAAAAAAATATGTATGCAGAACAATTATGCATATATAATGTTCTTTGTACAAAGTACCCTGGGAATGCCAGAGTAGATTGTGAATTAGCGCAATTATATTTAAAAGCAGGAAAGATAGAATTAGCACAACAGACTTTGATGCAAATTCCATTATATATAAGAGAAAATGAAAAAAATAGACAAGAATTATTATACAAAATGCAAGAATTGTTATGGATGATTCGATATAAGCAATGGGGAGCATGCAGCATGCTTGTTGAACTTATAGAGCAAAATCAAGTGGTGAGTACAGAATGGAACTATATATTGGAAACAGAACATATTACAGATTTAGAGTGTTATTTACAATTAGCAGAGATGTTGATAGATCATAAGTGCGATGAACTGGCACGAGTGACATTGATGTATGGAAAGGAAAATTGTCTTGATGAATGAAAAAAAAATAAGTTTTATAATGTGCGTTAATAATGAAAATTATGTGGAAGAACAATCACACTATCTAAAAAAGATTACGGTTCCTCCACAATATCAAATTGAAATAATCGAGATTAGAGATGCAATATCAATGACAGCAGGGTATAATGAGGGAATGAATGCAAGTAATGCAAAATATAAGGTATATATGCATCAAGATGCTTTCATTGTGAATCCAAATTTCATACAGGATATATTAAATATATTTTCGGATAAAAGCATTGGTATGATAGGAATGGTGGGTTCACCAAAGTTACCAGAAAATTCTATTATGTGGAATGGACCAAGAGTGGGGAAATTATATTATAATTCTATATATGAGGCAGGAGAAAGCGTAATTGGTGAATTTGAAGGGGAATATGAAGAGGTAGAAGCAATAGATGGCTTTATGATGATAACGCAGTATGATATTAAATGGAGAGAGGATTTATTTAAAAATTGGGACTTTTATGATATTTCTCAGAGCCAGGAATTTATAAAAGCAGGTTATAAAGTAGTGGTTCCTAATCAAAAGAATCCATGGTGCATTCATGATGATGGTTTTTTTAATTTAAAGAATTATTATGAGAATAGAAAAATATTTCAGAGAGAATATAAAAGTAATATTATAATTGACTGAAAACAGCCGATATTAATAAAGAATAAATAATTGAGGAGTGAAGTAATGTACACAAATTTAATAGACGAGTTGAAGCCAAAACCAAAATTTAATTTAGATTATTATAAAGATGAGGATTTATATTCGGAAGGAGATGTTGAGGATAAAATGATTCAGCTAATTGCTCAAAATAATCCAGAGGATTATTCGAAAGTAATTTATGACAATTTTAGCTGGTCTACATATTATCATTTAACACATATGCGAAAAAATATTTTAAATTGGTATTCGTTCGATTCCCAAGCTAGTATATTGGAAATTGGCTGTGGACTCGGAGCTATAACAAATATGCTTTGTGAAAGGTGCAAGTCGGTAACAGCAGTTGAATTATCGAAAAAGCGAGCAACGGCAACGCTATTGCGTTGCAGAGAACGAGAAAATTTGGAAATAATTGTCGGAAATCTAAATGACATAAAATTTAAAGAAAAATTCGATTATATTACATTAATCGGAGTTTTGGAATATCAAGGACAATATACAAATACGGAAAATTCTTATGTAGATTTTCTTAATACTGTAAAAAAATTATTGAAGCCAAATGGAAAATTATTGATTGCGATAGAAAATAAGTATGGCTTGAAATATTGGTGCGGAGCAAGGGAAGATCATACAGGAATACCATTTGATAGTATTAATCAATATGGCATTGGAAATAAAAATGCAAAAACATTTTCAAAACAGGAATTGAGCCAATTAATAAAAAACAGTGGTTTTCAGAATTTGTTTTTCTATTATCCAATGCCAGATTATAAACTTCCAACAGTAATATATTCGGAAAAGAAACTTCCTGATAATGAAAACATGCAGAATTTGCAGCCATATTACCTGGATAATAGCACATTAGTAGCAAATGAAAAAAACATTTATAAAGATTTAATAGAAAATCAGGTATTTGAATTTTTTGCAAATTCATTTTTAGTAGAGTGCTCGGATGGAGATGTGGGGAAAATAACGTTTGCCAATATTAGTAGTGAACGTTTAGCTCAATATAGAATAGTGACAAGGTTTTGCAATAATGAAAAAGTGGAGAAATATGCTCTTGAGGATAATATAGGAAGAGAACATTTAGTACAGACATGGAAAAACCAAGAAGCATTGAAAAAAATAGGAATGAAAGTATGGAATTTACAATTAAAAGATAAAGTATTGATTTCTGATTATTCGAAGGAACAGCTATTAGAAAATAAATTACTTGATAGCTTTAAAAAGAAGAATATAGCAGAGATATGTGAGATTCTTGATAAGGCATATTATGATATATTACATTCTTCATCGCACATAGAGGAGAATAAAAATATAATGTTTGAATTAGGAATAGCGGATGAAAAAAATACAAAATCGTATGGTCCAATATTGAGTATAGGATTTTTGGATATGATTTTTAGAAATGCATTTTATAAACAGGGAGATTTATATTGGTTTGATCAAGAATGGATTTTAGAAAGTATTCCAGCAAAATATATATTATACACTGCGATTGTAGAATTTTATCAGTCATTTCCACAATGTGAACAAGTACTGAGTATAAAAGAAATAGCCCAAAAATATGAAATAGAAAGTTTATGGGACGAATTTGGACAGATGCGGCAAATGTTTTTTGAAACCGTAGTAGACGAATATCATTCTGTAACAAGCCAGGTATTTAGAACAGAAAGTACAAAACCGATAATGGAGAATATAAAGAAATTGATAAATATGTAAAGCAAAAACATGCTGGGAGCTTTAAGAACTTCCAGCATGTTTGATAATATTAATTCCACATAGAACAAATGGTATATTTAGAATGTAGCATTTTTTGCTGAAAAGAATTTTTACCACTACCTTGAGTAAAATAATCAATTGCATCAAGAATGTCGTTGCAACAATTTCCTTGATTGCTAAAAACAAGTTTTCCCTTTTCTAGAATGGAATTGTAATTTGTTGAGTGCGCTGCTAAATTAGTAACATATTCACGTAATTCGACTTTTTTACATTTGAGTACATAATTCATTGGAACGCTGGCGAAGCGACTTGGAACAGTGTCTGGAATAAGCCAATCTGTTACAGCTACACTGGGTTTGCCGAACATGACAGCCTCAGACATAACACTGGATTCATCAGATACAACCATGTCACATAACTCTAATGCTGTCATAATGCTTTCTTCGGGTTCAATATAATATAAATTATCATATTTATTTTCATGTAATTTCCGCATTTGGCAAATATTATTTATAATTTGATCGTATGCATCTGGCCAATGTGCTTGCTTAATTAAAAGATTTACATTTAAAGATGCTAAAGCACGAACAAAATCATCTTCTTTTTCATTGTTTTCCCATGAAGGAGCATATAAAACAGAATAATTGTATTTTAAATGAAATTTTTCTTTTAATTCTTGTGCACGATTTTTTAATTCTGGTGCATCTAATAAGTCACTTTTGGGATATCCAAATTCATATACACCATATCTTGGATTTGCGTAATATTGACAACCACATTGTTCCCATAAATCTGACCAGAATTTACCCGGAACAATTCCTAAATCAAATTTATCCCAACGCTCAAGTTCCCACAAATTTGGCCATCGGTTGTGCCCTTGGGCTAAATCATGTAGTAAAATTAAAGAGAATTTAGAATTTTCCGGATAACATACATGTTGACAATAAACACCTATTTCAGCTTTTTGGGTGATATTTTTTGTAAAGGTAACATTATAGCCTCGTTTAACAGCAGCATCAGCGATGGGTTTCAGATTATAATATTCACCTTTATCAGTATAAAAAAATGTAATGTCTTTGAGAATCTCATTGCTAACAGATTTGAATGATTGTTTAAAATGTATAGGTTTAATTAAACCACTATCAACAAGTTCATTGACTAATTTTTTATATTCTAATGCAATATCATTCTCGTCTACATATTCTGTTAAAATAGTAGAGACAAGAGGAGATTTCATATATGCAATGTTTCCATATAAAAGAAATTGATAAAGTAAGCTTAAAGAATTTATAACATTAAAAGAATATGAAGGAATAAGCCATGGGATTTGTTGAGCATATGATGTGGATATTAATAGAGTAGATAGTGTCCCATATAAATTCCTATTTTCAGATAGATTATATTCAATAAAGGTTTTTCCACAAAAAATAGTATTATTTAGGGCATCTGAATATGCTGAATCAGGATGTGCAATAATAATATTATTATTATTAATATAATTTCGTGGACAGATAGCAACCTGGGTATCTGGAAGATTTTCTAAATGCCATACCATATTAGCAATTTTGTTATTTGAATATGTGTGATTTGGCTCTATAAAACAGATATATTTGCTTTTAGTAGTGGAAATATAATCAATAATGTCAGAGCATGTATCTTCAGAATTAGTACGAACTACTTCTAAATTTGTATAATTTTGATTAAGTAAAAAATTATCAATCATTTCATTGGGGCAATTGAGGCAAATTAAAGAAACGAGTGGTCCGTAAGAACATATTATATTAAAGTATTTGTCAAAAAACTCATCTGTTCCAAATGTTTTTTGATAAATTTTTAATGACTCGTAAGTAACTTGATAATTTTGAAAATCAAGTGTTTGTTGAATTAAAGATTGCATTTCATCTTTGGCAAAATTAGATTTCATAAATTTATACTGAATTAGAAATTCAGATCTCCTTCCTGCTTGTAATTGGTTTATTAAAAAATATATATTAAGATGATAACATATAAATCCTCAAATAAACAAAAATTTAAAAATTTTTATCTAAATATAATAAAAAAAATATATAATTAACCGATATACAATGTAGAATATCTATAATATAGGACTTATTTTATGGAAGATAGTAGAGAAGAACAAATAGAAGCATTAAAAACATTATATGAATTTAATCAACGATTATTAAAAAATATGAGAATTGTAATCAAAGAGTTGTCTGGCGAACGCTTAGATGATACGGACAATTTTGTAAAAGGTATCATTGATGCAATGAATTGGGAAATTGAAGTAATGAATGGGACTATGTCTGTTTTAAATGAAAATGAAGTACGAATTGAAAAAGAGGAATTTAATAGGAAAATTATAATGTTTGGAGAAGCCGTTAATGCGAAGAATGACTATAAGATGGCAGAAGCGATTAAGGGATTAATTACAGAATTTGAAAAGCTTGAAAATGCGGTAGCAGAGGTAATAGCATAAAAAGTATAGGAGATATGCAAAATGTATATCTCCTGTTTTTGATGTGCGCCTAGCGGCGCACGTTTCTAACGGGTTAAAGTCCCGAATCCGCCCGGTA